>WNGC01000004.1_pt1 | contig 191018 bp, 139 predicted proteins | sample 5400051 | NCBI WGS metagenome assembly WNGC01 (sample SAMN13153368, study PRJNA577476) | soil metagenome | isolation source: 20 cm soil or saprolite under grassland replicate 2 | place: USA:California | collected 2016-06-15
CCTTTTGCAGGCTGTTTACGGAGCGGATTCTGTCGTCTCGCACATATTCCCGGAATGGCACCGTCTAAAACGCTTCTACGTGTCAAGGCGACTGGCCGAGAGATTGAGGAATTCGTAGCGAGGCTTAGTGTTGCCGATTGTTGCCAAATTGATCGGTCATAACAGGTCATATCGGGACATTGCAGGATATTGATCCCATCCTGTAACCAGTTGAAAACCCTAAACATACCTGCATTTTGGCTGATTTTTGCCAAGTGCCTGCCGGGAACGGAGCCTTACGGCGCATCGGGTAAGACCTCACGCGCTGTGGGCGACTTACCAGGGTAAGGGCGATTTGCCGCAATCCCTACCTCCGCAGTCGGCTCTAAAACACGAAGAAACCTGCTGCTATTTTTGACAGTATGCATAAACCCTGCAATTGTAGATTGTTTGGTAAGTTCGACGCAGTTCGGACTCCACGCGGGTAGATCCATGCGGTTCGACAGCGCTCGTCTGCGAAATATGTTTTGTTATGGTGCGATCCTCGCTGCGATCGGTTTCGCAGGCTGCAGCAATTCCTGCTTTGTCGGCGTCTTCAACAATGGCATCGGTGTTGTAACCGTGCAAGCCGGGAATCCGCCTCCACCTTGTTCGCTTCCACAACCGAGGGCGGCGATCAATGTGGTTGCACTCAAGTCAGCTGTCTGCGAAACCTGTACGGCCGACGCTCGCGTGGAACATGTGTTTGTCACAATGCAAAGCGTTCAGCTCCTTTCGAGCGGGACAGATGACACAAGCAAGGATTGGCTCGAGATTGCGCCTGAGCTGGCTAACGAACCCCGGCACATGGATTTGGTGGGCAATTCTCTATCGGAGATATTGGTAGAGAATGCGAATATCCCGGTGGAAACCTACCGCGAAATCCGCTTACGATTTTGTTTTGATTCCGGTTCAAACCAGGAATGTCACGCCGACACCGCTTGCGGTGGGACGCTACGGAATTGCGTCATGACGGCCGATGGACGCATTGAGCCACTCCACTGGCCTGCTGGTACTCCAGAGTTGGTGATGGCCATCCGGACTCTTGACGGCGATTCGTTGGCCGTTTTGCCAGACAGCATCACAGATCTTCGGCTTAGCTTACAAGTACAGCAGGCGTTTAGCTTTTCCAGCATCCGAGGATTGCGACTGCAAGACGTCCTCGTCGGATGCGTCATCGCTTTGCCGCGATGGTCAACCGAAAAAGACAACCCCAAGACTGATTGAACTCATCGCGGATGCCCGACAACGAGCAAGCCGTCCCTATAGGTAGTAGGAAAAACCTTTCCATTCCAGTTTGTGGGCCTCTCCACGAGTCAGTGGTTGGTAATTCGCGCCGAGATGACCGGCACCCGCTCGCAGTAGCGGCCCCCTTTATCTTGGGAAGCTACGGGAGAGCGTAGGAACCAGAGGGGGACCATGCCAAACTAGCGGCGCTAGCGAGGACAAGGATTCCTGATGCGCTTTTTTCGGCTGAGAAAGGACGCCACGGAACGGGGACATACCCATTACATCCGGCTGAAGCTCCACGACGTGAGCCAACTGTTCAATTCGATGGATCCTTCACCGTTCATCGAGAAAGACTTGGACGCGGACGCGGAAGAGTTCATCGTGAGCTGGGCCCAGGAATTTCCCCGGGACGATCCGGTCCGACTGCATATCTACCTGGAGCAGTGGCCCGCCGAAGACCCAAAGGAACCCATCAAAACCGCGGTGCACAACTACTTTGCGCACCGCGCGGAGATTGCGGACTTGGAGTTCAAGCGCCTGCTCGAGCAAGGCAGGATCAGCCTGGTCATCGGGTTGGTGTTCCTCTCCACGTGCCTGGTGCTCAGCAAGGTGTTGTTAGGCCATGCGGGAGGCACTTGGGCAGTTGTTGCGAGGGAGAGCCTAACAATTGCCGGTTGGGTGGCCATGTGGCGGCCGATGCAAATCTATCTTTACGATTGGTGGCCTGTGCGCCGGCGCAGGCGAATCTACGAGAAGCTCAGTCATATGCCGGTGGAAGTGGAAGCGAAAGGAAAGAGTTGAAAGGGAGGAAGCAGAGGCTGGAGGGTAGGTTGGGAAAGGGCGACTCATCGGCTCCGACGGATGTCCTCTCTGGATGCGGCCGAGGCGCGCATCTCACATCCCGGCGGCGTTGCCCTGGGGCAGGTGACTGCGAGCGAAGATGCTCAGTTCTGAACGGGTTTTTCGCCGGTGGGTGCCGAGCGGTTCAGTCTCTCCAATTCCGCCAACCGCTCTCGTACCTGACCCGCGTCTTTGGCATGCGGAGCTAAGTCCAGGTAGGCTTTTAACTCCGATATGGCACCGGCGTAGCTCCTCTTGCGAGCAAAGATTTCAGCCAGTAACAGATGCAGCTGCGGAAAATTAGTGAGCAAATCCACGTGTTCCGCCTTGAGCGCGCTCTTCTCGGCCTCTTGGATGTGGTTGAGCTTGTAATTGGCCATGGCGTTAAAGAAATAGGCCTCTGCGGGATACAATTCATCGAGATCCAAGACATAACCAGCGCCGAGGTCACCATGATTCAGAAGATCGTGATCGATGATGTGATTTGTAAATTGAAGGACATCGGTCCAATTTCCTGCTTCGTACGCCATTGCCGCAAGCGACAGATATGGCGGCAGAAACCTCGTATCGATGTCGGCAGCTCGTGTATACGCCGCGCGAGCCGAATCCTTCTGGTTCTCTTTCTCCAAAACCGTGCCCAACTGAAACCAGGCGCTCGCGTACCTTGGGTAGATCGCTAATGCCTGTTCAAAAAACTTGTGCGCCTCGGTAACTTTCCCATTCCTCTCGGCCTCGAGGCCTTTTTCATAGGCCTTTCTGGCATTTGCCGGTGCCTTGTAGGGGGTAGCGCTGAGAGTCATACCTTTAATCTTTGCAGCTCTCTCGACCACGATCGCGCCCACATCTATGACGCTGGCGGAAGGGGTCAGGTCCAAAAGGGTGATGCTACCCGAACGAAAACCTGCAGCCGAAGCCCGCAGCTCACAATTCATCAGATCGCGCCGTGGAATTCCTCCGGTCGGGTCCCTCCTAGCCACGCCCTCTCGCGAAGCCGGGCCAGCACTTGCGTCAAGGAAGGAATCAAATCTCGATTCCATTTGCATGCTGAAGTCGCCATGGAGTGTCGCATACACCTGTTGACGCACAGTCGCGTTGCAAACCCGCTCCACCAAGGTGTCGTTTGGAAGCGATGTGCCGTCGTTCGTCGCAATCCGGCCACGGAGAAACAACACCAGATCGTCCTCCACGCCGCGTTGCGTTGGTTGCGAACTCAAAGGGGTGGTAGTAACAGGCTGGGTTGGTTTTGAGGGCGGAGGTGCAGGAGCCGGGGGCTTTTGCGACAATGCGACCGGCACAAGAAAGCCCATCGCCAAGACTACCGCGACGAGACTGCGCCCGCAGTGACTCACGACCTGGTCTCCAACGTGAAAGCCAATGTACTACAATTCCGGATGGGTGAAAAGAGAAACTACCGATGAACGAGCTAGTCGCCGTAGCGCCTAGCGGGACGAACTTCTCGTAGGAGGCGACTCTTCTGGCACGGACCAGGTTTTTCGTAGATTCGCAGCAATTACTGCCATTTTTGGGACTCGGCCTGGGCTAGCATCAAGAGGGCGTGAGGGGGCCCGGCGTTTTCGAGCGTGCGAGCCTACGCAACGGCTGCTGCTGACGGCTCTCCTGACGGCTTTGCCGGAGCCAGCGCGATCAGGGTTGCGCCGATGATAACCAGCACGGCCGACCCAATGAGAAAGCCCATGTGTTCGGTGGCAATCGGGATGGCTAAGAGCGACATAACAACGGCGTGCGCAAGGCTGGACCATGCGGCAAAGGCGATGAGACTGCGATGCGCGGACGGGTTGCGCACCGCCAGTAGCAGGAAGACTCCGAGGGTGGCATAGATGCTCGCCATCATCGTGTCGCCCGTATCCGACTGATCGGGATGCAAGACGCCGCCTACCATGGGATAGACGGCGGCCACAAAGAGGAGTCCCAGCAAAACCAGCACAACCTTTAGCGCCCGATCTCGACGCATGGTGACCTCCTGCTATCACGCCGTGTGGAAAGGACCAATCAGAGCCCGCTAAACAACGCCCATGCCCCCGCACCGAGCGGCGAGACAATTCCGTAAGCTCCGAGCATCTGGTCTGAAGTGAGCGGCATTGGTCGAGTAATGATAGCCCGGAGTCGCGAATTGGACCTTCTTAGACCGGTCAGCGCCTGGTTAGATCGCCGATAGAAGCTCCAAGAAATTTTTGTCGTAAACTTTGCAGATGGTTCGCGCCCTTATCGCCCCGGCATCTCGTTCTCCCAGGGCGCAGACTTAGACCTAAGGATGGAATCTTCGGTGATCTCTATCGAGCCCATTACGGCGTTGAATACCTTCCTCTTCAAAGCTGTTCGCTTTCGCGCTTTGCAGGATGCCCCCCACGCATTCGGCTCGACGTATGCAGAGGAAGCTCAGCTCACCGACTCTGACTGGATCAAGCGCGTCGAACGATGGAATGGCGAGAGCGGGGCTGGTTTCTCGCGATGGATAGGGATATTGCGTGCGGCATCGCTGGCTCATTTCTCGATGAAAATGATCCGACGCGTGCCTATCTCATCTCCATGTGGACGGCTCCAACGCATCGTCAGCGGGGTATCGGTCGTTTATTGGTGAAGGAGGTCCTCAACTGGGCCCGAAGTCGCAATGCCCGGATCTTGCAGTTGATGGTTACGAGCCATAACGAACCCGCGATTTGTTTCTACCAACGACTTGGGTTCGCTCGAACCGGGCGAACTGAGCCTCATCCGAATGATCCGGCTGTGATCGAATACGAGATCTCGCGGGCGATTCCATGACCGATGGACCTGCCACAATGCAACGACTCCCTCGAAGGGGCAAAATCGCTGAAGTTGCCACGAAGAGCCACTTGGGAGGTTTGGCGACGCAATATAAAAGTGCGCAATGCGGGATTCTGCTCCTGCTCGAGTGCGTTCTGCTTTTGGTGTTGGAGGTCGGGGAGCTATCATGTATGAACCCCCGGCAATCCACATATCGGCGGATGGGGAGGTGACGGTGCCCTTAGAAATTACACAGCGTGAAATGAACGGCATTTACCTTCTGGCACTTAGAGGGCGTCTTGTGCTCGGAGAAGAGAGCAGCGGGTTTCGTACAACCGTTGACAATCTTCTGTCATTAGGCGCGACAAGAATTGTCGTTAATCTCGAGCACGTCAATTATGTTGACAGCGCGGGCCTCGGCGCATTGATCGAAGCGCATCGAAAGACAAAAGCCCAAGGCGGACGGCTTAAGCTTTCGAATCTCGGCCCGAACTTCAAGCAAGCCTTGGAACTCGCCAGGCTCCTGACAATATTTGACACGTGTCCGACCGAAGCTGCCGCTGTCGCGGGTTTTTGACGACGACAAAAAAATCTCCGCCACTCCCCTTCCCGCTACGAACCTGTCCGGCAATCAGAACGAACCAGGCATTGGCCGGCGCGTGCTCACGAAATGGCGCGTGGGTTCGACTGCCACCACGAGTCGCCGCCCAACCGAGGGCTAAAGGAAATACGTCCTGCTTCTCTCTCATGCGGAGTTATACTCGCATCAATCGACATCTCGTCGATATCGGCGCTCTTGCCGAGAAGGAGGTGATCCAGTGAGGTACGATTTACGCTGACGCAGTAGAGGAGGCGCTTGTGATCTTACCGAGCGCCTCTCTCCTTTTGCCCAGGCTGTCTGAGTTTCCCTAGAATTTGACAAATCGCCTTGCGTCTTATCGCTGGCAAGGGCCTCCTAAGCGAGCTTCGCGGACGGGTGGGCTTTTGGTACGAGCTTGGGCGATGCGAAACACCGGAGGCAAAGTTGATGACGAGGTTTTTTCCGACGCAATACGGAATTGATATTCCGAAGGTTTCGAATTATCGATGCGAGCCGCACTGCGCAGGCGTTATTCCGGGATCGTCGGCGCAGATCCCGGTAAGCGTCCATCGGTCCTGCTCGAGCACGCTGGCGCTTGGGCTTATTCTTTGCGCAGTCCATCCGCGGTTGAAGGATTGCTCGTGCTCTTCCCTGCCCGAGCGAATTCTCCTCACCGTAATTTCGTTCGAGCTTACTTCTTTTTTATTTTGATCGAATCCAATACGATAATCCCCGTTCGAAAGGATGGCTCTATGGCACGTTCATGTCCTGGTGTTGGTTATCTGCTTTTTTTGTGCGCTTGCCCCGCAGCCACCATCGCGCAAGAGGCGGCTCCACAGCCAAAATTCGAGATCCCTGCGGACAAGCTGGCCGCTTTCGTCGGGCAGTATGTTTTCGACGATGATCCCGACCTCATTCGCTCCGTCTCTCTGGAGGGCTCCCGCGTCTTTATAGAATCCCTCCGCACGCGGAAAGTCGAACTTCTCGCGGAATCCGAAGACACTTTCGCCGCTCTAAATGTTTCCGTGAAGTTCAAGTTCCTTCGCTCCACAGACGGAAAAGTAATCGGCTTCAACCGCATCGTTGTGGAACGTAACGACCGCCCCAGCCCCGCGGAGAGTAGCGAGCACGCGAGCAAGATCAGCGATCAGCCTCTCCCATTTAACAAGGTCGAATACACGCGCCAGGAAGTCATGATCCCCGTGCGCGACGGCATCAAGCTTCACGCCGTCATCTTGCGCCCCAAGGATTACACCACTCCGCTTCCCTTCCTCATGGAGCGCACTCCCTATGGCGTGGACGGGAACACGCCCGAGTCCATCAATCCCCGACAGCCGGAGCTCGCTGCCAGCCGTTACATTTTTGTTTTCGAGGATATTCGCGGCCGCTTCAAATCGGAGGGCACTTTCGTCATGAGCCGTCCTATGGCTGATCACCGCGATCCGAAGCTCGTTGACGAAAGCACCGATACTTATGACACCGTGGACTGGCTCCTCAAGAACATTCCTAACAACAACGGCCGCGTGGGAGTCTTCGGTGTCTCCTACCCGGGTTTTCTCGCCATGGCCGCCGGCATTGATCCACACCCCGCCGTAAAAGCCATCTCTCCCCAGGCTCCTATGATTGACGTCTGGATGGGCGACGATTTCTTTCACAATGGCGCTTTCCGCGAAACTTACGGCTACGACTACACGCTCGGAATGGAAAGCTCCAAAGAAAACGCGTTTGCGACGCTCGACGAGGATGCCTACGATTTCTTTCTCCGCTCCGCCTCGTTCGCAGCCGCCGCCAAGCGCGATGGCGTCGACAAACTCCCCACCGGTGTCGCTTTTCTCCAGCACCCTGCCTACGATGAGTTCTGGCGCGCCCGTGGCGTGGAGTGGCATCTCAACCAGTCCGCAGTCCCCACCCTTTTCGTCGGCGGCTTCTGGGATCAAGAAGACCTGTTTGGCCCGCAAGAAGCCTACGCGAGGCTCGAGCTTCATGATCCGTCTCATGAAAACTTTCTGGTTATCGGTCCATGGAACCACGGACAGTGGGGCGACACCACGCGTCATCTGGGAGAAATTTATTTCGGCGAACCCACTACCGACGAGTTTCGCAGGAGCTATGAGGCGCCGTTCTTCGCCCACTACCTTAAAGATGAAAACGGATTCAGCCTGAAAGACGCCGCTGCGTTTGAAAGTGGCAGCAATCGCTGGCGCGAATATACGCACTGGCCGCCGGTGGAGAGCAAAGCACAGAATCTCTACCTCTCCGCGGACGGTTTGCTGCTTTTTTCTTCATCGGAACCGAAAAACTCCGCGCGGAATAAAAAAGGCGTCCCAAACTATCGCGAGTATGTCTCCGATCCCGCCGATCCCGTACCGTATCGCCATCGGCCGATTCAAGCCACTTACGCGGAAGGGTCCAAGTGGTACACCTGGATGGTCGAGGACCAGCGTTTCGTTTCTGGCCGTCCCGATGTCGCCACTTGGACGACCCCGCCTCTCGATCGCGATCTTACCGTAGCAGGGGATGTGATCGTCGATCTGTTCGCCTCCACGTCGGGCACGGACGCGGACTGGGTGGTGAAGCTGATCGATGAATATCCTGAGGCGGCGCCAGCGAGTTCCTCAGCCCACTCGGCAACCTCCACTTCAGATGCGTCTCGGCCCGACATGGCCGGGTACCAGCTCATGGTCAATGGGGAAATTTTTCGTGGCCGTTATCGCAAGAGCTTTGAACACCCCGAAGCCATCCTTGCTAACGAAGTGCTCGAATACCGCTTCAGCCTGCACGCTGCCGATCACGCCTTTCTCAAGGGTCATCGCATCAAAGTCCAGGTGCAAAACACGTGGTTCCCTCTCTACGATCGCAACCCACAAAAGTTTCTCCCCAACATCATGACCGCCTCACCCGACGATTTTGTCAAGGCTACCGTGCGCATCTATCCCGCTTCTCGCCTGGTCTTGCCTCTGGCCCCGTGACCATCGTCGAGACATCTGGAGATCTGCGCTCCCAAGGGTCGCACAAGCTCCCCCCGGCGAATCCTGGTAACGTGCTTGCCGTCGAAGCTGGTACCGCCGGGTAGTTGTCCTGGAACGGGCCAATCGGGAGTTGCTTGCTCGCGACCGGGCACCTCGAATGTAGCTGCCCTGGCGCAACGACGAATCCAGACAAAACGGCTAGCTTATTATCCGTACGCGGGGCATGGGCCCGGAACCGTGAGGTTTGCAACGGATAAGAGCTCGGCCGGAACCATGCCTCGCGTTATGTCCGCCGCCATACCTCGAGCCGCTTCTTTCGGTCGCGGCATAGCGCAACGCAAAAAGATTCCCACGTTGCAGCCAATGCCTTGAGACATAAGCCTCGAACTCGAAACCCGCAGAACAGACAGGAAGTTTTGATTGTAAGCGCCGGGGTTGATCCGGGCGCCAGGACCTTTAGCCGTTTGCTCCTTAATCAGGCGTATGGAGTTGCATCATCGGGCACGGCGTGGTTTAGAGGAACAATCCGAGCGAGCAGCGTCCTCGGCTGAAGCATCAAACCGGACCAATCGATGTGGAATGTCCAAGTCCCGCACAACGCGTGGACACCGGCATTATTTGGTTCTCTTGGACTCAAGCGTAGCGACCCAAGCTTTCGGTGTCATTCCAAGGGTCTTGCGGAAAAGTTCGACGAATGCGCTCGGCTGCCGATAGCCGACCTCGGCAGCAACCGTCTTCACAGCACATCCCTCAACCAGCAACTCTATTCCTTCCACCAGACGCACTTGTCTTCGCCAAAACTCGTTGCTCGTCCCAACCTCTCTGCGGAAGATTCTTTGGATTGTCCTGACGCTTGCACCAACTTTTCTGCACAGCGCCCCGAGCGATGGAGCGTCCTGCTGATTTGCCATAAAGGCTCGAGCAAACCGAGAGCTCTCGAATCGTCAGGCAGTGTCACAAACGTCGCTGCAGGCCTGGTTTTAGGTAAAGCGTCCGCATCGAAACCGCGTGTGGCATGCGGATTCGGTGTCGTGTTCCGGCGGGAATCCAAACCGCAAGATGAGGAGGTGTCAGCCAGAGGTTCTTACCCGCAGAGATTTCCATGACTCCCCGTGTTGCGTAGATCAGTTGATTAGAGCCATGAGCGTGTTCAGGGATTTCGTATCCCGCTGGGTATTCGTAGGCCAGCGTGGCAATCGAGACGCCTACGCCAGGATCGTAATCCCTTAGGGTGCCGTGTCGCATGAAAGATATATTACGGCGCAAGAGCGCCGCAGCGACAGGGGCGATCGGGTGGGATACTAGCCGCATGGCGAACGACTCGGCAGAATTTGCACCCCATATAAAGCGCCCCACGCCGAGCGAAAGGAGTCTATGTTGGGATCTCAAAAACTTGTGGCTTTCGTCGCCACTCGCGACCCGGTTCAAGCCAAGAAATTCTATCGGGATAGCCTTGGTCTGCAACTGGTAAGTGAGGACGAATTTGCGCTGGTGTTCGACGCGGCCGGAACAATGCTTCGAGTTACTTGCGTGCCTGAAGTAGCGGCAGCGAAATACACGGTCCTAGGCTGGCATGTGCCGGACATCGTTTGGACAGCAAAGCAACTCCAGACGAAGGGTATTGCTACAGAACATTACCCGGGAATGCAGCAAGACGATCTAGGCATTTGGCACTCACCAAGCGGCGCCAGGGTGGCGTGGTTCAAAGACCCTGATGGAAACACATTGAGCATCACCCAGTTTCCGGCTATTCCAGCGTTTGGCGTTGCGCGTTGACTTCCTGTAACACGTCGTCGAGGGAGCCTTGGAAGACCAGTATCTTCGTTTCCATTGCGCGGGTGGCAGCGGGCGCCAACGGAATTTGCTGATCTACGTGCTGGCAGGTCAACTCCGGATTACTCCACACGTTGTTCGCGCAAAGCTTGCTGGCGGGAAGGTCAGTGTCGGCTGCGATGACGATGAATATCATGGGTGGACGAGGTTTGTCCTCTGGTGCGGTTCCGTTTTTCGATTTTGCGTCAGAATCGGTTATTCCTTGAAGATTGGCGGAGGCCCGCTGACTCGTCTTCCTTTTAGATTGATGGTAACCTCGACCGGGTCTGCGATCTTTATGAAGGGGATGCCGCTGTTCATTCCATACTCCTTGCGGTCGAACGCCATTGTTCCTTTCAGTTCACCCGTCCCTTTACCCTTATCAGCAGTGGTGAAGGTCACCGTTTCCGGCTTTGAAACGCCTCAATGCGGTCGATTCATTTCGATGCACAAGGTTTTAGCCGGACTTACTGGGACTTCTTTAGCGCGTTCGGGCTTTTTTTCTCTGTGTTTCTTTTGTTCGCGGCGCTATTAGCGTGGCAATTGGGCGGCCTTCCGGCAGAGACCTTTGCACGCATGCGCCCCACTGCGTGGGCGCTCGCCATTTGCTTTGCCGCCGTCACAGCTTTGAGCTGGAGATACGCTTTCACCACCCCTATCGTTTTCTCAACCATTATCACGATGTGTTTGATTGCTGCGGCATGGCTTGCAGCGAAGAAGCCAATCTGAGGCCTGCTGGACTGTCTTAAGTCTGTCTGATTAACGTTAGTGTCCGTTAGGGCCTGCGGCCCCGCGAAACCTTATCAAAGTCTTCCCAGAACCCCTTTTGTTTTCAATACCGGAACCGCGACTTTCGAGGCTGTTTTATCGGAGGCGCGCATTCGAGCAGGACGCGACCGGTGACACCGTGACTGTGGCGCGCGTTTTGCATCTACGGCTATGGGATTGAATCTTTTCGTGCTTGCAACTTATTGATTTTGCGTAGCTTAGAAAAATTGGGGCAAAGCGAGAATCGCAGTTAAAAGTGCGAACTTTCGGCATGCCGTCGAGAGAGCATAGCGCGCGAAGGTCGCGGCGCAACCGAGAGTTAGAATGGCATTCGCCACCCTTGCTGATGCAATGTTCGGAACCGATCCTACGCAGCGAGACTTGGCCGACCAACCAGGTTGATCCACACGTTCGGTATACTCGATCTTGGGCTTTTGTAATACGATTGTCTTGCCACGGCTTTGCGCTATCCGGCCGAAGCCCCGGCGAAGCGACATGTCAGCACAACTTCCATGGTGGTACCATTCGTTCGATTCGAGGTGATCTGTGTCTCACCACACCAGACGTGAGTTTCTCAGAGCCGGACTTGCCAGTGGTGCCATTGCTGCCAGCGGAAGGCTTCCGCTGAGTGCGGCGCGGCAGACTGCGACAGATTGGGTAACGCTAGGAAAATCAGGAGTGAAAGTGACCCGCCTCGCCTTTGGCACAGGCAGCTTCAGCGGCCAAGTACAACGCAATTTGGGACAGGACGGATTTACCAGGCTGGTGCGTTACGCCTACGACCAGGGCATTCGCTTCTTTGAGACGGCTGAGTCTTACGGCGAGATGCACCGGATGCTCGGAGTCGCCCTGAAGGGCATTCCACGCGACAGCTATCGGCTTATGTCGAAGGTGACCACCCGGCAAGGCGTGGATCCGCAGGAGAAATTCGACGAGCTGCGTAAACTGGCGAATACGGAGTACTTCGACATAATGCTGCTGCACTGGCAACATACCGCGACTTGGCCAGCAGACACGCGCGGGTGGCAGGATGGAATTCTGGAAGCTGAGTCTAAGAGGGTTATCGTAAGCCACGGCGCGTCGGTTCACGGTCTTCCGGCATTGCGCCAAGTACCGGGAAACAAGTGGCTCGACCTCGCCATGATCCGGATGAACCATAAGGGCACTAAGATGGACGGCGAGGATTACAACACAGACGGTTTGGGTGACGTACGCGAGGTTGTCACGCACGTCAAACAGGTCCGCACAGAGGGGATGGGCGTAATCAGCATGAAGTTGGCGGGAGAGGGCACGTTCAACCGCGAGGACCGCCGAGCGGCCATGAAATTTGCATTCAAGAACGCGGGAGTTGACTGCGTAACCGTCGGCTACAAAAACACGGCGGAAATCGACGAGGCCATCGAGAATTTAAATCTGGCACTCGCCTAGCGAGCTCCGGTGCTTCCACAAGATCCTTGCGACTTTCGCTATCGCCTTGATTCGCCATCCGCAAACAACCACTACAGACTAGGAGACGAATCCGTCAGACCCGTTGAACGTTAGCAACTTCCCTCGTAAGGGCTTTTTTTCTGCAATCCGTTTGATGACTTTCGGTAGGTCGTGAAAACTTGACCCCGAATTCCCTTAAGACGCAGGGCAGGGCTTGCGAATAAGACAGGCTGTCAAAGTTGACAAAGGGCAAGACCGGCACAGCCGGGGATGGTGCGCAGCAGATGTTTGAGTGGCACACAAAAGAGAGGGTATTAGGATGAAAAGATGATCAGATGATCGTAGTCGCACTGTGGCTGACAGGCGCTCCGCTGTTATGGTCTCCGGGCGTGCATGTGCAGGCTGAATCTTCGGCGCAGGATTCGATTGACCAGAGCGTTGCATTGCTTCGGCAGGACCTCCGATCGGGTAAGAAGCAAACGATCGCGACCAGCCTTCAGCTCACGGACGCGGAGGCTGGCAAATTCTGGCCTGTATACGATCAATACAGTGCCGAGCTGAGGAAACTGGGGGACCAACGATACGCCTTGATTAAGGAGTACGCAACGCGTTTCGGGCGCCGCGAGCTTGACGAAGTATCCCGTTAGTTGGCCCCGTCGTCCGGGCTTTTCGCTGGAGCAAACCCGCTAACGGGCAATCCTTTGCTGACAAATCGCTTACCCTGAAGGGCCGCCGTCACCGCCGGTAACAAATCGCGTCCCGATTGCTGCTTGGCAACATAGCCCCGTGCACCCAGGCTGAGCGCTTCTTGCACAATCTCAGCAGAAGTCTCTTGAGTCAGGAAGACGATCTTCGACGATGGCGCGAGTTCGCGGATGCGTCGAGCCGCCTCCAGGCCATCGAGGTCGGGGAGACCAATATCCATCAGGATCAAGTCCGGGTTAAGTTGCTGTGCTTTCGTGACCGCTTCTAGCCCGTTTGACGCCCAGAATACTTGCATGTCTAAATTTCCACCGAGCAGCGAAGTCACGAATGCGCGGAAGGGCGCAAAATCTTCTACCAAAAGAATGCTGGTGCCAGTTCTCTCGAAGGGCCCCGAGACTGAGCACCATGGCAAAGATGTCCCCATCATGAGCAGGTCCGATTTCCTAAGGATCTCGCGGTTTTAGGGCAGGAGATAATCAGCCTGACCTTTTCTCTTACACAACTGGGAGAAGCGAATCGGACGTTCAAGTCCGCGCCACTCCTCCAAATCTTTCTTCGGCGGAACAGTGCCGAAAAGTCGCGTCCCCCCTCCATGCCAGTAGTCCGCAAGAAAACGGAAGAGCATGTCTCGTGCCACGTTTTGGGCTGACCATCGGAACTCTCGGATAGAGCTAAGTCCAATGTGCAGAGTGTATTTCCGCTGGAATGCAGAAGGCAGCGCACCATCGTTCAAGAAACCTAGGACCAGGTTGGAAGAAACGTTTTCCAGGATTGTGGAAGGAAATTTCGCGCAACTACGAAGGCTAGCAAGGTCCCGGCGCTCTCAGTGCCGCAAGGACCTCCCGATCCCCGAGGAAGTGGTGATTGCCGCAATACGCGATGCCGTGACGGAAGCGCAAGGCGAAAGCTCGAGCCATTAGGCGGCGCTTGAGTTGTGCAGGAGTCCCGACGCGCCATGCCCAAGGGACAAGAGCTCACCGCGTTTTCGCAGACAATTGCTTTTGCCGTCGCCCTTTGCAGTTCGCGACTGGGTATTCGGTATGACTCAAGGCAAAACGAATATGGTGCGCGTTTTCGGGTTCGGATCTTTTAGGCCGGCGTCATCAGTTACCGTAAAAGTGACAACGAATACTCCGGGCGTAGAGTAAGTTACACTGCCGGGCGTAGCCACATTGCTGCCCTCGGGCTCGCCACCAGGAAACGACCAAGAATAGCCAGTAATTTTGCCATCAGGATCGCTGCCCGATCCTGAGAAAAATACCGACTGCCCGGCCAGGACAATCACACTGCCCGAGGGACGGTCAATCGATCCCGTGGGAGGCAGATCTGAAGCTGGAGCTGCTCCAAGCGCCTGGACTAAATCCAATCTGCCATGGCCCATTTGAGCGCCTACGGGAACTGCATGAGCCACCGCGCGGGCCGCTTGAGGCTCGTTGGTATTCGCTTGCATGTTTAACAGCAGCGAAGAGCCGCCTGAAACAAACGGGGCACTGAATGAAGTTCCCCATCCGGCCGCGTAGGTGCCGAAGGGATAGGTTGTGACGATGGCTTCTCCGGGAGCGGCGACCCACACGATGGCATTGCCATAGTTGGAGAACGAAGACCGCGTGTCTTGGTCGCTCGTGGACGCGACTCCCATCACATCGTTTTGCCACTCCGCGGGATAAACGGTGAGTGGCGGAGCGGATTGAGCTTTGTTCCCTGCCGAGGCAACGCAAATGACGTTCCTTTTATTGGCGTAGTTTAGTGCTGTTTTCAGTTCCCGCGAGGAGGTCTGGGTGTCAAAGCTCATGTTGATGACCTGGGCGTAGTTCCGCACAGCGTAATAAACGGCCCGCAGAATGTCGGAGAGAAGGCCTGTGCCGTCCGATTTGAAGGTTTTCAAGGCCATAAGTTGCGCCGTCGGGGCGACCAGGTGAATCACGCCCATCACCATGGTACCGTGGCCGAAAGCGGCGTAGTTGTCGTTGCCCTCCAGTACGGCAGCGGTGGATTGATCCAGCACGGCGGCTGTCGATTGGTTGACTTGCGCCGAAGAGCAATCCGGGCAGCGTGGAGGTGGACACGAACTGAAGGGGCACGGGGAAGAAGAAATATCTGCTAATTCCGAACCACCCGGCTGATTGCGCGTAAAGTCGTACCCTGGCAATAGGACTCCCTGTAGCGCGGGATGAGTAGGATCCACCCCCGTGTCAATGTCCGCGACAATTCCGGCACCGGTGACGCCAAACTGGCTTTGCGCATCCGAGACACGGACAATTCGCGCCGCGGGTTGGTTCGCATACGCGTCCCACACACATGGCGAGAGGCCGTTGCACGCAGAAGTTCGCCCGGAACTGGCAGGATAAGGCACCAGAGTTCTGTCGGACATCAGAGGCGTCAGGTATCCAGCCGATGCTGAAGGGAGCACATTCAGTGACCCAATCGGAAAAAGACTGACCAATTGATCGACTTCGGCATCCACAATTCCCAGCAGATTGCCCGGAAGAGCCAGCAAATCGTTGAGAGCAAGCGGAGTGGTAATGGTGAAAAGTTGTCCCTGGGGATCGCCGAGCCCACTGCCTATCACCGTGCAGATAGGGGTCAACAGGAGAGGATTGCAAACCGTCTGAAGCCCTTGAAGACCAAGGGTCGTGCGGACGATGAAACGGTTGTCGGCGGAGGCTTTAGCCGGGAACAGTCCGCAGAGAAGCAAAAACACACAGAGTGGTTTGAGCCTCATGGCTACGCAACCCTTTCTCGTCAAGTATTCCTAAGACTGGCGACACCCTGACGATCCAGAGATTTTGCGATTCTTATGCCTGGTGCACGACGTCGTTCAAATCAGGCAAACCGGCCGATACCCAGAAGTTTTCTTTGGCTCTTATTTCTAGTGTGATGCCTGGCTGGGGCTCGATTTCAGAGTAAAACTCGCCCCACTCGTTGGTCTTAACTACGCCAATCAGCCCCGCCTGGCCCTGAATAACGATTGGCACGCTGCCCAACTGAGGCTTCTTCTTGGCGGTGTCCAACAGCTGACCCGTCAGGGTGATGCGCTCCGAGTCTCTCCGCTTTTCGAGTGAAAGGTCCGCCACGAGCGTGTCCGTTTCATAACGGAGTTGGCGACAGCCGGGTTCAAGGGAGCGCATACCGGCAGAGGAGAGCTCGAGAAAGCTATCAAAGATAAGCGGCGCGCCTCGCGTGACTTGCCGGGGAAGGACAACCCCGCGGAGGAGGGAATCCAACCATGGCCACAGTTCGCGCAAAAGGTCATCCAGCCGAACTCTCGGAAGCGAATAGGCATCTAGCACTTGAAGCAGTTCCGGGCCGCCTTCCTCCCTTACGAGAACAATAAAGCGGTTTCGCAGGTCGGGAACCCGCTTGTGGAACATGGCGACCACGCGGGCAGGCGGAGAATCTGGGAAATGCGGGTCAAGGATGGCGGCATCCGGTTGTTCCCGCTCAGGCAACTCGAGGGCGTGTTCGAGTGTCGCGGCGACAACGCAGTGGTATCCCATGCTCCGGAGCAAAACGCGCACATCGTCGCGCACCAGCGGGTTGGCACCGAGCATCAGTACCTTGCGCCGGATTCGCGGGGTCTCCACCGACACCTACCTCCTAAGAATTGAAATATTTCGTGGAATTCCTAGATAAAGTAAGAAAGGCTGCCAGTCAATGAAGGGAAATCCTCAATTCTTTGTAGGGATAACCGTGGAACGGATCCGCTGCCCTAAGCGTAAAGCGCTCAGGATCCGCCCCCATGGAACAGGAAGTCACCTGCACTTCTACTTGTTGGCGGTTTTGAGCAGGCCTGACAGAATGGCTAGGATCCGTGTAGGCAATCAATCAGGGAATCCGTAGTTACGCCATTAAAGGGAATACGACAGACGTTTGCGTGCTGTTGTTTAAGCCAGGTCTCCCACTGAGCAAGTCGCGCCAAGTAGGCGTCTTCGTCGGAAGCGTCCGCGCGATTGGGGGCAGGCAGCATCGCGACCCTTACGCCTTTGAGGTTCAAAGGCAGGTCGCGCCGGCCTTTGGGCAAATTCGGGAAACTCGAGACCATCAGGAAGACGTGGTCCGCATCGAGCACGCCAGCCGAAGAATAAAAGCTCAACGCACCTACCATGTCGCCGAGCTTGGCTCCGGGCGAGAATCGCTGCATCCCCTCGGCACACTGATTCAGGAGCGTGGAAAAATCCTGGGCTGAGGAATCCGGGGGCTTGACCAACCGTGGCGTAAATTCGAGCGGAGGCATCTGCAGCGGAAGGGCAGATTCATCCCGCAAGTCGGCCCAAGTTACGGTGACGGGGGGCTGCCAATCGCGTGCGGCCTTGTTCAACGTGGCGGCAATGGTTTTGAGCATCTCCGGCCGCGCTGTGTCAGGCATGTTTTGGAGCACTACGACGTCAGTGCCTTCTTTGCTTCCACTCCCCAGCGCGCGCACGATGCGTTGCTGGGTGATAGCGCTTAACGGAAGGGCCGTCACCGATGCCGCTCCGGCTTCTCGCAGCGCTTCGCTCCAGCGCTGAATTCGCCCAAGATGGTTACCCAGCGCTAGCGCCATCTTTTCCGTTCCCGGGCGGTGGAGCAAAAGAATTCGTTCACCGTTCAGTTGTAATCTGATTGGCCGTTTACCCGGAGGCAAATCCTCGATGAAATCGGAGACGATGACGATGTACTTCGGACCGAGAACGCTTTGCCCTTGCTCTGCCGCCAGCGCCACCGCCCCTGAAATATCCGTATAGGCAGACCGCTCGGAACCGGCCGTTGAAGCCCGCACTACGGTTTTCGTACACGCCTGCAATTTGTCGACTATCTGGGAGGAGTCATCGTTGTCGCGTTTAATAAGGGTTTGCTGGAATTGGAAAGGACCGCATAGCGGACCTGCAATCAAACTGGCAGTCTGAATGCGTGACCACAGAATTTCTACGGGAGCCTGCCATTCCCGTTGCGCGAGTTCTGATGTTGCTGCCGCGAGTTCCTCGAGTGCTCGCTCATCACCTACGAGAGGCGCAAAACTCTTGCTGAAGTCCACTAGCACGACCACCGAGGTACCGGCGGATTGCGATTTATTTACGGAACATCCTCCCAAAGCGACGGCGACCAACAGCGGCAGTGCAACGCGCGATATGGACGTGGTGAGGAACATGAATGCATTGAACGAATCAAGATGCGCTAAGCGCTAAGCACCGAAAGCGTCTGACGCTTGCTTTCATCAACTCCATGTAGCGGCGGCACTTCGCGACCGCGCAGCCGGAATGCCGGCGCGGCAAGTGCGAGAGCCACGACCTCCAAACAAAAGATGGCTGCAAGAAAAATCCTCACACTAAGTCGTAAGACTTCCTCAACCATAGCAAACAGCACGCCGACACAGGAACGAAGCCATATGTGCAGGCCCTTGCCCGTCGCACTTGCCTGACTCGTAGCAGCACTCAGAGCACCACAAAGGACCAGGATGAGAATGCAGAATGCCGCCTGGTAGCGAGTCACGCCAACCCGCCAAAGAAGTATGCCAAACGCGATGAGAACAATCACCGCCAATGTGATGGCAGTTTTTCTCTTCCAGAACGACCCGGAAACAATGAGCCGCCGATTTCGCGTTCCATCGAGAAGCAGTTCGCCCCGCGGCAGCAACAATCCCAAGATCAAAAAGCAGGCAGCTAAGCCAACCGAGACGAGCAACGCTGCCCTTAGACCGATGTAAGGAAAGAACGCATAAAGTCCGCTCGCAGTGACGATGAACAGACTTAGCAGAGTCAACATGAACCACATCCCGGCCAAGGACGCAAAATGATGGGCTTCGGCCGTGGTCAGCTGTCTGGGTGCTACAGCATCCCCAGGATTGCCGGAAGCCGCTCCTTCCCTCAGCTCCGACACCGAAGCGACGAGCGATGTTGTTTCCTGGGCTGCAGCCTGGAGGTCTTTCCGGATAGCCTCAACTTCGTCTCTCAGGCGGCCTGCGCCTCTCCCTGCACCCGCGCAGGCAGCATCAAATTTTTCGCGATACCGCCACAAGCGTCGTATCAGCGCGGGTAGGTGATCCGCAGACTTCGCAATTCGCTCCAGCGACGCCGACCAGATTGCTCCCAGGCCGAAAAGCACAAGTACAAGAGTCGCCCCCCAAAGGAAGAATAATGTTCCCTGCTTGATTGGTGACCCAATCGGCAATTCAACGAGGGAGCTCCTGCTTGGAGCAACCTGGGAATAAAAGAAGCCTTCCACGCAGGCCATCACCACAGCGAAACCAGCGGCAATGACCGGCCAAAGGGCAAAGCGTGAAGCCTCGTCGGGCGTCGGCCGGCCGGCCGTGTGCACATAGCCCAATCCAGCCTCGACAAGCGTAAGCATGAAGGCGAAAACGAGGTACAGCGGAATACCAAAATAGGTAAGATCGTGGGGGATAAATCCCAAATCCCGCAGAATCTGACCGAGCATTCCGGTATTGACAGAGATCAACGCGATCAGAATCATGCTCGATACGAACAAACGGGCCTTTGCGGTTCGCAGACCCCCATGCTGCGCAGGTAGTTGGTCCGTCGTTGGCAGGTTCGGAAAAGCAGGAGCTGTTTTCAGCGCAGAATCTGTCAGGTTATTGCTGACTCGCTCAAAAGCGCGCTCGAGATCAGAAACCCGGGCGAGCTGGGGCTTGAGCGTCTTGGTGATCTCGGAAAACGACGCCAGTGCTGCCTCCAGACGCGTAAGGCGCTCCGACACGTAAGTAATCCCGGCATTGTCCCTGAAGTCTTCAATCAGCGCTGCAACGGTCCGCCGCCGACGTTCGCGCGCGGCCGACTGCCTGGAAACTAATCGAGACAGGTAGGACGCAACTCCTCGCCGAATATTTGTGGTTATCGGATAGAAGAGGAAATAGGCGGGAATTGCGGCAATCGCGATCAGTCCGAGAATTGCCACAGACCACGCCAGAACACCCCAGAACCAGGGGATGTGTTGCGATATAAAGCTACTCAACGATTCCATGAGATAGTCCCGTAAGAAGGCTAGCCGTTCCTTGAGTCTATATACATACGCGGGTTGGTGGGTAGGCCGCTAGAGCATACAGCTTGGCTTGTGGCCAAGCAGTTATCCTCGGCGGTAGAAGTCCAGCCCTGCGAATCTTGCCAAATTACCGCGGGATGAAAGCCGGGGGCGTGCTCCGACTACCCGATCCTCACTAGGAGGTTTACGCGGTGCCTTCATGGATGGTCCTAGGCTGGATCACTCTCTATCGCCAACCATTCGGAGGTTGCCCGATACACCTCCTTGAAAAAACTGACGTGTTATCATAAGGCACGTTCTGCAACCGTTCCCCGACAGGTGTCCCATGCCTCTGCGAACTGCCGGAGTCAAAGCAGGGCTTGCCTGCCTCATGTTGGTGTGGACTTGTCGGGCTGCTTCAGGTTCTACGACTCTGTTACGGACCGCATCGAAGATGACTCCCGAACTGGGGCCGGTGCAAACGTACGCGGGAAACATTGACGCGGTTATCTCGAGCGTAAAACCGGCACCAGCAATCACCATTGTTTTGCTCACGGATTCGCTGAGTCCGGCGGAGATGCATAGCATAAAAAAAGATCTCCTGGCACTCTACGCCTCACTGCGTGGACACCCGCTACGTTTGGCGGTGCTTCGCAGCGGAGCTGTCGGGGTCCGAGGCCCCTTCACGAGCTGGGCCCAACTGAACAGCGCTCTAAGCGAAGTTGCAGGGAAAAGCGAACCGTCCGGTTCTGCCGCATCTCCTGCTTCTGCTGCCTCTGCTTCCTCTATTCCGACCGGAGTGCTTTTGGACCATCTTTGTGCGAGTGTTGGCCAGCTAGGCGGGGATTGGTCGCGAGTGCTGTTAATTGGCGAACTTCCGCCGCTCGAAGCATCGGAGAAGGAATATGCTTCGGGTCTCCTTCTGCGAGCTTTTGGCACCGCGCATGTTCAAGTGAGCTGGTATGCGTTCTCTGGTGGCGATGACGGCTGGCTTCCGCTGTTCCGAGCGACGGGTGGCACGATAGTCCACGGGGCGCTAAGCGACTTTTCCGCGGCGGTCAATGACGTATCGCAGTTCTATTTTCAAGTCGACTGGGCGTCCCGCGTCCCAAGCTCTGGCTTCGTGATATCTCGGGCGGCTCTGTCAGATTTGCAGGGACACGTACTGCTTGCGATCCCTGATGTTGCGGCCTCTCCTAGCGCACCGCTTCCCTCGATCGAGCTGTACGCGACGATGCGAGCCAAAGCGAGGGAAGCTGCCGAATGGCTGGCTCAAGGGCCGATGACCGACACAAACGTGCAAGGCATTCGCGATGACTTGCAAACCGCTCTGGACATCAACCCGCGCGACCCAGAATCGTTACTTACCGCCGCAGCCTTCTACGAAAAAAGGGAAGATTACGCTTCCGCGGCGCGCGAGCGAGCCGCATTGACTGAAGTTCGGCCGTCCGATGCCGCGGGTTTTGCGGCTCTCGGCCACACCCTCGTGCTAGCCTCCGATTTCGACACCGCGGAAGCAGCGTTGCAACGAGCCGTCAGTTTGAAACTTCGAACGCCACAAATGGCGGAGGATTTGGCTCGCATACGGCTCGCGCACAAAGACGACAAGGCCGCGTTGCCTTACCTCGCTGAAGCCTTAACTGGCGACGCGAAGCGCGAGGACCTGTGGTTCGTTCAAGCGCAGGCTGCCGAGCGATTGAAGGATTCTTCGCTTGCGATCCGCTCATTGGAACAAGGTCTTGCCTTGGGTGGCGCGCACCCGGTCGAAGGAGCATCTTTAGCGCGACTCTATCTTGCAACCAACCAAAAGACCAAAGCTTCCGAGCTGGTGCAGCAGATTGCGGCTGCACTTCCGCAGGATCCCAACCTTCGCGTTCAGTTCGCAGCCAGCCTCGATGAATTGCAGTTGACGAGCGAGGCACTTTCGGCCTGGAGGCGAGTGCTTGAAGTACAGTCGAATTCCGGCCGTGCGCATCTTCGGATCGCGCAGCTGCTGCTTAGCTCCGGAGACACGCTGGGCGCCGAGCAAGCCGCCAACGTAGGATTGGCGGCGGTGCCCAAATTCGCTCTCCTCTATGCGGTTAAAGCTGATGCTTTAGAGAAAGCCGGCCGACATTACGAGGCACGCAAGGCGTTGGAAGAGGGCGCAGCCAACGTGCGTGACGCGCCATTGCTTACCCGTTTGGCGGCCACAGAAGACACCTATGCGGGCTTGGCTGCCGACGGCTATGAGCGATTGATCGAATCGTTGGATCCGGCGTCTCCCGAGAGAGCCAAGGCAATCGAGCGGGGATTGGCAGTCTCTGTGCGCGACGCGGACCCGAAACACGTCCAGTCCTTCACCGCCATGCTGGAACCTCCTGGCCGCGGCCAGGTGCGCAGCCAGAACGAGGCACAAGAGCAGCAGGAAAACGCCGCGTTGATTCCTGGGGGGCTGGATGCCCTTGCCTTTTCCGCTCATGCGAAGGAAGGCGTCGCCCCGGAAAGGTTCCTCGTCGAGTATTGCCGAGCTCTCATTGAAAGGGTTTCTGAGCAGCCGAACCCCGAGAGCAAACGGTATGTGGAAGAAATCCTGGCACATTTTCAGCGAGTCGCCGCTCTCGAGGCTCTTGGCCAACAGGACGGTAACCGTGTGCTTGTCACGCTCTCCGTCACGGACAAGGAAGCTCGCCACCGCACAGAGAAGGCCCTAGATCTACTAGGAATGAAGTTACACACTTCGAAAGGCACTGTGGAAGTGGACCGTGGTGAGAAAAAAGATGAAGCCGAAAAGCAGGAAACGGTGTCAGCACTGGCCATCGATGAAGTAGGCTTACAAGAAGCCCTGAAAGCCGGTAAACCCTACACCTTGGAAATAACCAACGAATGGGTGCCAGTCTACCCTAGCGAAAAAGTTTGGCGCGACGCTTTTTATCCAAAGGAAAGCGACCCTCGAGCGATCGCCACGGCAATGGTGCGTTTCCCGAAAATGGCACGTCTCTATGTGGGGTTCAGCTACCTCGATCGCAAAGTGACATCCGAGCTCCTTTCCGCAGTTAATTTGACGACCCTGGAACAGCGTTATGCAGATCTCATTTACGCCTACTCGGCCGCCCTGGCCGTCGAGAGTGGCCATGCAGTGGTTCCGGGCGGACCCGGCGCGGAAGCCATCTGGGCCAGTCTTGCCGGTGCCAGCCCTGCCCAGCCGGGCGCTTTTTTCCGCTCACTGTTGGCACAAAACAACGGCAAATTGCTGGCATTTTTCTTTGCCCTATCACAGCTAGATCGCCAACATCAGGAATTCTTTACCGCCAACCAATCGCGCTGTACACAATTTTATGGGTTTTTTGTCGAGTCGGAGGAAACAAGGCGCGCAGCGTATGCGCTGGCTTACGACCCATTCGTTCAGTTCCTGCGGTCGGTGCCACTGGATTCTGCAGGCCACGTTGATTTCCCCGGGTCGGCTGAAGTCTGGATGGTGGCCAAAGGCCATTCCTCAGGCGGCACGCAAGTGGCGAAAATGATGAGGAAGGTTTCCAAAGCGGTCGCGCCGGAGGTGGAAGATGAACTCCTTCTGCACCTGGCGCAAACCCGCTACAAGGACAGCGCGCTCCGCCACTCGGAGCTAGAGAATTTTCTTGCGGTAGTGCGAATTGACGCGCATCGCGCGAGGCCACTCGATGAAGCCTCTGCCTTGCTCCTGGCGCAAAATTACACCGACTCTTCTCCGGCATTTCCCTACTTTACCGAGATCACCGGGCTTGGCTACTCGGACTATCTGCAGTTCTTTGCGGCAGTGGAGCGGCTTGGAACGCATGGAATTCTTGAAACAAATCTCGAGTTGGGACAATTCCATTCTCTAATCGAGTGGATCTGCCTCCTGCGACGCCGTCACGCTATCGACGACAATGAAGCAGCGAAGCTTTTCAAGTACGTTTGCGACCGATTCTACGCAGCCGATAGCCCCGCTGCCTATACTAGAGCCTCGCTCGAATCGGCTCGCGCCATTCTCGGATACTGCGAGTCGGACGAAAAAACCATCTCCGCCGACGAAAAGATCAGGGGATGCCTGCTGGGTTCCAAGGCAAGTCCTGAGAGTCGAAGAAGCATCGCGTTTCAGCGCACGCTGGCTCTGCAAAAGGTTCCCAGCCTCGACACTATCTTTGCCATCTACGACGGGCTTGCAAGAAGCAAGGCGCGAGGAGGGGCAGAACTAGACGTCATCAAGAAGAATATCGAAACGCTTCCGCTTGCGCAGTTGCCTAAAGACACCAAAGTCGAAGGCAAGGCAAAGGAGAGCATCGCCCGCTACGAAGCGACACCCGCACAAAAGTTGCTCGCTGAGCTGGCTCTGAAGTTCTCCAAGAAAAAGCCTAATACCAAGGACATCGAGAAGATTTCGCAGGAGTTGCTGGGAGTGCTGCAGCCCCAGGTTACCCTCGCGCTGGCAGGGCAAGTCTACGCTTACTTTCTGCGTCCCTCGGACCTGGTGGTCTCCGAAGATCCTCTGCTGCTTCGGAAGCACCATTATTTCAATTTTGACTGGGAGATGGGCCGAAAACAGTTGCTCACCGGATCTAGTTTTAACCAGAACAGTAAGAACGCTGGAAGTTACTTTCTCGGTGGTTTTGCACAGTTTGCTCCGGCCGCCGGCGCAGCCGCGAGCGTGGGATGGAAAACAGGTGGCCGGGCTGGCAAGGAATCGATCGCTCAAGAAATCGCCGCGATTCGAAGCGCCGCCTGGGATCGCCTTGACGAATCCGATCAACGTCTCGCGAGTTTGCGCATCACCGTAGCGCGAGAATGGATTTATATGTCCGCCAGTCAAGGAGAGGCCTTTCGCGCTTTAGGCGAGGACACCATGGGCGTGTTGTCTTTGTCGCGCCGCGCGGACTTGCTGAACGGAATCGAAATAAGGGATTGGAAGAGAGTTTGGGAGTCGGTCACGCTCCCCGATTTGTTCCTGCTGGGCGGCAAATATCTGGACCGCTTCAAGACTGATCTGTGGAACTCGCCCGTGACGATAGCCCTACGGTCCATTGCGGCGGTCAACGATGGGTCGCGCCTGAATATTCTGGGCCCTATTCCTTATCATTCTCTCGGGTGCCAGCACCCCCATCTAGTTGCCGATGCACCCTACGAGGAATATGCGCTGCGAATGTTCCCGGAGGAGCTGGCCGAGCGTTCCGCAGAATTCAAGCTCTTTCTGGCATTCGAGGCTGACAGCCTTGGCGTTGAGCCGTCCGCTCTCTCCGATATTGCGGAAACGCTCGCTTCAAGAGCGTTCCGCAGCATCCAGATGACGGACTCCAAAGACTGGCGGTCGCTGGTGGCGGGTTTTGCAGGCATCACGCCGAAAGATATAAGACAGGCGCTCGAACAATGAAGGAACCGGTTGGATTAAAGGCGCTTTCTCGCCTGCTGGTTGCTCTCTCGTTCGTTCTTGGAACTTACGGTCAAGAACCCGCGACGGTCATCAAGGTGCAAGTTCGCCTGGTGGAGGTCTACGCCAGCATCCACGATAAGAAAGGACATTTCGTCGATGGACTCAGTCGCGAAAACTTTGAAGTCTTGGAAGATGGAAAACCCCAGCAGATTGCTGCTTTCGATTCCACTACGCAAAGTCTTTCCTGCGCCATCCTGCTTGATACCACCGGGAGCATGGGCGAGGCTCTCCCTCGCGTCAAGAATGCCATGGTTAAACTGATCGACGAGCTAGGCCCTGAAGATTCGGTTGCGATTTACACCTTCGACGAGCGGTTGGTCATCCGCCAGGACTTCACCACCGACAAGAATGTCGCAAAGCGCGCCGCTTTGCGAACACGTGCCGAAGGTGCCACGGCCCTATTCGACGCGCTTTCCGAAGCGGCCCAGGAGCTCTCCCGGCGGTCAGGCAAGAAGGTCCTCATTCTATTTACAGATGGCGATGACAACTCAAGCGCGCTCAATGCAAGCGCCGCGGTCGCCCGGGCAAAAAAAGCAGGGGTCCCGCTGTACACCATTGCGGAGGGAGAGGCGACACACTCTCACAACCTAAGGAAACTTCTCGACGAACTGAGTGAGCGCACTGGCGGCGCCGCCTATGAGGTGAAGAAGCCCGGAGAGATGGAGCAGGTTTTTCACGAAATATCCGAAGATGTCCGGCACTTATACATGATCAGCTACCGGCCACCCGAGGGTGCGAATGACGGAAAATGGCGCAAAATCGACGTGCTCGTAAAGGGGCCGAAAGACTACCGCGTCCGCGCCAAAGAAGGCTATTTTGCGGAGTGAGCATACCGTGCGCGGCAATTTATGTTTCTCGGCTTCTAGTCATGGGTCTTCCGTTCTGGCTCTTGCACGACATGCTACAGCGGTTGGCCGTCGAGCGGAACAGCAGGGATTGGGCAAAAACGCAGGTAGGCGTAGTATTCGCCTCGTACGGAGTCTCATTGAGACTCTATAGGAGGCGCTATGCCGGTTACGGTGAAAAACATTTCGCTTTGGCGGAAAGAGGTCGAAAACCAGGTGGGGACGCTCGCGCATACGCTTGCGCCGGTTACAAAAGCCGGAGCAAACCTGCACGTGCTGATGGGGTACCGGTATCCCGGGGATGGAACAAAAGCTGCCATTGAGCTTTATCCCGTCGCAGGCAAGAAGGTGACTGCGGCTGCTTCTGAAGCGGGGCTGTCGGCCTCTTCCATTCCGACACTCCTGGTTGAAGGCGACGACAGAGCCGGTTTGGGTTTGGCCATCGCCCAGGCCATCGCCGGGGCGGGGGTCAATCTCACATTCTTTGTCGCTCAGTCCGTCGGCAAAAAGTTCTCAGCGGTGCTTGGCTTCGAGACCGCAGCGGGCGCCAAGATCGCGGCGCCGCTCATCAAGAAGGCGACAACCAGCAAGAGGAAGTGAAGGAAGAGTGAATTCTCACTCGAATCCCGCAACCGTTAATAATACGGTCCTTTCCCAGGCATCCATTAAAACAAAAATACAGGTGTTCACCTGGGGTGATTTTGTGCGGACCATTGTGCACCGCACCTCTACATGGCTTTGGCGTGGACGGGCAGGCCTTCGCGATAGATCTTGAGATTATTCTTATTCACTACTACCGTCCCGGTATCTACGAACGCGGGCATCGGCGGTGCCAGGGCCGTGCGCCAATCTTTAAATTGGCGCACGGCGTTGTGGTGAAGATCGTCGAGGAATTTTAACCCGTAATAGCTCATGACATATGGCTTCTGCGCGATGGTGGCGGCAATTGCGCCGCGCTCGATCCAATCCAATGTCTCAGGATCATCGTCAAACGCCACGATGGGCAACTTACCTTCCAGGTTTAGGCGATGTAGCGCTTCCGCAGCGCCGGCCCCCCCGGTTGCTTCCAGGCAAATGATTCCGTCGACTTTTTCTTTCTTCTGCAGCAAATCGGACACCTGGTCAAATGCGTTTCGCGCGTCGCCTTTATCATCCAGGATCTTTGTCAACTTCAGCGCAGGGAAATTCTTCAGCGCGTCGGCAACTCCGGCGACGCGATCGTCCAGGTTATGCTGTCCCTGAATGGTGATAACCGCGATGCTCCCCTTATCGGAAAGCAGCGCCGCCATCCGCTGTAAACTTTCTCGCCCGGCCTTGACATTATCTGTTCCGATATACAGAATCCGTCTCGAACCCGGAACATCCGCATCCACGCAGATTACTGGGATGCCTTGGGCAATCGCTTTGTCGATCTCTGCTTGGAACATTTCGGGTCTCCCAGCGGAAAGGCAGATTCCCGTGGGGTTCTCCTCTAAAACCCTCCGGAACATTCCGAGTTCGGCGTTCGGCTGGTACCCCGGCGGACCGATCAGTTCAGCCTTTACGCCCAGCCCTTTGGCGGCGTCCAGGAAACCGGCTTCCGCGTTTTGCCAATACGATAGGTTGATATTCGTGGCCACGAACACATAGCGTTCGTTTTCCTCGTGGTAGGGCTTGGTACAAGACACGATCAGCGCTGACCCGCCGAGAATAAGAACGAGCGCCAGCGTCGCCCCATGTCTCTTCATTGGAATTCTCCTTTCCCATCTTGGCGGCCTGCGCGAGTGTTCGCTCGCGCCCCGGAAAGCCTGGCTTTTCCCGGATCCTCGCTTGCAAAACTCTCGACGATGTGAGTTTGACAGGAGATGAACGGGGACAAAGGAATGCATCGAAAATCTGTCGATACCGAGGACTCATTGTGAGGGCCCTTAACCTTAGCGATCCGGGGCCAATGATGTTAGCAGAGACAGTAGTGCCAGCCCAGTGAATCGGTTGTTAGTTTCATCGGCAGGCGGAGGGGCGTTGTACAATGCTTCCTGCCTCTCCGATCCGAGCGAAGTTGGCCGCCATGCGTGAGATCCGGAAGGAAACGCGTAATCCCGAGAAGCTTCAAGTGCTCCTCTCGCAAATGGCGGAGCCGCTGCTTGCGGAGTCTGGTTCGACAGACAATGTCAGCTCTCATGGCATGCGAGTCCGAACACACCGCCTCTGGACGCGTGGCTCTCACCTGATAGTGCAATCCTCTGAGGGAGAACTTTGGGGGCGCGCGAAAGTCGTCTATTGCCAGACGCTTCCGGCCAACACCTTTGCCCTCGGCATAGAGTTTGTGGCCCGGACAGGCGGATGGATTATAAGGTCATCAGAAACACGGCCGGTGGAGGAAAGAGCCTGAGAAAGCTGCATCGTCGCTGCGACAGACGTCTCCTGTGTGCGGTTGCCCACGGCAAAAGTTTTCTGTCGGGTACCAGGGCCGGTCGGGCAAAGATCCCGTTTGCTTCGCCGGCTGTCCCGTTTCAGTCCCGCAGAACAGAGCGAACGCTACGCAAAACAAGCACGCGGCGAGACCGCTTGATGCCTTCGGAGAAAACCATCGATCGCAACAGCTAGCCAAGGGCCTGAAACTCCCGAAGATTATGAAACGGAAGCAGCGCATCGCCCACTAGCCGAGTTGCCGCCTCACGGTGCTCTCGCCTCGGTGAACGGCGCCGGTCCCTTGCCGGGAAGACGTTACCCGGGAAAGGTCGGCCTTGAGCATGTGCTTTATTAGGTGTTCCGGTTCCGTTCGGGCGAATCATCTTGGCGATCAATTCCGCCGCTAGATGGGTCAATTTTATAGCCGAGGAATGTTTCCCTTTTGAATCCATAAATATCGTGATACTCGATAACCATGTAGGCGCTCAGAAGCTCGCCGCGCTTTATGCAGCCCAAGCAAGTCAGGTCAAGACTCCTAGACTGCTCCTTGCCCACACCGAGTGGCCCGATAGGTCCAAAATTTCGGCCATCGCTCCGATTTGGACTGCCTAACATCGAACCCGGAGGGAGAATCTCTAGATGACCATATACGTTGTCTACCCAGGCGGGACTTCTGCCCTCATTCTTGCAGATCAACTTCACATTTGCGGTCACGCGTTCGACCGTGCCTTCGGCTTCACTCTTAGAGGCGCTCTGCACCACATGCAATACTGACTTTTCCGACCAGCCGAGCTCCGCCATTACCCAAGCACGCTCCGCATGAATAACATACTCGGCGCTTGTTTTGGCAGCAGCCGCATTATTCTGTGATGCCTCGACTTGTTTTTGGGAAATGCTTAGCTGAGCTAATGTTTCTCTGTGCTGTTTCCGACTGTCCAGTCTGTCCCAGACAAAGATGAGGATCAGTGCGATTCCTGCCAGCCAAATCGCCATGAACTCATGCGTTCTTAGCCAGTCCATGCAACACCTGCCGTGCTTGAATTGCGTCGGAAGAACGGGGACGCGATTATAGCAGCGATTGCTCCCGGTAGAGCCGCGCCACCGTGGCCGAGATTTTCCGCTCGCGGATTGGCCGATGCGCATGCGAGACCATCGACGTCCTGTTCCATAGCTCCCAAAACTGTCTCCCCGTCGCCGGAGCATGCCCCGGGTAGAGTTTTCACAATAGGGCAGAAGACCATCATGTTGTGGGTGCCAAGCCGATTTGCATGTATGCAAAGCCGCCCGCGTACCTTCTGGAAAGTTCTCCTTTCAACGCAGTTTACACGCTCGCCGGAAACTTGGCGGCACTCGAACCCGGCGAGAAAGTTGCCATCCTTCGAGTTCGGGAAACTCAACAAAGACTTGGGCGCTTGTCAGCCTTAGGCGGCCTGCCGGCATTAAATCATTGCCGGACTTGTCTGCCGCCTTGCAGCTCGTCATTATCCGGTTCTTGTGGCGGGGCTTGTCATTCTTCGTCCTGAGTAGGAGCGGAAGGTGAGAGAGAGGTGAGAGAGCTGTAAATTTAGTCAGAAATCGGAAAGCTGTTGTTAACTGTCGGGCTTACTTCGGTTCCCTGACGCTCAATCCTCCAATTTGCGCAAAGTGCCGTTTGTTGAACGTGGCGATCTGAGAGCTGCGCTCCACGACACTGCCCCGACTATCCGTCCTAAAACCTTTTTATCCTATGTCAGCATGCGTTCGAAGCACGATCTTCAGCGAGAGGGAAAACCTCATAGCAGTCAAATGCCACTCCTGCACAGATTGCGCCCTGGGGGGAAAGGCCCGGCTGGACATGAACAACATGACCCGTGCAGTGCCATTCCGCTGCGGGTTTGTGGCTGATTTCCTCCGGCATCGCAAAAACGAGATGCACGGGCGTGCCCTTTTGTAGCGGTAAATCTGTCGCAAAACATATCCCCCCCGCAGAGACATTCAAAGATTCCGCCGATCGCTCTGGCGCCGCGGATTTCGGAATCCGAACGCAGAGGGAGAGCTTGAAGTCGAATCGTGCAGCTAGCCGCCTTTCGATTGCCGTCATAGGAACGAAACATCTTCCTGAAGGACAAGGGAGCAGCAAGAGCCTGGGGATGGCGGAGGAAAAACCCCATTCTGCATACAGGTATTTACCTGCGGGCGAGGATTTTAACGAAATCCGTTTGCTTCCCGTGGAATCGCTCGTGGACCTGCTGTCTGGCATTACCAGGGCGATGGTCGGTGCTAAAATCTCGTCGCCGGGCTGATTCGGGCGGGATGACTTTGGTTGCACAGAGAGAGCAGCGATAGTTCACACTCGTCAACAGAGGCCAAGACCGCGAACGCCAGAAAAGGAGAAATCCAGTGAGCCATCCATTACCGCGCAGAAGGTTTCTAACTCACGCAGGCGCAGCCGCGGGCTGGTCCGCTCTGCTTCAAGGAACCCCGTACAACGCGCTTCCATTGGGCCACGGCGTGTCTGCTTCCCCAGAAATGCCAGACCGCATCGTGGACATGCATGTGCATTTCGACGAGAAAAATCCCAATTTCATCGCCGACCTCCGGAAACTCTCCGACCGGCTGCATCTGACGGCCTGTGTGCTGACCCCTTTTTCCTACAGGAAAGTGGTGCTCGATGCGGCGAAACAGTATCCCGCCGAAATCATCCCCTTTGGCTCGGTGGACCTGGACGCGCCGGACGTAGTCAAGCAAGTGGAAGAACTGCACGCGATGGGTTACCGCGGTCTCGGTGAGCTAGAGTTTGTGAAGAAGCCGTACAACGACCCATCGTATTTCCCGGTGTACGAACTGGCCAACCGCTATGGCTGGATCGTTCTTTTCCATACCGGCATCGTGCTGCGAAGAAAATTTGATGAGCCAGAAGACGTGGCTTCCGGCCGCATGCGGCCGATTTACCTGGAAGAAATTGCCCGGCGATTTCCGAAAATCACCGTGCTGGGCGCGCACTGCGGCAATCCCGAATATGAGTGGGCCGCGGAAATCGCGAGGTGGAATCCCAATGTATTTTTCGACCTGAGTGGTTCCACGCTCACAAAAATGCAGGCGCGCCTCGCGGATTTCCAGAGGATTTTCTGGTGGTCGAACACGGACTGGCAGAGCCCGGAGTGGAAAGTAAAGCCCGCGGACAGCGACCCAAGCGCGTTCGCAAAAATCGTTTTCGGTTCGGACACAGGCTTGGGAGAAATCGAGTCGGTGGTGAAGCAATATCACGCCATGTTCGACGCATGCGCAGTTCCCCAACACACGCGCAAAATGATCATGGGCGGAACGTTGGCCAAAATGCTGGGGCTCTCCGATGGTCATTAAGATTTATGAAGACAAGGCCTCTCTGGGGCGGGCGGCGGCGGAGCAGGCCGCCGTTTCCCTCCGCAAGGCAATACAGGAAAGCGGCCGGGCGCGAATCATTGCCGCGACGGGCGCCTCGCAGTTCGAGTTTCTTGACGCTCTGACCGCTATGCCCGGCATCGAGTGGCCGCGCGTTGAGATGTTTCACCTGGATGAATACATCGGCCTGCCAGCGTCTCATCCCGCCAGCTTTCGGAAATACCTCCTCGAGCGTTTGATTGGGAAAACTAAAATTAACAAGTATCACTTTCTTGAGGGTGACGGAGATGTTTCGAAGACGGTTCGCAAAGTCGCGGAGGAGTTGACCGCAGCAGCGATTGACGTCGCCTTTGTCGGAATCGGCGAGAATGGCCATCTGGCGTTCAATGACCCGCCGGCGGATTTCCAAACCGAAGAACCCTATCTCATCGTTGACCTGGATGAGGCCTGCCGCCGCCAGCAGGTGGGAGAGTCCTGGTTCGCGGACCTCTCGGACGTTCCCAAGCGGGCGATTTCCATGTCCGTGCGCCAGATCTTGAAGTCGAAGGAAATCCTTGCAGTCGTTCCCGAGGCACGAAAAGCGCAGGCAGTAAAGTCCTGCTTCGAAGGCGAAGTCAGCCCGCTGGCGCCGGCGTCCATCCTGCGCACGCACGCGCACACGACGGTTTTCCTCGATAAACATTCCTCCGCTCTGTTGAGCCCGGAAAAAAGAAAGGCCTTCGCTTAGGCACATATACCAGGCAATCGCGGTAGGGCGGCGGCTTGCGATGTCTGGCATGGAAGGTGGTCAGAGCGCGGTGCGCACGGCATGATCGGTGATGACAGCCCCAAGCAGCGGCCCATTCCGCACTTGCGCTGGTGGATTGCGGCGCTGTTGTTTGCCTCCACGGTCATCAATTACATTGACCGGCAGACGCTTTCCTTGCTCGCGCCGTATCTCAAGCAAGACTACCACTGGACCAACACCGACTACGCCAACCTGGTGATCGCCTTCCGCGTGGCCTATTCCATCGGTCAGACACTCTGCGGAAGGTTGATGGATCGCATCGGCACGAGGCGCGGGTTGAGTGTTTCCGTGCTGTGGTACTCCCTCGTTTCGATCCTCACCCCGCTAGCCCGGGGCTTCTATAGCTTCGCGTCGTTTCGCTTCCTTCTGGGCGCCGGGGAATCTGCCAATTGGCCGGGGGCCACGAAAGCGGTTTCCGAGTGGTTTCCGAAGCGTGAGCGAGGGTTGGCTACCGCGCTGTTTGACAGCGGATCGTCAGTCGGCAGCGCCATCGCCCCTTTCCTCGTGTTGACCGTGTACTCTCGTTGGGGATGGCGTCCGGCGTTCGTCCTTCCGGGACTGCTTGGTTTCCTCTGGCTTATCGTCTGGCGGCGCGCGTACCACCCGCCACAGCAACATCCGCGCGTCAGCGAAGCCGAACGCCAAATGATTCTTGGCGATGTCTATGCCCCCGGTGTGAAAACCGGTGGGCCGAAGCCGGGATGGGCTGCGCTCCTCACTCTGCCTCAGACCTGGGGAACGATTGTCGCCAAGGCGCTGACGGACCCGGTGTGGTTCTTCGTCACGGATTGGTTTCCCATCTATCTGGAGGCTAAAGGCATTCCTTTGCAGAGCAGCCTACTGGCTATATGGGTTCCGTTTATCTCGAGCGATTTGGGAAATTTCTTCGGTGGGGCCGCTTCCGGCTATCTGATTAAGCGCGGATGGTCCCTTGGGGCTGCGCGAAAGGCTCTGGTGGTATTTGGCGGCTTCGGAGTGCTTCTGCTCATTCCCACGGTTTTCACTTTCAACTTGTGGGCGATTGTGGCGTTCTTTTCGCTGGCCACTTTTTCCTACGCTGCGTTTTCGACCATTGCCAACGTGTTGCCTTCGGACCTTTTTTTCAGCGAGTCGGTTGCCTCCGCGAGCGGCATGAGCGGAACCGGCGCGGGGATCGGCACGATCATCGCGTTCGAGCTGATCGGGTACTTCTCCGATGCGCACCAAGCGGCACCCGCGCATTCCTTTGACCCGATCGTGATCGTTGCCGGCATGTTTCCTTTCGTCGCCATGATTCTCGTGTTGCTTCTCGTCCGCAACACCCGGGCAACGGAGGAGGGACTGGTCCGGCGGATTTAAGGATTCGCCCCGGTCCGCTTCTCAAAAAGGAAGCTGCGAATTCGCGCGTGTTGCGTTACTGTTTTCCTGTGTACGCGCCGACTGCAAGTCAAGGATGGAGCCTATGGACAGCTCAAACGATAAGCTTAACCGGAGAGAGTTCCTGCAGAAAGGAGCCGCAGTGGCGGCGGGAAGTGCGGCACTGAACACCACGGCACTTTCCTACTCGCGCATTGCCGGAGCCAACGAGCGGATCTCGCTGGGGCACATCGGCATCGGAAACCGTGGCGGGGAATTGGACGGAATTGTGGCGCTGCTCAAAGACACAAAAAATGTGGAGGTCTCGGCCGTTTGCGACTTGTGGACTCACAACCTCGAGCGCGCCGTCGCCGCCAATCAAAAATACTACGGCAAGGCGCCGCGCGCCCTTAAGCACCCCCAGGAGTTGCTGGCGCTCAAGGACGTGGACGCGGTAATGATATCCACTCCTGAACATTCGCATTCGCCGATCCTGAAACTGACAGCCGAAGCGGGCAAAGACGCTTACTGCGAAAAGCCCATGGGTAACGTTCTCGAAGAGGTCAAGGCCGCCCGCGATGCCGTTCTTGCGCGGAATCTCATCGCCCAGGTTGGCACGCAACACCGCAGCGAGCCCTATCAGATTGCCGCTCGTGACCTGATTCGCTCCGGCGTCCTCGGAGACGTCAGCAAGTATGAGATTGAATGGAACTATCACGGGCCTCGCTGGCGCGGGCGTCCCGAAGTGAAGATGATCCGCGAACAGGATGCCGACTGGCGCGCCTGGCTGATGACCAAACCTCTCAGGCCCTTCGATCCGCAGCTCTATTTCGAGTTTCGCCTCTACAAAGAGTTTTCCAGCGGCATTGCGGACCAGTGGATGAGCCACGGCATTGACCTCTGCCACTTCTTCATGGACGTCGACGACCCACACTCCGTCGTCGCAAACGGCGGCATTTTTGCCTGGCATGACGGCAGGGAGAATCCGGATACCTTCCAGGCACTTTTCACTTACGCGAACGGCTTCCTGGTGAGCTATGCGACGAGTTTTGGCAACGACGCGCCTAGCTTTACTCGGGTCATGGGAAAGAATGCTACGATGATCAACACGGGAGGTGAGGGCAGCCCGCGCTGGCAGATCGTGGAAGAGAAGGGCAACCACGAAGATGACTTGAATGTCGACTCCCAGCGGGCCGTTAAAGACGTACTGCTTCCCGGAGATACGGCGCTTCCTGCCACGGGGATTGGCGATGAGGATCCCTCGCACATGACCAACTGGCTCGATTGCTTGCGCACCCGCAAGCCACCCAATGCGACGGTGAATCACGGATTTGCGCACGCGGTGGCTTGCATGATGGCCACGCGTGCCTATTGGTCCGGGAAGAGAATTTACTGGGATCCCAAGACCGAAGCGATCCTCGACGAAGCCCCAAAATAGCGCAGCCGGTCGAAGCGACAGAGATATAATCCGTCCGGTGGAAATGGCGTGTGACAACCGGTGAGTCCAATGCTTTTCATACACTTTGTGCGTTACGGTCCGCGGCTCGCCTACTTACTAACGGTAGCGTCGCTTCTAGCTTTGCCGGGGCGGGCACAGAATCAACCTGTGCGCGTCATCGCTTTCGGGGCACATCCTGACGATTGCGACCTCGGCGCCGGAGGCATCGCTGCTAAGTATGCCGCGCGCGGCGACAAGGTGAAGTTTGTGTCGCTAACCAATGGCGATGCCGGGCACCAGTCGCTGCGTGGCGAGGAACTTGCCAAGCGCCGTAGAGCCGAAGCACTGGAGGCTGGCCGACGCATCGGCATTGCGTACGAAGTGCTCGCTAATCACGACGGCAAGCTCTTGCCCACCTTGGAAGTGCGCGAGCAGGTCATCCGCGAGATCCGCCGGTGGAACGCGGACCTAGTCATTGCGCCTCGCCCGAATGATTATCATCCGGACCATCGGTACACTGGCGTCTTAGTGCAGGACGCCTCCTACATGGTGATCGTGCCGGATTTGGTGACGGATACGCCGGCGCTCAAGCGTAATCCCGTCTTCCTTTACTTTAGCGACCGGTTCACGCGTCCGGAGCCTTTTCGCGCGGACCTCGTGGTGTCGATTGACGATGTATTCGAGAAAAAGATCAATATGCTGGACGCGCATGTGTCGCAGTTCTATGAGTGGTTGCCGTGGACCGAAGGACAGCTCGAGCAAGTGCCGAAGGACCCGGGAGAGCGCAAGAAATGGCTGGCCGCGGGGCCGTTGGCAACGAGAAAAATGCAGCCGGAATGGCGGGAGGCGTTAGAGAAACGGTACGGCGCGCAAGCGGATCGTATTCAGCACGCGGAAGCTTTTGAGATCACCGAATACGGGCATCAACCGAGCGAGGACGAGATTCGTAAGCTCTTCCCATTTTTTCCTGACCGGTGACACTGTCCTTGCGGTTGACTTGCTCCCCGGAGTTCTGCTCGACAAGGTTCTGCTGAACAGATCCAGGGATGCGGGGCGTACTTTGCCTGACGCTAGGCAGTGTTGCCTGCATCGGTCCCGTCGTAGCTTCGATAACCCAGTGCAACGGGCGTGACGGTTTGTGGAACGCGGTTAACGTTGAAAGTGTGAGGCTCGAGCGTCCAGGCAACGAGACTGGATCGCACCCTGCCAGACGAACCCCTGGGTAAGCCCGGATCCCTCCCTTTCGGCCGACGCAATGCCACCTGCGCCAAGTTCCATCACATGAGCGACACACTCTAAAAGACAGCCATTGCGGTCGTCGGGCGACCACAGGCGTCCAAATCCTTTGCGCCAAAGCGAATTACACAAATCGCAACTGGACAGTCACGCGCCCGCAATAAACCCCCACTAAGCTGCCGGACGCGATTGCCGCCCAAGGTAATCCGGAGAGGTGAAATTCAGCATGAGCACAGACCGTCGAGAATTCTTGAAGCTACTGTCCACCGCGGCAGCTGCTGCTGCTTTTCCCGCACCTATCAGCCGCGCTCTTGCGCTTCCGGCGAATAACCGCACCGGCACCATCAATGACGTCGAGCACATTGTCTTCGTGATGCAAGAGAACCGTTCGTTCGATCACTACTTTGGCACCCTGCGCGGCGTGCGCGGCTTCGGAGACCCGCGAGCGGTCAAGCTTCCCACCGGTAAAAGCGTCTTTCATCAGCCGGACCCCCAGAATTCCGATGGCTACGTGCTGCCCTTCCGTCCCGATGCCGCCCATCTGGGTCTGCAGTTCCTCGAGGACACGCCGCACGACTGGACCGGCACGCACGCCGCGTGGAACGGCGGAGCCTACGACCAGTGGGTGCCGCAAAAGGGCGCGACCTCCATGGCGCATCTGACTCGCCAAGATATTCCGTTCCACTATGCGCTTGCCGACGCGTTTACGGTGTGCGACGCCTACTACTGCTCGTTGCTCGGGCCGACCGACCCCAACCGGTATCACATGTGGACCGGATGGGTCGGCAATGACGGAAGCGGGGGCGGCCCGGTCATCGACAATGCCGAGCTCGGCTACGGCTGGTCGACCTACCCCGAGCGGCTGGAAGAGGCGGGAATCTCTTGGAAAATCTATCAAGACGCTGGCGACGGACTCGATGCGGCCGATTATTGGGGCTGGACCGGCAATGCCTACATCGGAAACTACGGGGACAATTCTCTGCTGTATTTCTTCCAGTATCAAAACGCACCGGACACGAGCCCGCTGGCGGAAAAAGCGCGAACGGGCACCAATATTTTGAAGAGCGGAACGCTGTTCGACATCTTCCGCAATGACGTCCTCAACAATCGGTTGCCGCAAGTCTCCTGGATTGTCGCGCCGGAAGCGTATACGGAGCACGGGAACTGGCCTTCCAACTACGGCGCTTGGTACGTTTCGCTGATGCTCGATGCGCTGACCGCCAACCCCGAGGCGTGGAGCAAGACGGTCTTTTTCTACCTGTTCGACGAAAACGACGGCTTCTTCGACCACATCGTTCCGCCCACCCCGCCTCGGTCGAGAGCCGAGGGCATCTCGACGGTGGGCACGACTAACGAATTGTTCGAAGGAGCCCCGAATTATCCCCTCTCCAGGTTCCCCGCCGGGCCGTACGGGCTTGGCGTGCGTGTGCCGATGATCGTCATCTCGCCTTGGACCAAGGGTGGCTGGGTCGATTCCCAGGTGTTTGATCACACCTCGCTGATCCGCTTTGTGGAACGCCGCTTTGGCGTTTTGGAGCCGAACATTACGCCATGGCGCCGGGCCGTAGCCGGCGACCTCACTTCGGCATTCAACTTTGCGTCACCGAATGACGCCGTTGTGACTTTGCCCAGCACGGCTTCCTATCCGCCGCTACCGCAAGACGTGGCTGCCGGCGTGCGTTTACCCGATTACGTGCCCACTCCGCCAGCGAACCAGGCGCTGCCCCAGCAGGAGCCCGGCACACGCCCGGCACGCGCGTTGCCGTATGAGCTGCACGTCGATGGCGAAGTAAGCGCTTCGGGCATGCAACTTTTCTTTCGGAACACCGGCCAAGCCGCAGCGGTCTTTCAAGCACGGTCGGGCGACGGGCAGACGGGGCCGTGGACTTACACGGTCGGCGCTCGCGACCAAGCGTCAGACCACTTGGCGGCCACCCGCTCTTCCTACGACTGGGTGGTGTACGGCCCGAACGGCTTCCTGCGCACTTTCGCGGGCAGCCTTGGGGCGGACAGTGCCAAGCTCACGGTCAAGACCAGTTACGACCGGAATTCGGGCGGTGTCGCCCTGGTGATTCAAAACCAGGGCTCAAGCGCAGAGAGAGTGAGCGTCTTTGACGCGTACTCCGGCAAAACGCATACGCGCGCGCTCGCGCCGCACGGAAGCGCAACATTTGTGAGCGAGCTCGAAGAATCATCCGGCTGGTACGACTTCCGCGTAACGGTCGAGTCCGATGCGAGCTTCGAGAGGCAATCGGCAGGACACGTCGAAACGGGCAAACCCGGCGTGACCGACCCGGCGATCGCCGGCGGCGTGCCGGAGGCCGCCAGGGTAGCCTGAAGGCAGTTCAATCGCAAAGCTGCGCCCGGCCTCTGCAAGCAGAGCAGGAGGAGGCCGGGCGTTTTCTTAGCAACTCACCGAAACTCGACGTCGGGCTCGATGCCACCAAGCCATGGGGCCGAGTTCCCAGGGCTTGGTGTCTCGATTGAGCGAGCAGCGGCGGCGGGCACAGGCTCAGTGGCCGCCGAACAGGTCCGACATTACGGCAACGTTCGGATCGCAAGCATGGTTCAGGCAGGGAAGCCCCAATGCTGCCTCGATGGACTTCAGCAAAGAGAAGTTGGTGTAAAAGGCATTGCTTTTCACGCCATTTTCGCCCTCGCGGTTGATCTCCACGGTGAGGACGACGTTGTTCTGGTTCTGAGGCGGAAACACACCGTTGGTGTTGTTGAGCAATCCACTGTAGTCGTTTTCATCCCAAACGATGACAATCGCGTTTCGCCCTTCGTTCCAGACTGGCGACGCTTTGATGCCCTCGACCAGCCGCTCGATGGTGACGTCGCCCTGCTGAATCAAACCCGGATTCAGGCCCGCGGTGGTTCCCACCGTCGCACTGCCTGGTGGGAGACCCGGGTCAAAAGCGCAGAAGGCGTCACCGTTCCCGCGGCCGTGTTGATCGTCGCATTGATTCGGCACGATGAAGGAGAATGACGGGACATTTCCTGTCGCCAGATCAGCATAGAGACCGCGGGGCCCGTCGAAGCCGACCACGTTATTCAGACTATGCTCCGACGAATAACCCTCCTGCACGTTCTTGAAATAAGCGAAGGGGTTGTGCTTCACCGCATAGGCCTGAACCACGTCAGCCGTCGATCGCGGCGCGAGATCTGTGAAGTCGGTCAGATTGCTTACGGTGCCGTTGGAACAACAGCGGGGAAATGGTTCCGATCGCGCGGATGCTAGGAGACCATTGTTGCTGCACGGTTACGGCAAGGCTTGGCGGAGGTAAACTTTGGGCGCACAGGCTCTAAACCCGAACGGCGCCTCCGCCACCCCGATCACTCGTCGTCGGAATCAGCAAACTGCCTTTACTTTCCTGGTTGAGCTGCATCCACCTGGAGGCGTCTGTGGTGCAAAGGGAAGAGCAGGAAGATCCGTGCAGGCTTGTCAACCGACCCTCACCGAAATGCCGGATGGCCCGACCAGGACGCTCTAGCAAAGAGTGCCGAAACCCTGGTTTGGTGCGCGATCCCGGACTCTCACTTCACTCGCTTCGCGTGTTGGTCGGCTCCGCCTTGGTGAAGAATCAGCTCTGTGGCGTGGCCATGGCCATCCGTTACGAACGTGATCTGGGCATCGACGACCTTGGCGACAAAATCATGATCGCCTTCGGGGAATATTTCGACCCATCCCTGCCCGGTTGCCTGGGTCATGAAATGATCGCCATCCCGCGTGACCTTTAAGACGAAGTTCGGCGCCAATTGATAGCTGCCCACGTAGCCGTCGAATATTTTCGGATCGATCTTCGCCGCCGGGCGCTCCGAGGCCAGCACCACGCTTCCGCCGTCAGCGAGGATATGCAGATTCGCCGCAATCTCCTGAGGCGCCGATCCGTTGACATTCGCGAGGACGACTACCGTGAGCTTGTCGTCGGGATAGTAGGCCAACATCGTATTGAAGCCTTCGATTCCGCCTCCGTGCGCAATTTCTTCGTGGCCATTAACGGAGCCTATGCCCAGGCCAAGTCCGTAGTCGTTTTTGAATGGCGTGGTCATCTTCTTCAAAGAAGCGGGCGAAAGCAGCTTTCCTCCGAATAGGCCCTGTTCCCAGCGCAGCAGATCTTCGGTGGTCGAATAGAGCCCGCCAGCGGAGAGTGGAATCGTCATATCGATGTAGCCCGCGTTAACTAGTCCGTCTTTGTTCGGAGCGTATCCCGACGCCCGATTCGGAATGACCGTGGAGTTGGAGTCGTAGCCCGAGTCCACCATGCCCAGCGGCTTGAAGATGTTATCCTGCAGGAACTGGGCATAGCTTTCGCCGCTGATCTTCTCAATCAGGTATCCGAGAAGGACGTATCCCGAGTTGCTGTAACTCCATCGCTCGCCCGGCTGGAAATCCAGCGGTTTGTCACGGAAGCGCGTGACGAGCTCCTCGGGCGTCGCAGAGAAGGGTTCGAGCTTGCGGTAATCGGAGAAGCTCGTGAAGTTCGGGATTCCGGAGGTGTGCGTCAGCAAGTTAAAGATGGTGATCCGGTCCCAGACCGCCGGAGCGTCCGGCATGTATTTCTTGACCGGATCGTCCACCTTCAGTTTTCCCCGTTCCTCGAGGAGCAGAATGGATGCCGCAGTGAACTGTTTCGTGATCGATCCCAACCGAAATTTCGTTTTCGGAGAGTCCGGAATATTCCACTCAAGATTGGCGAAGCCATAGCCCTTATCGAGCAAGACCTCGTTTTCGCGAGCAACGAGCACAGCTCCCATGAACTGTTTATCCTTAACGAAGGATTGAACCACCTGTTCCATGCGAGCAAGGTTTGGTGCCGGCGCCGACTTCCTTTCCGATTGACTCGAGCCAGCAGACTTGCGGGCATATTCCCGGCTTGCAGTTCTCGCGGCTACGAGCAATGTCGCTGAAGCACATACGAGTACAAGAATGGACCGTTTCATGGCTCCCCATCCGACCTTTAAGGTTAGTTCATTCTACCCGTCCAAGGCGGAGACAAAGGCTAGATCTGTCGAGGACGCAACCTTCTGTGCACCTCCTGAGTCGAAGGGGTTCGATGCATTCTTGAATGCTCGTCACCGAAGTTGGTGCCGGGACAAACCCCATGGGGAGTAACGTATGATTCCGGTGAGGTATCCGTGCTCGGCGACGCGCAGATCAGCCAATTCATCTATGAAGGCTTCCTGAAAATCCAGGAGGCCTTTCCGCGTGAGCTTGCCGCCGAGAGCCGCTCCATTTTGTGGCGGGACACCGGTTGTGAGGAGGCCGACCCAAGGACCTGGACGAAGCCCGTGATCCGCCTAGGCATGTATGCACAAAAACCATTTGCGACGGCCGCGAATACGCCGGTCCTGCACCAAGCGTTCGATCAGCTTGTCGGTCCAGGCCGATGGCGTGCTCGCAGCGATCTCGGAACGTTCCCAATTCGTTTTCCGTCGCCTGACGACCCGGGAGACGCAGGCTGGCACGTTGACAACAGTTTCCCGCATGATTCGAGCGATACCGGTGATTTTCTGAATTGGCGCATCAACGTGGTTTCGAAAGGAAGAGCCCTGCTCATGCTGTTTCTTTTCTCCGATGTCGGCGAAAATGACGCTCCGACTCGCATTCGAGTCGGTTCGCATCTTGATGTCGCAAGGATTCTTGCTCCCCTGGGCGAGAACGGCTTGTCTTCGAGAGAACTGGCCGCCCAGGAAGGCTTTGCTAAAACCGCTTCGCGGCACGAGGTAGCGGCCACAGGCGACGCAGGCACGGTCTACCTATGCCATCCGTTTTTGGTGCATGCCGCTCAAGAGCATCACGGCTTCCACGCGCGGTTTCTTGCACAGCCACCACTTCTGCCGGCCGAACCGTTTCTTCTCCATCGTATAGATGGGGCATACTCTCCGGTCGAACAAGCCATCCGAATCGCGCTTGATATTGCTTGAGTTCAGCCTGACGACTGTAGTCTTCGCGCTGCATGCCAAGAAGGGAACCCAAGGGATCGAGCTCGGATCGGACCCGAGGAGTGGTGTTCTGGAACGCGAGCCGCCGTCTCAGTTCCGAAACGGCGGCTCAACGAGAGCTGCCAACGGGCAGTTAGTCTGGCAGAGATAAGTGCGGCTACGGGTAACGCTGCCGGATTTTCACCGTGCGATCAAGTTCATCGGAGACTTCCAGAATTTTCAGCTGCAGATCCTTGTCGAGCGTCTCCGTGCGCAGAAATGCGTGAACCTGTGCTTGAGCTTCGGCGGACTGTTGACCTCCGATAAACGCGTTGAGCCAGCCCAGGAGAAAAAAGATTTTGCGTTCCCGCTTGATCTGCGGCAGGGCTTCGAGCGCCGGTTTCAGAAAGGGCAGCGTCAACTCGGACTGGTTCCAGTAATTAAACGATCCCAGGCTCTGCTCGATCCAGTCTTCCGGGCGAGAAGAAACCTTCAGATAATCGGTGAAATAGCGTTGCTTGGAAGGGCGTTCCGGCCGCGCGGCTTCGGCCACGTAGGCGTACTTCTGGCCATCGCCGGTGTTGTCGCGCTTCTGTTCGGAGGCGAAGAAAGCTTGAGCTTCCGGATCATTCAGAGCAATGAGCGCAGTGAGGATCGTCCAGCGATCCAGGGGGCGAAGTTCTACACCCGGAACGGCGAGCTTTCCAGCTAGAAGGTTTTTCAGTTCTGCACGTCCCGGCTCGCTCTCGGTGATGGCGCGGAGGCCGCGAAACCAAATGATGCGCAAGTCCTGATTGGGAGAATGAAGCATCTGGTCCGAAGCCAGCATCTCCGCCCTGGGGACCATTTCCGCACGCACCGTCGGGTTGACGTAACGGTGCATGCCGGCAGCGACGTGGCCGACGAGACTCTGCGCCAACGATTCGTCGCTTTCTGTGGGAAGGAGGCGTAGCGCGAGTTCCAAAAAATCACCGGGGCCAAGTTCCGCTTCACGGACGGAATCCCACAACGATCCCCAAAGCAAGGTTCGCTCGAAAACAGCGGAGATTCCGCCCAGCTGCTCCATGACGGCTTTGCGGCTGCGATCGTCGAGAAGGAAGCGGCCGTAAGCATAGTCCCGATCGTTGAGGAATACATATTGCGGACAGGGTTTCGCGATGGCTACCTCGAGTTCGGCCCGCTGTGAATTCAGTTCCGCGCGCAGACGAATTGCGTCCCGGTCGGGGTAAGCGAGCAGGATTTGCATGCCCACGGGCCAAACACCGCCCTCTCCGAGTACATCCTTTTGCGTCAACGAAAAGTGGTTTATCCGGTTTTGCGCATCGCACGACCAGGAAACATCCACCTGCGGCATGCCGCGGTGACGAATCCACATGGCCGCCCAATCCTGAAGCGGCTTTCCGGAAACATGCTCGAACGCGCGTACAAGATCGCTCCATTCCGCACTGGCGTACGCATGCTCGGTGAGATAGAGGCGCAAGCCCTCCCGGAAATGATCTTCCCCGAGGACAAAGGCGAGCTGGTTGAGAACCCCGGGAGCTTTGGAATAAACGATCGCGCCGTAGGCGGATTTCGCGTCTTTGAGATTGGCGATGTCCTGATAGATGGGTGTTGTGCCCTTGGTCGAATCGATCCCATAAGCGGCCGGTTTGATGGATTGATAGAAGCGCTTCCAGATGTTCTCGTTCGGCTTTATCGAGGCCAGCGTCTGATAAGCCATGTACTGCGCGAAACCCTCCTTCAGCCACAGGTCGTCAAACCAGCGCATGGTGGTGAAGTCGCCGAACCATTGGTGTGTCAGCTCATGAAGCACAAGGATGTCGCGATTGAGGTGGTCGCTGTGCGTCGGCGCCGCCCGGAAGAGAACCGATTCCTCTCGCAGAAAAGTTGCTCCGGCGTGTTCCATTCCGCCATAGGCAAAACCGGGAATGAGCACCATGTCATACTTGGGAAACGGGAAAGGCTCGGCGAAGAAGCGGGAAAGATAATCGATTCCTTGGGCCGCGATTTGCTGCACTTCCGGCGCCTCCTCTTCCGCCTTCTTGAATTTGGACTGCCGGACATACAATCCAGGCAGGCTAGGTGTTTCATGCACTTTGCGAAAAGGCCCCGCAGCAAAGGCAAACAGATAGGTGCTGATGGGGCGTGTTTCGGAAAAAACGGTAAGGCGCCGGCCGGGACCAGCTTGGGATTGCGATTCGATCGCCGTATTGGAAACGGCCGTCCAATTTTCCGGCGCGGTCAGTTCGAGCCGAAAGCGGCCTTTCAAATCGGGCTGGTCAAAACAGGGAAAGGCCATCTCGGCGTCCATGGGGACAAACAGAGTGTAGACGTACTCGGTGCTGTCGTCTTTGTCTTCAAAGCGAGTGATGGCTCTCCCCGCCGTCGCGACCGGCGCGGTGAAATCCATGTTGAGAGTATTTTCACCCCGATGAATGGTGTTTGCCGGCAACTTGATGTGGCCGTTGTCGATCTTTGCCGGAACCGGCGCGCCATTGACGGTCAGGTTGGTGACGCTTCCTTCGCGGAAGTCGATCAGAATCACCTCGGAAGAACTGGCACGAAACTTAAGGTCCTCATGACCGGATGCGGAGGAAGCGTGCGGGATAAGCGTGAAGCGGAGATCATAGCGCAGGTCTGATATCTCGGCGGCGCGCTGGCGGGCGAGATCCCGTGGGATGCCCTCGGGCGGTGCGGCCATCAAATGGTTCGCAGCCAACAGGGCGAAGGCGGCAAGAATCATGCGCATCGCGGGAAGAAATTTACACGAACACAAGCTCCTGAGGGAAGACCGGAGAGGGCAAGGGCAGCCAGCCTGCTCGATTTTTCCGCGCAACTTAAGCCAGAATAACGTTATGATAGGGCCCGCCAGAGAGCGGAGCCAGGAGGTGATGGCCTTGCATGCGAAGAAACCGAGCCGCGTGAGTTCTGGATTTCTCGCGGCGCTGCTCTTCGTTGTCTTGATCCTGGTCATGGCCATCTTCGAGCGCGGGCGTTCCCTGGCGCTGGCCGAGACGCCATCGGTGCATGGTCCGTGGATGGACAAAACGCTCTCGCCGGACCGCCGCGCGGATCTTGTGCTCCAAGAAATGACCCTGGATGAGAAGATCGCTTTGCTCCACGGAAACGGCATGCCCGGATGGCCGAGAGCCGTACCTCACGCAAACCCATACCTTGGCAACGGTGGTGCGGGTTTTGTGCTCGGGGTCCAGCGGCTGGGAATCCCGATCATCCAGATGAGCGACGCTGCGTACGGCGTGCGCAGCAGCGGTGAGAACGGCCGCTACTCGACGGCCCTGCCGTCCAACGTTGCCGCGGCGGCAAGCTGGGACGTGCAGGCAGCCTGCGCCTACGGTGCGCTGATCGGGCGCGAATTGCGCGCCCAGGGCTACAACATGTCGCTCGGCGGCGGCGTGAACTTGACTCGCGACCCGCGCAACGGCCGGACGTTTGAATACATGGGCGAGGATCCGGTCCTCGCGGGGACGCTCGTGGGCGACCGCGTGAAATGCGAGCAAGCCCAGCATGTGATCGGCGACATGAAACACTACGCTTTGAATGACCAGGAAAGCGGGCGCAATGAAGTGAACGCGATCATCGGCAAGCGCGCCATGCGCGAGAGCGACCTGCTGGCCTTCCAGATTGGAATCGGCATTGCCGACCCTGCGGCGGTGATGTGCTCCTACAACGCGGTCAACGGTGACTACGCCTGCGAAAACAAATACCTGTTGACCGACGTTCTAAAGAAGGATTGGAACTTCAAAGGCTTCGTGGTTTCCGACTGGGGCGGCACGCACAGCACGGAAAAGGCCTCCGCCGCGGGACTCGATCACGAAGAGCCGATGGACGATTTCTTTGGAGACAAATTCAAGCAGACGGTGGAAGCGGGCAAAATTCCTACTGCCGAGTTGGACGACCACGTGCACCGAATTCTGCGTTCGGAGTTTGCGAGCGGTATTGTCGACGATCCGGTCAAAAAGAGTGTGGTGGACGTCGAAGGCGGCTTGGAAATCTCGCGCCACATCGCGGAGCAAAGCATCGTGCTGTTGAAGAATGACCGGGGGATATTGCCGCTCGATCGCGCAAAGCTGCATTCCATAGCCGTGATCGGGCCGAACGCAGATACCAGCATGATTTCCGGCGGCGGTTCGGCGCAGGTGGATCCTCCCGGACACGGCGCAACCAAATGGAAAGAGCACGTTTGGTTTCCGTCCTCGCCGCTGAAAGCCATCGCTAGAAAAACTCCGGGAGCAACCGTGGAGTTCGACTCGGGCGCGGACCCTGCCTACGCGGCAGCGTTGGCGAAGAGGTCGGATGTGGCCATTGTCTTTGCCTATCAGTGGACGAGCGAGGACATGGACCTGCCGAATCTATCTCTGCCGGAAAATCAGGATGCGATGATTGAGCAAGTGGCCGCCGCCAATCCGCAGACCATCGTCGTGCTCGAAACCGGTACCGCGGTCACCATGCCGTGGCTCAACGCCGTGCGCGGGGTTTTGGAGGCGTGGTACACCGGCAGCCAGGGCGCCGATGCGGTCGCGAACATTCTGTTCGGCGAAGTGAATCCCACGGCAAAGCTGCCTATGACGTTCCCGCGCAGCGAGGCGGATCTGCCGCATCCGCAACTCGCGACGCCGCCGCCGGAAGAGCGCGGGCGCAGAAGATCCGGCGAAGCCAAGCCGACCTTTGAAGTTCATTACGACGAAGGTTTGAAGGTCGGCTACAAATGGTACGACGCTGCGAACAAGCCGGTGCTTTTCCCGTTCGGCTTCGGACTATCCTACACGACGTTTGGCTACTCAGGGTTGCGAGTGAGTACCGGCAGCGAAACGACCATCGGCTTCACCGTGAAAAACACCGGCAGCCGCGCGGGAGAGGAAGTCGCCGAAGTGTACGCGACGCTCCCGGCGAGCGCCGGCGAACCTCCGAAACGGCTGGTCGGCTGGGACAAAGTGCACCTGAATGCAGGCGAGAGCAAGGAAGTGAGCGTGCCGGTGAAAACCTTTTATCTTTCCATCTACGACGAAGCTTCGGATAGCTGGAAGCTTGTGCCCGGCACCTACAAGTTCATGGTGGGTGGTTCATCGCAAAGTCTACCGCTCGTGGAAAACGTCAACCTGAAATAGACCTTGGCGCCCGGAGAGGCGCGCGGCGTTGGAAAAAAGCAAGCCGACGGGTTTCAAGCAGGCCTCACTTGTCCGCCAGGGACACGCAACTTCTGGTCCAAATTCGGGCTATCTCGGATGGCGTTCCGTTTCGCTGCCGCCGACACCCAGGCACAGGGCGGCGCCGCCGGCAATTCCGGATTCTTCGCCATAACGCGCCGGAACCATCGGAATTTCCAGGCATCGCTTGTTCAAGCTCCATCGAGGAAGTTGCTCGCGGATTTTTTTGAAAAAGGGACCGAGCATGGCGGCTGCGCCGCCTCCGATGATGATGACGTCGGGCTCCAGCAAATCCACGATGTTGCCAAGCCAGATGGTGAGCACTTCGACCGTCTCGAGCAGGATTTCCCTCGCCAGCCAGTCGCCCGCTGCGTACGCCCGCCCGACCATCTCGCTCGTAACCGCTTCCATTTTTCCGCCAGCTAGTTCGAGCATGGCGGATTGCCGCCCGGTAGCTTCGGCGAGCCGCGCCCGGGCTTTTTTTGCGATGGCGGTGCCGGAGGCCAGCGCTTCGATGCATCCCTTCTTGCCGCATCCGCAGACGGGCCCGTGGTAATCGATGACCATGTGCCCTGCTTCGTCCGCGGCACCGGTGCGCCCGTGGTAGATGCGTCCGTCAAAAAGGATTCCCGCGCCGATGCCCGTGCCAATGCAGGCGTAAAAAACATTGCGATAACCGCGGCCCGCTCCCCAGAGCGCCTCCGCGAGTCCCGCGGACTTTGCGTCATTGTCGAGCTTCACCGAGCCGTTGTAGCGGCGCGCGATTTCCGCAGCAAGCGGATAATTGCGCCAGCAGGTCACGTTGGGAGGATTCAGCACGACGCCGGTGTGAGGATCGAGCGGTCCGGGAGCGCAAATGCCGATAGGCCGCCGAGCGGCGTTCTTGTCCGGCGCGAGCTTCAGCAGTTCGTCAATCGCGGAGGTCACGGCAGCAAGTCCTTCCTCTGCCGTACCTTGGGAGTTCATCGGCACGCGGGTATGCTGGCGGATTTGGCCGTGCGCGTCGACGAATCCCGCAGCCACTTTCGTGCCGCCCACATCCACGCCGATGGCCCAGGCGCTGCCTCCCTGTTGGGTCATGGTCATCAGTAGTGGATCAATCCGCTAATGTTTTGCATAGCGCACACTGTTCGGCTTCGACCCGCTTAGGGCGAAAAAGAGAATATAGAGGTAGCAGAAGGCCGCCGCAATCAGCGCGTAGTGAATGCCCTGGCCCCAGCTGGTCTCCCCCTGGATCATCCCCGCATAGAAGCGATGGTTAAGGAGATCGCCCACTTTCCCCACCAACCAAGGAATCACCGCTCCGCCCACAATGGCCATATTCAAAATGCCTGAGCCATCACCGGTCAGCGGCCCCAACTCATCGATTCCCATGGTGAAGATGCAGGGGAACATGATGGAGTTGAACAGTCCGACAGACAGAATCGTCCACATCGCGACATGTCCGTTAGTGAAGACCGAAGTAGTGGCTAGGAGTCCGGCCATCATCGCGGCGAACGCCAGCAGCTTGCTTGGTTTGATTTTCTGCAGCAGCCCTGAGCCGATGAAGCGGCCGACCATGGCGCCCATCCAGTACACCGAGATATACCTGGCGGCCTCGCCGAGGGCCGCCCGGTATCGCGTGGCAGCATCAGGAATTGCGGCTGGCGAAAGAAATCCTCCGATGTTGTCCAGCGCAAGGTAGTTCGCAATGGAACTCCCAATCGCTACTTCGCCGCCAACGTAAACGAAAATTCCAATTGCCGCGAAGACGAGATTGCGATGTTTCCACACCGAGTCCTCGATCTTCTCGCCAATGTGGTGTTCCGCGGAAGTCATTCTGGGGAGCTTGGAAAGGCCAATTCCGATGGCGAGCAGCGCCAATGCGGTCGCAAAGAAATAGACATAGAGACGAATCACCGCGTTTGCTTCCTGCGCGGCACTCGGTCTCATCGCTGTTGCCGTTGTCCGGAGAATCAGATGTGCCCCAATCCAGGGAAAGATCGTAGTACCGAGAGAGTTGAAGGCCTGCGTCAGGTTCAAGCGGCTGGAAGCCGTCTCCGGTTTCCCCAGCACTGCAACGTAAGGGTTCGCCGCTACTTGCAGGATCGTGATTCCCGTTGCCAAAAGAATGAGCGCAACCAGAAAAAAAGGGAACGAAGGGATCTTTGCCGCCGGGAAGAAACCCAGACAGGCAACGACCATCGTGAGTAAGCCGACGACGATGGCCCTCTTGTAGCCGATCCAGTCAATGATCTTCGCTGCGGGAATCGAAAAGATGAAATAGGCGGAAAAAAAGGCGGTTTGGATGAGCATGCTGGCCGCAAGCTCAATCTTGAAGACGTGCTGCGCGTAGGGGATCAGAACATCATTCAACGACGTGAGCGAGCCCCACATGAAGAAAAGAGTCGTCAGAATCGCCAGTGGGCCGGTGTAGCTGGTAGCCGCTTCGTTTACGATTGCCGGGCCTTTCACAGATACATTTTCCATCGACGTTCACGTCCATTCTTACAACGTCTGCCTAACCAAGCGCCGGTCGACCGCGGAGGATGATGACACAGTTGGCGCGCGTAGAGAACCTTTGTCGTTGCGCGGGTGCGGGCGCGACATGTTATAAAATTTCGGCAGAATCGTCATTTTACAGACACTGGGTACGATATGAATACGCCAACATCCCTGGCTCTCGTTCTGGCCTGCTGTTCATCCAGTCTCTCTTTCCTTGTTAAGCCCGGCCGCGCGCAAGAAACCGCTGCCCCCGTCGTTGTCTTGAGCGAAGCCGGCTTGCCCTCGGCAGACTCGCCGGCATTTCCTGAGAAGCAACTCGAAACGGCCCTCCTGGGAGCGCGCTTTGCTTCTGCCAAGGAACTCGACTCCCTGCTGAGGGAATCCTCCACCCGTCTGCTTGTCCTTCCTTACGGCTCCGCTTTCCCCGAGGAGAATTGGTCCGCCATTCACGCGTTTCTTGAGCATGGCGGAAATCTGCTGGTTCTTGGCGGGCGTCCCTTCACGCGAGCCGCGTATCACGACGATTCCGGATGGCGTCTGCGCGATTACAGCGTGCGCTTCATCCGGCAGTTGTCCATGGACCAGTTCCAGACCACGCCTGGCTCCGCAGGAATGGAATTCCAAAGCAATCCGGACATCACCATCTCTCTGCCGCGCTTTTCCTGGCAGCGCGCGTTCAGTCCCGTCATTCGGCTTAGCGCGGTGGATCTGTACAACCGCGGCGGCTCGGCGGGCTCGATTGACGCGCGGCTCGATCCGCTGGCCTGGGGAGTGGAAAACGGCCGCAAAATGGCTGCTCCGGCTATAGAAATCGATCATCTGCGAAACGGTTTTGACGGCGGCCGCTGGGTTTTTCTTACCTCGGAACTCCCTTCACAATTCGCGGCAAGCAACGAAGCCGTCGCGCTGATTCGCACGCTTGCCGAACGCGCGCGACACGGCTCCGAGGAATTCACGGCGCGCCCGGCGCTTCCTCTTTATCTGCCGGGCGAACCGGTGGAAGTGGAAGTTCTCTGGCACGCCGCCGAAAAGGCATCTGGACCGCTTAGGATCCGCATCACGGAATTTCCCGAGGCCCAGCCCGCCGAGCGCGAAGCGCAAACGGCAAACCTATCCGCGCCACAAACTCTGTTGTTTCCCGCGCCCAAGGAAAAAGGCTTTCACGTCATCGCAGCCGAGCTTCTCGAGGGCGGCAAAACCCGCAACGTGTACCGTTCGGGCTTCTGGATTCGCGATACCGATTTTCTGCGCTCCGGCCGGCACCTGACGGTGAATCACGATTTCTTCGAAGTCGATGGCCAACCGATCGCCGTGGTCGGCACTACTTATATGTCCAGCGAAGTGCAGCGGCTCTATTTCGATCACCCCAACGTGTATGTGTGGGACCGCGACATGGCACAGATCGAGGCCGCCGGACTCAACATGCTGCGCACGGGTTGGTGGACGGGCTGGGACAAATTCTGCGACGAAAACGGCCAGCCGTATGAGCGCACGCTGCGTACTCTCGAAGCCTACCTGATGACGGCGCGGAAGCACGGCTTCCCGGTGCAATTCAACTTCTTCGCTTTTCTTCCCGATGTTCTTGGCGGGGTAAATCCGTATTGGGGTCCGGAAGCGCGGCGCAAACAGCAGACCTTGGTCACTACCGTTGTCGGCCGTTTTCGCGACGTTCCGTTTTTGGCGTGGGACCTGATCAACGAACCCAGCATTTCGGAGCACTTGTGGCAGACGCGCCCGAATGGCGATCCCATCGAGTTGGCGGCGTGGAACGAGTGGCTTTCGAAACGCTATCCCGACCGCGCCGGGCTCGCGGCCGCTTGGAACGTCCCGCTCGATTCCCTATCAGGAACCGTGTCCTTGCCGGGAGAACTCGAGTTCAGCTCGCGTGGAATGTATGTCGGCCACAACTCGCTTCGCGTGTATGACTATTTCTTGTTCGCGCAGGAAGCGTTTTTGGACTGGGTGCGCGCGATGCGGGAAAAGATCCGCGAGACAGGCTCGCGGCAGCTCATCACCGCTGGACAGGATGAAGGCGGCGTGAGGGACCGCTTGTCGCCCGCTTTTTACGGGGCTGCGGTTGATTTCACGACCAACCATTCCTGGTGGGGGAACGACTCCCTGCTGTGGGATTCGCTTGCCGCCAAGCAGCCGGGCGAGACCATGCTCATTCAGGAGACCGGGCTGCAGCGCGAAATCAATTTGAATGAAACGGCGCGTTTCACGCCGGACGAGGAAGCTTCGCTTTTCGAGCGCAAAGTCGCTCTTTCCTTTGTGCAGGGAGCCGGCGCCATCGAATGGCTGTGGAACACCAACTCCTACATGACGGAAGCCAACGAGGCGCCTATTGGCGCGTTGCGAGCCGATGGTACGGAGAAGCCGGAAGCCACGGTGATGCGTGATTTTGCGAGCTTTGCGAAATCTCTCCATAGCCATTTGCAGGATCCGCGGCAGCCTTCCGTTGCCATCGTCACCTCGCAGGCGGCGCAATTCTCGGTTCTTTCCGACCTGCAGCTCGAGGCGCAGCAGAAAGCGGTCCGCGCGCTCGCCTACCGCCTGCAGGTCACTCCGTATGTGATTGCCGAAAACCAAATCGCCAGGCTCGGCGCGCCGCAGCTCGTCATTCTGCCTTCACCCGAGTCTTTGGACGAAAACACCTGGCAAGCTTTGCTTGCGTATGTGAAAAACGGCGGGCATCTACTGGTTACCGGACCTGTCTCGCGCAACGAACACTGGCAATTCCGCGATCGGCCACATGAACTCGGGTTAAACACGCAAATCGACCCGCAAAGCTACCGAGGCGCAGAAATCCGGCTCCCCGGCAAGGCGGTTGCTCTCTCGTTCGATCAGCAAAAACAATCCGTCCTCGAAGCGCTTCGCTTCAGCGACGGCGCAACCTGGAAAGAGATTCCCTACCGCAAGGGGAAGATCTTTTGGGCTTCGTATTCCGCGGAATTGGCAGAAGGACTGGATGCGGCCGCCTCTGTTTACGGATATGTTTTGGACACGCTGAAAATCAAGCCGCCGTTCGAGTGGCAATCCGCACTCCCGGCAGATGTGTTGATTTCCGCCACCGAACTCCAGGACTCCGTCCTCTACATCCTGGAATCGGAAAATGCCGAAGACGCTGCGATCGACCTTCGCGACGCAGTAACCGGCGCCCGTTTGACGCTGAAGCTTCCCTCGCAGCATGCCGCGATCGCTCTGATTGGGAAACACGAAAAAGCAGTTATCGCCAAGTACGGGTTCTGAGGCGACAGCACGCTCGAAAAGCCTCAGCAGCAGCTATCGGCGCTGACGCCGGCAACGCCATCGCCGTGTAACCTTTTTTCAGCTGGGGTCTCCAATCTATAGGGCGCAAAAGTGTTTTCCGCTTTACCCCGCTTGGAGCGGTAGGCTTTCCAGCCGTTTTTTTTGTCTGCCACGAAGAAGGGTACGTAGGATAATAAGAAGAGAACAGGGCAGTCGTTTGGAGGCGCGAGATGTTGATCCGTAAGGCTGCGGATTTGACGTACGTGGATGTTACGCCGAAGCAGGTCTACTTGAACCGAAGGAGATTCCTCGAAGCCATGGGGATCGTCGGCGCCACCGCCATCGCCGGCCGGCGCCTGTTCGAATTGGCCGCGCCCTCCGAGACCGCGCTTGCCGCGTCAAAGTTCAGCGGCCTTCTCAAGAGCCCGTTTAGCACCACTGAAAAGGAAAACTCCTACCAGGACGTGACGCACTACAACAATTTCTACGAATTCGGCACGGGTAAGGAGGACCCGGCGAAAAACGCGCAAAAATTCGACACCTCCAACTGGATGGTTTCCGTCGAAGGCGACGTTTCGAAGCCTCGCAAGTTCTCCATGGATGAAATTTTGAAGATAGCGCCGCTCGAGGAGCGCGTGTACCGCCATCGCTGCGTGGAAGCGTGGTCCATCGTGGTTCCCTGGATTGGCTTTTCGTTCAGCAATCTCGTCAACCTGGTGGAACCAACTCAGAAAGCGACGTTCGTCGCATTCCACAGCTATTACGATTCCCGCCAGATGCCCCAGGGCAAGTGGGCAGGAATCGAGTTTCCTTATGTCGAAGGCTTGCGCCTGGACGAGGCGATGAACCCGCTGACGCTTCTCGGCGTTGGGATGTACGGAGAATCCCTGCCCAATCAGGATGGCGCGCCGGTGCGCATGGTGATTCCGTGGAAATACGGTTTCAAGAGCATCAAGTCGCTGGTCAAGATCAAGTTTCAATCCAAAATGCCGCCGACCACCTGGAACCTCGCGGCACCAAACGAGTACGGTTTTTATTCGAACGTGAATCCCAACGTGGATCATCCGCGCTGGAGCCAGGCCAGGGAACGCCGCCTCGGCGAAATCTTCAAACGCGCCACGCTCATGTTCAACGGGTATGGCGATCAGGTCGCGAGCTTGTACGCCGGCATGGACCTGAAGAAATACTATTAGACCAGTCCTTTAGAAATGCGCGCTCTACTCACCAACAAGTGGACGAAAGCGGCGGTTTTCGTTGTCTGTTTGATGCCTTTAGGGGCGCTGGTCTGGCGCGGCTTCAACCACGGACTCGGCGCGAATCCCGTGGAGTTCATTCAGCTCGCGGCCGGGGATTGGACGCTGCGTTTTCTCGTCATCACTCTTTCCGTCACGCCGTTCCGCAAGCTTTTGAATCTTCCCGACCTGATTCGTTTCCGGCGCATGCTTGGCCTGTTCGCCTTTTCCTACCTCTCGATCCACTTTCTTACCTATCTTCTCCTCGATCAATCCTTCGATTTCGCCGCAATCTCGAAGGATGTAGCGAAGCGGCCGTTCATTACCGTGGGCTTTCTGGGCTTCCTGCTCTTACTTCCCATGGCGATAACTTCCACCGCCGGGTGGATCCGCCGCCTCGGGGGCAGACGCTGGCAGATGATTCATCGCGGCATCTACCTGGCGGCGATTTGCGGGGTGATTCATTACTACTGGAAGGTGAAGTCCGACGTGCGAATGCCGCTTTTTTACGGGGCGCTCGTTGCTATTCTGCTTTTGTGGAGGTTGCGAGACTGGTTTTTCAAGCGGCGCTCCATGGCCGGCGCGAAGCTCTCGCCGCAACACGCTCCCGCGAACCCGCCCAGCCGACTCATTTTCTAGTTGATCTTGGCGGATGACGGCTCGTTCCGGAATTCCACGCCCCAGAAGCGCGGCGCCGGTGTCAGAAATTCGATTCCTACGCGCTGCCCTTTCTCCATCGGCTCACCCAGATAGACCACGCGGCATTCCTGCTCTTCCTGGGTGAGCGGATTCGTCAGCACCAGCATCTCGCTGTCATCCACTTCGTGTTTGAGAAGCAGCAAGCCCCCGTGGGCACTCACCGCCACCGTTTCGCAGGTTTCTTTGAACTTCTTGCGGTCGTGGGTGCGCCCCTGGGCCTGCACTCGGATTTTGTGAAAGGCCCGCGCGCTGCGTCTTGGCGTTGCGGAAATCACGTCGCTCATAGGGCCATAATCGACGGCCGGCCCCGGGGCGTCAATCTGGCCCTCCGTACAGGTGTTCTCCAAAGACAAACGCTGGAGTCCCGGGACAAGGAAGCGGCTCGGTGCGGGCGGGATGGCTATGGATGGCTAGACTCGTCTTGTCCCTGGGAAGGGGCAGTCATAAAATACAAGGCTGCGGCTAAGTGCGGGCGATCGCACGCTCAGTTCAGCAAATCATCCGCTGCCGCAACCACTGTTTTCGAGCTTTGCGTAAGCAGAGTGAGATTTTGCTTTGGAAAGGACTCCGGAGTCCCTGATGACCCCCGAAAACCTTACGGCATTCATCGAAGGTCGCCGCGACCAGCACCTTGCCGAACTATCTGAGTTTTTGCGTATCCCGAGCATCAGCGCCAAGAGCGAACACAAGCCGGATATCGAGCGAGGTGCTCGCTGGGTTGCCGACCACTTGCGCGCAGCCGGATTCAAGACGGTTCAGATCGTTCCGACGAACCTGCATCCTCTCGTCTATGCCGAATCTTTGGAGGCGCCGCGGCAGCCTACGATCCTTTTCTACGGACATTATGATGTGCAGCCTCCCGAACCTCTCGAGCTCTGGACTTCTCCTGCCTTCGAACCCACCGTGCGCGACGGCAATCTTTTTGGTCGCGGCACCGCCGACGACAAAGGCCAGGTCCACATTCATATCAAGGCACTTGAATCGCTCCAAAAGGTCAACGGCAAGCTGCCCATCAACGTCAAGGTGTTGATTGAAGGCGAAGAGGAAGTGGGCAGCGTAAGCCTTTGGGATTACGTGCAGAAGAACAAGGAAAAACTGAAGGCCGACGCGCTGGTGGTCTCCGACACTTCCATGCTTGGGAAAGGCGTGCCGTCGATTACCTACGGGCTTCGCGGTCTGAACTACTACCAGATTGAACTTACCGGCCCCGAGCGCGATCTCCATTCCGGCGTCTACGGGGGAGCGGTTCCCAATCCGCTGACGATTCTCACCGAGCTTTTTGCCCGCCTCCACGACAAGAACTTTCGCGTCGGCGTCCCCGGCTTCTATAACCAGGTCGCCAAGCTTTCGAAAGGCGAGCGGAAAGCACTGAATGCGCTGCCATGGGAAAAGAAAGACTTCGAGAAAGCCGTGGGCGCGCCCGGCTACTGCGGCGAAAAAGGCTTTACCACTGTTGAGCGGCTCTGGACGCGGCCAACCCTGGAATTAAACGGCATCTGGGGCGGCTATCAAGGAGAGGGCGCCAAGACCGTCATTCCTTCTAAAGCGTTTGCGAAATTCTCGACGCGGCTGGTCCCCCATCAGGATCCGCAGAAAATCGCGCAACTCGTTGAGAAGCACATTCGCAAACTGCTGCCGAAAACAGTGCGCTGCAAATTCGACGTGTTGAGCACGGGAAAGCCGTGGGCTGCTCCTTACCACCATCCCATTTTCCAGAAAGCACAGGCGGCTTTGGAAAAAGGCTTCGGCAAAAAGGCCGTGTTCATCCGCGAAGGCGGCTCCATTCCCTTTGTCACTCAGATGTACGACACTTTTAAAGTCCCTTGCGTCCTAATCGGCTTCGGCTTGCCCGATGAAAACGCGCACGCCCCCGACGAGCACATTGCGCTGGAAAACTACTTCGGGGGAATCAAGGCCATCGCGCACTTTTACTCGGCCCTGGCCACGCGGTGACGCGGCTGTCCCTTCGCGAGGGAGCCCCTGTTTCATTTCTAGCCGTTAACTGAAGAATTTAGCCGGAAAGGCGCGATGGGGGTGTTCTGACACTCCCCGGAATGCGTTCCAGCCGCATTTTTAGCGGGGATTTCCACACCCCCAATCAAAAAACCCGCATTTTGCCGCTTTTTTTGCGATTTTTGCTTGCGTTCCCTGTTTTCCTTGGCTATAGTCCTTGCCGCCCGAGTATTTCACGGAAAATAGAGGGTTCACGCACACTCGGAGCCTGCTTCGATCGCATCGGGGCCTGCCCTGATTGCCTCGGGGTGGAAAGCAAAATCAGGAGGATAAGCAGACTAGATGTCCAAGCCAATGAGCAAGACGAAGGTTGTTGGGCACATCGCCGAGAAAGTCGGAACGCCGAAGAAAACCGCCACCACGTTCTTTGACGAGCTCTTTAAGCTCGCCGTCAGGGAAGCCAAAGGGGCAGCGGGCAAATTCGTGATTCCGGGGCTCGGCCGCTTGGTCAAGGCGCACCGCAAGGCGCGCATCGGCCGCAATCCGCAGACGGGCGAGCAAATTAAGATCAAGGCGAAGACCGTGGTTCGCCTGCGTCCGTCGAAAGCGTTGAAAGACGCTGTCCTGAAATAGTTGTAATCTTTTGGAGGGAGTTTTGGCCCCCCGGTGGCCTGAGAAATCAGGCTCCTGGGGGTTTCTCTCTTTGTGGCCTACGCAGACGACTGCCTCTAGAGGAATTCACTCGCTCACGGAAATACTTCTTACAGCGTCTTGACGTACGCAACGACATCGCGGATTTGCGCCGCGTCGAGCACATCTTTCATTCCCGGCATCAGCGTATCGCCGGTTTCGATCCACTTTGTCAACGAGGCCGTGGTAACGGTGTTTCCGTTCACGGTAAACGTTCCCCGCTTGGAAATGCCTTTCAACCCGGGGCCGATTTTCTTCTGATCGCTCGTCGCAAAATGGCAGATGGCGCACTTTTGCTCGAACACTTCCTTGCCGCGCGTTACCGATCCCGCAGCGGGATGGCCCGTTGATTTTTTTGTGCCGTTACTTGCCGGTGGATCTTGCGCCGCCACGGCCGTCGCAATGGCCAGAACCGTGGTCCCGACTATCACTAAATTTCGCCTCACGATTTCTCTCCTTCGTCTGCTGCAAAGTGAGCTTCCGGCAAACGCCGATTTCGATCTTGTCCCAAAGGCATCCATTTTCCCTTTTTGTTTGGCGAATTTCCACTCGCGCTCGGGCCCCGCTATCGACGCGGAAGGAAGCACCCCGGCACAAAGGACAGGTTCCTTCCTGGCAATCTCCCCGACTTTCGTACTTTTGACCCCTGCGAAACGTTGTGATAACTATGCCTCATGAGCATGGACGCCCACACGCGCGCCTGGGAAATCCTGCAAGACGCCTACCAGGCGCAGATGGAAGGCGATTACGATCGCGCCATCGAGCTTTACCGCTTTTCCCTCGAAATGCACCCCACCGCCGAGGCGCACACCTTTCTCGGTTGGACCTACCATTTCCAGGGCCGCGTCGACGAGGCCATCGCCGAATGCAAGCGCGCCATTAAAATCGATCCCGATTTTGGCAACCCCTACAACGACATCGGGGCCTACTTGATCGAACAGAATCGCTTTGACGAAGCGATTCCCTGGCTCGAGCGCGCCACCGAAGCGCGCCGCTACGAGCCGCGGCATTTTCCGCGTTACAATCTGGGACGCGCGTACCTCGGGAAAGAGATGTACTCGAACGCCATGCGCTGCTTCCAGGAAGCGCTGGAAATCGAGCCGCGCTATTCGCTCGCCCGGCAAGCGCTGGCTTCTCTCCGCCGCATGGTGAACTGAACTCCGATTTCTCTTGTAGAGGCCGGGCGTCGGTTTACCCTCCTGCCCCGAAGGGCCCGGAGCTTTTCTTCTCTCCTTGCTTATAATCACTGCATCGGCTCCTGCACAGATGGCTTGACGACGCGGTCGTAAATCCATAAGAGAAGAACAGTGAGAACGCCAACGGCGGCAATCACCCACCAGACGTTCTCGGGCCGGCCAGATTCGCTCTGATGAACCAGATATCCCCCCAATGGTCCGGCGACGAAATATCCGATACCGATGGGAAGAAACGCATAGCCCATGTAAAGACCTTGCTGGCCGGAGGGCGCAAGGCGTGAGACATATTCGTAATACCGCGAAACCTGCGTAATTTCACCAACCGCTACAAAGATGAGCGTAATAACGAACGTGAGCATGGAGGAGTGGATTGCCGGGATGATCCAAGCCAGGCCGGTGATCAGGGTTCCCAAATTCATTGCGGTGAAGGCGGGAAGCTTCCGCGTGAGAAATGTAACCGCAATTTGGAAGCAAATCACAATAGTTGCGTCGACGGAGAGAAGTAGGTCAGTACTGGCGTTCGGGTCGATATGCTTGCGAATGAACAGGGGCACCGAAATATACTGCTGCCAGAACACCACAAAAAAGCCCGAAAAAATGATCAGGAAGGCAACGAAGCGGAAATTGCGAAGCACCACAAACATGTTCTTGATCGCGATCAGGATGCTTTCCACCTTTTGCTCTCCTGATCGCACAGGTTCACGATAGAAAAACAACGTCGTCCAGAACATCAAGAACACGCTTAGGGAAGCAACACGGAAGACGTTCTCGATGCCCCAGCCCAGTTGTTTGCGGACCAGAAAAGCCATGATGGGTCCCACCGCGCCGCCAACATTCACCAGCGTGTAATAAATGGAATAACCGATGGAACGCACCTTCTCCGTGGAGGCCCTGGCGGTTGTTCCAGCAACGCACGGCTTCACAACTCCAGGCCCGAGGGCGGGAATCATTAGAATGGCAAGGACCAGCCATTTGTCGGTGAGAGCCACACGTAAGGACTGCATCCACGGGGCGGTCAGTGAGCCCAGAAGGAAATATCCGATGGCCATGATAAGGTAGGCAAACATCAACGCCCGCCGGAAACCAAACCGATCAGCCAGCGTTCCGCCCAGGATCGGCAGGAACCAAACCACAAGACCAAACGTGCCGACAAGCCAGCCCGTAAGTTCACTCGAGAATCGGAGTTGCTCGCTAAGGTAGATCGCGAGCACGGCAGTGGTCCCGTAGTAGGCGACCCTTTCGAAAATCTCGGTGAAATTCGCGACCCAGAATGGCCGTTCGAACCCCTCGCGGATTTCCTTCAGCCTCTGCCCGAAGCTCATGACGCCTCCCCGCTAGGCGCCGGGATCATAGTCGAGGTAAACACGGAAATAAAGGACGGAAAGAGGTCTTCCATGCATCTGCCGGCAAAGGGCGTTGCCTATAGAATGAAGCAGAAGAGGTGGAATGGTATGAGGCGGAAATTCGGAGCGGTGACGGCGGCTGCCGTGGCCGTGATCGTGCTTCGGGCGGGAGCCCAGGAGGCTGTGCCGCCGACTGCCGAGGCGCTTGCCGCGATCTCCGAGCGGGGCCAGCTGCTTTATGAGTACGACCAGGCGGCATGGCACGCCACCGACGCCGTACAGATGGCTAACCCGAAGACTGTCGAAGGGCAGCACTGCATTGCAAGAAAAGTGAACGGCAATTGGACCGTGGTTTTCGGGAAGTTGCATGAGGAGGGCAGTCGATTTGGAATCACCTACGAAGCAAACGAACAAGCAACGCTCCGAGACTTTGCCGTGAGGAAGGAGCCGGAAGAACGGGAGGACGAAGGATTCTTTCTTTATGCGGCGCGGGCCATCGAGGTGGCCACTAAAGATTTTGGCGTAGTAAAGCGACCGTACAACGTTGCGGTGCTGCCGGCTCGAGCAGAGCAACTGTACGTGTATCTGTACCCTGCGCAAACCGGGGCTCGGGTGTATCCCCTGGGAGGTGATGTGCGGTATCTGGTGGACGCCGACGGGACTAAACTTCTCGAAAAACGGCAGATGCATAAGGCCATCACGGAAATCGCCCTGCGACCCGGGAAGAGAGTCGCCTCCGGATTCCATACCCACGTTTTGAGCGATCTCGTGGAGGATACCGACGTGTTTCACGTCCTGACCGAAGACCCGCCCATTCCCGAGTTCATAGCCACGCCGCATTTCCTGTACCAAGTGAAGACTGACGGTACGATTCAGCTCGAAAAGGAAAAGAAGCGAAGAAAATAGAGCAGTTGAACTTTGTTTCGCGAGTTTTAGTGCTGTCCGCAAAGCATCGCGTGGCTTGGTATCAGGACGGTAAGGACGGTTTTTTCCTTTACGGGGCTTTGCGGTTCAGGTTTAAGCTGGGTGCGCGGGAATTTCACGACCATCCATTCCCGGGAGTCCGACATGAGACCTTCGCGTCGGCACGTTGTGTTTTTCGGCAGTATTCGTACCGATTCCTCCGCTCGTCGCACTTCCCATAGCGCCTCCTCTTTGCTCGCCTTTGCTCGTGGCTTCATGCCGGCACTTCTCGTTGCGGCGGCGGCTTTCGGTGCCGTCATTCCCGGCAGCGACGGGGAAACCGGCCCCAACTCCGATCCCAATTACCTCGCGCTGCGCAACATCACGCTCGGAAGCGAGGCTGTAAGCGTCACGAACTTCGATCTCAAGCGGGATGCTGGCACGTTTCATCTACATTCAGGCACAGTCTGCTTTGTTCCGCCGGTGAACGGCAGGGTCACCGGCGCCGTGTTCGCCGGCGATGGCAGTTTCGTTCTCAACCCTCCCACGGAAGCCGAACGCAAAAGCCTGAAATACCTGACCAAAGAAGACCAATTCAACGAAAAATTTGAGCGCCTCGTGCTGCGCTTTACCGACTCTACTTACGACCAGATCAAAAAGGATGGCACTCCGGCCTCCGGCGGCTGCGACAGAGGACTACTGAAAGACAGCCAGAATACGACGCGACACAAAATAAAGACGAATTTGGAAGCCCACCTCCTTGGAGAGATTCTCAGTCCCGAGCCGCGAGGAATCTTTGTCGCCTTTGTGCACGGCAAGCGCTACGACGACAAAGAGCTCTATGAGCTCGACCCCAACGCCAACTCGGACCAGGTGGATTTCTGGACCTATGACGAAAACAAGTTTGGCGATTGGGCCTCCTTCAACTTTACCGAACCCCACGCGAGGGGCTCCGTGGGCCGGACGATCCGCATCGAGCACCACCAGCTCGACACAACGCTCGAAAAGAACGGCGCTCTCTCCGGCAAAGCGACCACTACGTTTGTCTCCGAGCGAAACGGGTTACGGGTCGTCCCGTTCTCCCTCTTCCACACCCTTCGCGTCCAGTCCGTTACCGCTGACGGCCAGCCCCTTTCTTTCATTCAAGAGGACAAGAATGACGATGCGGATTTCGCGGTGATTCTCCCGAAGCCTCTGGCGGCAGGTGAGAAATTTAGTGTTACAACAACCTACGGCGGCAAAGAGGCGGTGTCGAACGAGGGCGGCGGCAACTATTTTCCGATCGCGCGTGACAATTGGTATCCCAACGGCGTCGGTTCTTCGCTGGGGGAATACGCCTCTTATGACCTAACCTTTCACATTCCGAAAGGTATGAAGATTGCAGCCACCGGCGCGCTCGTCCGCGAATCCAACGAAGGCGGACAAAACACGAGCGTGTGGAAGAGCGAGGCTCCGCAGACGGTTGCGGGGTTCAATTTCGGCCGATTCAAAGTCGAGGAGGCGAAACTCTCGAAACCCGAGATGCTCATCCAGTCTTTTGCCAACGAGGAACCGCCCAACTGGGTGCAGTCGTTGCAGCAGGCTGTCAGCAGCACGCTCCCGGGGGCCTTGGGCACCATGAGCACGACCTCCCTCAACAAAAAGGCGCTGGCCGAAGGCGAGCTTGCCGTCGCACTTTACACGGATTACTTCGGCCCACCGCTGTTTACCCACCTGGAGCTGACGCAGCAAACCGCCTGCAGCTTCGGTCAATCCTGGCCCGGACTGGTCTGGATTCCCATTTGCTATTACTTCGACACGACGGTTCGCCACCAGCTTGGCATCGATTGGGGCGACCGCGGCTACTGGAAAGTGGTTACGCCCCACGAAGTGGCGCATCAATGGTGGGGGCATACCGTGGGTTTCAGCTCCAGCCGCGATCAATGGATGAGCGAAGGCTTCGCGGACATGTCGGCGTCTCTTTACCTCAGCATGATCGAAAAGAATGCCAAGAAGTTCCTGACCTTCTGGAATGACGAACGCGAACTACTGCTGGAGCGCAACCCGCAGGGATTTCGGGCCATCGACGTCGGGCCGGTTACCATGGGCTACCGCGCCAGCAGCTCCCGCACCGGCGGAGACATCACGCGGCGGCTCATTTACCCGAAAGGCGCTTATATTCTCCACATGATCCGCATGATGATGTACGACCGGCAGAATGGGGACAAGCAGTTCAAGGAAACCATGCAGGACTTCGTCAACACCTACCGCGGCAAAGCGGCCAGCACGGAAGACTTCAAGGCCATCGTTGAAAAGCACATGACTCCAGAGATGGATGCCGAAGAGAATCACAAGATGGACTGGTTCTTCAACGAGTACGTCTATGGCACCGAACTCCCCAACTACAAGCTGGACTATTCCTTCGACACCGGCGCGGACGGCATGATCGTGATGAACTTGAACGTCGCCGAGTCCGGCGTGGACGACAAGTTCCGCATGGTCGTTCCTGTTTACCTGGAATTGGATGACGGCCGCATTGTTTTCCTTGGAAGGATGCGCATCGTGGGAAACAAGTCCGAGGCAGCCAAGGTTCCGCTCAAGGGGCTAAAGGCCAAACCGCGCCGGGCGATGATCAACTACTACGACGACGTCCTCGCTTCTCCGGGCTAACCGAGGCACCCTTGCGGCTCCACAAAGACGGCGTCAGAAGAACCGGGAATGGAAGGCGAGCGACGCGGAAATGTGCGCTGCGAAGTACGCGGGATCGTGGCGGCCGGGATAGATATGAGATTCGTGCGGGATTTTGCGGGCCGTCAGGATCTTGTCGAGCGCGGCGGCACCTGCCTCGAAGCCGAAATCGTCCTGGTCGCCACAATCGAAATAGATCTTCATGCCGGATAGATTTGCGGAGTGGGCCAGCACAAGAGGACTGTTCGCATCCCAGAAAGCAGTGTCCGGAGGGATCCCGAAAACGCCGCCGAGGACGCGCGCCCGCGGAGATTGCGGGGCGCTCATAAACGCAGGAAGTTTCTCGATGAGCGCGGCGCTGTGCGCGCTGACGGCGCTGAAGAGTTGCGGATGGCGGAAGGCGAGATGCAACGCGCCGTAGCCGCCCATGGAGACTCCGGAAATGGCGCGGTTGGCGCGCCCCGGTGACACCCGATACTTTCTTTCGATGAAGGAGAAAAATTCGCGCAGCAAGAAATCCTCGTAGCGGACTCGTCCATCCTTCGCGTTGATATAGAAACTCGCGCCGCCCGCGGGAGTGGCAATCACGAACTCTTTCAGCTTGCCGCCCTCCCATAAATCTTCGGCGAGATTCCACAAACCCGAATGCACAAGAAACTGTTCGTTGTCCCCGAGCCCGTGCAGCTCGTAAAGAATCGGGAAACGTTTGGCCTTATCAGCGTCAAACGAAGCGGGTAGGACGATGCAGTACGGAACATTGCGGCCGAGGATTTTGCTTGGAATGGTGTTGCATTCGGCCCGGCCGGACGCGAGGGAAGAAGGGGCGTAAACGAGGCAAAGGAAGTAAAGGAGAAAGCGGATTCCTCGCCGCGCTCGGAGAGACGTTTCCAGGGAGGCGTAGCGAAGAGTCACAAGAAGATTCTACTCCTATGAAAATAGCTGCCTATCGCGTTGAAAACAAAGCATAGGTGCCTGGGTCCATTTTCATCCTTCGTTGTGGCTCTCCGAGAGCCATGAGTTACTCGTAGCGAAGGGCTTGGACAGGATCGAGGCGCGCGGCGCGCAAGGCGGGATAAAGTCCTGCGGCAAGACTGACGAGAACTGCAAAACCGATTCCAAAAAGGACGAGCCACCAGGGGACGGAAGAAATGTCGACGCCGGGAAGATTCTGGCGATGCAGGTAGAGATTGGTGCCGAGAGTGAGCGAGCGGCCGATGAGCCAGCCGAGAAGCGTTCCAAGCATGCCGCCGAAAAAGCCCATGACACCGGCTTCCACAAAGAAAAGCTCTTTGACGTCGCGGTCGGCGGCGCCAAGGGCTTTCAGGACGCCGATTTCGCGGCGGCGCTCGAGGATGGCCATGACCAGCGTGTTGATGATTCCGAGCGTGGCCACGGCGAGAGCGAGACTGCCGAAGATGCCGAGAAGAAGATCGAAGACGGAGAAGAAAATGCGCAGGCTTTTCGAAGCGTCGAGAAGAGAGAACGCGCTGAAGCCAAGATCCTTGAGCCTCGCTTCCGTGGCCTCCACGAGCGCAGGGCTTTTAACGCGCACGGTGAGGCTCGAGTAAGTGGGCTTGTCGCTCGAAGAATCGCGAAGAATGTCGCGAAGGTCGTTGACCTGCGCGGCGCGGAGTGTTTCGGCGAGAGGGAGAGGGATGAGGAGACGGCCGCTGCCAAAGCCGCCGAAGCCTGAGGCCGGCTCGGTTTCGACAACACCGATGATGCGAAGATGCATGTCCTTGGGGACGACGGAAAAGCCGCCGGAACTTTCCTCGCCGGGTTGTGCGGCAAGCGACTGGCGTTCCGCGTAGCGCAGGATCAAATCCTTGCCAATCAGCGAAGCGGTTTGCGGATTCAGTTCTTTGGCAAATTCCGCCTGCAAGATGGTTTCATCCGCATTCGGCGAAGAATAAAAGCTGCCCTGCATGCCGTCAAACGCGCCGCTCGACTTCGAGGATTCCGGCATGCCCGCAACCATGGTGGCAAAGGGCTTGCCTTCGTAGCGCACTTCGGTGAAGAAGCGGATTTGCGGATAGACCTCGATCACATTCGGCAGGTGCGAAATTTCCGCACGGGCATCGGCGTCGAGCGGCCGGGCTCTCGCGTCTGGAGTGCGAGTGGCGGGAGGCCCTCCGCCCGGCCTGCGGAGATTCGTTTTCGGAGTGACGAAGATCGAGTCGAACAGACCGCTCTTCGCGAGGCGGCTGGAGGCGAGCTGCTGGAGTCCCACTCCCAGAGAAAGCATGGCCACCAGTGAAGCCACGCCGACAGCGACGCCGAGAGTCGTGAGCGAATTGCGCAAAACACCTTCGCGAAGGTTGCGGAAAGCGAGGTCGCTGAGATCGCGGAACTTCATCGCGGGGCTCCATTTGAAAGGAGCTTGCCGTCGCCCATGACGGCAAAGCGGCCGGCAAAACGTTGGGCGAGAGTGCTCTCGTGAGTGACCATGACGATGGTCATGCCGGGATTTTCTTGGATTTCACGAAGCAGCGTCAGGATGGATTCGCCGGTGGCACTGTCGAGATTGCCGGTGGGCTCGTCGGCGAGAAGGATTTTCGGGCGATTGACGAGCGCGCGGGCGATGGCGGTGCGCTGCTGCTCGCCGCCAGAAAGCTCGCTCGGGCGATGGCCGATGCGCTTCTCGAGTCCGACGCGCTCGAGGGCTTCGCGGACCCGCGCGGCGCGCTCGGAGCGGTCGACTTCCGCGAGACGCAGCGGGAGCTCGACGTTTTCTTCGAGCGTCATGCGCGGAAGAAGATTGAATGATTGAAAAACCATCCCCACGGTTTGCCGCCGATAGCGAGCAAGTTCGAGGGAGGACATTTTCGAGAGGTCCTGGCCCTCGGCGATTACCGATCCGGAGGTGGGACGGTCGAGGCCGGCGATGAGATTGAGCAGCGTGGATTTTCCGGAACCGGAGCTGCCGAGCAGGGCGAGGAATTCACCCGTTGGAACCGTGAGAGAGACATCGTTGACGGCGCGGATGACGGATTCGCCCATGAGGTAGTGGCGGGAAACGGATTCAAGGCGGATGGCGGGAGGAAGCTCGGTCATAAGATGTGAGGTCTATTCATGATACGACGGGCGGGGCCAGGAAATTTCAGGAAAGTTGCCTGCCGGCTGGGACGCGACGCCGAAGCGGAAGAAACAGGAGATGGACCGTGAAAAACCAAGAATCAGGAATAGAATGCGGGCGCGGAAGGAGACGCGATGAAAAGAATGTGCCTTGGGATCGTGACGAGCTTGTTGCTGGACGGGGGGATTTTGGCGCAGAAGCCGCCGCTCCTGCCGGAGAAAGAGGTTCGAGCGCTCGCGAACGAATTGAGCGGAGAGACGGCCAAGCGGAATCTGGAGGTGATTGCGACCTCTCATAGGCAGCGCGGCTCGCAAGGGTTTCATGCAGCCGCGGAATTGGTGGCGGAGCGGGTGCGCGCGTATGGGCTCAGCAACGTTGAGATTTTCGAATTTCCGGCAGATGGAAAGATTTTTTATGGGACGCAGAGGTCCCGGCCGGCGTGGGACGCGGAGCTGGGCGAGCTCTCCGAGTTGCGACACCGAGGTTTGCCATCCAAAGACCGGAAGATTCCAGCTGAAGGGGAACAAACCATCAGGCTCTGCGACTACGCATCAGAACCGGTGGTGCTGGCAGAGGACAGCGAAAGCGCGGAGGTGACCGCCGATTTGGTGGACGTGGGCGAGGGAACAAAGGAGAGCGATTACGCGGGAAAAGATGTAAAGGGAAGGATTGTGCTGGTGAGCGCGCAGCCGGGAGCGGTCGAGGATTTGGCGGTGGGGAAGTTGGGTGCCGTAGGAATTGTCAGTTATGCGCAGAATCAGAAGACGGCTTGGTGGGGAGAGGACGAAAATTTGATCCGCTGGGGGCATCTGGAGACATTTTCGCCGAACAAAACGTTTGGGTTCATGGTGTCGTTGAAAACAGCGCGCGGATTACGGGAGCGGCTTCACAAGGGAGACAAGATTACGCTCGAGGCCGTGGTGAAGGCGGGCCAACATCCCGGGAATTATGAAGTGGTGACCGCGACGATTCCGGGAGCGGAAGGGAAATTCAAGGAAGAAGAGATCGCGTTCAGCTGCCACTTGGACCATCAACGGCCCGGAGCGAATGACAACGCGAGCGGCTGCGTGACGATTCTGGAAGTGGCGCGGACGCTCCAGAAGTTGATTGGCGAGGGGAAACTGGAGCGGCCGGCCCGGACGATCCGATTCATCTTTCCGCCGGAAATCGAAGGGACGCTCACGCTCCTCAATGCCAAGCCGGAATTCGCCAAGCGGACGAAAGCCGTCGTGCACATGGACATGGTAGGAGGCGGAGCCGAGACGAAAGCAGTGTTCCACGTGACACGCGGGCCGATGAGCCTCCCGAGCTTTGCGCATGACGTGGCGTGGGCGTTCGCGGAGTGGGTCAACCAGGAGTCGTATCAATTTGCAGCCACAGGAAGGGCGGACTATCCGCTAGTGGCGCCGGAAGGGGACAAAGGGCCGCTGCGCGCGGAATATTCGGCGTACACGATGGGCAGCGACCACGATGTGTACCAGGATTCGTCGTTCAGGATTCCCGCGATTTATCTGAATGATTGGCCGGACCGCTATATTCACACGAATTTCGATTCGGCGGCGAACATCGATCCGACCAAGTTGAAACGCGCAGCTTTCATTGGCGCGGCGAGCGGGTATTTTCTTGCAAATCTTCAAGACGCAAACGCAGAGCCTCTCAAGGAACTCAATGAACAAGGACGCTATCGTCGGGTTTCTCGGGCCCTGATTCGCAGAGAGGCTCTTCGGGATGAAAACTTGGCAAACTACACACAGTTCTGGACTCGAGAGGAACAAGCGGTGGGCGATTCGTTGCTTGCATTCCTCTCGAGAGGAATCACCGAGGGCTTGCAGGCCTACTACGGAGTTTCTCTTATGGGCAACTCCTTAAACCCCTTGAAGGCTTTGCGTCCCATTCCAAGGGGTGAAGACTTGATTCGGTTTCAAAGGAAGACGGAGCCCAAGGGACCTCTGGCCGTGTTTGGGTATGACTATCTTGAGGATCATGCGAAAGCGGCAGGCGTGGCGACGCCGAAACTGCTGAACTATGAGGGATTGTGGGGAGGCGGCGAGGAATACGCCTATGAAGCGCTGAATTTTGCCGATGGGAAGCGGAGTGCGCAAGAAATTCGCGACGCGGTTTCGGCAGAATATGGACCGGTGCCCCTGGAATTGGTGCTCGAGTATTTGAGGGCACTCGTGAAGATTGGAGTCCTTGAACAGGTGAAATAGGAAGCAGCGCTGAACATTTCACAGTCGAAGTTCACAAAGAAAAAAGAACCCATCCCGAAAGCAAGACACGAGGAAATGACCGGCAGGGCGGTGCGCAGCAGGCCTGCAGCATGCCGAGCATGCCGCCCCTCCAAAGACGGAACAATGGCGGTGTGTTAGCATCGAAAGCTTGCGTGTCGAACGAGGGCTCGAGCAGATGGCAGCAACTATGAAAGCGTTGCGGAAGATGCAGGCCGCGCGGGGCTTGCAGATGGACACGGTCGCGGTGCCGGCGATTGGTCCGACCGACGTGCTGGTCGGCGTGAAGGCCGCTTCCATTTGCGGGACGGACCTGCATATTTACGGATGGGACCGTTGGTCGCAGGGGCGCATCAAGCCGCCGCTGACGCTCGGACATGAGTTTTGTGGAAACGTCGAACGCGTGGGAGACGAAGTCACGGCGGTCAAGCCGGGTGATTTTGTCAGTGCGGAGATGCACGTCAACTGCGGGCATTGCCGCCAGTGCCGGCTGGGACAGGCGCACATTTGCCAAAATCTGCGGATTATCGGGATCGATCAGGACGGAGCCTTCGCAGATTTTGTGAGGATTCCCGCTTCAAACATCATCAAGCTCGATCCGGGCATTCCCGAGCACTACGGGGCGATTCTCGATCCGTTGGGGAACGCCGTGCACACGGTGCTCGCCGGGCCGATTGCGGGGCAAACCGTTTTGGTGACGGGATGCGGGCCGATTGGATTGATGTCGATTGCGGTGGCGAAAGCCTGCGGAAGTTCTACCGTATTTGCGACGGAGACGAACGAGGCACGGCGCGCCATGGCCAACAAAATGGGTGCGGACGTGGTGATTAATCCTGCGTCGGAAGACGCGGTAAAGCGGATTCTCGGCGAAACGGGCGGCACCGGAGTGGATGCCTTGCTCGAAATGAGCGGGAATCCCATGGCGATTCAACAAGGTTTCAAGGCCCTGCGGGCGGGAGGGCGCGCGTCGTTGCTCGGGATTCCCACCGAGAATGTGCCGCTCGATCTGGTGAACGACGTGATTTTCAAGGGCGCGACGGTACAAGGGATTTACGGGCGGCGGATGTACGAAACGTGGGTCGAGATGACCGCGCTGCTGAAAGCCGGGCGGTTGAATCTGGAGCCGCTCTTCGGCCAGGGGGCGCCACTCGCACAATTCGAGGGCGCCTTTGCGAAGTTGCAGGAAGGATTGCCGGGCAAGATTTTACTTTATCCCAATGGAGTTCGTCGTTGAACTGATTCCCTCTCGCTCTCTTTGCGAATCCAAGCTGCGTTTAGGCGGGTCAAATCATGACTACAACGATGGTGGCTCCTCTCCTTCGAGGAAACACGCTAGGCTCCGGCACAGCCAGCTTTGTGATTGCAGAGTGGCGCGATCCTGGAGGCTCGGTGAGTGAGCGGCGGTTGATTCCCCGCCGCGTGTCCATCACCGCGACGATGAAGCGTGGCCTGCGTGCAGGTGGGCGACCAAGAAGTTGAACTGCGGGCGGGCTCGGGCGTTCTGGTGCCCCGCGGCAGTCCACACACGTATTGGAATCCCGGCCCGGGGCCAACGCGCTATCTGCTGATCATGACTGTCGAACATCTATCAGTTGATTCAGGGAAATTCACGCGATGAAGCAGCGCACTCCGGCAGCTCTGGAAGCGGTATTCTCGAAGCATGACTCCGAGCTTGTGAACGCTTAAAGAGCAATTCAGGGGTTTACCGTTGGGCCGCGCTGGAGGACAATAAAGACTCCCCCGGCCGATGCCTACCATCAGGAGCGACCTAATGTCGGAGACTGCCACGCTGGCGACCAAGCAAAATCCTCTGCAGTACGTCACCGATCAGTTGAATGAGCTGCGCGCAAAAGGCGTTGCGCCGAAACTGCGCGTCCTCGAAGGCGAGCAGAGGGCCGTGTGCGTTTTCGATGGGCGGGAAGTGATCAACCTGGCTTCGAACAACTACCTGGGTCTGACCACCCACAAAGCCTTGCGCAAGGCCGCGCTGGACGCGGTAAAGCGGTACGGGGCGGGCGCAGGAGCGGTTCGCACCATCGCCGGAACCATGAAGTTGCACCTGGAATTGGAAGAGCAGATTGCGGCGTTCAAGAAAGTGGAGGCGTGCGTGGTGTTTCAGTCGGGCTTCACGGCAAATGCGGGAACGGTTTCTGCCGTGCTCGGCAAAGAGGACCTGATCGTTTCAGACGAATTGAATCACGCCTCGATCATTGACGGAGCGCGACTTTCAAAAGCGACCATCAAAATCTTCAAGCACAAGGATGTCGAGGACTGCGAGCGCATTCTGCAGGAACACGCGAGTTTGCCGGGGAAGAAGCTAATTATCACCGACGGCGTCTTTTCGATGGACGGCGACATCGCGCCGCTGCCGCAACTCTGCGATCTGGCGGAAAAATACAACTGCACCATGATGGTGGACGACGCCCACGGTTCGGGCGTGCTCGGCAGCAACGGCCGCGGCACGGTCGATCATCACCAGTGCCACGGGCGCGTGCACATCCAGGTGGGAACGTTGAGCAAGGCCATCGGCGCGATGGGCGGTTACGTTTGCGGCTCGCGCGACCTCATTGATTTTCTCTATTTGCGCGCGCGGCCGTTTCTTTTCTCGACTTCACACCCACCCGCCACGGTGGGCGCATGCCAGGCGGCCTTTACGCTGCTCTCTTCGCCGGAAGGCGAAAAGCTCCTGAAAAAGCTCTGGGCCAACACGAAGTTCTTCAAGCGCGAATTGAAAAAGCGCGGGTTCCAGTTCAGAGGCAGCGAGACGCCGATCGTTCCGATCCACGTGGGCGAGGCCGCGAAAGCGTTTGAATTTTCGAAAAGGCTGTTTGATGCCGGCGTTTTCGCCCCGGCCGTAGGTTATCCGATCGTTGCCGAGGACAAGGCGCGGCTGCGCGCCATGGTCAGCGCGGCTCATAAGCGCGAACAGTTACTGCGCGCCGCAAACATCCTCGGTGAAGTCGGAAAGTCCCTAGCCATCGTCTAGAAAACCGCATACGGCCCGACCCAAGGGAGCCACCCTGTAAATCCTGCATGCTCCTGGTCATTTCGCAACGGTTGTAGCGGCCCAGCATGCTCATAACTTGAAGAAACAGAATGGCTTACCGATAGGCACAAGGTTTGCCTCTATCAACTCGCGTCTTGAACACCCTTTTTTACCAGGGCAGTGGGTTCCGACTTTAATTCGCAATGTTAGAGGAGGTCTATTCGATCATGGTTCGCATAGGAATCTCGATGGTGGTGGGCGCGCTTTTCACAGTTGGTGCACCGGCGCAATCGCAAACGGGTGCCGCAGCGCAGGCGAGCGGACAAGCGTCGGTCCAAGCCGGCAATACGCAGGCACAAGCAGGCGCTTCCAGCTCAACGTCCGCGGCGGCTACGGCACAGCACGGCCAAGCAAATGCCGGCTTGGCCAACGGAACGGCATTCAATGCTGCGCTGAGTTCTCCGGTGGACTCAAAAAAGTGCAAGCCGGGTGACGCAGTGAACGCACGTACGACGGAAGCGATCAAGTCCGAGGGCAAGATGGTCATCCCCAAAGGCTCGAAGCTCGTGGGACACGTGACCGAGGCTTCGGCACGTGGCAACGGGGAGACGGAATCTGCCCTGGGCATCGTATTTGACAAGGCCATTCTCAAGAACGGCCAGGAGATCCCGCTCAACGTTGCGATTCAGGCGCTGGCTTCGGCACAGGGCGGCCCGTCGATGGCCGGCGACGAGATGGACACGATGGGAGGCCTCAGCGGCTCCGCGGCTGGCTCGGGCATGGCGGGCGGGCGCGGCGCGATCGGTGGGGTCAGTTCCGCGGCGGGAGGCGCTGTGGGCACGGTGACGAACACCGCGGCGACAGCAGGCGGAGTCGCGAGCGGCACGGTCGACTCGGCAGCCAGCGCAGGCGGAAATGCTGCCGGCGCTTCTCGCCGAGCAACCGGCGGGCTGAATGCTGCCGGGCAGCTCACCTCGAACAGCCAAGGCGTTTTTGGACTCAATGGCTTGAATTTGAGCGCCGCGGCTTCCAATTCGACCGAGGGCAGCGTGATCACTTCGGCGGGGAAGAATGTGCATCTCGATGGCGGGACGCGCATGCTGCTGGTCACGCAAGCACAAGCTGGCAGGGCGGGCGAGTCGAAACGCGCTGCCGAGAGCAAGCCGGATCCCAAATCCAAGGAGAGGCCGTAGCGGGACAATCCTGAAGAACCGTAACCACGGTTCTTCCTGATTAGAGAGGCCGCGCCTGAGGCGAAACTCCGGCGCGGCTTTTTATTCCTGCGCAAGCTGGCGCTTCAAGGTTTCCGTGTCGCCCAGAACAAAACCTCTTACGATTTTCCCTTCCTTGCATCGAAAGACGGCGAGGCCCTGATAGGTGATCTTCCTGCCCGTGCCTGGAAAGCCGAACAACTCTCCGTGGTGAGTCCCGGTGTAAGTCAAGTGGGCAGCGACTTTGTCGCCTTCGGCGATCAGCTCCTCGATGTGGTTGTGAAGATCGGGAAACGCCGAGCGGATGCGGTCCACGTACTGCTTGAATCCGGCGATTCCCACGACCGCCGTGCCGATGGAGCCGCGAAAAACAATGTCGGGAGAAAGGAGTTCTTCTAGCGCAGGCTCGCTCCAAGCATTCCAGATTTCGGAGTAGTACCGGCGCACAACGGATTTGTAATCCTGCACAAAGGCCTTTCTTGCTGCAGCTTGGCCTACACGTCGACCACCTGCAACCGCCAAATTGGTGCGGGTCGCGCATTCCCGATAGAAGCAGGTGTTGCTCTTCCCTGCCGCGTCCCCGTCCTTTGCTATACTCGCGCGGATGGCTTCCGGATCGAAGAAACTCTTCCTTGTGGACGCGATGGCACACGTTTATCGGGCATTTTTTGCGCCCATGCCGCAGCGGCTGACCGGCCCCAACGGCACGCCCACGAACGTTCCTTTTCTTTTTGGAAATATTCTCAAGCGCTTGATCAAAGACTACGATCCGAAATACATCGGCGTCGTTTTCGATCCGCCGGGGGCCACTTTTCGCGACAAGCTGTTTGAAAAATACAAGGCGCAGCGGCAGCCGATGCCGGACGACATGCGGGTGCAGATTCCTTTGGTACGCAGACTATGCGAAGCCATGCGTTTGCCGGTCCTCGAGGAGAGAGGCTACGAAGCGGATGACGTGATCGGGACCATCGCCACCGAAGCCGCCAGGCAAGGATTCGAAGTTCTCATCGTTAGCAACGACAAAGACATGATGCAACTGGTGGGCAAAAACGTCCGGACGCTCAAGACAGGTTCCGGGGGCGCAAAAGGCGACATTCTAGTCGATGAAGCAAAGGTTCAGGAGTTGCTCGGCGTGCCCGCGGAAAAAGTCGTCGACTATATGGCGCTTCTCGGCGACACCGTAGACAACATTCCCGGAGCCAAAGGCATCGGCGAGAAAGGCGCGGCGGAGCTGATCACCAAATATGGCAGCGTCGAAAAGGCGCTGGATCGCGCCGACGAGGTCGCCAACAAACGGTATCGCGAAGCTCTGCAGCAGCAGCGCGACCAGGTACTGATGTCCAAGCAGCTTGCGGCCATTTCGACCGACGTGCCCATGAAACTGGATTTCGAAGCGCTCGAGCGACGTGAACCGGACGTACCGGCGCTTGCCGCGCTCTATCGGGAGCTGGGGTTCAGCTCGCTATTGAAAGAGCTGGGGGCCGGCGCCGTCGCGGCCTCCCGACCGGCGGTATCGGAAGCGGGCGAGACCGATTATGCGCAGTTGGCAAATGCCGCGGAATTTCGCGAGTATCTAGCAAAACTCTCCGCAAAGCAGTCGCTGGCGGTCTGGCTAAATCTGGACCAGGGTCAACGGGAATCGGAAGGATTTGGCACACGCATCGCGGGGATTGAAGTTTCCGCAAAAGCCGGCGAGGGACGGTCGCTCTGGGCGGACGAAAAAGGCGAGGCGCTCAGTGCGCTCGCGCCGCTGCTGAAGGATACGAAGCGGTCCAAGATCGTCCACGACCCGAAAATCGTTTCCCTGCTGGCTGGTGAAACAAAAAACATCCAGCATGCCACCGAGCTCTATTCCTACCTGCTGCGGCCCACCACCGCGAACCACAACTTCGCCGACGTGGTCATGCGCCAGTTCAACGCCATGCTCGGCGGCGGCCCCGGAGAGCGCGCCGACTATTTGCAGCGGCTTGCGCCTCTGCTCCACGAGCAGGTGAAAGAGCGGCAGCTCGAAGGAGTCTACGAAAAGATTGACCTGCCGCTTGCGCCGGTGCTTGCGGGCATGGAACGTACCGGGATTCGCATCGAGCCTACCGAGCTGGAAAAAATGTCGGAAGCGATGGACGGGGAAGTCCGGCGACTGGAAAAGGAAATCTGGAAGCTGGCCGGCGTGGAGTTCAACGTCAATTCGCCACCGCAGCTCGCCGAGATTCTGTTTGACAAATTAAATTTGCAGGCCAATCCGAGGCGGGGGAAAGCAAAAGCACGATCAACCGCAGCCGACGTTTTGGAGGAGCTCTCCGCACAGCATCCCTTGCCCGCAAAGGTCGTCGAATTCCGAGAAGTCTCCAAACTGAAATCTACCTATGTGGACGCGCTGCCCAAGCTCATCCATCCGGAGACCGGACGGCTGCACACCAGTTTTTCACAAACCGGCGCGGTAACCGGGCGGCTGAGCTCGAGCGATCCCAACCTGCAAAACATTCCGATTCGCACCGAGCTTGGCCGGCAGATTCGGGCGGCGTTTGTCGCAGAAAAAGGCAACGTCCTGCTTTCCGCGGATTACTCGCAAATCGAGCTGCGTGTGATGGCGCATTTCTCGAAGGATCCCGTACTGGTGGAGGCGTTTCGCAACGGCGAGGACATTCACGCGCGCACCGCGCAGGAAGTCTTCGGGGTGGGCCCGCTCGGGCAGACTGCGGAGCATCGCCGCGCCGCCAAGGCCATCAACTTTGGAATTATTTACGGACTTTCCCCTTTCGGTCTCGCGCAGCAACTGGGCATCGAACAGAAAGAAGCGGCGCAGTTCATCAATGCCTATTTCGCGCGGTATCGCGGCGTGAAGGAATACTTGGACAACGTTCTCGCCGAAACCCGCAAGACAGGAGTGGCCAAGACAATGTTCGGAAGAATCCGGCCGATTCCCGAGATTACTTCGCCACAGGTGCAACTGCGCAACTTTGCCGAACGCACCGCGCTGAATTCCCCGCTGCAGGGCACGGCCGCCGACCTTATTAAGCTGGCGATGATCAACATCGACCGGCGGCTCACCGAAGAGGAATTCGAGGCACAAATGATTTTGCAGGTGCATGACGAACTGCTTTTCGAATCACCCGCGAAGGAATCTGCCAGGCTGCGGAAGCTGGTGAAAGAAGAGATGGAAGGCGTCCACCAATTGGCGGTCCCGATCGTCGTGGAAATTGGCGTGGGCCCCAACTGGCGCGATCTGGATTAACTTCGACCCGCACTCCGATTGGCCCGATTTGTGCCCCCGGCGTGGCTTGGGCGTTGGGGTCTTTTACGGATAGCGCACGTCCGGCCAGTTGTGCCTAAATCTCCTTGGACGTCTTGATTCTTGTCTTGGTTCGCCAAGTCTAACGGGAAGTCTAACTGGGAACATGGCCCTCGGTCCCTCGAAATTTAACTGATTTCTCTACTGTTAAGAGAACGTTCCCCCCCAGTCCACAGCGAGGTTGCTCATGCGCCGTACGTTGCTCTTGTTTCCTGCTTGCGGTCTATTTCTTTGCCTGACGGGATGCGGCACGACTACCCAAATCGTCCGGCCAATCACGGTGGCGAAGTCCGGCCGCACCACGGGTTTGACCTGTTCGACGGTCGACGCCATGAACCGTGCCACGTCAGTTGCTTATACGACGAATTGTGATGGAACGGGGACGCAGTTCACGGTGAACTACACGAATCAGGTGAGTGTGGTGGGCGGGGATTTTTCAAGCGCAGGAGATTCCGGCTCGCTGATCGTGACACAGAATAATGCCAACCCGCTTGCGTTGCTCTACGCGGATTCGAGCACGGACACCGTTGGCAACCCCGTCTCGGATGTGCTGAGCTTCTTCGCTTTCCACGGCAATCCCGTCAACTTCGCTGGCGCCGCGCGCACTGCTCCCGTCATTGGTTGCACTTTGCCTGGGCCGCAAGCGGCGATGGCGGCGCGGCTGGCGGTCCAAAGGGTTACGCCGTCCGCGACGGCGCTGGCTCCGGCCACGGCGGTGAGGGATAAGCATGCCGCGGAGCTCCTCGCCTATCCCGAAGTGCAGGCGGTCGGGCTTGGCGCAAGCTATGACAATCCGTCCGAGGCGGCCATCTTGCTCTTCGTGATGAAGGGACAGTCGAGATCGAACTTGCCCCCCGAGGTCGCAGGAGTGCCCACACGCATCATCGAGGCGGAGCAGTTCCCGCAACACGGACTCCTTTCCCAGGAAGAGAGTGCTGCGCTCGAACAGTCCGCGCCGCCGCCGCAGCTTGTTTATCCTATTTCGGATTTGGAAGTCGCCCGCGCGAAAGTGGCGCATGCGGCGCACGTAGATGAATGGATGAAAATGAGCGGAGTCCAGGGCGTGGGCATCACCTCAAGTATCGACTCCCCCGGGGAGGCGGCGCTCATAATCTTTCTCATCCAGGGGGTGCCGCATCCGGCGATCCCGCCGGTCATCGACCGATTGCGCACGCGCGTCCGCGAATCGACGCGCTTCCGCGCGGGTCTTGATGGCTCAGGGCGAAACCGCGCGTGTTCCGTGTCAGACGGAACGAGAAAAGCGCTTTTGCGCGCGCAGCCGAATCATACAACTGCGAATCATTGATTCCGGCATCGCGCTCCATGACGTCCAAGAGTCATTCGACCGCAAAGCGGCCGCTTGCTCGGGAGGCCGCGGTGCACGTCGCTTTTTCAATACGTGCGCAGGGAAACTCGTACCGTTTGAAAATACCTGTGCTAGCGTGGACACTCAGACCCTTTAACGGGGCTTCCCATGCGCTCTCGTGTTTTCTTGATCTTCGGGCTTCTTGCTTCGGTGTTCCTCGGCTCTTGCGGAGGGGCCAGCGCCCCGCCGCCTCCGCCGGTCTCGGTAACCGTAACTCCGAACCCGATAAGCGTAGCCATCTTCACAACCCAGCAGTTTACGGCTACCGTGAATGGACAATCGAGCACCGCGGTGACATGGGAGGTCAATGGTGTCACCGGCGGGAGCCAGGCCACGGGCTTTATCTCCACGTCCGGCCTCTTTGTTGCGCCTAGCGGTGTTCCCACGACTTCGAGCGGAAACGGCAAGGTGACCACCACGCCCGTGACGGTCAGCGCCGTTTCCACGGCAAATCCAAACTCTTCCGGATCGGCGACCGTCACCATCTTCCCGCCGAATCAAAATCCGCAGGGGGGTGTAATCAAGCTCGGGAGCTCCGGCGGGAATCAGAATGATTCAAGCACAAGCGGGAACCTCATTACTTGCTGCGGAGGCACGCTCGGCTCACTGGTGACGCGGGGCGGCACGCAATACATCCTGAGCGACAATCACGTGCTTGCGCGCACCGATCTTGCTGCTATTGGTGAGTCCATCATCCAGCCGGCACTTGTCGATACCAGCTGCGGACAAGGAGTCTTCGCGACCGTCGGGCAGCTTTCTCAGTTTTACAACCTGGAAATGGGGACGGCTCCCAAGATCGACGCGGCCATCGCACAGGCGGTCACCGGAGCCGTGGACCCAAGCGGAAACATTCTCTTCCTCGGGGCCACGACAGATGCCAACAACGTTCCGCTGCCGGCAGCTCCGCATGCCGGTTCCGGTGTCGCCGCTTCGCTCAGCATGGCCGTGACGAAGAGTGGCCGCTCGACAGGCCTCACGTGTTCCACGGTTCTGTCAACAAACGCGACGGCCTCGGTCCAGTATCAAAAAGGCTGCGGAACGGGAACGATGTTCAGCGAAACTTTTACCAATCAGGTGGACGTTGCCGGCGGCAGCTTCAGCGCTGCAGGGGATTCCGGATCGCTCATCGTTACGCAAAACACAGCCGATCCGGTGGCGCTGGTCTTCGCTGGTTCCGACGCCGATACCGTGGGCAATCCCGTGTCGGACGTGCTGAATTTCTTCCAGAGTGGCGGCAACAGCGTCACGTTTGTAGGTGGTGCGACACATCAAGTCATTGGATGCACTCTGCCGGTTAAGCCTGCTTCGGCGACTTTAACGGTGCCGAGTTCGACGGCCTCAGCCGGAGGGCTACAAAAGGCCGTTGCCGCGCGTGATGCGCACGCCCGGGAACTCCTCGCCTACCCGGAAGTGCAGGCTGTCGGCGTGGGAGTGAGCTACGACAACCCGGCTGAGCCAGCGATTCTGCTTTTCGTAAACAAAGGGCAACCGCCGAGGAACCTCCCGGCGGCTGTCGATCGCATCCGCACACGCATGGTCGAAGGCGAACCTTTTTCCGAGCGCGGCGTTTTGTCGCCCGAGGAAAGCGCCACCCTAGAGCAATCCGCGGCGCTCCCGCAGCTTGTCTATTCCATCTCGGAGGCAGAGGTTTCGCGCGCCAAGATCGTGCATGAAGCGCACGTCGATGAACTGATGAAGATGGATGGCGTGCAGGGAGTGGGAATTACCTCAAGCGTGGATTCGCCCGGCGAGGCGGCGCTGATGATTTTCCTCATCCGTGGGGTGGCGCATCCAGCGATCCCGCCGGTCATCGACGGATTGCGCACACGCGTCCGCGAATCCACGCGCTTCCGTGCGGGTTTTGGCGACTCCCAGCCAAAGCGCGGTTGTTCCCTGCCAAGCCCAGGGAAAAAACCCTAAAAACAGCCTGGCAAAGTCGCAACCAGTTAGCCGGGTAAAACCGGAGGTCAGCCCCAACCACCCCGTTTGCGCTCTTAACTTGACTGACTTAACTTAAACCCTTTCCTTCCACATCGTGTGGGCGTAGAATTCGCTCAAAATCAAGCCGAGTGCGCTCCTTCGGCGGTGCTCGACCTGTCGGGAGGATGCTATGCGTCGGACGATCTTCATTGCGAGTGCAGTGCTGCTCTGTGGAATTCTCTGCCCCAAGCCAAATTTCACTCAGGAAAAAACGGGCTCCTCGGAACCCAAGATGACGCCCGAGGATGCCGCAAAGAAAAACCCCATTACGCCCTCGCCAGAAGGACTGGCGGAAGCACGCAAGCAGTACGGGTATGACTGTGCCATGTGCCACGGCAAGGATGGAGGCGGTAAAGGCGACCTTGCCCAGGATATGAAACTGGAGCTTCATGACTGGCGTGATCCCTCGACGATTGAAAAGATGACGGACGGCGAGCTCTTCTGGGTCATCAGCTACGGCAGGGGGAAAATGGTGGGAGGGGAAGCTGACCGGTCACCTGAAAAGATGCGCTGGAAACTCGTGAATCTGGTGCGCTCCTTTGGAAAGAAGGGCGCGGGGACGGCGGCAGCCGCGGACAAGCCCAAGACCGAGCCCCAACCTTAACCCATCCAGGCGAGCTCCTCTCGGTGACTCGCAACGCCAGCTATATAGCAAGCCTGCCGATCACCTCCGGCCGCTCGTTGACTCGTGGTATGCTCGCTTGAAGAATTTTTTGAGGAGCACGTTCATGGCCCACCCGCCGCAGTTTTTGAAGCTGGTCAACGAGGCGAAGAAGAACATTAAAGAGACGAATGTAGCCGAGGTCAAGCGCCGCCTCGATGCGGGAGAGAAATTGATCCTGGTGGATACTCGCGAGGACAGCGAGTGGGCCAACGGACACCTACCCGGAGCGATCCACTTGGGAAAAGGCGTCATCGAGCGCGACATCGAACAGCAGGTGCCTGATACGAAGAGCAAACTCATTCTGTACTGTGGTGGCGGCTTCCGTTCCGCGCTGGCCGCGGAAAATCTTCAGAAAATGGGTTACTCCAACGTGGAATCGATGGACGGCGGATGGAAGGGCTGGATTTCCGCCGGATTGCCTACGGCCAAGGGATAACAACTTTTTGCGGTTTTGCTTTTCTGCTGGAAGAGAATTGGCTGGGGCGGGAGGATTCGAACCTCCACCATCCTCATTAACAGTGAGGTGTCCTACCGGTTGGACCACGCCCCAGCGGGCGCCAATTCCCCGACGATCGCGGGGAAATGAAGTAGGTGGGCTCTGCCGCAGGACCGGCCGGCAGGGTTATCTCTAAAATACCACGGAATCGACACAGGACGCTCGGCGGTTGTTCAAAAAATTTCCCAAAAATCTTTGCACCCATTGCCTCCCTCGTGCATCTAGAACCATGGAAGCCGACATTCAGAAGGGAGTGGAAGGGCATTCGCTTTTTTTTGAAGAAGCTGGAGAATCTGAACCGCACCAAGCCGGCGGACGATCCCCGCAGTAGCTGATCGAGACGGGCCACCGAGCGGGTCAGTGCAAACGAACCTGCGTCAGGTTTTTTACGGATATGCGTGCCGCGAGCGATTTCATATTCTGGGAAGACGCCGCGAAGGAAAATGCGTTTGAAATTTGCGACATGAAAAAAGTTGAAGCAGAAGTCTAAGACCTGAAGTTCTTGAAGTTCTTGAGAAAGGTTGCAATCCAGAAAGTTTTGGTGGAAACTATGCGGTCGACTGGCCCGGGTTTTGCACTTCCCGGTTAACACGTGGGACGCCCTAGCCTAGGGCCCATTCAGCGCGCTCCCCGCCAAAGTGCAAAACGAGCATGGCGCAGATTTTTCATCGAAGCACAAACTTCATCGCCCGATTTAGTGTCTTCTCGTTTATTTTTATCATGGGTTTTGCGGTCTTGGCGGTGCTCCAGGCGGCACGTTCTCCTTACATGACGCGCCAGAACATCACGCGCGAACAACCCGTGCAGTTCAGCCACAAACATCATGTGGGAGACGACGGAATCGATTGCCGCTACTGCCACACGAGCGTAGAGATTTCAGCGGTGGCGGGAATCCCACCGACCAAGACGTGCATGAACTGCCATTCCGTACTGTTCAGCAATGCGGGCTATCTCGATCCGGTGCGCGAAAGCTATCGCACCGACACCTCGATTGAATGGGTCAAGGTGCATCGGCTGGCGGACTTCGTGTATTTCAACCACAGCATACACGTCAACAAGGGCGTCGGCTGCACCACCTGTCACGGCCCGATCGACCAGATGCCGCTGGTCTTTCAGGCCAGCACCCTGCTCATGCAGTGGTGCGTAGATTGCCACAGGAATCCCGCGCCGAACCTCCGGTCAATGGACAAGGTATTTGCGATGGATTGGAAACCGGGAGCCGATCAGGAGGAATTGGGCGAGAAATTCATGAAGGAACGAAAGATTCGGACAGCCGCCGAGCTGACCAGTTGCTCGACCTGTCATCGCTAGCGGATCGTATGAGCGCGCAACGTCACGAAGAATACCAGGACGATAGGCCGGCAGTAGACCAACATTTGGAAGAACTGTCTCTGCAGCCAAGGCCGCTCGACTTGGCTGCGGTGCGCGCGCAATTGCGAGCCAAGACGGGCAAGCAATATTGGCGCACGCTCGAAGAACTCTCCGGAGATCCCAGTTTTCAAGAGTTGCTCCACAGGGAGTTCCCGCGTCAGGCACCCTCGGAGTGGGACGACTCCGTCGACCGGCGCGACTTCCTAAAGCTCATGGCCGCCTCGCTCGCGTTGGCCGGCCTTAGCGGTTGCGAGCGCCTACCAGAGCAGCACATCGTTCCCTACGTCAAGCAGCCCGATGGGTTGGTGCTCGGCAAGCCGCAGTTTTACGCCACGGCCATGCCTTTTCTAGCGGACGCCATCGGCTTGCTGGTCGAGAGCCACGAAGGGCGGCCCACGAAGATTGAAGGCAATCCGGACCATCCTGGGAGCCTCGGCGCGACCAACGTCTATGCGCAAGCTTCGATTCTCAATCTGTACGATCCGGACCGCGCGCAAACGGCCACCAGAGCGGGCGAGATTCGGACCTGGTCGCAGTTCGTGGAAGCCGCGCAGGGGGTGGCGGCAACGCTAAAGGCCACACGCGGCGAAGGCCTGCGCATTCTGTCGGGAATCATCACTTCGCCGACACTCACCGCACAGATCGAAACGCTCTTGTCACTCTACCCGCTGGCCAAATGGCACCATTGGGAGCCAGCCGTAGGCGACGGCGCGCGCGAAGGCGCGAAGCTGGCGTTCGGGGCTTACGTCAACACCGTTTACCGTCCTGGAAAAGCGGACGTCATTCTGTCGCTCGATTCGGATTTTCTCGCCAGCGGTCCGGGGCACATTCGGTACGCGCGGGAGTTTTACGAACGTCGCAAGCTGAACGGCCCGGGCGCCACGATGAACCGGCTGTACATTGTAGAGCCCACGCCTAGCGTGACGGGAGCGAGCGCCGACCACCGGCTGCCGCTGCGCGCCTCGGAAGTCGAACCGTTTGCGCGAGCTGTCGCGGAGAAGCTGGGACTCGGTGGTTCCGCGAAGGTTCCACCGGCTGCGGAGAAGTGGCTCGCGGTTGTGGCGCGTGACCTGGAGAAGCACAAAGGCGCCTCACTGGTGGTTGCCGGAGAGCAGCAGCCCGCGGAAGTTCACGCGCTCGCGCATGCCATCAACGCAGAGCTCGGCAATGTGGGCGCCACGTTGTATTACACCGATCCCGTCGAAGCGCATTCGGTAAATCACCTGGAATCCCTCCGCGAGCTTTGCGCGGATATCGACGCGAACAAGGTCGATACCCTCCTGATCCTGGGGGGCAATCCCGTTTACACCGCGCCGCACGACTTTGATTTTGTGTCCAAGCTCAAATTCGACCAGCAGCGCAAGCGCAAGAAGATCCAAACGGTCATTCACGTCAGCTCGCATTTTGACGAGACGTCGGAATACTGCGACTGGCACGTGGCGGAATCGCACTATCTGGAGAGCTGGGGGGATGCGCGAGCGTTTGATGGGACCGTCAGCGTGGTACAACCGCTGATTGCGCCGCTCTATCGCACGCACTCCGCCCGCGAGGCGGTGGGAGCGTTTACCGACAAGCCGGGCCTCTCCGATTATGACGCTTTGCGCGAGAGATTGAAGGCCACCAGTCCTTCCGGCGACTTCGAGAAATTCTGGCGCAAGACACTGAACGATGGGGTGGTAGCGGGCTCGGCGCTGCCGCCCAGTAAGCCCGCGCTGAAGTTCAGCTTGGCAAGTCTTCCCGCACCTAAGGCGCTGTCCGAGGACCTCCTTGAATTCATTTTCCGCGCGGATCCCTGCGTGCACGACGGGCGCTTTGCCAATAACGGCTGGCTCCAGGAATTGCCGAAACCGGTGACCAAGCTCACTTGGGACAACGCGGCACTGGTCAGCCCGAGGACCGCGGAGAAACTGGGCTTGACGCAACGCGTCGCCCTGCGTGGCGGCGAGCACGGCCAGATTCTTTCTAATGTCGTGGACATCGCGCTTTCCGGAAGCAAAGTGACGGCAGCCGCGTGGATCCTGCCCGGCCAGGCCGATGGGGTGGTCGTACTGCCGCTCGGGTATGGCCGCAAAAGAGCCGGCTACACCGGCACGAACAAGGGCTTCAATGCCTATGCCGTGCGCCATTCCGATGCCCTTTGGGCGGCAGCTGCGCCAGCCAGCGCTATTCAGAAAACCGGCGACAACTACCCGCTCGCCTGCACGCAATATCATTTCAACATGGAAGGGCGGCAAATCCTCGCCGCCGGCACGCTCGAGGAATACCGCAAAAATCCGGCCTTTGCGCACGACGATGAGGAGTTCCAGAAGAAAAAGAAGGACGAGCTGACGCTTTACAAGGAAGAAGAGAACCCCTACGACAAGATGCAGTATCGCTGGGCGATGGCCATTGACCTGAACAGCTGCAACGGATGCAACGCCTGCGTCGTGGCTTGCCAGTCGGAAAACAACATCGCCGTGGTCGGCAAAGAGCAGGTCATGCGCGGACGAGAGATGCACTGGATTCGCATCGACCGCTACTACGGGAACGTCAAAGCCAACGTCGGCGATCCTCGCGCCCAGGATGAATCGCTCGATAATCCCGAGACGTTCTTCCAGCCCGTGCCGTGCCAGCAGTGCGAAAACGCGCCTTGCGAAGAGGTTTGCCCGGTAGGCGCGACGGTGCACAGCGCCGAGGGCCTGAACGACATGGTCTACAACCGGTGCATCGGCACGCGCTACTGCTCGAACAACTGCCCGTACAAAGTCCGCCGTTTCAACTTCCTACGCTTCCAGGATTGGGAAACGCCGCAGTTCAAGCTCCTGCGGAATCCCGAGGTCACCGTGCGCAGCCGCGGCGTGATGGAAAAGTGCACCTACTGCATCCAGCGCATCACCAACGTGCGCATCGAAGCAGAAAAGAAGAATACCGCCATTCCTGACGGCGCAATCGTCACCGCCTGCGAGCAGGCCTGCCCCACCGAGGCCATTGTCTTCGGCAACGCCAACGATCCGGCCAGCCGGGTCTCCCAATTACGCGCACAGAAGCGCAACTACACGATTTTGGGGGAATTGAACACCCGGCCGCGCACCACCTACCTTGCGGCGGTCCGTAATCCCAATCCTGAACTGGAGAAAGCATGAGCGCCGGGCAGCCGCCAATTGATTCCTCCGAAATCCGCCGCCTCACGCCAGTGCTAGGCCCGGGCTACACTTTTGGCTCGGTCACCGACAAAATCAGCTCCATCGTCCTCACGCGGCCGACTTCCTTCGGCTGGTACATGGGTTTTTTGATTGCCTTCGGCCTCACTGGCTTGATGACCGTCGCCATCGGCTGGCTCTTCACCAAGGGCACGGGCATCTGGGGCATCAACATCCCCATCGGCTGGGGCTTCGCCATCGTGAATTTCGTCTGGTGGATCGGTATCGGCCACGCCGGGACGCTCATTTCGGCCATCCTGTTCCTCTTGAACCAGAAGTGGCGCACCTCGATCAACCGATTTGCCGAAGCCATGACGCTCTTTGCGGTGGCCTGCGCGGGCATTTTCCCGCTGATTCACACCGGGCGCCCGTGGATGGCCTTTTATATGTTCCCCTATCCCAGCACCATGGGCCTCTGGCCGCAGTTTCGCAGCCCGCTGATCTGGGACGTTTTTGCGGTTTCCACATACGGAACGGTTTCGCTGATTTTCTGGTTCGTGGGCTTGATCCCGGACCTGGCCACGCTTCGCGATCACGCAGTTAAAAGGCCGGCGCAGATTATCTACGGCATGCTTTCCATGGGCTGGCGGGGTTCCGCACGGCACTGGCACCGCTACCAGTCCGCCTATCTTCTGCTGGCGGGCCTGGCCACGCCGCTCGTGCTCTCCGTGCACACCGTGGTGAGTTTCGATTTCGCCATCGCCATTGTTCCCGGCTGGCATACGACCATCTTCCCGCCGTACTTTGTCGCCGGGGCCATCTACTCCGGCTTCGCCATGGTCCTGACCATCGCCATCCCCTTGCGCAAAGCTTATGGCCTAGAAGATTTCATCACCATGAGGCACCTCGACAACATGGCCAAGGTCATGCTCGCGACCGGCCTGATCGTGGCCTACGGCTACTTCTTCGAAATGTTCCTGTCACTCTACAGCGGAAATAAATTTGATGTGTTCCTCGTCGAGCAGCGCCTGCACGGCCCGTATGCTCCGTTCTACTACGCGCTGATTCTTTGCAACATCCTCATGCCGCAAATGCTGTGGTCTTACAGATTGCGCCACAACGTCGCGTTCTTGTTCTTTATGTCCATCGTGGTGAACGTCGGCATGTGGCTCGAGCGTTTCGTCATCGTGGTGATCAGCTTGACGCGCGATTTCGTTCCGTCCGCTTGGGGACGCTACTGGCCCACCTTCTGGGACTGGGCTACCTTCATCGGCACCATCGGCATGTTTGTGACTTTACTGTTCCTGTTCGTCCGCGTTTTACCGGCGATTTCCATTGCAGAGATGCGCGAGCTTGTAGCGGAGACTTCTGAGGACAAAAAGTAATGGAGCAGCGTTCTCATATTTATGGGGTGCTGGCAGAGTTTGCTACTCCGGAACAGCTCCTCGAAGCCGTCAAGAAGGTGCGCGAGGCCGGCTATCGCCACATAGACGCCTTTACGCCGTTTCCCGTCGAAGGCCTCTACGAAGCCATGGGTTTGAAGCGCAACAACGTGCCGCTCATTACCCTGCTCGGCGGTTTGGCCGGTGGTATTGGCGGTTTTGGTTTCCAATATTGGGTGAACACCTTGGCCTACCCCATGAATATCGGGGGCCGCCCGCTGAATAGCTGGCCGGCATTTATTCCCGTGACCTTTGAGCTTACCGTCCTGGGCGCCTCTCTCTGTGCGGTCTTCGGCATGCTCGCGCTCAACCGCCTCCCGCATCCGCACCATCCCGTCTTCAACGTGCATCGCTTCAAGCACGCATCGTCGGACCGCTTTTTCCTTTGCATCGAGTCCAACGACGCAAAATTTCATGTGGAGGAATGCGCGCGTTTCCTGCACGACCTCCATGCGCATCATGTCACAGAGGTTGCCAATGATTAGCCGATCGCGCTTCCTGCTCGTCGGCTGCGCTGCGGCGGCCTTGCTCTCGAGCGCGGGCTGCCGGTATCTGCACCAAGACATGGCCGACCAGCCAAAGAACCGGCCGCTCTCTCCTTCGGATTTCTTCCCCGATGGCCGGTCCGAACGCCCGCCGGTTGAAAATACCGTGGCTCGCGGCGCCCCGGCCGACGATGACCTGTTCGCGCCCAAGGATTCCAACGCTTTCCCGTTGCCTGTGAACCAGGAACTGCTCGAACGCGGCGAGGAGCGTTACAAGATTTTCTGCTCTCCGTGTCACGGCCTGCAAGGCGACGGCAACGGCACGATTGCCATGCGCGGCATGAAGCGTCCGCCCACCTACCATCAGGACCGTCTTCGCCAGGCGCCTAACGGCTATTTCTACGACAACATCACCAACGGTTTTGGCGCCATGTACGGCTACTCGGCACAGATTCCTCCGCGGGACCGCTGGGCCATCATTGCCTACGTTCGCGCATTGCAGCTCAGCCGCAACGCGAAGGTGGCGGATCTCCCGACCGCACTTCGCCAAAAGTTGGGCCAGGCCGGCTTCACCAAGCCGGGGTCCGAGCCGAAGCCAGAAACAAGCACGACGAAAGAATCCACCGGAGGGCGTAACTGATGGCCGAGCAGCAATATTCTGCGCCCGAAAGCGTGACCCGTCTCGAGCAGCGCGCGTTTGTTGTTGGCGCCGTGGCCCTGGGGCTGGCCGCCTTAGGAGCCCTTCGTTCGCCAGAGACCTTTTATCCCTCCTATTTGATGAGTTTCCTGCTGGTATTGGGCCTGGCGCTCGGTTCCCTGGGGCTCGTGATGCTGCAACACCTAACTTCCGGCCACTGGGGCATCATCATCCGCCGTCCGCTCGAATCGGCTACGCGCACGCTGCCGCTGCTGGTTGTGCTCTTCCTGCCGATCGCCATCTCAGGCATGAAACACCTGTATCGCGCGTGGCTCGATCCCGAGGAGCTTCACAAAGAGCCGTTGTCAAAATTCCAGCAGGGCTATCTCACCCATAATGGCTATCTCGTGCGCGCCCTCATCTATTTTGCGGTGTGGCTGGCCCTGATGTTCATCTTTAACGGTTTGTCCAAGCAGCAGGACACCAACCGGGAGGATCGCGCCCTGCGCCGCAGGCTGAAAATGCTGGCCGGACCCGGAATCATCCTTTATGTATTCGCCATGAGTTTCGCGGCCATCGACTGGGTGATGTCTCTCTCTCCGCACTGGGCTTCGACCATCTATGGGTTCCTGTTCGTCGCCGGCCAGCTCGTCTCCTCCATGTCCTTCATGATTTCGACGGTCGTGCTGCTGGCTCGAACGGAGCCCTTTTCGAACGTGCTGCAGGCCCGCCATCTGCATGATCTCGGCAAGCTTCTTCTGGCCTTTGTCATGCTGTGGGCGTACTTCGATTTCTCGCAATTGCTCATCATCTGGTCGGGAAATCTGCCTGAAGAAATCACCTTTTACCGCACGCGCCTCTACGGAGAGTGGGGCGTCGTGGCCGTCATTGTGCTGGTGTTTCATTTCTTTGTTCCCTTCTTCCTGCTGCTTTCGCAGGACCTCAAACGCAATCGCAAAGTGCTGCCCAGAATCGCCATGTGGCTCATCCTGATGCGCCTGGTGGACCTTTTCTGGATGACCCGGCCGGAGTTCACCTCCCGCGCCGTACCCACTTGGCTCGATCTGCTCTTGCCCATCGCCCTGGGCGGCTTGTGGCTCGGCTTCTTTGCTTTCAACCTAAAGCAATGCCCGCTTTTGCCGCTCGGCGACCCGGGACTCGCGGAGGCCATTAAACATCATGAGCACTGAGCCTCATTCGAGCGGTCAGCCGACCGGCCGCGGGCCGCGGCACGCGGACGTCGCTTTCGAAGAACGCGACATCAAGCCCAGCACTATGTATTGGTACTTGTTGGCCTTGGGCCTGGCCACCGCCGGCGCTCTGCTCATCTGCATTTTTGTTTTGCGCTTTACCTCCAACCTCGCGGCTTCTTCCGAGGCCCCGCCCCCACCCTCCCGAGTGGCACAAAGCAAGGATGCTCGCATGCCCCCCGAACCGCGGCTGCAAGGTGTTCCCGGGCACCCCAACGATCCGCAGAAGGACTTGCGGGAAAAACTGCAGGCGGATACGGCCGCCAACGAGAAGCTGGAATGGATCGACAAAAATGCCGGGATCGCCCAGATTCCCGTCAAAGAAGCGATGAAAATCATTGCCCAAAAGGGTTTGCCCACGGCCACGGCGCCGCCGGCAGAAAATAAGAAATAAAGAGATGACGAGATCCGCTGAGATTCTCCTGATCGCCGTACTGCTGGCTCGGCCGCTGGCCTTGCCGGCGCAAACTACTCCGGGCGGGGTGGGCCGGCCGGCCGCGACCATGCCCCCCGTCTTGCAGAACGTGGGCTTCGAGCCCGAGCTCAACCGCCAGGTGCCCCTTGACGTTCCGTTCCAGGACGAATCCGGCCGCAGCGTCCAGCTTCGCGACTACTTTCACCGCAAGCCGGTGGTCCTGGCCTTTGTCTATTACCGCTGCCCCATGCTCTGCAATCAAGTGCAGCAGGGTGTGGTTGGCGCGCTGCGCATGCTTTCCTTCAACCCCGGCCACGACTACGAAGTGGTCTTCATCAGTTTTGATCCGCGTGATACGCCGGAAATGGCCGCGGAGAAAAAGCAAGCCGCACTCTCCCGCTTTGGCCGCCGCGAAACCGAATCGGGCTGGCATTTTCTAACGGGTGCTCGAGAATCCATCGATCGCGTCACCGAGGCCGCCAACTTTCGCTATAGCTTCAGCGCCAAAACAAATCTCTTCGCCCATGCGAGCGGCGTCCTCCTGCTCACCCCGGACGGCCGCATCTCGCGCTACTTCTATGGGGTTGAATACCCTGGCCGGGACATGCGCCTCGGCCTCGTCGACGCCTCGGAGGGAAAAATCGGCACGCCCATCGACCACGTGCTCCTTTTTTGCTATCAATACGACCCCTCGACGGCCACCTATAGCGCGGCGATTCTCAAGCTGGTCCGGCTGGGCGGCGTGCTGACGATTCTTTGCCTGGTCGGAGGAATTCTGATTGCGCGCCGGCGCGAGAAGTTGGCGGCCAGGAATTTCGACCGGCCGCTTTCCGCCGGAGGAACGAGGAGCTGAATAGACCGTGCAGTCGCCATTGCCCATTTACCCCGAGCAAGCTTCCAACTTTGCGCCGCACGTCGACGCGCTGCTGATCTTCATCACCGGGATTTGCCTGCTCTTTGGGGCCATCATCACCACCGCCATTGTCTTTTGCTTCTTTAAGTATCATCGCAAGGAAGCGGGCGCGGTCGGGATCGTTACCTACGAGGATCCGCTGGTCGAGGTGGCCTGGATCGTCGCTCCCCTGATTCTCGCCATGGTCATGTTTGCCTGGGGCGCAATCGTTTATGTCGACTATCGCAACGCGCCGCGCGACACGCTCGATATTTATGTAGTCGGCAAGCAGTGGATGTGGAAGGCGCAGCAGCCCAATGGATTAAAGGAAATCAACGAATTGCACGTTCCGGTGGGCCGCGATATCCGGCTGATCCTTGCCAGCGAGGACGTTATCCACGATTTCTTCGTCCCAGCGTTCCGCGTGAAGATGGACGTGGTTCCCGGCCACTACAACACCATGTGGTTCCGACCCACAAAGCCTGGCCGTTATCACTTTTTTTGCTCGCAGTATTGCGGCACCAATCACGCCGTTATGGGCGGGTGGGTTACGGTTATGGAGCCTACCGATTACGCCGCGTGGCTTTCCGGGGTATCGGGCGGCGAGGCCAATCCCGTGGCTGCGGGTGAAAAGCTCTTCGCAGAAAAATCCTGCGTTACCTGCCATCTCGCCAACGGCACCGGCCGCGCTCCCTCGCTCAACGGCCTGTACGGCGGCCAAGTGCTGCTGGCTGACGGAAGCACGGTCACCGCCGACGACGCCTACATCCGCGAATCCATTCTTCAGGCCAACGCGAAAATTGTGGCCCGCTATCAGCCGCTCATGCCCAACTACCAGGGCCAATTGACGGAAGAACAGATTTTCGCGCTTATCGCGTACATTAAGTCTCTGCAGTCCCAGCCCGTGCCCGCCACGGGCTCCGGAATTGCCCCAGTCTCGGAGAAGAAGTAGGTTATGAACAACACGCCGCCAACACCATCCTACGAACCGCCTCGCGATCATTATTTGATCTCGGCTGGCGGCCACATCCGCTCCTGGCTGCTGACCACCGATCACAAGCGCATCGCTTTGCTGTATCTCATCTCGGTGACGGTTTTCTTTTTCATCGGCGGCGTCTTCGCCACGATGATTCGCATCCATCTGCTGACCCCCGACGGGGTGCTCGTCACGCCCGAGACTTACAACAAGCTTTTCACCATGCATGGCGTGGCCATGATTTTCTTTTTCCTGATTCCATCCATCCCCGCCGTCCTGGGCAATTTCCTTATCCCCATGATGATCGGCGCGAAGGATCTGGCCTTCCCGAAAATCAATCTTTTGAGCTGGTACATTTACCTCATCGGCGGCAGCTTCGTGCTCTATTCCTTCAGCACCGGAGGCCTGGACACCGGCTGGACCTTCTACACGCCGCTCAGCAGCATCTATTCGAACTCCGCGGTCACGCCGGCGGTGCTCGGCATCTTCATCAACGGGTTTTCGTCGATTCTGACAGGCCTCAATTTCATCGTCACCATCCACACCATGCGCGCGCCGGGCATGACCTGGTTCCGCCTGCCGCTTTTTGTCTGGTCGCACTATGCCACCAGCCTGGTCATGATTCTGGGCACTCCCGTCGTGGCTATTACGCTCCTGCTTGCCGGCCTCGAACGCATGTTTCACCTGGGCTTTTTCAATCCGGCCATGGGCGGCGATCCCATTCTGTTCCAGCATCTGTTCTGGTTCTATTCCCACCCCGCGGTGTACATCATGGTTCTCCCGGCCATGGGAGTGGTCAGCGAAATCATTCCCACCTTCGCGCGCAAACCTATTTTCGGCTACTCCTTCATCGCCGCTTCAAGCATCGCCATCGCCGTCATTGGCTTCTTGGTTTGGGCGCACCACATGTTTGTCACCGGTGAGTCCACCTATGCGGCATTGACCTTTTCCTTCCTGAGCTACCTGGTAGCCATCCCTTCGGCCGTCAAAGTTTTCAACTGGACGGCGACACTCTATAAAGGTTCGATTTCCTGGGACGCGCCAATGCTCTATGCTCTCGGGTTCATAGGCTTGTTCACCATTGGCGGTCTTACCGGGCTGTTCCTGGCCTGCCTGGGCCTGGACATTCATATCCATGACACGTATTTCGTCATCGCGCACTTCCACTACATCATGGTTGGCGGCGCGGTGATGGGGTACGTCGGCGGACTGCACTATTGGTGGCCTAAAATTACCGGACGGCTTTATCCGGAGGCCCTGTCGCACTTCGCGGCCATCGTTCTCTTTCTCGGCTTCAACCTCACCTTCTTCCCGCAATTCATTCTTGGGTATCTCGGCATGCCGCGTCGCTATCACAGCTATCCGCCGGAGTTTCAAGTGCTCAACGTCCTGTCGACCGCGGGCGCTTCCATCCTGGCGCTCGGCTATCTCTTGCCAATGGCCTACCTGAGCTGGTCCATGCGTTACGGCAAAGTTGCCGGTCCGAATCCCTGGCCCGCCACGGGCCTCGAGTGGAAAACGGATTCGCCGCCTCCCACGGAGAATTTTCACGTTACCCCAGTTGTCGACTGGGAGCCCTACGATTACCGGAATCGCCCGGATCTTGGTTTGGCTGCGGGAGCGCCGCTGGCGCCGGCTCACAGCGACGATTAGGTTTGGCAGCTTGTATGAGACGGGGCGTGCTTTTTAACGCCACCTTCTCGGAAGCAAAACAGGAGCAGGGAGTGCATCGCACCGGAGAACTATACGGGCAATTTCAAACCCTGGACCAGCAGAAGGAATCCGCCACCTTCGGCATGTGGATCTTTCTGGTCACCGAAGTGTTGTTCTTCGGCGGCATGTTTCTGACCTACACCATCAACCGCCACGAATACTTCACGGCGTTCGGCATCGGCAGCAACACCTTGGACATCACGCTCGGCACGGTCAACACCATCGTGCTGATCATGAGCAGCTTTACCATGGCCATGGCCGTGTGGTCCGCCGAAACGGGCAAGAAGAAGCTTGTTCCGCTTTTCCTGATTCTCACCTTAGGCCTCGGATGTGTCTTCCTCGGCATCAAGTTTGTCGAATACAAGCAGAAATTCGAGCACCATCTGATTCCCGGCCGCAATTTTGCTATCACCTATCGGTCGTCCCATCCCGCCCCGGGCGACGATCCCAAAGAAATTGCTCTGGAGAAGGAAGAGGTGGAGAAGGCCTTCGCGTCCGATCCCGATGCCAACTCTCATGCGCAGCTTTACTTTTCGCTCTATTTCGCCATGACCGGGCTTCACGCCCTGCACATGATCGTGGGCGCCGGCCTGATCGTCTGGCTGATCAAGGCTTCGCTCCGCGGCCGCTTCACGCCGCAGTACAACACGCCGGTCGAGATCGTCGGCTTGTACTGGCACTTCGTCGATATTGTGTGGATTTATCTTTTCCCGTTGCTATATCTGATTGACCGTCATCGTTAGGGGGAGAAAAATCGCGTGCCTGAACATTCCGAACATGTCGTTTCCCCAAAGATCTACCTCAGCATCTTCCTCGCGCTCATTCTCGGCACGGGCCTCACGACCTGGGCGGCTTTCCGGAATTTTGGCCCGTTCAACATTGTCATTGCCCTGGCCATCGCCACCGCCAAGGCCACCCTCGTGGTTCTCTTCTTCATGCACGCTCGCTACGGCGAGCGACGTACCAGACTCGTCATCGTTTGCGCGCTCTTCTGGCTGGCCATCATGCTTGCACTGACTCTTTCCGATTACCAGACCCGTCAGCCGCGCATGAGCCGCCTCCTTTCGCGAGCGGCCCATTACGCTGCCTGATCATCTCTGACCCGACTTGACCTAAGCGCTCCGCTCGCCGACACGAGTTTCTCAAGCGCGCCGCTTGAGACGCTCAGATCGCGCACACGCTCCTGCTCTTCGCGCGCTTGTGATATTTCTGGGAATGGCTTTCTTGGGGTGCTTGGTGAGGCTCAGGAGAACTCGACGCTGCTCACTGGAGGAAGTATCGGGGAGAAGCGAACCGGCCCAGCCCTCAATCCCCTAAAGGGATCCTCGGCTCGCCTCCCCCACGTCTCTTAAGAACTGCAACCTCCGCGCCATACCTAATCCATTTGTTTTCAACAAACTCCACACTATCTCCGAGTAAAAAAGCTCTAGTCCCCCGAAAAATTACCTGCCCCAAACGCCCGCGCGAGCGGCTTGTGGGGTAAACCCTTGAGAGGTAAACTTTTTTCCTGCACTTTTAGGAGGTGTGGGCATGCCTCGTGTCGTCCGCTGCGGCCTGATTCAAGCGCATTGTGATTGGTCTCCGGAAAAATATTTGCTGCTAGACATAAAAAAGAAGATGATCGCCAAGCACGAGCACCTCATCGCCGCCGCCGCCAAGAAAAAAATACGAATCCTCGGCCTCCAGGAGCTTTTTTATGGTCCTTATTTTTGCGCCGAACAGGAAACTCGCTGGTACGAGCTCACCGAGCGCGTCCCCAAAGGCCCCACCATCTCGCTCATGCAGAAACTTGCGAAAAAATATCAAATGGCGCTTATCGTGCCAGTCTACGAAGTGGAAATGACCGGCGTTTATTACAACACCGCCGCGGTCATCGACGCTGACGGCCGCTATTTGGGCAAATACCGCAAGCACCACATACCTCATTGCCATCCCGGTTTTTGGGAAAAATTTTACTTCACGCCCGGAAACTCCGGTTATCCCGTCTTTCAAACGCGTTACGCCCGCGTCGGCGTGTACATTTGTTACGACCGCCACTTCCCGGAAGGCGCCCGCGTCCTTGGCCTCCATGGCGCCGAAATCGTTTACAACCCTTCTGCCACCGTCTCCGGGCTCTCCGAGTACCTCTGGGAGCTAGAGCAGCCCGCTCACGCCGTCGCCAATACTTATTTTGTTGCTGCCATCAACCGCGTCGGCACTGAGCATCCTTGGAAGATCGGCGAATTCTACGGCAAGAGCTATTTTTGCAATCCGCGCGGGAAAATTATTGCCCAGGCCAGCCGCGACAAGGATGAACTGCTCGTCGCCGACCTGGACCTCGATGAAATCCAAAAGGTCCGCGACACCTGGCAGTTTTATCGCGATCGCCGCCCCGAGTCCTATGGAGAAATTACACGCACGCTCACCGCGGCCTCTAGCGAAGCCGCCGATTAGGACATGTTGCGTGTCTAAATTTGAGACGGACTTGAAAGGACGGCCCGCCTGTGTATCATCCTGAGCTCATCCGAGCAAGATGGCCGGTGGATCTCGAGCGTCAACCCTCGTCGCAATCCATCGAGGTGGAGAGAAAAGGTCAAGGCTTCGAATGAGCGAATCTCACGGCCAGGCGCTTCACGCGGACATCGTCGAATCTAGCTCTCTCTACAACAAGGACCTCGCGCCTGTTCGTTCCGAGCGCCGCCTCTGGCGTACCTACAACTACGCCGCTTTGTGGATCTCCATGAGCGTCAACATCCCGACCTACATGCTCGCCAGCGGAATGATTGCCGGCGGCATGAGCTGGAAACAGGCGCTTTTCACCGTTTTTCTCGGCAACGTCCTCGTGCTGATCCCCATGCTGCTCAACGCGCACGCCGGCGCGCAATACGGCATCCCGTTTCCCGTTTTTGCCCGCGCTTCTTTCGGTACACTCGGCGCGAATATTCCCGCGATTCTCCGAGCTCTGGTCGCTTGCGGCTGGTTTGGCATTCAAACCTGGATTGGCGGCGAAGCCATCAACGCCATGATCGTGGCCCTCGCTCCGGGCTGGGCCAAGGTCCACTCTGGCCCAGCCGGCTGCTTTGTGCTCTTCTGGCTTCTCAATGTCTTCGTCATCCTGCGGGGCATCGAGACCATCCGCTTCCTGCAAGGCATCTCCGCGCCCTTCTTGCTCCTCATCGGCCTGGTTCTTCTTCTCTGGGCGCGCAGCAAAGCCGGCGGTTTCGGCCCCATGCTTTCGACGCCCTCGAAATTTCAATCGTTCGGCGGTTTTTTCGAGTTCTTTGTCCCCTCGCTTACCGGCGTCGTCGGCTTTTGGGCCACCGTTTCTCTGAACATTCCCGATTTCACACGCTACGCCCGCAGCCAGCGGGACCAGATGATTGGCCAGGCCCTGGGCCTGCCCGCCACGATGACCTTCTACTCTTTCATCGGCATCGCCGTCACTTCCGCCACCATGATCATTTTCGGTCAAGCCATCTGGGATCCCGTCAAAGTCTTGGAGCGCCTCGGCCATCCCTGGGCCGTGGTGCTCGCCATGATCGGCTTGCTCATGGCCACGCTCAATGTCAACGTCGCCGCCAACGTCGTCTCTCCCGCCAACGACTTCTCCAATCTTTCCCCGCGCCGCATCAGTTTTCGTACCGGCGGCATGATCACCGCCGTTGTGGGCCTGCTCATGCAGCCCTGGAAGCTGCTGTCGAGCTATGGCAGCTACATTTTTACCTGGCTTGTTGGCTACTCCGGCTTTCTCGGCCCCATCGCCGGCGTTTTGATCTGCGATTATTTCGTGCTGCGGAAGAAAATTCTTTCGCTTGATGACCTTTACCGGCGCAGCGGCCAGTATGAATATTCCCGTGGCTTTCATTGGGCCGCCATCGTCGCGCTGGCGGCCGGCGCGGGCGTCGCGTTCGTCGGCCTGATCGTCCCGCCGCTACGGGCGCTCTACAACTACGCCTGGTTTGTCGGCTTCCTCGTCAGCTTTGTCGTCTATTTCGCGTTCATGCCCAAGCCTGCGCCTGCCGTTGAGGCCGCGGACTAGCAGTACGATGGAAAATGCCGCACGGTATCATTCCGAGGCCGCGTCTTTTGCGGCCGAAGGATCCGGAACTTTTGTGTTGCACAACCACGAATCACCTATAGGGAGCGCCGCCCATGGACTTCGGCATCACCATCAAACCTGACATCTCCATTGACCGCATCCTGCGTCTGACGCAGCAAGCCGAATCCGCCGGCTTCTCCTACGCCTGGATGTTCGATTCCCACGTTATCTGGAAAGATCCGTTCCCACTTCTCACGCTGATGGCCTCCAGCACGAGAACCATTCGCCTCGGCACCTGCGTCACCAATCCCGCCGTCCGTGACGTCACCGTTTCCTCGAGCCTGTTCGCCACCCTCAACCTGGCCTCCCACGGCCGCATGGAACTCGGCATCGGCCGCGGCGACAGCTCGCGCCGCGTCCTCGGCAAGAAACCCACCACTCTCGAAACCCTCGAAGAATTCGTCCGCGTCTTCCGCAACTTAAACGCCGGCAAGACCGTCGACCTTGACGGCGTCCCCACGCGCTTTCCCTGGTCGAGCGGTGAAGTCCCGCGCGTCTGGGTTGCCGGCTATGGCCCGAAGGCCTTGCGCACCGCAGGCCGCATCGGGGACGGCGTGATTCTGCAGTTCGCCGATCCCGATCTCGTCGAATGGTGTCTGGGCTTCGTTCGCGAAGGCGCCAAGGAAGCCGGCCGCGACTTCCGCAAAATGGAAGTCATGGCCGCCGCTCCGGTCTGGCCTTCCGACGACCTGCAAGCCGCGCGCGAGCACGTCCGCTGGTTTCCCGCGCTTGTCTCCAATCATGTGATGGACCTTATCTCTAAATACAAGCCGGAGGAATTGCCTGCTGCCCTGACTTCCTACGTCAAGAATCGCGGCCGGTACGACTATCACCATCACTGCGAAGTCGGGAGCGACAACGCCGATTTCGTCAGCGACGAAGTCGTTGACCGCTTCTGCGTCCTTGGCTCGGTCGACGACCATCGGAAAAAGCTCGACCGCCTGCGCAACGCCGGCGTCACGCAATTCAACATCTACTTAATGTGCGGCGACGAGGAGCAAACCCTTGAGGTCTACAAACACAAAATCCTCCCCCATTACCGCCATTAAACAGCAAACCGCGCATTGCGGACCTTGCCGAGCCCGTCCAGGTGAACCAGCCTCACGTGCTCACCGCGTCCCTGCGCGGCTCGGACCTCACCGTGACGGCGGACAAATTGGTCTGGTGGGGCGATCCGGGGCCAGCGGCCCTGGCCTTCAGCCGCCCCGTTGGCCTCCGCAGCGACAACGCAGGAAAACCCGGCTCTCGCAACTCTTTGCAAATCTGCATCTTGCGAGGTTGGTCGTCGCCGTGATACCCGCAGCCCTTTGGCATTTGCCCGGACGCAAAACACCGGCCGCGCTTACCGCAACGACTCGGGGTGCAGTTACTTTTTTCCATTCTGCAACCCACCATCGTATAGTGCTCACCGGTGAGGAATCGCCATGCGCTTTGACACCGTAATTCGCAACGCCACAGTGGTAACCGCCACCGACACTTACCGCGCCGACGTCGGCATCACCGGCGATCGCGTCAGCGCCATCGCCGCGCAGCTGCCTACTGAGAACTCCGGCCGCGTCACCGATGCGACCGGCCTGCTCCTGATCCCCGGCGGCATCGACGTGCACACGCACCTCGACATGCCCTTCGGTGGCACCACCAGTTCCGACGACTTCGAGACCGGAACCATCGCGGCGGCTTTTGGCGGCACGACCACGCTCATCGACTTCGCCATCCAGTACAAGGGCCAGTCGCTCCGCCAGGCCTTCGACACCTGGATGAAAAAGGCCCACGATAAGGCGGTCACCGACTACGCCTTCCACTGCATCATCACCGACCTCGGTTCCGCACAGCTCGAGGAGATGGGCCAGCTTATCCGTGACGGTGTCACCAGCTTCAAGCTCTTCATGGCCTATCCCGGCGTCTTCATGCTCGATGACGCCACCATCTTCAAGGCCATGCGGCAAGCCGCCGAGCACAATGGTCTCATCTGCATGCACGCGGAAAATGGCGGCGCCATCGATGTGCTCGTGCAGCGCGCCCTCGCCGAAGGCAAACGCGCACCCAAGTATCACGCGCTCACTCGCCCCACCACTGCCGAAGCCGAAGCCACTTCCCGCTCGATCGCGCTCGCGGAAATGGCCGGCGCGCCCGTGTATATCGTTCATCTCTCCTGCAACGACGCGCTCGAAAAAGTTCGCGAAGCGCGCGACCGCGGCCTGCCCGCCTACGCCGAGACGTGTCCGCAATACTTATATCTCTCCATCGAGAATTTCGACGTTCCCGGCTTCGAGGGCGCGAAATACGTTTTCACCCCGCCGCTCCGGGAAAAGTGGCATCAGGAAAAACTTTGGCAGGGCCTCGCGAAAGACACGCTGCAAGTCGTCTCGACCGACCATTGCCCGTTCTGCTTCAAGGAGCAAAAGGAACTCGGCAAGGACGACTTCACGAAAATTCCTAACGGCGGACCAGGCATCGAGCACCGCCTCAGCCTGGTCTACACCGGCGGCGTCCACGGCAAGCACTTCTCGCCGAATCGCTTTGTCCAGCTCGTCTCCACCACGCCCGCAAAACTGTTTGGCCTCTACCCGCGCAAGGGCACTATCGCCGTGGGCTCGGACGCCGACCTCGTGCTCTTCGATCCCAACCACGAAGAACTCATCAGCGCGAAAACGCATCACATGCGCGTGGACTATTCCATGTTCGAAGGCATCAAGATCAAGGGCGCGCCCAAAACCGTCTTCTGCCGCGGCCGCGCCGTTATTGACTCCGGAAAATTCGTCGGCCGAGCAGGCGCCGGCCAATTCCTCCGCCGCCAAACCTATTCCGGCCTGTGATTTGCATTGGTAAAGCCCGGGCTGCAGCCCGGCTCCGCCGTTTACCATGCGGCCGATGCCAGGATGCGGTACATTCTGAAGATTCAGCTGCAGCTGGAATTCATGACTGCGCGACTGCCATCCCTGGTCATTGTCGGGCGCCCCAACGTGGGCAAGTCCACGCTCTTCAATCGCTTGACCGGCACGCGCCGCTCCATCGTCACGAGCGAACCCGGTATCACGCGCGACCGCATCTACGGCAAAGCGGAGTGGCGCGGCAAGACGCTGGAAGTGGTCGACACCGGCGGGATCATTCCCGACGAAAAGGCTCTGATCCCGCAGGAAATCCTTCGCCAGGCGCAGGTTGCCATCAAAGAGGCGGCGCTGCTCGTTCTCGTCGTGGACAGCCAGGCTGGTCTCACGCCGCTCGATGAGGAGTTGGCGCGCCTCATGCGCACCACGGGAAAGCCGTTTGTGCTTGCCGTCAACAAAGTGGATTCGCCTTCGCAGGAGGCGAATGCCGCGCCGTTTCATTCGCTCGGCGTTCCGGTTTTTCCGATTACCGCCGAACATGGGACGGGCGTCGACGATCTTCTCGACCACGCCCTGGCACAGCTCCCTCGAGCGACCCCGTCACCACCCGCTACCGGTGCGGCACTCCCGCCGGTCGAACTGCCCACGGAATCGGCCCTTATCGAGGTCGCCATCATCGGGCGGCCCAACGTCGGCAAATCCACGCTGTTGAACCAACTGGTGGACGAGGAACGCTCAATCGTTTCGCCCATTCCCGGCACCACCATGGACAACGTGGACAGGGAAATCACGCGCGGCGGCCGCGACTATCGCTTTGTGGACACCGCCGGAATTCGCCGCAAAGGCAAAACCAAGCTGGTCGCGGAAAAGCTCAGCGTCGTGATGGCCCGCCGCGGCCTGGAGCGCTCTGACGTGGCCTTGCTGGTCATCGACGGAGAGCAAGGCGTCACGCAGGGCGATGCGACGATTGCCGGTTACGCCGAGCAATCCGGCCGCTCGATCATTCTGGTCGTCAACAAATGGGATCTCGCGCTCGCCGCCGCCCGCGAAGCGGCATTAAGTGACGCTGCGACCGCCAAAGGAAAATCCAGGCAGTCTTTGAGCGAGAATCGCGATCCCGCGAACATCGATCCCGGCAAGCTGATGTCCGACTACGAGAACATGATTCGTGCGAAATTGAAATTCCTGAGCTACGCGCCTATCGTTTTTCTTTCCGCCAAAACCGGCCACCGCGCCGAGAAACTTCTGCCGCTCATCAACCAATGCGCGGACGCACGCCGCCGCCGCATCCCCACGCCGGCCCTGAACGACTGGCTCAGGCAAGAAGTCGACCTCCAGCGCGGCAGCACGCCGAAATCGCGCCCCGTGCGCATCTACTACGTCACGCAGGCAAAAACCGCTCCGCCCACCTTTCTTCTGTTCACCAATCAAAAAACGCCGCTGCACTTCAGCTACGCCCGCTTCCTCGAAAACCAGCTTCGCGCCAAGTTCGACTTCACCGGCACCCCCGTGCGCTTCGTCCAGCGCCTGCGCAAACGCGAAAAACGCGCCCGCACCTCGTCTCGGGATGACCAATGAACATGACCCTCTACAGCTATGGCCCGCAAACTGCTACGATAGCGGCGTCCCCTTCGGGCATGGAGGAGCATGGCAGGCCACGTCACCGCCACAAAAACCGCCACCGAAGAGCGCCTCTACACCATTGGCGAGGTCAGCCGCCTCGCGGACCTGAAAGCGTTTGTCCTGCGCTACTGGGAAACCGAGTTTCCCATGCTGCAGCCGACGAAAGACGAGGCGGGCCGCCGTGTTTATCGCCAGCAAGACGTCGACATGGTCTTCCGCATCAAGCGGCTGCTGTACGACGAAGGGTTCACCATCGCCGGCGCGCGCCGCCATTTGCGCGAAAAGGGCGCTGTCGACGATCCTGCGTTTCGCGGCTCGAATCTCACAGACGGCGCGTCCCAGTTGCTCAGCCGCAGGGTGCTGCTCGATCTGCGCGATGCGTTGCGCGCTTTCTTGACGCTTCTCGAACGCCGGTGATAGCCTTGTTATAGGAGAAGCTATCGCGATTCGCTGCTTGAGCGCGTTTGTGGGTCGCCGGTTTAGCTGCGACATTAGGTAGCCTAATCTCCTTGGGCTTCAGCCCTGAGGGATGGGCGCCCTAGAAATCGTACCTTGTACACCGGTCGGGACGTAGCGCAGTCTGGTAGCGCGCACGCTTGGGGTGCGTGAGGTCGCGAGTTCAAATCTCGCCGTCCCGACCATTCTTCATGGGTGCTTCCTTTTCAGGAACCTGGAAGCCCACCCTTATATCACTTTTGAACGCCGCCGCCATTCCAAAGAAGTGCTAAATTTATCACACGTTTGCGTGCCGCCGGAGAGGATCCGCCAAAAAAAGTCCGAAAATCGTCCGCTAGGGCCGACCATTTATCCCTGGCTCACCCGATTTTCTCCGATTCGACTGCCACTGTGTTTGCTGGACCAAATGTGGGCCAAATCGAAGCCAGACCGTTGCGCTCGGCCCATTCTTGCCGACACGCGATATCGACCGAGCCACGTCAGTCGGAAGCGCCGGAATGCATGGATGCATGGACGCACGGGTTGACGGCCTTGCGTACCCGTAACACAAAGGGCCTTTCCCGGGCTCGTCGGAGCGCGGATTCATCGAAGCTGTTAATCGTCAGGCAATAAGCGGTCCGGGATCACCCATCGCGGCAAGCAAACTCTCCTTGGCCTCTTCCGCGGCGGGCAGGCGCTTGACCATCCGCACGGCGAATCCAAGTTCCCTTGCCAACGACTCCAGGCATGCCTCCCACTGAAGGTGGCTTATTCGAACTTCGCGAGGAAGAAACCGCGCCGTCTCGATGGCGCTCAACACGGCGGTCGCTAGCATCTCTGACGTAGCCCGTTCCGGCATTCCCGCTTCCGGCGGAAAGACGAGTCCGGAATCCGCATCGGCCACCAGGGCCAGGCGGACGATAGCTTTGCGTTCGTCTCTCTTCCCGACTGTTCCGCCGGCGTAGAAGTGCTCAGCCTCGAACGCGCCCCGAATTGGATAGTTTCTCCGGCGGATTTGCTCGATTCGGTTTTGATCGAGTCTGGCCGGCGCCGGAGTCGTGGCGAGTGGTGCTGTGATTTTCCGCATCTCGATGTCATATCCTAGTCGCTCCTGGCCGCGTTGGGTTGGCGCCAAGAAGGGATAAACGTCAGGCTGGTTCCAGTAATCCCGCGCACCGTTTCTAGCGATGCTTTCGCAAAGAGCGATTACCGCCTCGAGGCATTCCGCAAGAACGTTCCCTTCGTCCTCAGTGAGATACCAGGGCTGATATCCGGGCCGCATCGCTCGAAAGATGGGCGCCTTTAAGCCCCTTTTCAGAGGGTGGCCGAACACCCGCGCCAGTTCGCGGTCCGGCGGAGTCAACTGCGAGAGCCCCACGAATTCCACGTATACGCCGCGAAGGGAACCGTAAAATTCCCCGATCGAGATGGGCTCCCCTGCTGCCATTTTCCTGAAGTAAAGATAGCTTTCTCCTCCCACGTAGGCGTGCAACGAAAATACCTGTCCGAGCGCACCCATCACCGAGCAATAACAAGTTTCGTCGGAAAGCGGGCTTTTCAGGAGAATGAGGTCTTGATCCTCGAGGAATTGCCACGGCCTGATAGCCATCAGCTCGGCGGCCTTTTCGAACAGGCGCTTGGCGGTGGGAAAAGAAACGGGGACCTCCCCAGCCAGCTGTTTTTTGAAGAATTCACGCGGAGCCTCTGTTTCAGAGCTCGCGAAAGGCTTGGGGGCGGCCATAGTTTTCCTCCGGTCCGAAGCCCTTCTGCCGAGTGCCCCGGAGTACGCTGCTTCGGTGAAGTCTACCGCAGTTCTGTGATTCTTTTGAAACGGTTTGACCGGGTGGCTGGGACCTGGTCATACTAGCTTTGCATGGTGCGCCGCGATCCACTGTTGAACGACGCCGTGAAAACGCGCGGCTTTAAACCGAGTGGCTCGATCGCCAGGCGGACCAACAGAGACTCGGACTCGCCGATTTGATTTTATGTGAGGTCCTCGAAGGGATAAGGAGCGATCAGCAATTCAACCGAGTTCGCGCGGAGCGTCTCAAGTTTCAGCTATTCGAGACCGGCGGAGAGCAACTCGGAATCGCAGCCGCACGAAACTTTAGGCGCATCAGGGAGAGAGGTCGCACGGTCCGCAAAACGATCGATTGCTTAATCGCGACATTTTGCCTGGCCAATGCCCATACACTTTTGCATGGGGATCACCATTTTGACGTCTTTGAACAATACCTAGGCCTGGCGGTCCTTCATCCCTGATAAGACAGGTGGCTGCCAGCGCTTAGCGTGACCCAGGCGTTCTGCGCGACAAAGTGCTCAAGCGACATATGAGACATGTACTTCTGACAAACGACGATGGATATCAGGCGGAAGGGCTGCGGGCGCTCGCGGAGGAGCTTGCGGATGTTGTAACACTGAGCATTGTTGCCCCTAGCCGCGAGCAGAGCGGCACGGCGCAATCGCTGACGCTCAGGCAGCCCATCGTGTGCAACCGCATTGCGGAGCGCGAGTGGGCCATTGACGGCACCCCCGCGGATTGCGTGATCGTGGCGCTGCACAAGCTTCTGCCGGAAAAGCCGGACCTGCTGATTTCCGGAATCAACCACGGCGCGAACCTCGGTGAAAACGTGTACTACTCGGGGACCGTGGGGGCGGCGCGGGAAGGCGCGCTGCACCACATTCCATCGATGGCGGTCTCGCTGTGCGCGAAAAGAGAAAATGCGGAATTTGAAAATTCCGCGCGTGTGGCGCGGGCCACCGCGGAAATGATTTTCAAGGAAGGCCTGCCGGACCAGGTGCTGCTCAACGTGAACGTGCCGGAACCGTGGAACGGTAGTGTACAATTCACGCGGCAGTCCAAGAAAATCACGCGCAACCAGTTGAGCGAAGGCAAAGATCCGCGCGGTCGCAGCTATTTCTGGCTGTTCGAACAGCGCATCGAGAGGGACGTCGAGCCAGACACGGACTACGCCGCGATCTTCTCGAGCGCCGTTTCGATCACGCCGCTGCACCTCGATCCCACGCACACCGAATCATTGAACCATCTTTCCCACTGGGCCAAGACCATTGCCGCGGCGTTTCCGAAACAAAGATAGAGCGATCGTCGTGTCGCTCCGCAAGGATGCGGCCTGAAGTCGCCGCAAGAAGGCGCAGCACTGCTGCGGACGGATGAGCGCGCGATTATTTTGCGGGCGCTGCTGCCGGCGCGATGAATGCAATGTTGTTTTTGCGCATGGCGTCGTTGAGCGCGGGCACATCTTTTGCTAAGACGTCCCGCCATTTCCCGAGTTGCGCTTCGAGCCGCTGGTCGAGTTCTGCGAAGACTGCTTCTTCGGCAGAGGTCGGTGCGGCGTCCGCGCTGTCGGTGACGTTTTGCAGATAGGCCAGCTTACTCTCGAGCTTCGTGGGATAGTTGGCAAAATCCTCGGTGGACTTGCCGTTCACCTGAATGAGTTCTTCCTCGATCGCGCTGATTTTCTTGCGCAGATCCGTCGAAGCCATCACCACCGGGTTAGGCGGATCGTTCGCATCGCCTTGCGAAGCTTGCGCCGGACCGAGGCGCTTTTCGAGCGTCTGAAGCTGACCGCGCAGGTCGCGAATCGCGACGATGGTTTTGTTCATCTCATCCTGGCGGTCGCGCATCTTGAGCAGCAGGTCAAACTGCTTGCGCAAGTCCTCGGCGGAAGTCTTCACGCGTGGATCCATCTTGACTTCGAACGACCGAGTTTGCGCTTTGCCGCCCACGGTCAGCCGCACCTGGTACGTTCCCGGTAGAACGAGCGGGGCAATCGGTTCCCCCGCATCGTAAACGACCCGCGTGATTTTCGTCGGAACTTCGTAGCGCAGATCCCAGGCGAACAGATTCAGGCCCGCCTTTACGGGAATGTGTTCTTCCGGATTATCCCGCTCCCATTCTTGGGGCGCTTCTTCCGTTTTCTTTTCTTCGCTGGTGAACGTGCGAATCACTTTGCCCTGCACGTCAAGAATCTCGAGCTTGGCTGGCTGTTTCTGCTCTTCTTTCAGGTAGTAGTACAAGATCGCGCCATTCGGCGGATTTTCACCGACCGGATTGCGGCGCGGATTGAAGTGGCCGGTTCTCGTGCGCCACGCCGTGCGCGGCGTGAACAGATGCGCTTCTTCGGCGACTATCGGGGCAGCGGCTTGCCGAAGCGGGCTGATATCGTCGAGCACCCAGAACGAACGGCCATGCGTGGCCACCACGAGATCGTCGTCATGAACAATCATGTCGTGAATCGGCGTGCTCGGCAGATGGAGCTCGAGCGGCTGCCAATTCGCGCCATCGTTGAAGGAAACCCAGACGCCTGTTTCCGTACCGGCGTAAAGCAGGCCCTTGCGTTTGGGATCCTCGCGCACCGCGTGAACGTAAGAATTGTCGGGCAGACCGCCAATAATTTTTGCCCACGTTTTGCCGAAGTCCGCGGTCTTGAAAATATACGGCTTGAAATTGTCGAGCTTGTGCGCGTCCACGGCGGCGTAAGCGGTTCCCGCGTCGAACGGTGAAGCCTCGATGAGGCTGATCATCGCCCATTCGGGAACTTCCTTGGGCGTGACGTTGGCCCAGTTTTTGCCGCCGTCGCGCGTCAATTGAATCACGCCGTCGTCGGTGCCCGCCCAGAGCAGGCCTTCCTGTTGGGGCGACTCCGCGAGCGTGAAAACCGTGTCGTAGTACTCGACGGTGTACTGGTCTTTGGTGAGCGGCCCGCCGGAATCCTGCTGCTTGGATTTGTCGTTGCGCGTGAGGTCCGGGCTGATGGTGCTCCAGGTGCGCCCGCCATCGCTCGAACGAAAAACATATTGCGAAGAGTGATAGATCACGTCCGGATTGTGCGAGGAAATGACAATCGGCATGGTCCACGTGTAGCGGTATTTTTGCGTGGCCGCCGGGTAGCCGTTGGGATCCTCCGGCCATTCTTGAATGCTTTGCGCCTGATTCGTGCGGCGATCGAAGCGCGAGAAGATAGGGCCTTCGTCGTCGGCGTAAACGATATTCGAATCGCGCGGATCGGGAACGATATAGCCGCTCTCCCCGCCGCCGACGGCGTCCCAGTCGCCGCGGTCAATAAAGCCGCGATCACTGCGCGTCTGGATGCCCACCGAAGAGTTGTCCTGCTGCGAGCCGTAAACACGATAGAGAAAATCGTTGTCCGCAGCGACGTGATAGAACTGCGCGGTCGGCTGGTTGTTTTGCGTGGACCAATTTCTGCCGCCGTCAACCGAGATGGTGGCACCGCCGTCGTTGCCGTTGATCAGGCGATTGGGATTCTCAGGATCGACCCACAAAGCGTGATGATCGCCGTGCGGCGCGTTGAGGCGCTCGAAAGTTTTGCCAGCGTCGATGGACCGATAAAGCCCGGTGTTGGCGATGTACACCTTGTTCGAATCCTTCGGGTCCGCCCAAACGTGGGTGAAATACCACGCCCGCTGGCGGAAGCGGTGGTCGTCATTGACAAGCGACCACTTCGCACCGCCGTCATCGCTGCGATACAAACCGCCCTTCCGGGCTTCGATCAGCGCGTACACGACATTGTCATCGGACCCGGAAACCGACACCCCGATGCGGCCGAGCGGGCCTTCAGGGAGCCCTTCGCCTTCCAGGCGCTTCCACGTCGTGCCGTCGTCATTCGAACGGTAGAGGCCGTCTTTCGCGCCGCCGCTGTTGAGCGTCCAGGGCGTGCGCCAGCCTTCCCACATCGCGGCAAAAAGAATGTGCGGATTCTGCGGATCGAAGACCACGTCGATGGCGCCGGTGCGATCGTCAAGATAGAGAACCTTCTCCCAGGTCTTGCCGCCGTCGCGCGTGCGAAAAACCCCGCGATCCGTGTTGGGGCCGTAGGCGTGGCCGAGCGCGGCGACAAATACAATATCGGGATTCGCCGGATGAACAATGATCGCACCGATGTGCCGGGTGTCTTTCAAGCCGACGTTAGTCCAGGTCTTCCCGGCGTCGGTGGATTTGTAGACACCGTCTCCGAAAGAGATGTTGCCGCGGATGCAGGCTTCGCCGGTGCCGACATAGATGACGTTGGGATCAGAATCCGCCACGGCGACGGCGCCGATGGAAGAGACGGGTTGCTTATCGAAGAGCGGATCCCAGCTGATGCCGCCATCGGTGGTTTTCCAGACGCCTCCGCCGGTCGCGCCAAAGTAGTAGGTGTTCGGCTGGCTCGGCACCCCGGTCACCGCCAGCACGCGGCCGCCACGGAACGGCCCAATAAGACGCCACTTCATCCCGCCATAGGTTTTCGGATCAATCTGCTGCGCATTCGAAACGAGAGCGGTCAGCAGCAACATCCCGAGAGAGGCCAGCAAGCGGGCTAGGACACGATCACGATTCACACACACCTCCGAACCATCCACAATCGAAACGTTCGATACTATCACTGGCAATGCGTGGGGGCCATTGCACCTTAATGCTTTTTCCCGGTGCTTGCGGCAGGTAACCTCGGAATGCCAGCGAAATCCAAGACCATGCCAAACTGGCATTTTCATCAAACCGCGCCAGGGCATCAAGATTCATCAAGATAACTGTCCGGCGCAAGCAGATGCAAACTGCCCCCAGAGGATAATTGTGTGTTTTTCGTCTTTTTCCGCACACGGTATAAAGCCGTCTGGCGAACTTCAAGTGCAGCGCGAAACGACAGGTTGCGATAGGATTCGGGCGGGATGGGTTTGCACCAAGATGCAGAAAACATACGACGTGGCAGTGATTGGTGCCGGAGTCTTTGGCGCGTGGACAGCGTGGCACCTCGCGAAACGCGGGCAGCGCGTGGCGCTTCTCGAAGCGTACGGCCCGGGGCACTCGCGAGCCAGCTCGGGGGGCGAGACGCGCATCCTTCGCATGGGATACGGCGCGGACGAGCTGTACACGCGCTCGTCGCAGCGATCGCTCATCGAGTGGAGAGATTTCTTTCGGGCGGTGAGGCAGCCGCTGTTTCTAGAAACGGGCGTGCTGTGGATGGCCGGAAAAGGCGACGCGCGTTTAGGTGACACGTCCGCGACGCTAAAGCGATGCGGGGTACACTTTGTGGAATACGACCGCGCGTCCCTGGAGAAAAGGTATCCGCAAATCGCGTTCGAAGAGATTCACAAGGGGATCTTCGAACCCGAGAGCGGGGTGCTCCTGGCGCGGCGGGCCGTGGCCGCCGTGGTTGAGGACGCCCTGCGGCGGGGCGTTGCCTATCGCTCCGCGCAAGCGACGAATCCGAGAGAAGCCGGGCGCATCGAGCATGTCACCACGAACCAGGGCGAACGGATTGCGGCCGGGCAATTTGTTTTTGCATGCGGCGCTTGGCTCGGCAAGGTCTTCCCGGATGTGCTGGGCGCGCGCATTTTTCCATCGCGGCAGGAAGTTTTCTTTTTCGGGATACCTGCGGGAGAAACGCGGTTTGCTCCGCCGGCGTTGCCAACGTGGCTGTTTCAGGAGGATCTGGTGTACGGCATGCCGGACATCGAGGGCCGCGGGCTGAAAATTGCCTTCGACGAGCACGGCGAACGTGTGGATCCGGACACGCAATCCCGAATCGTTTCGCCGGAAATGACCAAAGCAGTGCGCGCGTACGTGGCGCGGCGGTTTCCCTCGCTCGGCGACGCGCCCATTGTAGAAACGCGTGTCTGCCAGTACGAAAACACCTCGAGCGGCGATTTCCTGATTGATCGGCACCCGGAAATGGAGAACGTGTGGTTTGCGGGCGGCGGCTCGGGCCACGGATTCAAGCATGGCCCGGCCGTGGGCAACTATCTCGCCGGGCAACTTCTGGACGGAGCAAAACCGGAGCCGCGATTCTCGCTGAAAACCAAGGAAACCACGGAAAAACGCGCGGTGTACTAACGCCGCTGGTTTCAAACCAAACCGGCTTGAGACCAACGCTTATGCCGGGATGCTTCGCTCGCGCCTGTCTTCTGCAGGCCCGCCGAGCACGACAAGTCAGGTTGGCGGCAACGTTAGGCTCTGGGGGTGCGGCCGCGAAGATTCAGCATGGCGGGAGTGTGCTGGGCTCGCTTGGCTTTTTCGGCATAGAGCTGTTGATCGGCCTCGGACAGCAGCTTTTCGATGCGCTCGCCGTCCCCCCGGTACACCGCCATGCCGATGCTCGCTGAAAGCCGCGGCGGCTCATCATCGTTGGCCATCACCTGGCGAATACGGTTGACGACACGATGGGCTTCGTCTTCCTGCGATTCTGGAAGGACCAGTGCAAACTCGTCTCCGCCGTAGCGCGCCGCGGTGTCAATGGCGCGGCAGTGAATGCGCAGAATATCGGCGACACGGCAGATGGCGCGGCTGCCTACAAGATGGCCGTAACTGTCGTTAATGGCCTTCAGACCATCGAGGTCCAGAAGCAGCACGGCAAAAGGACGGCCGGAACGGTCGGTGCGCTCGGTTTCGTTTTCCAGAACGTCGAGCAAACGGCGATAGTTGGCAAGGCCCGTGAGGGGATCGCTGACCGCCATGTGGCGGACGCGCTCAAAGAGACGGGCATTGTCGAGAAGCGCGCCGCCAAGCGCGACGGTGTAGCCCAACACCATGAGGCCCTGAGCAAACACGAAGGGAGCATCCATAAGGCGCGCGGACTGCGCCGCGGCCAACTGGGCGGCAACGTTCAACCAGACCGCCGCATACATGGTGCGGTCAAACGAGGAGTCTTCCACGACTAAGCGGCGGCGGTACCAGAACAAGCTCACCACGAAGATCGCGCCGGGCAGCAACTGTTGCGGACTGGGAAAGAACGCGCTCGGATGGGGCGAGACTTGGGCCGGCAAGTGGCGAAGCGCAGCGGCCAAGCTATAAGTGACGGCCACGGCAGCCACCAGCGCGCCGGCAATTTCCCGCTTCGGATGACGCGAACGGGGAATGAAGTGTTCGACCAGGAGCGCGCCGACCACCAGGACCGCCAGAATGAGGCGGCCAATCCACCACGCGATGGGCGCCGAGGGCAGACGCAGAGACGTTTCCGGCAGGAACTGAAAGAAGAGCACGCTGGTGGCGAGCAGCACCGCGCCGCAAAGAAAGAAACCGGCACCCAAAATCAGGGAAATGCGGTCCTGGGTGCCCTGGAAACGAACCAGAGTCACGGCGGCGAAAACAAAGGCCAGCAAACTGCTGATCACTTGGAGATAGCCCTGAAGCAGGCTGTCGGTGGCCCCGGGCAAGGTGCGCAGCCAATACGCACCAAGAATCACAAGCAGAAAAGCCGCGACGTGCGACAAGAAGATTGTCGTGCGTGTGCGTGCGTGCGAAAGCGAAGTTTGGCCCATAGCCTCTTTCGGTCTCAGCTTTTTGCGATGCTCGAACCCGGTTGTCCGGGCTGCCATGCTCTACTAAATTAGACTACAAAGCGCCGGTGAATGTTGCGGGTAAATCAAGGAGGGAGTGAGACAAACGATACGTGCCCCTGAATCTTGGTACCTGTCCGAATGGACAGGTAAAACATTCGCTAGCAAGACGCAGGCGACGCCAGGTGAGGCGGACGGAAATTTTAGTTGTTGCGGCGAAAGGCCAGACTGCGCAGAATGATCTGCCTTGAAACGATTCAAACAACGGAACCCCGTTTCATCCAAAACCCCTTTGGCAAAAGGAGAACAGCTTGGAAAGAGAAAGCGGCCTAAGCGCAGGACCGCGACTGAGACGGTCGCTGACACTGTGGGATTTGATCCTCTATGGGGCGATTGTGCTGCAGCCAGTCGCGCCGATGTCGGCTTTTGGAGCCCTGAGCAACCGCGGCCGCGGGCACGTGGTGACCGCCGTGCTGATCGCCATGGTGGCGATGCTGTGCACCGCGTTCAGTTACGGCAAGATGGCCAGCGTTTACCCGAGCGCCGGTTCGGCTTTCACCTATGTGGCGCAGGAGATTCATTCTTCGGCCGGATACATCACCGGTTGGAGCATGGTCATGGATTACATCGTGAATCCCTTGATCTGCACCATCTGGTGTGCTGGGCAGGCGCACGAATTTGCGCCGGGCATCCCTGTTTGGGGCTGGAAGGTATTTTTTGCCGTCGTGTTCACGCTGCTGAATCTTCAGGGAATCAAAACTTCGGCGCGCGTGAATGCCGGGCTGGCCGCGGCGATGAGCGCGGTGGTGGTGGTCGTCTTTGTGACGGCGATTCGCTATATCCTTGGCCACCCTCACGCCGAGCCGGGCTTCTTTACGCGGCCGTTTTACGACCCGACGACCTTCACGTTTGACAATTTGTTCGGTTGCACGTCGCTGGCGGTGCTGACCTACATTGGGTTTGACGCCATCTCCACGCTTTCCGAAGAGGCGGAGAATCCCAAACGGAACATTCTGGTGGCCACGGTGATGACCTGCGTGGTCATCGGATTTCTGTCGGCGGCGGAAGTCTACGTCGCGCAACTGGTTTGGCCGGCCTCGCAGCCGTTTCCAAACGAGGATACCGCGTACGTTTACGCGGCGGCGCGAACGTGGGCGCCGCTTTTCAGCATCGTCGGATTTACTTTGCTGGTGGCCAACTTTGGGTCGGGCATGGGCGCCCAGATCGGCGCGGCGCGGCTGCTGTATGGCATGGGAAGGAGCAACGCACTGCCGAGCTCGTTCTTTGGCCAAGTGGACCCGAAACACCATATCCCGCGAAATAATGTAATCTTAATCGGCGCGATTGTCCTGGTTGGCTCTTTCTTCCTGACCTACGGGCGGGGAATCGAGCTGCTGAATTTTGGGGCGCTCATCGCGTTTATGGGCGTGAACGCCTCCGCATTCGTGCGCTATTTTGTCAGGGCGGAGCAAAAGAAGGTTATGAACTTTGTTTCGCCGTCTGCAGGCTTTTTCATCTGCCTGGGATTGTGGTGGAATCTGAGCCAGCCGGCCAAAATTGTGGGCTCGATCTGGATGCTTGCGGGGATAGCCTTCGGCGTGTGGAAGACGCGCGGATTCCGGGAACAGCTTTCGTTTGAGGTGCCGCCGGAATGAGCGGAAAAGTCGAAATGGTCACCATGCGAGACGTAGCGCAGGCCAGCGGCTTCTCGCCGGCCACGGTTTCCATCGTGTTGAACAACGCGCCGCTCGCGCGGTACATCGCCCCGGCCACGAAGAAGCGGATTGAAGACGCGGCGAGGAAGCTGGGCTACCGGCCGAACGCGATGGCGCGCTTCCTACGCAGCCGACGAAGCCAGACCGTGGGCGTGATGATCTTCGACATCACCGATCCTTTCTGCACGCCGGTTCTGCGCGGCATCGAGAACGCGCTGTACCAGTCTTCCTACGTGCCGATGTTTGCCGATGCGCACAACCAGAGAAGCCGATTCGAGCGCTATCTCGAAATGCTCCTGGAGCATCACGTGGAAGCGTTGATCGTGGTGGCCAACTGGCTCTTCGTCGACATTCAGCTCCTGGCGGATCTGAGCAAGCGAAACATCACCGCGGCCACCATCGGCTGGGAGGTGCCCGGGGACTCGGTCAGCTCGGTGATGGTGGACAACGAAGCGGGAGGCCGGCTGGCCCTCGAGCATCTCTATCACCTGGGTCACCGCAAGATCGCGGTCATCCGTGGACCAAAAATGCTGATTGACAGCGGGCCGCGATGGAAAGGCGTCCAGAAATTCGCGCACTCGGTGAGCTTGGAACTCGATCCCTCGCTGGTGGCGCAGTTGCCGGATGAATTGGAAGCCAACTCAGGATTCGAGGGCGGCTACCGATTCACGGAAGAATTGCTGGAACGCAAAAAGAAGTTCACGGCGGTGCTGGCCTTTGACGACTTGACGGCGCTCGGAGCGATCCGCGCGCTGACCAAGGCCGGGATCAAAGTGCCAGAACAATGCTCGGTGGTCGGCTTCGACGACGTGCCGCTTTCCGCTTTGGCGGCTCCTTCCTTGACGACCGTGCGTCAGCCTCTGGAGGCCATGGGAAACCTGGCCGCGAGTACCGTGGTCGAGGGCATCAAGGCGGGGCTGGAGAAGCGCGATTGGAGCATCTCGCGGCATAAGATGCCCCCCGAGCTGGTGATTCGTGACTCCACGAAGGCGGTGCCGGCAGCTGCGACGATGGGCTGAGGACCGGCGACAGAAGGCGGCGGAAGGATAACCCCCGCAGAAAAAAGGCCCGCCTCTCAAAATGCGGAGACGGGCTTTTGGCTGGGATCGGGCGTCGGGCCGCGCCCCTACCGGGGAGAAAAGGCCTTCGCGTAGCTTCTCGAGCCCCACCGGATTATTTCTCCGGCGGCAGGAAGGCCTCGGGAGCCTGGAGAAACTGCACGTTGGGAAGCTCGGTGGCCAACTTCACGCGTTCAAAGCGGCCTTTTCCTCCGCCACTGCCCTTGAAGGTCAACAGATACTGGTTGCGGAGGTGCATGGCCAGTTCGTCCAGGTAAGGTTTGAAAGTCACCGCTTCATTAACGCCCAGATAATAGGATTCGGCTCCGCTAGACTCGCCGAGCCGGCTCAAATCATTCTGTCCGCGGAAAGCGCGAAACCCGCGGCTGCCCAAGTGCCCGGCATCGGGGTAGTAGATGGACCAAATATTGATGTTTTCTTTCTGGGCGCGCTCGTAGGTGGACTGCAGGTCCGGACTCTCCGGGAAATTGCCGTGGAAATAATCGATGCCCGAAGAAATCAGCAGAATGGAGCGGCGCTCCGTGGGCCCGGATGGCAAGCGCTTCATCAGATCGAGAAGCGTGAAATACGGACTCGAGAACGCGCCAGGACCGATGGGCAAGCGCAAGGCGTTGGCGGCCAGTTCATGGTCGTTGGTGAAATCCTGGGCTACCATGGCCGTACCGTTGCGAGCATAAGACACGGAAATGTAAGTGGTGGAAGGCTGCTGTTTGAAAAACTCCTTCAAAACGCTCCACTGGGAGGCCACGTCGCTATCCAGAGAATCGTCGATCAAGACAGCCAGATAGAGTTTCTCGCCGCGCTGCCAGTCTGCGATCTGCGTGCGGTCTTTGTTGACGTAAAGCTGCACGTCTTCCCTCTTGACCGCGGGTGGCTCGGCATCTTTCTTGACCGCGGTTACCGTCATGGTGACGGTGCCCGGCTCCGCGGCAACCGCGTCGGGCGCCGCGGATAGGAGCAAGAAAGCGGACAGTCCGACAAAAAGCAGAAAAGAGCTGCGTCTCAACATGTTCATTCTCCCTTTTTCCCTAATTAGTTAGATGCGGCGCGGGACTGCAAAGAAACATGCGCCCGAGTCGGGCCTTATCGGTTCTGTTTGCCACTCCGGCGGCGCTCTACTCGCTTCCTCGAAAGCACCAAAACGGACCTCGCGGGCCGCTTGGTCGGGGATTTCCCTGCTCCCAAAATTAGCGATGCGTAGTATGCTGCGACGCGGCAAAAAGAGGCGGCCCAGGGTGAAAGACTACGTCGGAGCAATCGATCAGGGAACCACCAGCACGCGCTTCATGGTGTTCGACCAAGCCGGGCGCACGGTAGCGGTGGCCCAGAAGGAACACGAACAGATCTACCCGAAACCGGGATGGGTGGAGCACGATCCGCAGGAGATCCTGCGGCGCACCGAAGACGTCATTGCCGATGCTCTCGGCCAACGGGGTTTGCACGCTTCGGACCTCGCGGCGATTGGAATTACCAATCAGCGCGAAACCACCGTGGTTTGGGATCGTAAAACCGGAAAGCCGGTTGCCCATGCCATCGTTTGGCAAGACACGCGCGTGGCCGATGACGTGAAGCGATTTTCCGCGACGGGCGGGCAAGACCGCTTCCGCCCGGAAACCGGCCTCCCGCTCAGCACCTACTTCAGTGGGCTAAAGCTGCGCTGGCTGCTCGAAAACGTGCCCGGAGGGCGAGCAAAAGCCGCAGCGGGCGAACTGCTTTTCGGAAATGTCGATACGTTTCTCCTCTGGAACCTCACCGGCGGAGCGCGGGGCGGCGTGCATGCCACAGACGTGACCAATGCGAGCCGCACGCAACTCCTCAATATAAAAACACTGGATTGGGACGAAAAGTTGCTGGCGGCCTTCGAGGTGCCGCGCGGCATGCTGCCCGAAGTGCGCTCGAGCAGCGAAATCTATGGAGAAGCGTCGCTGGCGGCGATCGCGGGAGTGCCGGTAGCGGGAATACTGGGAGATCAGCAGGCAGCGCTGGTCGGGCAAGCTTGTTTTCGAGCGGGCGAGGTGAAGAACACCTACGGCACGGGATGTTTTTTGCTGATGAACACGGGCGAGCGGATGGTGCCATCGAGCTTTGGATTGCTCACCACGCTGGCGTACAAGTTCGGCAACGCGCCGGCACACTACGCGCTGGAAGGGAGCGTAGCGATTGCGGGAGCGCTAGTGCAATGGCTGCGCGACAATCTGGGGATCATCGCGAAGAGTCCGGACGTGGAAGTGCTGGCGCGAACAGTCAACGACAATGGCGGAGTGTACTTTGTGCCGGCGTTTTCGGGATTGTTTGCGCCGTACTGGAAGGAGACGGCGCGCGGTGTGATTGCGGGCCTGACGGGATTTGCCAATAAGGGACACCTGGCGCGCGCGGTGCTGGAGGCCAGCGCCTTTCAGACGCGCGAGGTGATTGAGGCGATGGAAAAGGATTCGCAGATTTCGCTCGAAAGTTTGCGCGTGGACGGCGGAATGGTGGTTAACGAACTTCTGATGCAGTTTCAGGCGGACATTTTGAACCGCGAGGTGGTGCGCCCGGTGATTCAGGAAACGACAGCGCTCGGGGCGGCCTATGCAGCGGGCCTGGCGGTCGAATTCTTTTCCGGGTTGGAAGAATTGCGCGCGAAGTGGGCGGTGGACCGGAGGTGGAAGCCGTGCCTGGCGGAAGCGGAGCGCGAGCGGCTCTATGAGCGATGGAAGAAGGCCGTGACGCTCTCTTTCGATTGGGTGGAATCTTGAGCGGCTTGTCGAAAAAAACCGGCCCGCTAGCGATGAGCGTGACCGAGGCGGTCGCTTCAGCTTGCCTGTTTTAAGCTAGAGGGATTCCGATCAAAGGCTTTTTTTGAACCAACTTCTCGTAGGAGGCCTCGATCTATGACTTCACCGTGGCTCGGTGAATTTCTTGGCACCATGATTCTGATTTTGCTGGGTGACGGAGTCGTCGCGGCGGTGCTGCTCAAACGGTCGAAAGCAGAGAGCGGCGGCTGGATGGTGATTACGGCAGGATGGGCGTTCGCGGTGATGGCCGGGGTATTCACGGCGATCGCTTGCGGAAGCAGCGACGCGCATTTGAATCCCGCGGTGACACTGGGCTTCGCCGTGCGCGACGGAAATTTTGCAAAACTCGCGCCGTATTTCGCCGCCCAGATGCTGGGAGCAATGGCCGGCGCGGCGCTGGTATGGCTCCATTACCTTCCGCATTGGAAAGAAACGCCGGACGCGGCGATGAAACTCCTGTGCTTCTCGACGGCGCCGGCGATTCGCAAGATGCTGGCAAATTTGGTGAGCGAATTAATCGGGACGTTCGTGCTCGTCTTTGTTGTGGGCGCGATTTTCTCGAAGAGCGTGGCCGCATCGGGACCGGCGGCCGGCTTGGCGCCTTATCTCGTGGGCAGTCTGGTTTGGGGCATCGGACTTTCGCTCGGCGGCACGACCGGCTATGCGATCAACCCCGCGCGGGACCTGGGGCCGCGCATTGTGCACGCGATTTTCCCCGTGGCCGGCAAAGCAGGCTCGGACTGGGGCTACGCGGCGGTTCCGGTGGTGGGCCCGCTCGTGGGAGGAGCGCTGGCAGGTGTGCTGCTGCGGGCGCTCGGCGTTTAAGAAGCCTGTGGTTTAGAATTTAGGTTGCCCTGGAATACAGGCGGCGTCGCGGCGAACGCTTGCATGCGACCTACGGAGATCAACAACAGCCTATGAGCCTGATGCGCTCGTTCCTGCTGGCCGCTTCACAAAACCGTTGGCTGCGCGATCACGCTTCGCACTACAAGTTCGTACGGAGAAGCGTAGCGCGGTTCATGCCCGGCGAGACGCTCGATGATGCGCTCATCGCCGCGCAGACGCTTCGCAGAAAGAAAATTGGAACGGTTTTTACACGCCTTGGAGAAAACATCAGTGACCGGGCGGAAGCACAGGAGGTGGCGGATCACTATCTGGAGGTTCTCGAGCGCGTCCGGCAAAAGGGGCTCAAAACGGAGATCTCCGTCAAGCTGACGCAACTGGGGCTGGACCTTTCCTCCGAACTGTGTTTTGGTCATTTGCAAGCGATCATCGCGCACGCGCCCAAGGAATCCATCGTCTGGATCGATATGGAAGCGAGCAACTACGTGGACGTGACGCTCGACTTGTACCGCCGCGCGCTCGGCGAGTTTCCCAACGTGGGCGTATGCCTGCAGGCGTATCTTTACCGGACCAAGGATGATCTTCGAAAGCTGCTGCCGCTGCGGCCCTCGATCCGGCTGGTCAAAGGCGCCTACATGGAGCCGCCGGAAATTGCGTTTCCGCGCAAGACGGACGTGGATGCGAATTACTTCGCGCTCGGCAAAGAGCTGCTTAAGGCCAAGAAGGAAAACGCTTGCCTGCGAGTGGCGTTTGCGACGCACGACGTGGCGATGATCCGCGGACTTTCGGAACAGGCTATCGAGGAAGGCTTTTCGAAGGCCGATTTCGAGGTGCAAATGCTGTACGGCATCCAGCGCGGCGAGCAGGAGCGGCTGGCTGCCGAGGGATGCACTTCCATCGTTCTGGTAGCCTATGGGACGTTCTGGTATCCGTGGTTCGTGCGGCGGCTGGCGGAGCGTCCGGCGAACCTGTGGTTCATTGCGCGCAATGTGTTTGCAGGATAGTCTGCAACTAGAGATTCTGTGTCAACTCGCGGTATTGGCCCTGGCGACCAGAAAAATCGCGAGAATGTAGAAGACAAACATCAGGGCGAGAAATGTTTTCGCGCGGCGAGTGGCTCCCTCGAATTCCTTCCAGGCAAGAACACCCCAGAGCGCAGCAACCATCGGAGCAGACTGGCCGATGGCGTAGGAAATCGCCACGCCGGTGAAGTTTGCCGCGACCAGATTAAAGACTGTTCCGGTGCCCCAGATGATTCCTCCAAACAGGCCAAGCAGGTGGCCCGAAGCCGGCCCGCGGAAAAAGTCGCTGAAATTGACCGGAGTGCCCACCAGCGGCTTTTTCATGAAATAGACGTTCCACAAGAAGCAGGAAAGAAGCGCCCCGAGGGTGAAGAACACGGCTACGCTATACGGCCCGAGTGTGTGGCCCTGGGTCATCGCGTGCGTGACGAACGGCGCCCAGAGGCCCATCAGGATTCCGGAGACCACGGAGACGAGAAGGCTTTTGCGGGACAGAGGGCTTGCCGCCTTTTGTAAACCTGCGTAGGCCTTGCCATCGAGGATCACGGCAAGGATGGCCGAAGCGACTCCGGCGGCGAGTAACAGGGGATTCCCTTTTGGCTCGATGATGTAGCTCGAGACCACGCCGACGACCAGAGCGATGCCGATCGAAACGGGGAACGCGGTGGCCAAGCCCGCCATGTCGATGGCGGCAACCAGCAGAAGGTTCGCCAGATTGAAGATGGCACCGCCGACAAGCGTGTAGTAGAAATTCGCGGTGTCCGCAGCATGGACATTGTTGGGGAAGCTCGAAGCGTCCTGCGTGCTGCTTCCCATGGTGAAGGCGAGCACGAGCGAGATCAGAAAAATACCGATGGCATAGTCCCAATAGAACAGCTCGAATCGGTAGCTCTTCACGCCTTTGTAAGTGTTCGCCCAGGAGCCCCAACAGATGGCGCTCGCGATCATCATGAGAAGCGCGGAGCCGACCGAGTGGGGTGCAAACATAAATCCGCCGCTCCTTTAACCCTCAACCCATTCGAACGCATGGCTTGCGACAAGAATCGCGGGACGCGAAGCCGTCCCGCGCCATTGCTGCCCGTGCTTATAATGGGGACAAAGAACGGTGTCAAGCAGATACGAAGAAAGAAAGCCGGCGCCCTCCTAGCGCCAGCCCGGGAAACAGCGAAACGCTGGAGGGAGTGGCCGTGGAGGCTCCCGGCGCGAATTCTTATATAATCCGCGGACAGCCAGGGGTGAAACGATGGCCAGCCGACCCTTCATCGCCGTTGTGGGTAGCGCGAACGTGGACCTGACCACGTTTCATGACGCGTTTCCGAAGCCGGGAGAGACCATCTTTGGAAAGAGCTTCGACCTGGGGTTTGGGGGGAAAGGCGCGAACCAGGCGGTGGCCGCACGCTTGTGCGGAGCCAACGTCGCCATGGTGGCAAAAGTAGGGAATGATCTATTCGGCCCGGCAACCATCAAAAACTTTGAGGCGCAGGGGATTGACGCCAGCTGCGTAGGGATTGCCGAAGGCGTCTCGAGCGGCGTCGCTCCCATTTTCGTGGACAGCGAAGGGCAGAACCGCATCATCGTCGTCAAAGGCGCGAACGATTTGCTCGCGCCCGAGGACGTGGACAGGGCTGAGGCGCTTTTGCGGAAGGCAAACGCCATCGTCCTGCAATTCGAAATCCCGCTCCGCACCGTGTATCACGCGGTCGAATTTGCGAAACGCACCGGGATCCCCTGCATCGTGAATCCCGCGCCCGCGCTCCCCGTCGACTTCGCCGAGCTCCGGGGCGTGGACTATTTCATCCCCAACGAGAGTGAGGCGGGAACCATCACCGGGATGCCCGTCGATACCGCTGGCGACGCGAAGGAATGCGCACAGTTCCTAATGGCGCAAGGCGTCAAGCGCGTGGTCATCACCAGGGGCGAGCGCGGGTGTCTTTTGGCGAGCGAGGAGGGAACGGAACTCGTGCCACCCTTCGAGGTCGCGTCCGTGGATACGACCGGGGCGGGCGATGCTTTCATTGGCAGCTTTGCCGTGTTTCTGGGAGAGGGTCATCCGGAGAAGGAAGCGCTTCGTCGGGCGAGCCTCTACGCGGCCCTTTCCACCACAAAGGTGGGCACGCAGAAATCGTTCTGGAACCGGGCGGAATTCGAGAAAGAGTGGCAAAAACGCTGCGCGCGAGTGTAAACCCGCCTTAGCGTGGTGATAAGATGAAGTGTCCATGCAGTTTTTCTGATCCTGTGCGGAAATCCCATGACGCCTCGCGACAAAACTCCGGCGATGTCAGATCCCGACCGGCTTTCCGTTCGAATGCCGGGTGCGGTCTCGCCTTCCGACACCGCCATTGCGCAGTACGCCGGGCGCGACCTGCAGCCCAACCGCGGCATCCCGCTCAATCTGGATCGGATTGACGCGGTGCGCGTGAATACCAGCGCGGTCGAGCGCCGCGCGCAGACGCTGGTCACGCGGCGAACGGTGAAGAAGGAATGGCAGGCCGCTTGGCTGCTTCGCGCCATCACCTGTATGGACCTGACCACGCTTTCCGGCGATGACACCGACGAGCGCGTGCGGCGCCTGTGCGCGAAGGCGCGGCAACCGATTCAGCAGGAACTCGCGCAAAAACTTGGGGTGGAGGGCCTCGGGATTAAGGTTGCGGCGGTGTGCGTCTATCACACGTTTGTGGAGACGGCTCGCCGGGCGGTCGAGGGCAGCGGGATCCACGTGGCTGCGGTCTCGACCGGTTTTCCCGCCGGACTTTCGCCGCTCCGGGAGCGCGTCAATGAAATTCGCAGCTCGGTGGAGGCCGGGGCGGATGAAATCGACGTGGTCATCACACGCGCTCACGTTTTCAGCGCGAGATGGCAGGCGCTTTATGATGAAATCGCGACGTTTAAGGACGCCTGCGGACCGGCACACTTGAAAGTGATTTTGGGCACCGGCGATTTGCTGACGCTGCGCAACGTGGCGCGGGCGAGCTTTGTGGCCATGATGGCGGGAGCGGATTTCATCAAGACTTCCACGGGCAAGGAAGCGGTAAATGCGACGCTGCCGGTAAGTTTAGTGATGGTGCGCGCGATTCGTGAGTACGCCGAGGAAACCGGAATGGCCGTGGGGTTCAAACCCGCGGGCGGGATTCGAACGGCAAAGCAGGCACTCGAATGGCTGACGCTTGTGAAAGAAGAGCTGGGCACCTCGTGGATGAAAGCGGAGCTTTTTCGCTTTGGCGCGAGCGGCATGCTTGCGGATATCGAACGCCAGCTCGAACACCACGCGACGGGACGTTATTCGGCGGATTATCGCCATCCGCTTGCCTGAACAGGATGACCGTGGCGGAATAAGGAAGGGAGCGCGAAGAAACCGGTGGGCATCGTCGAAAAATTCATGACCATGGAGTATGGTCCGGCGCCGGAAGACCCGCGTGAGGCGCTGGCCTGGCTCGACGTTCACAACCGCCGCTTCGGACATTTCATCAACGGCGAATGGCACGCTCCCGCAGCGGGAACCTCTTTTGAAACCGCCGACCCTTCGACTGGCGAAAAACTGGCGACGGTCGCACAGGGCTCGCCCGGCGATATCGACCGCGCCGTCAAAGCAGCGCGCGCTGCGCTGCCCGCGTGGCAAGCTCTGTCTCCCCATGCCCGCGCACGCTACCTTTACGCGCTAGCGCGACAGGTGCAGAAACATTCGCGCTGGCTCGCAGTGCTCGAAACGCTGGACAACGGCAAGCCCATTCGCGAGAGCCGTGACATTGACATACCGCTCGTCGCGAGGCACTTCTATCATCACGCGGGCTGGGCGCAGATCTTAGAACAGGAATTTGCCGGGTACACGGCCTGTGGCGTCGTGGGCCAGATTATTCCCTGGAATTTTCCGTTGCTGATGCTCGCGTGGAAAATTGCACCGGCGCTGGCCACGGGAAACACCGTGGTCTTAAAGCCTGCCGAGTTCACTCCTTTGACGGCGCTGGCTTTTGCGCACATCTGCCAGGAAGTGGCGTTGCCTCCGGGCGTTGTGAACATCGTCACGGGAGACGGCTCGACCGGCGAAGCACTCGTGAAGCATCCCGACGTGGACAAGATCGCGTTCACCGGCTCGACGGAAGTCGGCCGGGCCATCCGCAAGGCCACTGCCGAGACCCACAAGAAACTCTCACTCGAACTCGGCGGCAAATCGCCGTTCATTATCTTTGAAGATGCGGACCTGGATAGCGCCGTCGAAGGGCTGGTCGACGGCATCTGGTTCAATCAGGGACAGGTTTGCTGCGCGGGATCGCGCCTTCTGATGCAGGAAAGCATCGCTCGGAAATTGACCGGCAAAATTCAGGACCGCATGAACGCGCTGCGCATCGGTCCGCCGCTTGACAAAGCCATCGATATCGGGGCGATTGTCGCGCGCGTGCAGCTGGAACGTATCCGGCGCCTGGTGGATCAGGGCGTCGCCGAAGGCGCAACCTGCTGGCAGCCCGCGATTCCTGTTCCCTCGCGCGGTTTGTATTTCCCGCCGACGCTATTGAGCAACGTGCATCCGAGCTCCATCGTCGTACAGCAGGAGATTTTTGGCCCGGTCCTTGCGGCAATGACCTTTCGCACGCCGCGCGAAGCGGTCGAACTGGCGAACAACACGGTGTACGGTCTTGCCGCCTGCGTGTGGAGCGAGAGCATCAACGTGGCGCTCGACGTCGCAGCGCAACTGAAAGCCGGCGTGGTTTGGGTCAACTGCACGAATCTTTTTGACGCGGCTTGCGGATTCGGCGGCTACCGCGAGAGCGGATTCGGCCGCGAAGGCGGCCGCGAAGGCTTGCTCGAATATTTAGAACCCGCCTGGTTTAAGCAGGCGCCGCCGACTCACGCGACGCCCCTGGCGATCGATCAGCCGCCGGACGCGGCTCTAGACTTTTCCTCCCCGCCGATGGACCGCACGGTGAAGCTCTACATTGGGGGCAAGCAGGCGCGGCCAGACTCCGGCTACAGCATGGCCGTGCGCGCCGCCGACGGCCGCGTGCTCGGCGAGGCGCCGCTCGGCAATCGCAAAGACATTCGTAACGCGGTCGAAGCGGCGCGCAAGGCCGAAACCTGGGGCAAAGCGACCGCCCACAATCGCGCGCAGGTGCTCTATTACATTGCGGAGAACCTTTCCGGGCGCGGCGAAGAAATCGCGACACGTCTGGCTGCCGTAGTGGGGAAAAAGCAAGCTGAAATGGAAGTTTGCCTTGGTATCGAGCGCATTTTTTCCTACGCCGCCTGGGCCGACAAATTTGACGGCGCGGTGCACAACCCGCCGTTCCGCAACGTAGCGCTCGCGATGAAGGAGCCGGTCGGCACGGTGGGCATCCTGTGCCCTGCGGATGCGCCGCTGCTTGGGTTTCTGTCGCTGGTGATGCCCGCGATTTGCGCGGGCAACACGGTGATTGCGATTCCCTCGGAAAAATATCCCCTGATGACGGGCGATCTCTATCAGGTCTTTGACACGAGCGATTTACCGGGCGGCGTGGTGAACATGGTCACGGGCCGCCCTGCGGAACTATTGAAAACGCTCGCCGAGCACGACGACGTAGACGCGATCTGGAGTTTCACCGATGAAGCGAGCGTTGCCGCGGCCAAGACCCTTTCCATTGGAAATTTGAAGCAGGTCTTCAGTAACGAAGGCCGCGCTATCGACTGGTTCGACCGAAAGCAGGGCGAAGGCCGGTGGTTCCTCGATCACGCCGTGCAGGTTAAAAATATCTGGGTTCCTTACGGCGAATGAGACGCTAACCTCTCTAGCTCATGCTCCTATGCTGGGGTTGCTGCGGCGGAACGCTAAGCGGTTGTCTTTTCTGTGGCTTTTGCGCATTCCCGATCACGGTTTGCGGCGGTTTTCGGCGGCGATCGTTCCCCACGCTTGTCGCCCGCCTAGCAAGCATCAGCCGGCAGACGTTTCTTTCGATCTTCTGCTCCGCTAAGGAGTCTACTGCCCGGCAATCAGGTCTTTCCCCGATTGCAGGGGGAGTATAGCTAGCAAAGAATGATAACGTGGGAGTGTATTCGAGCAATGCGAGCTCCCTTGTTCGACTGCTCCTGGAGCGCCCAGCACTGGGGTGAGGAGATGCCCGCGTCTACCATTCGTCACCGCTTATTTTTCGGAGTCTTTTCTTGAAAGTGGGTCGAATGAACCATGACGCGGGACGAGGTGTGCTATGGCTGCCCCCAAGGAACGCTTCTCTCCCGACAACAGTTCTGGCGACCAACCGTCCAAAAAACGGCCAGGATCCCCTGAGAGGAGGGGCGGAAGTTCGACCGATTTCGAGGAAGTTCAGCATGAGAAGTTGCTCGAGATGGGGCTGTCCTTCCGCAGGATAGTGGAAAGGACAAGCGAGTACGCCATCTTTGCGCTTGACCGTGAGGGGCATGTTGCCAGTTGGAATGATGGCGCAGAAAAGATCAAAGGATATAAAGCGGAAGAGATCATCGGCCAGAATATGTCGTGCTTTTATACCGCCGAGGATGTCCAGCGTGGCCACCCCGCAAAGTTATTGAAGATCGCGGAATCGCAGGGACAGGTGACTGACGAGGGTTGGCGTGTGCGCAAGGACGGCACGATCTTCTGGGCAGACATCAGCATCACGGCATTGCGCGACAAAAAAGGCGTACTCCAAGGCTTTGGCAAAGTTACGCGTGATGTGACGAGGCGTAAGCGAGCCGAAGAAGCTCTGGGGGAATTGGCGTCGCGGTTGCTCGAGGCACATGAGCGGGAGCGAGCGAGGATCGCGGTCGAGTTGAACGACAAGACCAGTCCAAGGTTTTCATCGTTGCTCGCAAAGCTGTACCAATTACAGAAGCGAGCTGACGGATCGAGCGACGAAACGTTACAGTTGGCCCGGGACAGTATTTCATTGGCCGAATCCTTGTCCACGGATATCACCGTCGTTTCTCAATTTTTGAACCCGCCTTTGCTTGATAAAGAAGGTTTGTTGGCGAGCTTGCGTTGGTATCTCGAGCGGTTCGCCAAGCAGACGGGAATCTCCGTCGACATTGATTTCCCCAAAGAACTAAAGAGGTTCCAGGAGCCTGCCGAGCGGGCGCTATATCGCGTCACCCAGGAGTGCCTTACGGATATTTTTGGGCGCTCAGGGAGCTCCCGTGTCAAAATACGGCTCTTCGTCGATCAAGAACTTCTGACACTTGAGGTAAACGATGATGGACGTGGGTTATCTCCATCTCTGCTGGAGTCCCTCAGGAAAGGGACTGGCGACTTGCGGGTTAGCATAGCAGGCATGCGGGAGCTAATGAAGCAATTCGGCGGCCTTCTAAATGTCACTCCGTCAGACTCGGGCACGTTCTTCACGGCGATTTTGCCAATGGAGAGAAATGCCGGCGTGTTTCCCGATGGAGTGGTACATGATGACCGGTCGAGTGGGCGAGTGGGCAAGAAAGTATCGGTAGCACTTGGCCGCTCGGATCATCCGGAGCCAACGGAGAAGGCCATATCGCAAAATCTCAGTTCTCATGGGATGCGCCTGACAACCGAACATGCCTGGCGTCCGGGTGAGCAAGCGCTGGTTAGCTCACCGGCTGGTGTGTGCACCGAAGCAAGAGTCGTTTATTGCGAGTACATGGGGGCGGATAAGTTTGCCGTCGGGTTGGAACTTGTAAGGCCTTTAGAAAGCTGGACGAGTCCGGCTTAGCTAGAGGGTGTAGAGAAATGCGCGAAATACGGCCCCGAGCTTCAGGACAGCTGTAGCTCAGGCCCTTCCAGCAATTCCACGACGGCGTTAGCGCCTTCCGGCTTGGCTTCGCTACTGGCCATTCCGACAAACCTCGAACTCCCGAAAGTGACCAACAGGAGCCGCGGGGCGCTCCGCGGTGAATCACCGACGCTTATCTCGGGTCCTCATCGAGGCTTGCGATCTGTGCTTTGATAGTCTTTCATGATTCTGGTCAGCTCTTTGACCCGCCTCCCAAAATTGTGGGAGACACTTCGACTCGGCCACCGAGAACACCGAGAAGGTTGCTATTGACTATCAGAGATGGACAATGATACAGCCTACTAGGGGCGGCGCGCAGACATTCCGAAAGATCTTGAAACGATCAAGGAAATTCTTGGCAGATCCACCTTCAGAGGGCCGAGCCGAAACCCGCATTCCAAAGCGGATGCTTGTGCGCCTCTGGAATCCTGAGAATGCCGGATTGGAAATAACCCCTACGATTGACATCAGTTGGCATGGCGCACAGGTCGTGAGTAAACGTTTCCGGCAACCGAACGACCAGCTTTTGGTGCGATCGATTCGTGGCAGTCTCTATTCGCGAGCTCGCGTGGCTCATTATCGATCGGTTACAAATGATTCCTACATGGTTGGGCTGCACCTGTACCGCCCGACGCGGGATTGGCAAACGTCTGTCAATCTCCAAAAGTCGTCAAAGACCGCCGACACCTCTCTACCGAAGCGATCAGTTAATCCCCATGAGGCCTTGACGGAGCTGTGCCTTCTGTTAGAGGAGTATGCCCCCGCTTGGTACACGGATGAACAACGCGGTAGGGCTTTGGCGGAACGGCAACTTCCAGCAGGAGCTTTGTTGGAGTTGGTTGCTTTGCTGGAAGAATATGCCCCCACTTGGTACACGGAAAAACAGCGCGATAGGGCTTTGGCTGCACTGCAAGTCCTGGGGCTTCTTAACTAATAAGGATGGTTTGCATCACCGATCGCCGGGGCACCGTGGCCACATCTCGCGCGAAAACCTCGCATAGCAACCGCCCCGGTTGCCCCGTCTCTCGACAGTTCCCGGGAATCGGATCGGCCGCCAAGTAAATTTGCAGAACTGCTACGAGCTTCTTGCCAACACTTTACACATTCCCTGCCCTTCCGCATTACTGCTTCTTCCAAGCAAGAACGCCCGTCCAAAAGACTTCGCGACTCGCGACATGATCTTTGTCGCTGGTGATCCAGCAAAAGAAGTATTCCTGCTGGTAAGCGGCCGGGTGCGAATAATGCAGTTTTGCAGGAACGTTCGAGAAGGGATCGTTCGACTCGAGCGGCCTGGAGAGCTGATTGACGTTATGAGTTCGAGTCCTTCATGTCCTGCTTGGCCTGCTTCGTCGCGCTGCGGGCCTCAGCCTTAGCGTCGGCCTGCGGACGGCATCCTTGAATGCCCGCACCGAGGTTCTTCGCCGTCGAGAGATCGGCGAGAGTGCAGCTCGGGAATTTGTGGTTGATGTGAAGAGCCGCAATGCACTGGCCCAGGGTCTTGAAGGGCTTGCAAGTGCCTGCAAGATCGCTCACCTGTATTCCGCTCTTCGCCAAAGCCTTACTCAGCGCCCCACTGAGATGCGAGTTGCGGGAAAGAACAGCGTCAGGTGAACTGGGGCTGGTCGTCGGCCTCGATGAGGCATGACTTTCCCCGGAAGAGGCGCCGCCGTGCATACTCGGGGCAACCGCACCGGGCGAAGCCGGACGGCCGTGTTGCGCAAACGCAGGTGTGTTGGCGATCCAGAAAGTCGCCGCTACAAATGCAGTTGCGAGAATTGAGCGCTTCATTTTCCCTCCTATCCTTCAGGGGTTCCTGTCGCCCCCAAGCGTTAATTGCAAGCCTCGGGCCAGTGTGATCTTTATATAAGGGGCTTCTGTTCAACGAGTCACGAAGGTTGCTTGGTCAAAAATCTGGGCGGGCTCAACACACAACTGGGTGGGTAAGATACAGGCCGGAATCGTCAATGACTACTAGGCGTGTGACGCCAATCGTCGATTCCGCTCAAGGCTTTCCTCTCGGGTGTGCTACCTGACCTGCTCTTGCAGCCGCAGACCGTTGATCGCCTCTACCCTCGCCGTTTGCGGCATGCGAACGCATCTCCGCAGTCGGCCGGGGCGTTTCGGGAGGTGTATCCATGCCAACTCGTGTTGAAGATCCTGCGTGCACCAAAACGGATGTGCTGGAATGGCGTCCCGTTACTTCGACCACACCCTCGTAGACATGCACCTCCGTCTCTTGCCGCTGACTGACTTCGACTTCAAATTGCGTGCCGCGAACGGCAATGACCGCGCTGGGAGTGCCAAGTTCAAAAGGCGGAGCGCCACCCGTGCGTTTGTTGATGGTAGCCCGTATGCGCCCCAGCAGCAATTGGAAATAACCGCGGTCGCCAGGCGCCGGTTGCTCTACCGTCAATCGCGTGTGCGCGCGGATGAGCACCTGACTACCGTCGGCGAGTTGCAGCAAAAGTTTTCCGCCACCCGTTTCGAGAACCGTACCCGGGGGGAGCGTTTCGCCGATCGTGGGAGCCGACGGGGACTGGCCGGGCAGGCTCACATGGATCTTGCCCTTCCACTCGGAAATCGTCGCCCCTGCGAATGGCGCGTTTACCGGAACAGTGTTGGGCTCCTGAGCCGGTGCTAGACCTACCATCGAAAAAAACAGAACCAAGAAAATTGCGGAGTTAATGCAAGCACGCCGTTTCATTGTAGTTCCTCACTGGATAGAACCCGCTTGGCGGCAAGTGTACTCGAAAACATGTACCCAATTCTGGTTCACTGCTGGCCTCTACTTTGCCTCCGTGCTGCTCGGCGATGCGCTTGACGAAGGCCAGCCCGAGGCCCCAACCGGGAGTCGCGCCTTCCCGCTCCGGTCCTCGGTAAAACGGTTCAAAGAGGCGCTCTAGGTCGTCAGGCGGAATGACCGGACCCGGGTTCCAAACCTCCATCACGATCATGTTGCTCTCGGCCAGCACGCGAAGTTTGACCTCTTTTCCATGCGCTGTATACTTGACGGCATTGCCCAAGAGGTTAAGAAGGGCCCCCGCGATCAAGTGCGGATCGCCTTCGATGGGAGGTAGGTCGCAAGCGATCTCGGTCGTAACCAGGATCTTCGAAGCTTCCGCCAACGGTTGAAGCACCTGTTTCACTTGATTCACGGTATCCCTGACGTCGAAACTCTCCCGCCGGAGCGGCCGCGAACCCGCTTCGAGTCGCAGCACATCGAGGTAGGTGTTGATCATGGCCACCAAACGCCCCGATTCCCTGAAAATAGTCGCTGCCGCTTCGTTGCTGGCTGCCTGCCCGGGATACCGCAACAGGTATTCAGCGAACCCTTGAATAGAAACCAGCGGCGTGCGCAGCTCGTGAGTCACAAAACTCAGGGCCTCCGCTCTTGCTCGGTCCCGTTCCAGGCGAGCGGTTAAATCGGTCACGACCAGCAACGTCAACCCAGCCGGATTCGTTTCCGACGTGGAGGGCAGCCTCGTGGCCCGCAACTGAAAAAGACTATCGCCCCACAGCACCTCGGAATCAAACTGCCCGCCGGGCTGTGCCAATGAGTCACGTAATTTGCAACGGGTTGACTCGTTGAAGGAAGACGCCAGCTCATCAAGGTTAGCCGAGGGATTCCCATTTTGCCGCGCGCAAAGGCTTTGCCACCGCGGATTGCAAAAGACTAAGCGATTGTCCGAGGCAAAGACAGCGAGACCGTCCCCGATCGCATTCAACAAAGTTTCGTCAAACGCATAAAGAGAAGTTAGCTCGGTCTGCAGTTCCTGCAACAAATTGATTTTCCAGTGCAGATCTCCGACGGGCGGGTTCTTTTCCGAGCGCAAAGCCGCGGAGACATGGCGTGGGTTGTCAGACGTTGACGGTCTCAGAGCAATCTGCAATTGGCGAAGCCCTCGGGTAACCCTTCTGTCCAACGCAATAAGATTCTGCAACTGGGCTACGGGCCCGGCCAGGACACCGGCGCAAAGAAACGGGCCAAACTCAATCAAGCGATGCGCCCATGCAAACAACAAATAGCTCCCGAGATAACTAACCGCAATCAGGGTCATCAGCGAAAGCAAACCCCGCCATCCCGGCGATCGCAAAACCATCCACGTTGCAGTGAGCGTGAAGCCTACCAGCAGGATCACTTGCGGTAGGGTTCCCCAAGCCTTTAAGCCGCGTCCGGCCAGGATCGTATCTACTAAGTTCGCGTGGATTTCTACACCCGGCATGGGAATTCGTCCGCTGACGGGAGTGGGTAAACGGTCCCCAATCTCCGTGGAGCTAAATCCCATTAGCAGCACTTTCCCTCTCAGTTGGTCGCGCGTCCTCCCCTCCAATAGGTCGATTACCGAGAAGGCCAAAAATGGTGGCGGTGTCTCTCCCGCCTGGAGCTGTCCGCGATAGTTGATTTCTAGAAAGCGCGGCGACTCGCTCTCGACTCCCGGCACTTTGAGCTGCCAAGCCTCCCCGATGGTGGGAATTCCAATTTTTCCCAGACGTAGGAATTGGCCGTCATCTTCGAGCGGTGTTCGCAGTGCGACGCGGGCAACTTCCAGGGCAAACGCCCAGCGCGCTCCTTCGATGGTTAATTCCTGAACAGGAACGCTCCGGCAAATGCTGTCGGGTCCCAGGACTGCTTGGGCATGGCCTATCGCCACGGCGCTCTGGGAAAAAAGGGGCAATGGTTCCTCCCAGAGTTCGCCCCCTTGTGAATTGCTGACCTTGCTCACCAAGACGGCGTTGCCGGCCGTCTTGAGCGCCGCTGCGAATTCCCTGTCGTTCTTTGCGTCTTCCGACTCTAAGAGCAGAATGTCGAGGCCGAGTGCTTTGGGTTGTTGCGCGGCCGCCGCTCGGACGACGCGTGCCAGCATCGAGCGTTTCCAGGGCCAACGACCGTAGCGGTTCAGGCTGGCGTCATCAATGAGCACGAGGGCCACATCACGCGAAGTCGTTCGCGTCCCTCGCAAACGAAAGTTCAAATCTGCAATCCGGCGGCTCAGTTCCTCGACCGGATAACTCATGCCCAGTAGTCCCACGACGGTGAGGAGGATCGCATTGAGCAGCAGCCATCGCTTGGCCTGAGTGTGATTCTTTGCCGGATGCAGTTCTCCAAAAATCTTCATGACGGCCTCGACTGCAAATCAATGGCCAGGCGGCGCGCCTTTTCATAGAGGGTCTTTCGCTCAATCCCGAGCATCCGAGCGGCCAGGGATTTGTTACCCTTGGCTTCGCGCAATACACGAAGAATTTCCTGACGCTCGATCTCTTCAAGCTTTCCGCCGAGTGTGGAGGCCGGGTTTTCTGATCCCCTGGCCGCCCCGGCCCGCTCGGTACGCTCCCTCTCGACTTCTTGCGCCGTGATTTGGCCCGTGGCGGTAAAGATGGCAAGCCGTTCGATTAGATTTTCGAGCTCGCGGACGTTACCCGGCCACCGTAAAGAAGTCAACCGTCGAACTGCACCTTCGCTGATGGTCACCTGGCGCTGGTTGCGCTGATTGAATTGCGCGAGGAAGTGCTCGGCCAGCAGCGGGATATCTTCAAGCCGCTCCTCGAGGGAGGGGAGGTCGATGGTTATCACGCTGATACGGTAATAGAGGTCTTCGCGAAATTGTCCCGATGGTATGAGCGAATTGAGATTCTTGTTCGTCGCCGCCACAATCCGAACGTCCACCGAGGTGAAGGTATTTGATCCCAGGCGGCGCACCTGCTGCTCCTGCAAGACGCGAAGCAACTTCACCTGAAAACTTAGGCTCGTCTCGGAAATCTCGTCCAGGAAAAGCGTGCCGCCGCTGGTGGCTTCAAACAGTCCGGCGCGACTGCTGTCCGCTCCGGTGAACGCACCTTTTTCGTGGCCAAAAAGTTCGCTCTCGAGAATCGTTTCGGGGAAGGATCCGCAATTGATCGGAGTGAAGGGTTTCCCTGCGCGCCTGCTGTGCTCGTGTATGGCGCGCGCCACTAGCTCTTTCCCGGTTCCGCTCGCTCCAGTGATCAGCACGCTGGCCGTACTCGGCGCTACCCGGGCTATGGCACGGTAAACTTCCAACATTTTGGGGCTGCGGCCGACGATCGCCGTGTCGGGAGCAAGGCTTTCTTTCGCGGTCTGGGATGGCTGCTGGCGCCGGGTTTCCATCCTTCGCACAACCGCCAGCAGATCGTCGATCAGAAGAGGCTTGCTCAGATATTCGAGCGCTCCTTTGGCGACCGAACGCGCTACCGTTTCCATACTTGCATGTGCCGTCATCATCACGCAGTTGCATGCCGGCTGCAGCGATTTGAGTTTCTCGAGAAACTCCAGGCCGTTCTTGTTTCCCAGGTAAATGTCTAGCAGGGCTAGGTGGAACGCACCCTCATCGAGCAACGGTTCTGCCTCCTCAGAGCTGTGGGCAATGCGGCACCGGTAACCCTCGGCGGTCAGCACCGCATCCAACCACCGGCAAGTCGACTGGTCATCGTCAACTATGAGAATTTGCAGTTGCTCTCCCATGCGGCTCTCCGCGACCTCGTGAAGCACTATTTAGCAATCTGCCTCGGTCTTCCTTTCTGTTTTGAATTTCTCAAAACTTGTCCGCTCAACTGGCAACTTCATGCCGTGTGGACCGCACCTAGATTCCGCTCGCGCTCGAGCAGTGCCAGCATAAGCCCCCTTGCCAGACGGGTAGCCCGCAATCCCTTGCCTCCATTCTACGCGCCAACGGATTGCCCCTGACAAAGCATTCGATTGGCCAACTTTGACCGAAACTTAGCCCTTCCGGGAATGGACCAGTTGTGGACGCTGTCCCCGCCTATTGTATTGAATCGTCATGGTTTGCTCGCTTTCCGCCCCTAAGATCGTGCCCAACTACACACGCTAAAAGGGAGCAACCAGAACCTCCGCTGGTCGCCATCTGGGAGGTCTGCTGGGTTGCTGCAACACAGGTGTGTTGTCCTTCCCCGGGCGAGACTCATTAACCGGGTTGCAATCATTGGAGTTATTTCCCCTGAGTTTGGCAAGCGGGATGCCTTATACCCTTATACAAGGATGAGCCGCAAATGGAGCCTCCGCGAGCGATTGGGCGATGAGGTCATTCTGAGATGCAATCGAGCGATGGTCAAGCACTGGGCGGTCGGGGAGATCGACACGTGGCGTCACGTCCAATGCGGTACGGGTGGTCGACCTTAGACGGCGCATCCGGGCCTCTGCCCTTGGCCGGCCCGGAGCAGGCAGCTTTGCGACCACAAGAACCCCCTAACGGCCGAGCTCCTGTGCTTAGCGCGAACGTCCCAGTCGAGGGCCGGACCGCCTTTGAACTGCCGAAGGATAAGACCATCACGATCTCGATCATCACAGGGCCGTCGAAGGGAATCACCCATCAAATCCACAAACCACGCATTAGCATCGGAGGTGCGGGGGGCGGCGCTGATATCGAAATCGACGACCCGAAGCTATCTCGTTTGCACTGCGCCCTGGGAGTGAGCCATGGCGCGATCCGGCTGTGTGCCTTGGACTCGACCAACGGAACCTATGTCAATGATGAACTCGTCCAGGCGACCGAGCTCGGACACTTGTCAGAGTTCCGCGTGGGCTCGTCGCTGCTCCTGGTCACCATCATCGCAAAGCGCGAGATGGACCATGCGTGAATCCGTAACTACTGGTTCCTGTCAGCGTTGCCGACTGCGCCCAATGAGCAGACCGCCCGTCTTGAGTATTCCTTCGAAACCCAGTCCATGTCGTAAAACACTTCGAGCAGCGTGTTGAAAAGCAGAAAACAGCAGTGCGAGGACAGGAGAACTCGGAGAAGGAGAGCACATGCACGGCCAGGTCAAATGGTTCAATAATTCCAAAGGTTACGGCTTCATCGGGCACGCGGGTGGCCCGGATGTATTTGTCCACTACACGGCAATCCTGGCCGCGGGATACCGAACTTTGAGTGAAGGGGACTCGGTTGAATTCGAAATCGCCCATGGTCCGAGCGGACCGCAAGCTGCCAACGTGATCAAAACGCCGGAGCCGCAGGGTGGATGACCGAGTGATTGCGCTCGCGAGATCGCACATCCAATTTTTCGGTGTCGGAACACGATAGGACTCCTCTTACTGGACCGCGAACGAAGCGGATTCAATACCTACGTCATTGTGGCCATCAAACGCGTAGACGTAAATCTTCCACACTCCAGCAGTATTGGGCGCTGTTACCAAAAAGGTCTGCGGGCCGGTCGGCGTGAAGGTGGCATTGGAGAGAGACGTACTGCCGTTGATGTACTTTTCGCTGAGCATAATGTTGAAGGTCGTGGGGTCGTTTTCAGGATCGACGAAGTCGGTTGTCACTGTAAAGGGGCCGCCCGGCGGAATATTGCATGTTTGGCTTAACGTCATACTTTGACAAGCGGGCGGTTGATTGGCCGTGGATGCCGCTCCCGTGTACATCTTGTACTGCGAGTAGTAGGAGAGGCGCCTCGTCATGGAAGTAGTGTATTCGTCGTTGAACCAGACACCCCCGAAATCGTTCTTGTTGCCATAAATGAACGCGGTCGCGCCCAGCGACACTCCAGCAGCACCGTTGCCGTCAGAGCCCGTGATGCACGCCCAGGCATTAGGATATGCTGCGGCCTTCTGTAGATCGGTGGGCTCGAGCGGCACGCCATTGGAATCATTCGGAACTTCCCACTCACCGGAAGGCCCAAACTCGGTAACGATGTAGGGCTTGCTGTAGGACACGCCGTTGTTGCTCGGGCCGCTGGCCCAAGCACTCTGGACCGTGCAGATGCCGCCGTAGGAGTTTACCGCGAGCAGGTCCAAGTCCGGTGAATACTGTGCGTAGTATGGCCAGGCCCCGGTCCAGGCGTCCGTAGAAGTGGTTGGGTGATTTGGATCCGCCGCGTGGATGCCCTGCGAGATTTGATTCACGAACTGCGCATAGCAGACGCGGTCGTTCTCGAGCGTCGTGCCGGAGAAATAGTTCTGGGCTTGCAAAATCACCTCGTTGCCGATGTCCCAGATCAGCACGCCTGGGTCATTCTTATAGGTGTTCACCCAGTTGACGATCTGGTTCAGAGTCGTATTCAGATTGCTCGCGGTGCAGTAGTTTACGTTCTGGTTTAACCAGAAGCCCATGACCACGTGCGCGTTGTATTTGTCCACGGCTGCGAGCAGATTGGCGGTGGTGGAGCCCGTTCCCCATGTGCGCGTCGTATTGGCTCCCGTCGCTACGAGGTCCGCCGCGTAGGCGTTTGTGGTGCTCTGGGTGGTCTTGAGGTCCGGCCCATAATCCAGGCCTTTAATGTAGTAGGGTTGGCCGTTAAGAGTGAGTTGCCAGTTCCCTTGCGTGCCAGAAACTTTGACGACGCTTTGCGCCGTCGCTCGACCAGCAAGGATGCCCATCAAGATTAGCGCTGAACCGATTGCAAGGCACTTCGAGCAGGTCCCTAACTTGTTCGCTATGTTCATGGCCCCTCCGAGGTTTTGACCCTCTTGGTCGGGTAGGGTATTTGGAAATTAGATTGGAAAGATTTCCCTCGGCAATCGCGTGTCTTTCTCCAACTCAGAGCAGGTAAATCCCTTATGAGGAAGTGGTCGGGGCGAAACTGCGCTGATCGATTCGTTTTTGGCTCTCCGCTGGAAAGCTGGATTTTGACGTGCGTTCGACTCCAATTCTCCTGCAACTTAAACCAAAGCTGTGCTTCTCGCGAATACTGGGAGCAAGCATAGCCCTGTTGCAAGTCACATCTCGCCTTAAGCTGGCGCGTCGCTGTGTTTTTTGTTAGCGAATAGAGTAGAGGGATGCCGCCCGCTTGTGCCTCCGTTCTTCGGTCAGTAGAGAGTCTGCCAAGGGTGCGGTCAAGTGCTAGCCGTGTATCCAAGTTTCGCGCTCGCTGCGTCCACTGTGGTAAGCAGTGGGCGAGGTGCGGGCCGTTATGAGGAGCTCGGCCAGACGGTTTGCAGCTTTTTGGCCCCCGGTGCTGTCAATCCCTGGTTCATACAGTGGGTAATCCGTCCGCTCCAGGTCGTCCATCAACTTGTCGGCCATCCTCTTGGGAGACAATTCGCCCGGATGGACGATGTCGACGAGGCCGAGCCGAGCAAATAGTCGCGCGCGTGTTTGCTGCTCCGCGCTTGGCCCGGAACGCGGAATGACCAGTCCCTTCTTGCGCAGCCGCAGAAGCTGATACAGGGTGTTGTAGCCTGCCATGGTGACCACCAAGTCGGCCGCATTCATGTAGCTCAAGTGATCGTCTACATGGACCAGCACTCGGACCTTTAACCCGTTTGCTAACTCGCGCAGGTGTTCGCGCTGACCGCCCTCCATCAAAGGCCCGGTTATAAAGATGGCCTCCGGACCCGCGCTTGGGCCCAATAGCCTCAAAGCCTTCATGCACTCCAACATCATCGGAAAGGCGTCCGCTCCGCCGCCCCCGGTGACCAACAACAATTTGTCCTTCACCTGGAGCTCGTTGCGCATCTCGTTTTGACTTCTGTACGGCTCCTTTTCGCATACATATCCGACGTAGCGCAATTTCGCCGCGAACTCCCCATCCAGTCCATAGTGGGCCCCGGTATCGAAGATCTCCTTGCGGCCATAGATGAAGATCTCGTCGTAATAGCGGCGGATTGCTTCGTAGGTTCCGTCCCTTTCCCAGAGCGTGCGGGTAACTTCCGGGGCGTCCAAAATATCCCTAAGGCCGAGGACGATGGTCGGTCTGTCGCCCCGCCGTTGCAACATCTTGAGAGAGGGCAGTAACTCCCCCCAGATCCCCACCGGAACGTGATCCACGAGAAGGATCTGCGGGTGAAACACGCGAACAGCCTCGTGGATTGTCGCGACGCGCAGAGCTTTGGTCTTCTCCAGGCCAATCCGCAACCGTAACGGCAACCAAACTCCAGTATGGCGTTTGACGACCGAAGGAAGCTTGATGAAGTCCACGCCCGTTGGCAGCCTGAACACCGCCCCCGAGGGGCACCCGATCATCATTAACACGCTGGAGTCGGGAACCTGGTGGGCCAGGATCGAAGCGATTGTCGTGTTCCTTCTCAGATGCCCCAGTCCAAACCCATCGTGAGAGTAGGTCATGACGCACGTTGCGTTGTCATCCTTCTCGAGCTGATTCATTCGCGTCCTCCGTTCCGACTGGACAAAATACGGGGCCGAGGGTTCGCCTTTTCCTACATCGCGTCATTGGTCCTAAACGGCAGTTAGGTTGGCAGCAACGTTTCTTGGCGACACGCGATAGTGTCGGGTGCTGCCGCAAAAAAAAATAGCAAAGTCGCTAGTCGTCCGGCTTCGCTCTGGAAAATCGGCGGTACCAAGGAGTTCACTGCTTCGTCTTCGCCGGCACTTTCGCGGAGGCCCTCTCTTTCTTCGTATGTCGGGCAGGCACCTTGGACTGGTTAAGCTAGCGAGCTTTCTCGACCGGCATTATGTTGGTCGTGCAACGGGGGGTACTTCCCAGCGCGGTCCCGGTTGGGCGACAGTCGCAGGTAGGAAGAACTTGAGCATAAAATGCTTCCCCGGCCGGAACTCTACCAAGACCCATTCGCCCTCCTTAAAGTGCGCTCGTGTCTTTGGTAAATGTCGTGTTAATTCTCCGCGAAAGGCGCGTTATTGACAATCAGGTGTTGTCTTGAACCGGCAAGAGAGAAATGCTTAAAACGCACTGCGGAAAAGGAACGAGGGCCGCTGCCTCTGGCGCGACGTAGAAGTCGGAATGGTCATGGGCATCGGGTCTTGCTCTGAACGGCGTGGACGAACCGGTAGGGCCGTGCTTGTCAGGGATGCCTTCAAGAAATGCCTTGCTTGCGTCTTCCGCCTCGGCGGCGACGACGGCCAGAGCAACCGCCGCCTGACGCAGAGAAGCAAGAAGCAAAAAAAAAGGGCAAGTGACTAAAGAACAGATTGGGCCCATCTCTACAAAGTATGCGGCTCGGAGCAGGTTGTGACATTCAACCAAGTTCGCAAAACGAGGCTCGCTATGCGGTGTAGCGGAAAGACGCCGTGAGCATCGCCGGTACAGTTCAAGGCGCCGACGATGCCACTGTCGTCGACGCCTAGGTGACTACCGCTTAATCGGAAGTTCCACATGCAACTTCGGTTTAATGTGCGCGGCCCGCTTCTTCTCTGCAGCTCGCGGCGGAGCATCGCGCTACTGAAAGAAGTCCGCCATGGGCACCCGCGCGGCTGCTGCACCCAGGCCGGACGTCTTCAGTCCAAGCGCATCAGCGATCGTGCGCAGGATGCTTGCTTCATCGTACGTGCTGTTGAAGTTGGCGGGATCACCGGCCGTGGACTGGTACGCCAGCTTGCTCCGCGCGCTGACCACCACGGTTTCGACTTGACCGCCGCAGCCTTGCCCAACCGTCGTGGTAGTACAGCTGGGAGTGCCTCCCTTGTCGTCCTCATCAAAGGTGATAATCAGCAAGCCGTCGCCCCCCGGTTGAAAATAGCTGCTCGCCAGGAGTGGGCCGATTTCGGTCTTCAGCCAGGTGTCGAACGTGCCGACCGAGCAGTCATGGGCGTCATCGCAGCCGTTCGGCGCCAGCCAGGAAAAATTCGGCAGCGTATTATTGGCCAAGTCCGTGGCGAATTGGCTGAAGCAAACAAAATTCGCCGTGTTAATGTTCGTAAAGTACTTGAGCGGATCGTGGCGGACGAAATAGGCGCCGCTCTTCAGGCCTCCACAGCCGCTGATGTTCGGGTCGCTCTCCGCGTAGTCTTTCCAGGTTTTGCCCGCCTGCTCCACCTCGTGGGCGATGTTGTCAATCGCCAGCGGCAGACTGGAGGGGGTAGCGCTATCGTTGTTAGTGGAAATCACGCCGCTGGCCAAGTTCAAGTCGTTGCCAATCGAGGGATGGGTATCGGCCCAATAATGCAGGGACACCCCGTACTGGTTGGCGAGGGAGGTCAGGTACGGCATGTTGCTGCTGCTATAGGTGCTGCTAAAGCTCGTGTTCTCTCCTTCGACAATAAAGACGTGCCCAAACTGCGGCATTGTGCCACCACCAGTGCCGGTCGTCACAGTGAGGGTGGCAGGATTACTGGTCACATTGCCGGCGACATTGCTAACGGTCACGGTGAACTGCGCGCTATTGTCCGAGGAGGTGGTGGCCGGAGTGGTGTAGCTCGCTGCCGTGGCCCCCGATATGGCCGTGCCGTTTTTCCTCCAAGCGTAGCTCAAGGGCGCGGTGCCTGTCGCTACCACCGTGAAGGTGGCCGTCTGACCCACCGTCACTGTCTGGCTGGCCGGTTGCGTGGTGATGGAAGGCGCCGTCGCAGCGCTGTTCACCGTGAGTGTGGCGGCATTGCTGGTCACGCTGCCTGCCGTGTTGCTCACCACCACGACGAACTTGGCGCTGTTGTCTGCGGAGGTCGTCGCGGGCGTGGTGTAGCTGGCCGAAGTCGCCCCGCTGATAGCGGTTGTGTTCTTCTGCCATTGGTAACTCAACGGTGCCGTGCCCGTGGCTACCACGGTGAACGTGGCCATCTGCCCCACAGTCACCGTCTGGTTCGCCGGCTGCGTGGTGATCAAGGGTGCTACCGCTCCCGCATTGACCGTAAGCGTGGCGGCGTTGCTTGTCACGCTCCCCGCGGTGTTGCTGACCACCACAACGAACTGCGCGCCGTTATCGGAAGAAGTCGTCGCGGCGGTAGTGTAGCTAGCCGAAGTCGCCCCGCTGATGGCCGTGCCATTCTTCTGCCACTGGTAACTCAACGGTGCTGTGCCTGTGGCCACCACCGTGAACGTGGCGGTCTGTCCCACCGTCACTGTCTGGTTCACTGGCTGCGTGGTGATCGAGGGTGCTGCTGCCGCCGCATTGACCATAAGCGTGACCGCGTTGCTTGTGACGCTCCCCGCAGAGTTGCTAACCACCACTTGAAACTTGGCTCCGTTATCTGACGAACTTGTGGCCGCGGTGGTGTAGCTGGCTGAAGTCGCCCCGCTGATGGCCGTGCCGTTCTCCTGCCACTGGTAACTCAACGGTGCCGTACCCGCGGCCACTACCATAAACGTGGCGGTCTGCCCGATGGTCACCGTCTGGTTCGTTGGCTGCGTGGCGATCGAGGGCATCACGGGAGGCGGATTATTTGTGGCAGCAACCTTTCCGGTGCATCCAGCATTCACAAACGCAATTGCGCAGAGCAAGCAAAGCGAAGCCACACCAACACGGTTCATAATCACGTCTCTCTTTCTTGTTTTCCCCGTCAGGCGTTAAGTTGGAACGCGGGAAGAGCCCTCGACTGCGACTGCGGGCCAAAACAGCCCGCCGTGGTTCGCCTGTTGTATAGGCCGGACTCGAAACCTTAAGCCTTGGGCATGCCAACGATCTACTGTGCAGAAGACCAAAAAATGGTGCTCGGCCTTTCTTGCCCTCAAGTACAGGTAGGGACTCGTATCGAGCGTGGCGCCCCGTCAGCGATGAGGCATTCGCCGAGGTTGCTCTTGCGTCCCCAAAAGGTGGCCGCGAGGTCCTTCCGCGGTTGTTCCCGAGTGGCTCGTCTTGTCCGTCAGGTTAGCGGATTTTCTGGTGTGAAGACCGCGGGTTGGTGCGGGGAGACCTGAAGTTGATAAAGATGCGCGTACCGGCCGTTGCGCGCCAGGAGTTCCGCGTGAGTACCTGCCTCCGCGATGCCCGCCCCGTCAAGCACGACAATGCGATCTGCAAGGCGCACGGTGCTGAGGCGGTGAGCGATGATGAGCGTAGTGCGTCCGGCTGCCGCCCGCTCCAGCGCGTTCATGACCGTGTGCTCGGCGTGGGCATCGAGACCGCTGGTGGGTTCGTCGAGAATCAAAATAGGCGCGTTGCGCAGTACGGCACGGGCGATAGCAATTCGCTGTTTCTGCCCGCCGGATAAAGTGGTTCCCCTTTCTCCCACGCGCGTATCGTAGCTCTCGGGAAGCCGACAAATGAACTCGTCCGCGTTGGCGGTCCTGGCGGCGGCCGAGATCTCCTCGTCGGTTGCGTCCGTCTGACCAAATGTGATGTTGTCCCGGATCGTACCGCTCAAAAGCAACGAGTCCTGAAGGACCAAACTGATCTGCTCGCGGACCGAGCGAAGGAAATAATTCCGAATGTCTTGTCCGTCGATCATGACCGCGCCTCCAGTCGGGTCGTAGAAGCGGGGAACTAAACTCACCAGCGTGCTTTTCCCGGCACCGGTGGCCCCGACTATGGCGAGTTTCTCTCCCGGTTTGATGGAAAGGTTGATGTTGGAAAGAACGGTTACGCCTGGCTCGTATTCAAAGCAGACGTTTCGAAATTCTATGGCTCCCTTGAATCGGGGGGCTGGCCGCGCGCGTTTGCGGTCTCTGACCTCACTGCGATGCTGCAAAACCTCGACGATGCGCTCGGCGCCTACACTGGCCTTCGTAAAGGTATTCGCCGAACGTGAAATGGACTTCATGGGAGTGTAGAAGTTATTCACATAAGCAAAGAAAATGATCACATCGCCGGTTGTGAGCTGGCCGTTAAGAACGCATCTGGCGCCGTACCACATCACCATGGTTAGCCCGATGGCTGATAAGCAATCAACGACGGGCGCGATCCGCGCCTGATACCGCACGCTCTCCAAGAAGGCCTCTAGAGTGGTTTCGCTTTGTGCCTGGAAGCGGTCGTCGATCTGGTCCTCTTGCGCCAGCCCTTGGACGATGCGAATGGAGGCTAGCGTTTCTTGCGCAAGCGCGGCCAGCAGTCCGGTGCTGGCGCGCGCTCTGCGCGTCGCGCGCTTGATGAGGAGTTTGTGACGATAAACGATCCAGAACATCAGCGGCGAAATCGAGAGGGTAGCGAAAGCGAACCTCCAGTTGACCCAGAACATCAGGACAGCCATCCCGGTCAGCAACAGCGCGTTGCTGCAGAAGGAGGTGACGCCGCTCGTAATGAAGTCTTGGATCGATTGAATGTCCGACGTCAACCGCGTTGTGAGGTCGCCCGTCCTTTGCGTGTCGTGGAAACGCAGGGACAGACGCTGCATATGGGCGAACAGGTCCCGCCGCAGGTCATAAACGAAAAGCTGGCCGACTTTACCGATTAGGCGGGTATAACAGTAAACGGTTAGACCGGTGGCGATCGCGATAAGAAGGACAGCCGCACAGGCGCCGTACAAGATTTGCATGCTTGTGAAGGGCGCGGCGTCCAGCCACTGGTGGATCAGAGGCACGCGGCTTGGTTTGTGCGAAAGCACCCGATCAATCACCACTTTGAGCGGCCAAGGACGCATGACGCCGAGTACGGCCTCGAACAGCAAGCCCAGAATGGCAAGCAAGATTTTCTTCCAGTAGCGGGGAAGAAAGCGCAGAAAGTAATGCAGGGTTTCTTTTTCGCGACTTGCAAAGTTCGTCTGACTCTGCCGCTCTTGTCGGTCTTCTGGTTTCGAACTCCGCTGGTCGGAGGGAGTCGGCGGTTTTTGCCGGGGTTCGCAACCGCGCGCAGTTCCCGCGAGCAGCCCGGGCTCCCCGGGCATCACGTCGACTGCCGAAGCCTGCATCGCATCGGTTCTTCGCGAAGGCGATGACGCCGTCGGAGCAACCTCTCCCGACCAACCTGGGTAGGCTTCGTCCAGTGCTTTTAGGAAAGCCACTTTGTAGGATCCCGCCATACTCAATTTTCCGGCTCCGCAAAGCAGCCTGCTTGCTCGAAGATCGCCTCCATTGCTTGCCTCCCGCCTTCGGTCTGCGGCATCACCCCTTCCACACATCCAGGTTTACAGATTTGCCGTCCTCGGCGCTGTTACCACGCCAGAATCGCAGGCTCTTGCTGGCTTTGGCTAGGGAGGATCCGCCTAAACGCTATGGTGCGAAGACACCGGCCCGCGTCGCTCGACAAACAGAAAGGTGTGACCCTCTGGTCGAAACTTGACTTAGGCCTGTTAGGCCCACGGTTCCTTTTGCAAGCCTTAGGCACGGTAAAAGTTTGCTAAATCTACGGTAACAAGCCAATCCGGCTTTCGCCCGATAACCCCCGCGGGAAATCCAGCAGTAGTCGAGCGAGACCTTTGACGGCGGTCAGGACGAGCCAGTCCGGTGCTCGCCGGGAGTGAAGAAGGCGATGGTCCGGGTCATCATCGGCTCGTGCGAAAAGTGGCCGGCCGTTCGGGCCTTTCCGTATTTCACTGAATGAATCTACCTGCCGGATTTGAGGTATTTCTTGGATTGCAAACCGATTTCCTCTTTGTAGGATCAGGTTTGAGGCGAAGTACCCGCCCTCAACCCCCTGGTGGTTCTCGCCCAGGCGGCGCGATTGCCTTAATGAGCGAACCCCGTGGCGACCGACGCCCGCTGGGCAAAGACCCTGAGACTGCATGCAAGGAAGAGGAGCGCACTTGGATCTCAGTAGGTGGATTCTGTCTCAAAAGCAGCTGGGACTCGAAGGGCGGAGCTGTGTCCCTTCAGCGCAGACGATTTGATTCGATATCTCGTCGGAGTTTGTCGGACAGCGGTTGCGTGAATCCGCAGCCAAATGGACATCCAAAGGTCGGATATGTCGTGAGCGCGTGGCCGCGGTTATCGGAGACTTTTATCCTGAATGAAGTGGTTGGCGTCGAGCGACTCGGAGTTCGCCTGCAGATTTTTGCTGTGAAGGACGCAAATGATAAATCCGCTCATCCCAAAGTGGCCGAGGTACGAGCACCGGTGACCTGCCTTTCGATGAAGCGCAACCACAAGGCCATTGGGCTGGCCAGTGTCCGTTTGCTCTTGCGGCAGCCTGTCAGCTTCTGCCAAACCGGACTCCGTGCCTTGCGATACCGTCGGCGGGGTGCTCTCCGATGCTTTTTTCAAGCGACTTATCTTGCGGAGATGCTCTTCCGGGAATCGTTGACTCATCTGCACGCGCACTTCGCGCATGACCCAACCCTGGTCACCATGTTTGTCCATTATCTGACGGGCATTCCCTACAGCTTCACCGCCCACGCCAAGGATATCTACGTGAAAACCTCGCCCGAGCTGCTTCGCGACGAGGCGCAAGCTGCCGAAGCCGTGGTGACCTGCACGGAGTACAACCGTCGGTATATGTCAGCGCAAATCGGCCCAGCCGGCGCTCGAAAACTACATTGCATTTATCACGGCCTTGATCTTTCACCATTTAAGTTCTCCTGCCGGCGTGCTCTTGCTTCAGAGCCAATGGTGATTCTGTCCGTGGCCAGGCTGGTCGAAAAGAAGGGGTTGCGCGACCTTATCGCGGCCGCGGACATTCTTCGGCAGCGCGATCGCCGCTTCCAAGTCGAGATTGTCGGGGACGGCCCTCTTCGGCAGAGCCTGGAAGCCCAGGTGAGGCGGCTTGCTCTGGACGACCGAGTAAAATTCTCAGGACCCTTGCCTCACGACGAGCTCTGCCGTGTTTACCAGAGAGCTTCTCTTTTTGCGCTTCCCTGTGTAGTTGCCGCCGACGGTGACCGCGACGGCATTCCTAACGTTTTGCTGGAGGCCATGGCTAGCGGGATACCGGTCGTGTCCACGCCGGTTTCGGGCATTCCTGAGGTGATCAACTCAGAAAGTGAAGGCCTCCTTGTCCCCCCGAACAACCCCGCCAGCCTTGCCGAGGCGCTCGACAGACTTCTCCACTCGGCTGAGCTGCGGGAACGACTGGCGCTCGCCGCCAGGGCCAAGATCGAAGCTTGCTTCTCAATCGAAAAGAACTCTGCGCAATTAGTGTCTCTTTTCCAACAGGACGGGGGCGGATGAAGATTCTTTATCTATGCAACGACCCGGGTATCGATCTGGCTGGAAAAAGCGGCGCGGCCATTCATATCCGCTCTTTTGTTCGCGCTCTTGCGGATCTCGGTCACGAAGTTGCTATCGTCGCTTGCGGTCTGCCGAGCGGTAAGCAAGCTCTCGAAGACAACTTGCGTGCCACGATTTTTCCGGTAGCCCTCGCTCCGTGGAATCGCGCGCTCGCTCGGGTTCTGCGAACGGCCAACCGGGCGATCGGCCGAACTCCTCGGCGCAGCCCAGATGCGGTTCGCCTCCTTCATAATCTGACGTTCTTCCTCACCGCCAGGCGGGCCGCGGCGCAACTGCGTCCGGCTTTCATTTACGAGCGTTACAGCCTCTGGGCTGTGGCGGGCCTGTGGTTGGCCAAGGAATGCTCCGTTCCACTGGTCCTCGAGGTAAACGCGCCCTTCGCCTACGAACAGCAGCACTACCGGTCCGGTGTGACCTGCCCGCCGCTGGCCCGTTGGGTCGAAGGGATGATCTGGAGAAATGCCGATCTGGTGTTCTCTGTTTCGGAACCACTCTCGAGTCAATTGCGAGATTCCGGGGTGAAGCCCGAGCGGATTCACGTTCTGCCCAACGCCGTCAACACGGACTTGTTCCATACCGGGCTGGACGGTTCGTCGGTGAGGCAACGTCTTAACCTGCAGGGACGCTTCGTCATCAGCTTCGTCGGTACTTTCAAACGCTGGCATGGAGTGGATTTCCTGCTCTCCGCGTTTCAGGTTTTGCACCGGAGTGACCCCTCGATGCACTTACTCCTGGTGGGAGACGGGCCGTTGCGCTCCCAATTTGAGGAAGAAGTCCGGAAGATGGGGTTGCTCCAAGCAGTCACCTTCGCCGGGGCTCTCGCTCACGAAGATGTGCCTCCGTATTTGGCCGCAACAGACGTCGCCGTTGCTCCTTACCCCGCTTTGCAGGATTTCTACTTCTCTCCGTTGAAGCTCTTTGAATACATGGCTACCGGTCGCGCCGTCGTTGCAAGCCGAGTTGGACAGGTCGCAGAAGTCGTCACCGACGGTGTTACGGGTCTGCTATTTGAGCCAGGCAACGTCGCGGATCTGGTCGGTTGCATCCGGAGCCTCCGGGACAATCCCGCGCTGCGTAGAGAACTGGGGCGAAACGCCAGCGCGGCCTGCGCCAAGCGCACGTGGACCCATAACGGGGCCAAGGTTATCGATCGAGTCCGGTCGCTCTTTAAGCAAAATGCCGCCTGGCCGCGGCATGCAATCGGGTTAGGCAACTCGCACGCTGAGAATTAGGTTTTCCTCGGTCTTCGTGATGGGAGGAAGAAAGTCGGGAATGAACATCGACGACGTGCTATCGGGACGCGCGGGGTCGCAGGGTATCCGCTGGCTCTTGCTTTCCACGACAGCCAAGAAGGCGTTGGCGGATCAGTTGAGGGCACTCCTTCCGGATGGAGCAGCCGTGCGAGAGTGTCGCTTACGGGAGGTAAGGTTCAAGCCTGGGCGCAAGATCACTGCGTATTACGACGTGTCGGCGAGCCCCGTGGATTCCGCAGGGCAGCAGGTTCGCCCTGTCGCCGTAACCTGGGAACAAAATGCACACGCACCTCGGCACGAAGAGACGGCTGCTCTTGCCAGAATGCAGGCGGAAGTGGTGCGGCGCGGAGTGGCGGCGCCCTTCGAGCGACTTCTGAGGCATTCTTGCGATTGGAAAATGCGTATCTGTGTTTCGCCGCTAGACGCCCGATTCACGCAACTTGCCCGGGTTTCCGATCCGCGGCACATCCGCAACTTGCTGACAAGGACCGGGATTGCCGCGTCGCCTTCGCGGCGGAGCGGCGAGTACACCGTTACCCCTCTGAAGTACCGGCCCGGCAAGACGCACATCTTGCGCTACGACCCACTGGACCCCGGGGGCGACAGCGTTTTTGCCAAGCTCTACATCATCGAAGGCCAGGAACGCGCCTTTCGCCGCGAAGACCCGGCACGCTGTTTTCGCGTGGCGCGCAACGCGGCAGACTGGCTCGAAGAGCGTGGAGATTGTGGGCGCGCCTTGCGGCCGCTGGCCTACTTCGCTGAGGACGCGGTCGTTGTTTACCCGCAAGCGGCGGGCACGCCCCTGTCCGACTATGCCCGACGCCGGGTCGACGAGGTCGCCCCGTGGTTCGAGCGCGCCGGAGCGGTCCTCCGTAATCTGCATCAGATGCCGGTGGAGCTGCTCGGTCCTCTCGGCCCGCCACATGATTTTGCCGCGGAGATTCGGTTAATTGCGAAGAAGAGTGAGCACATCCTCGCGCTCGTTCCCGAGGTCGCGTCGGCGATTGAGGCGTTGCTCAACAGCGCGCGAGAACTCGCCGAACGGCTCCCCCAGGAGCCCCCGACCTTCACGCACGGAGACCTCAAATCCGAGCACATCTGGGTTGCGCCTGGCCGGCTCACACTGATGGATTTCGATACTTCTCATTTAGCCGACCCGGCGCTCGATTTGGGGTGTTTTTTGGCCGATTGGCAGTTTTGGAATGTCACTTGTCACGCTGGATTAGAAAAGATGCAGGAAAGTTTCCTCGCGGGTTACTCGCCCGGCGTGCCGAAAGAGCGCTTGATGCGCGCTCGTCTATACGAAGCCATCGAGTTGGTCAAATGCGCTGTTCGTCGGGTCCAACTCTTCGAGCACGATTGGGTGCACCGTACCGCCGCGCTGGTTGAACGCGCCCAGGCAGTGCTCGACCATCTTCAATTTACCTTCGGCATAGCTCGCTACGGCTGTGCCGCCACCACCGGTGAAGAACGGAGAGAACTACCATGATCCAAAGATACCTTTGCCTGCCCGTCCTCCTTACGGCCGTATTTTGCATGGGCGCGCCTGTCCGCGCACAGCAAGGCTCTCCACCCCAACACGCGCAAAACCAGCGCGCGCTGAGTACGCCGGACTCGGCTTCCCGCAGCGTCGTAGCGGGCGGAACGCCGTCGGTGCAAGAGGTGGAAGTGAGGCGCGTGCGCATCTCGAAGACGGACCGTTGCCAAGTGATCATGGAACTCGGAGGCCGGGTGCACTATCAGGCCGTCCGCCTCTCTGATCCGGATCGCATCTACTTCGACATCGAACACGCCCGATTGAGCAATGAACTCCTGGACCAGCCGATCGACGTTCCTTCCGGTAGCTGCCTGAAGGCGGTCCGCGTGGCACAAAACCGCGCGGACGTGGTGCGCGTGGTGCTGGATGTGGCCCAAGTAAAAGATTACTCCGTCTCTGAACTTGCCGATCCCGATCGCTTAGTGGTCGATCTATACGGGGCGGCCAATAGCACGGCCGCGGCTGCAAATTCCGCGACCGAAACGAGTGCGAAGACCGTGGAAGTGAGTCGCTTGCGCGTCTCGAACGCGAACAACTGCGCCCAAGTGATCATGGATCTCGGAGGCCGGGTGCAATATCAGGCCGCCCGCCTCTCTGATCCGGATCGCGTCTACTTCGACATCAAACACGCGCGATTGAGCAATGAACTCCTGCGCCAGCCGATCGACGTTCCTTCCGGCCGCTGCCTGAAGGCGGTGCGCGTGGCACAAAACCGCGCGGACGTGGTGCGCGTAGTGCTGGATGTGGCCCAACTAAAAGATTACTCCGTCTCTGAACTCGCCGTTCCCGATCGCCTGGTGGTCGACGTATACGGGTCAGCCGATAACACGGCCGCAAATGCCGCGCCGGAAACGGGCGCGAAGACCACCGCTTTGGCGCCGGGGAGCTCGGCGCCTGAGGTTCGAGGGGAAGCTTCAGCACCAAAGACAGCGCCATCGGAAACCGCGCCAAGTCCCGCCACAGCGGAAGCCTCAGCACCAAAGACAGCGCCATCGGAAACCGCGCCAAGTCCCGCCACAGGGGAAGCCTCGACACCAAAGACAGCGCCATCGGAAACCGCGCCAAGTCCCGCCACAGCGGAAGCCTCGACACCAAAGACAGCGCCATCGGAAACCGCGCCAAGTCCCGCCACAGGGGAAGCCTCGACACCAAAGACAGCGCCATCGGAAACCGCGCCGGGTCCCGCCATAGCTCCGCTGCCTCCTTCCGTGAAGGCCCCGCCTTCTCCATCGCCCATGCCCACTTCGTTGGGAGTCGCCACGGCAACCGCCGTTGGGCAATCGCCATCGCCAAAAACCACGGCCGATCGCCAAGACCCCCGGCCCGCCTCAAAACTCACGGTAGCCAGCAGTCCTCAAGACACAGGGGCGGTGCGCGGAAACGTTCACGATCCCGACGGCACCGCCGTGCCGGATACCAATGTTGATCTGACCAACTCGAGCGGAGGGCAGCGCCTTAGCACGACAACCGACGAAGACGGCGTTTTTGAGTTTACGAAAGTCCCTCCGGGAAACTATGCTCTGCATGTGATCATCCCCGGCTTCGAGCCGGTCGAAAAACCGGTCGTTGTCGGATCGGAACCGCTAGCCCGCATTCGGGTAAAGCTCAAGATTGCGCAGGTTTCCGAGAAGGTGACGGTCAGTGGACAGTCGGTCGTCGTCGCGGAGGAAAATCGCAGCCAGGCTCGATTCGATGAGCACATGGTGATGAACATGCCGGTGCGCGATGCCGACCCTTTGGTTGTTCCTTCTTTGTTTCTCAACCCTGCGGTGGTCGGTTCGAGCGGACCGACTCTCATTGTGGATGGCGTGGAGACCAGTTCTCTCGATCTGCCCACTTCGAGCGTGAAAAGCGTGACCGTCGACCAGAATCCGTATTCGCCGGAATTCGGACGGCCCGGCAAGGGCCGGCTGGAAATCACTACCCGGAAAGGCGTCCACAGCCGTTACCGGGGCAACGTGCTCGCGATGTTCCGTAATTCCGCGCTGGATGCCCGTAATGCTCTAGCGGTGGAGCGGCCGGTGCAGCAGCGCGGAATCGGCGAGGTGGAATTGGATGGCCCGCTTACTGGTTCCGGACTGACGACCTTTTTCGTGGCGGGACGCTACCATCTCTTTAACAATAGTGCGGTGGTTGACGCAACCACACCGCCGGGACTGGTCGTAAACAACATTACGACGCCGGGAGGCAGCTTGATAGAGAACGTCGCGGTTCCCGAGCGCACGACCTCTTTGTTCGGCAGGGTCGACAGCCACTTCCGCCCGACTCACACGTTATCCCTTTTCTATAAGTACAAAGATAGCAAGCTGGACAACCAGGGCGTTGGCGGGCTCGATCTTCCGGATCGAGGAACGAACTTTTTTGAGCATGAGAATGAGTTTAGGGCTGTCGAAACGGCAACACCTTCGGCAAATTTTCAAAACCAGGCACGCTTTACCTACAAACAGGACCGTCAGAGTACAACCAGCGTGTCCAATGACCCTGCCGTAATTGTCCTCGGTGCCTTCAATTCCGGAGGCGCCCAAACGGACCGCCACTTGACGGAAACCATGGCCGACGCGCAGGACGTGGCCTCGCTTTTTTACGGCCGCCATAATCTGAGGTTCGGTACGGGGGTGAAACTCCGGTACTTCTCCGCCGAAGACCGCTCCAATTTTGGCGGTACCTTCACTTTTTCGAGCCTGGCAGATTTCCAGAGCACGCCATCCCCGCAGCCCTCGCAGTTCAACATGAACTTCGGCAATCCCTCGGTTGACTTCCAGGACCACCAAGTTTTTGCCTTTCTGCAGGACCAGCTACGTCTGCTGCCGAACTTGTCGGTTATGGCGGGATTGCGGTATGAGTTCCAGCCCGCTGTTTCCCACTACCAGAATCTAGCTCCGCGTCTCGCGGTGGCTTACTCCCCCGGAGGCACCAACCGCATTCTCTCGAACACCGTGTTCCGCGGGGGCTTCGGAATTTTCTACGATCGGCAGCCATACTTGATGCAGCAAGACGGCCTCCTTTATGACGGGTCGGCTATCCGCGGGATCGTTCTATCTTGCCCGTTATCCTGCCCGTCCTACCCTAACGCCTTTCTGCCTGGCAACCCGCCGGCGGCCGTGGCTACACCTAGCATCAGAACGACTGATCCCAATATCCGCTTCCCCTATCTGATGCAGGGCAGTCTGGCGATTGAGCGCAAACTCTGGCGCGGCCAGAATTATCTCACGCTGGAACTTTCGACCGTGCGTGGCCTGGACCTCTACCGCTCGCGCAACATCAATGCCCCGCTCCCCGGGACCATCAGCCCTCCCAACCCCAATTTTGTCAACATTGATCAATTCGAGGCCTCGGGCTCCTCGCGCAGCAATAGCTTGTCCATCGCCTACAAGGGGGACGTCCACAAACTGAATATCATGCTTCAATATGTCCTCTCCCGCACTCTTGACGACGTTAATGACGTCAAGAACGGCTTTCTTTATACGCCGGCCAATAATTACAATCCGCACGGCGACTGGGGCCGCTCGGATCTCGACCGCAGGCATCGCTTCAATGCGGTTTTCCTCTATCCATTGCGGTTCGGCTTTCATGTGTCGGGAATCGTCAATGTCTGGTCGGGCCTCCCCTACAACATCACCACGGGCAAGGACGACAATTACGATACCGTCTTTAATGATCGCCCCCTGGGCCTTTGGCGCAATGCCGGGCGCGCGGCGGGCTACACCGACGTGGACTTGCGTCTGACCAAACGCTGGCGGGTCACGCACAGCGAGCATGCGCACTTTGTCGAAGCTGCGGTGGACGTCTTCAATATCTTCAACCACACAAATTTTGGAAGCTACAACGGTGTACTCTCCTCGCCGACGTTTGGCCAACCCTACACCGCCAACTCCGCCCGGCAGCTCCAGGTTTCTGTGCGTTATCACTTCTGAACTCTAAAACAAAGGCAGAGGGGGCACCCAAATGCGTGACCAACGAAAGAGCGTGCTGCTGACCGGCGGAGCCGGATTCATCGGATCCCATCTTGCCGAGGCCTTGCTGCGTCGCGGCTCTCGGCTAGCCATCGTGGACAATTTTGATCCCTTCTACGACTACCATTTGAAGAAAGCCAACCTCGAAGCCAGCGCCCGCGTTGGCAGCTACGAGTTTTATGCCGTCGATATTTGCAATAAAGCGCAGCTTTCTCAGATCATGACAGTCCATCGTCCTGAGGTGGTCATTCATCTGGCCGCGTGCGTGGGTGTGCGTCCCTCCATCCGCCAGCCCCACTGGTACGAACAGGTAAACGTGGCTGGCACTTTGAACCTGCTGGAGCTCTGCCGCGAGTTTCATGTGGACAAGTTCATCTTTGGTTCCTCCAGTTCTGTCTATGGCGCCACCGACCGTGCGCCTTTTTCCGAAAAGCAATCGGAATTACGTCCGCTCTCTCCCTATGCGGCCACGAAACTGGCCGGTGAGATGATGGCTTACACCTACGCGCAGTTGTTCAGACTGCAGGTAATCTGCCTGCGCTTCTTCACCGTGTACGGTCCACGGCAGCGCCCAGACCTCGCCATCCGCAAGTTCACAGCGTTGATCGAGGAAGGCAAGCCGCTCCCTATTTTTGGAGATGGTTCGACGGCTCGTGACTATACCCATGTGAGTGATATTGTGGCCGGAATACTGGCTAGCCTTGATTACAGCTTCAAGGTTCCCTCGGACTGTGCCCCCTTTGAGGTCTTTAATCTCGGCAATTCGCATGCGGTCAAGCTCACTGAGCTTATCGAATTGCTAGAGACGGTAACCGGACACAAGGCCATCTGCGAATGGCGCCCCCCGCAGCCTGGCGATTCGCCAGTGACCTGGGCAGATATATCCAAAGCGAGCCACCTGCTCGGGTACCGCCCGGCCACATCCCTCGAAGAGGGGCTTGCAAGTTTTGTGAACTGGTACCGGGACGTGGCGCCGGTGTGGGCGCCCACCGCACACACGGCTGTGGACAGTGTGCAAAATGCATTGGGCTAGATTTCACCGGTCCGCCCGGTGAGTTCATCTGGCAGTCCGGGATGGACTGCAAAGCGCCTGAAGAGTGCATGATTTTGCGTTAAAGAGTATGAGGGAAGGGAGACGTCATGCGAATCGCTTACTATGTTCCCCGTGCAACCTACCTTGAGAGTTGTCCCGGCGGTGAAAAACACACCTCGGGGAGTGGCATGTTCATCACCAACGTGTTGACCGGTCTCAGAGACCGCGGGCATGAGGTGAAAATTATTTCTCGGTTGGACGTGCGTGGCTTCTGGCGTGGCCAGCTCCCCGCGCGTCGTCTCCTCGCCGAGGCGGCTTTGGTGCGCGGGGAAGTTAAGAGATTCTCGCCAGACGCCTGGCTTGTCTACGCCTCTTCGGTTCAGTATCCCGACCTGTTCGGCTGGTGGCAGCATCCCAAAAGGTACGTACTCCTCGGTTGCGAAGGATCAGGCGAGCAAAGAGTCGAGGCGTTGCCCAAACCGTGGCGACACCTGTACACCTTTGCGTTCCGGAAGTCGTTACAGCGAGCGCACAAGGTCGTCGCGGTCCGAGCAATGGGGGAACTCGGAGGAGCGATGCAACATCTCCGCAGTTGGGGGGTTCCTGAAGAAAGAATCTGCTTCCTTCCGCTCGCGGTAAAAACTTGGACGCGCCTGCCCAGCCGCGAGGAAGCACGCCGCGTGCTCGGGCTGCCGCAGGACGGGCCGATCGTCCTGTGCGTGAGCCGCTTTTCGGTTCGAAAACACAAGGATGACCCGCGACCCGGAAAAGCGGAGTCGGTCCTCGACTTGATGCGTGCCTTCGCGGCGCTTCCTCGAAACGCTCTCCTGCTGCTGGTTGGTGACGGCGACGGCCGCGCCCAAATAGAAAACGAAGCGGCAAGGCTCCATCTTGGGGAACGCGTCCACCTGGCCGGCGAAGTGCAGCACAGCGAGATCAGCTGGTACTACGCTGCTTGCGATTTCTTTGCCATCCCGGAGAAGGCCGAAAGTAACCGTCCCTATCAGGCATTACTCGAGGCTCAGGCGGCTGGTCGGGCCGTGATCACCATGGATACGGATCTGGCCCAGATAACCACGGAAGCCGGCCGCTCGGGTCTGCTCGCAAAAGACTCCGAGGAGTTCCAAACTCACCTGCGCGCACTCGCCAAGGACCGGAGCAGGTGCGACGAGATGGGTCGGGCAGCGGCTGCCTTTGTGGCGCGCTCCTACTCCATCGAGGTCCGTGCCGCTCAAATCGAGCAATTACTCCTCGGTTCCGCGGAAGCTGCAAATGGCAGGTATCCTCTTCCCGCTCATCAGAGCGGCGTTTTCTCCGCTCAGGAGATGCTTACGAAGAACCCGCACTAGAGCCAGGCCAAACCGTGAATGGATCGTCCCGCCTTGCGCGAGGGGAGCAACATGTCGGAACCGATGGGCAACTCCGGGAATTCGCAACTCTTCACTCCCGCGGTTCGCGGCGATTCGCCTGATGCGATCCCCCGGCTCGCCGAGCTGGATGGCTCTACGTTGGCCGAACAAATCGGCGGGCTTCCCACCTCTCGGTGGCCCTGGGGTACCCCCCGAGAGGTTCGCATCCAATTGCTGGCCTCGCACCCGGAGCCGCACTGCACTTTCGAGATCGGCGTCCGCGCTCGCGACGGGTGGCATCGCCTGATCGGCAAAGCCTACGCGACCGACCATCACTACGTGTATCAAGTCATGGAGAGACTGAGGTATGCAGGTCTTGGCCCGGAAGACGAATTCTCGACCCCACGAGCGATTGCTTATCTGCCGTCCTTGCGTCTGCTCTTGCAGGAAAAGGTCGAGGGAACATCAGCGAAGGACATTTTCAAACTCGGGGATGACCGCCCATGCCGATCGGCGGCAGATCGATGCGGGCGATGGTTAGGCCGCTTCCAAACCTTAGCCCCGACCTCCGGTCGAACCTCGGGGATCGCGAGGTTTCTTACGAGCGCGGAACGTAAATGCCGACTGCTCTCCGAGGCAGACCGTGCTTGGATGGTCAGAACCGAGCAACTGCTCGAACGCTTGAAAGCCGCCGCACCATTTCTTGACCCTGGCCTTGCGTGTGCTGGTCACGGCGACTTTTGCGAACACCAGATTATTCTCACCGAGGGACGCACGGTGGTCTTTGATTGGGACCTTCATGACATCGCCCATCCCGCGCGCGACGTCGCAAAATTTATTGTCAGCCTCGAGCGGCTAGCGATGAACGGTCTTGGCTCCGTCCGCGCCCTAGACACTGCCGCCGAGGTGTTTCTTGGGGCTTACCTCGGCTCCGGCGGGCATCCGGAGGTTCCCGCTGCCCTGCCGTTCTACAAGGCGGTCTTCTGGCTAAAGGGCCGGACTACAGCAATTCGGACGAAGGCCGTCGGGTGGCGCGAGCAAGCCGAGATCATGTTCAGTGAAAGCTTGAGAAACATCGCTAACGGTCTTCCTTAAACTTTCACCTTTCAAACACTGGGTGTTGGGATCAGCGATGAGGCACTCATCGGAGCACTGCGTTTATCATCGAAGGATGACGGAACCAGCGACTTCCTCAGCCATTCAAGTGGTCGACCACGGTCGGGATTGGCCTCGAACATTTCTTCGGCTTAGGGACTGGATCTGGCCTTCTGTTTCCGATGTGGCGATCGCGATCGAGCATGTCGGGAGTACCGCCGTCCCCGGAATGGCGGCCAAGCCAGTGATAGATATGGACGTAGTGATAGCGTCGCGTACCAACCTGCCATCGATCGTGTCGCGCCTCGGGAGCTTGGGCTATCAGCATCGCGGCGATCTCGGCATCGCGGATCGTGAGGCGTTCCTAGCTCCGCGGAATCAACCAGCCCACCACCTCTATCTATGCGTCGAGAATAGCCTTGCGCTCAAGAACCACCTAGCGGTTCGTGATTATCTTCGGACCACCTGTCGGACGCGGTGGCTTATTCCGCTCTGAAGAAGGCCTTGGCGAAACGATTTGGCAAGGAAAGAGAGCGCTACGCCCTGGCGAAAACGGATTTCATCCTGTCCATCCTGGAGCGCTGTGGGTTCTCCGAGAAAGAGCTAGATTCCATCAAGCGCGCGAATCACTTACGTCTGAGATGGCAGTGCCCATAGTGCCCAATCCTAATCTGGACTTGATGCGAACTGATGTATAAGGATTGCCGGATGAGTCCATTTCCCGATGTCAATCTCTGGTCCTCGCCCGAGCATGCGCTCGAATATCTTCAACGCGCGTGAAAACGAACCAGTAGGCCAGAAAGAACACCGGCCACAAGCCAAATCTCGCGATCCGGAGCGATCGTGCGGTGCGCCGGTCTCCGCTGAACCACTCGGGTAATCCTTTTCACCGCTTCCGGAGTCTCTGGATGGTCCGGACTCAAGAACCCACAGGGCGCAATCAGCTCGGCTTCAGTCACTGTGGAGTGCCAAGCATCCGCCGCTCGGATCGCGATGTCGCCTGTTTTGGGAAAACGATCTTGAAGAATATCGAGCAGGCCAAATTATGGAAGCTGTCCGATACGGTCCAGATCGCTTAATGTAGGTACCTGCTCTTAACTCGGGAACTCCCCGCAAAGCTGCGTGGCACCAAGAATCGCCGTGTGCGCAAAACGAGCGTGCGCTGGACATCGTCTATAGCAGCCTCAGCACAGTCAACTACCCCTTCAATACGGGACGCCCAGTCGTTCTCGAAGAGCGGTACCCGGCGCACCGCACATTTGAGCAACTCGACGGCCTCACATAGGCGGGAGCGGATCGAGAAATCTTTCCTCGCACTGGCGGCGTACCCGGCAAAGAAACTCTGGTACATCCCCTCTATTTTGGCCTGATCCCAGTCGGCTTGCTGGAACTGCCAATCGGCCAGGAAATATCCTACATCGAGGGCCGGGTCGGCCGGGCGCGCGCTGTCGAAATCCATCACGGTAAGCCCGTCGGCCGCAGCCCAGATGTGTTCAGTTTTGAGGTCACCGTGTGTGAAGGTTGGCGGTTCCTGGGGCAGGCGGTCGTGCAATTCCCGCGCACGGTCGAGGAGGGCCTCAATCGCCGATCCGACATGTGGCAGGAGAACCGCGATAGGATGGCTCTTCCGCACAATCGACCGAATCTCTGCCGAAAGATCATGGGGCTCAGATCGGCCAGCGAGCGCCACAGGGAGGCGATGCAAAGTGCGGAGCGCTGCCCCGGCACGGCGCAGCCACCGCGCGCTGTCCAGGTTAAGGCGCCGCGCGTAGGTGGACAGGGGCACACCGCAAAGTCGTGGGTAAAGGACAACCGCATCCTCAGCCAGGTAGGCCAGCGGCCGCAGACAATTCAAGCCCCTGCAGTGTTCTGCCACCGCGTCTGCTACGTCGCACGCAACGCGGAAAGTGCGGGCTCCGTCCTCGCGGCGAAAGGCGCGGGCCTCTTCTTCGGCGATATAGACTTTGGCGAATAGCGTTGCCCCGCTAGCTGGATCGCCCGGATCGTAGCGCAGCACGTGTCGCCTGCCCGGTCGATATTTAATTGATGTGACAATCCAATCGCTGGTTTGATGGTGATGCGACGCTGCCTTACCGGACTCGTAGGTGTCGGCCAGCATGGCGCGCACGTGACGCGGATCCGACAGGCGAGCAAGCTGGGTGAATCGGGCATCCAGCGGCGAGACCTGGATACGCATGCTCCAAGCGGGAAAATCCGCCATCAGTTGCAGGAAGGGTGCCGCCACCGAGTGGCGCTCCGCTTCGGCCACCGCCTTGATGATATCGGCCTTCCAATTTGCGCCAGTATCCGGTCCCCAGGATACCGCTATGGGGCGAACGCAAGTCTCCTTCGTCTCCCTGCCTTCGCGGTAAATACGCGCGTCGTAGTAAGCCGTGAGCTCGCGGCCGGGCTTGAATCGCACCTCCCTTGGATGAAGCGGCCCCGGCAGGGCCCGCGCCGGTAGAAGGGCCCTCAGCTGATCTGCTAAAACCTTGCAGGCCGTGGCAGAGAATAACACCCATTGGATACCTCTCCACTTAGCCCGTCCTGAGACGACGTCAGCAATGTTCATGCCCGCCCTCTTTCCTCAAGGAAGGGGGCGCTCTGGTGCACCAAAATAGCTATCTTTGAGGTTGAAGCTTGGCTATCTTTTGTCCAGTCCATTAGAAAGGGGTTCCCCCTGTCCAGTCCGCGGGGGATCATGCATCGTCGGTCATGCGGGACCCTTTATCTATTTTTGTTCCCGGCAACCGCAGGAAATTGTTGGTTGCGGCAGTAGTATGCGGAGCAGCGATTGCCCTGCTCGACTGGTGGACGGAGCCCTATATCTCGTTAGGCTTTCTATACCTGTTTCCGATCATGATTGCGGGAGGATTCCTGTCTCGCCAAGGGATTGTCATCGTTGCCCTGTTGTGCGCTGGTCTTGATTTCAGCAATCTGCCAAAGAATCAGAACGAGAGGCTCGTACACCTTATATTTAGCTCCGCCGGCTTCATGGGCACGGGGCTGTTTATTTCGGAGCTTAGTCGCAACCGACGGGTCGCACTCCAACGCCACGCGGACGAACTGGCAGACCAGGTGAAGCGTCGGCAGGAAGCGGAAGAGCAGTTGGATGTTCTTGTCGAAAGCAGTCCGGCTGCTATCGTGACAATCGGCTCGGACGGGAAGATCCTTCTCTACAACGAAGCGGCTCAGCACCTGATGGCGCCGGAAGCACAACCGTTGCGGGGGCAATCCATCAGCACTTACCTGCCTGCCTTGCAACGAGCCGTTGAGACTCCATCTTCCACAGTATTTCGGACTACCATGCAATGCACAGGGCAGCGACATAATGGAGAGCTATTCCTGGCCGGCGTCTGGTTTTCTACCTATAGGACGGTTTCGGGTACGCGGGTGGCGGCGATCATAGTGGATCTCTCGGAGGATCTGCGTAGCCGAGAGGATCTAAGCCTGGATTATTTATTGAAAAAAAGCCGCATTCTCATGAGTGCAGCTGCCCACGAGGTTCGGAATTTGTGCGGTGCAGTACTGGTGGTTTACAACAATCTTTTGCGGGTTAAGGAACTCCAGGACAATGAGGACTTTCACGCTCTGGGCACCCTGGTGCAGAGTCTGCAAAGAGTATCGGCTTTGGAGTTACAAGCCGCCCCCGGCCAGAACGCGGCTGTGGTTGAGTTGAAAACCGTGCTCGACGAATTCCACGTCTTAATTGAGAATGCCTACCGCGAATCGGGAATCCAAATTGTATGGCAAGTCGCTGAACCGCTGCCCCTCGTTTGGGCGGACCGCTATGGACTCGTTCAAGTCTTCTTGAATCTCGCAAAGAATAGCCAACATGCAATGCTGGCGACAAAAGCGAAGAGACTGTGCGTGCAGGCGTCGCAGGAAGATGGCTGGATCGTTATCCGCTTCGAAGATACTGGCGTTGGGATCGGCTCCCCGGAAAATCTGTTCCGACCTTTTCAGCGCGGTGCTGACCTTGGTGGGCTGGGGCTTTATGTGTCGCGTGCGATAATGAGAAGTTTCGGCGGTGAGCTGGCCTACGAAGCCAGTCCTGCGGGGTGTTGCTTCGCTGTATCTGTGCCAGTGTTGCGCGCCGCCAAGGAAAGCGTCAATGCCTGAAGCAATGGAAAAAACGATTGCCATCTTGTTACTGGACGACCATGCGCTTTTTCGCGAGAGTTTGGTGCGTTTTCTGCACGCAGAACCGGGGTTGGAAGTAGTGGCGCAGTGCGGTTCAATCGAAGAAGCTCTTAGGGTTCTCGAGAGAAGGCAAGTGGATGTCGTGCTGCTTGATCTTGATCTTGGGAAACATAACGGAACGCAATTCCCGAGTTCTGCAAAGCAACAAGGCTTTGGCGGCAAGATCTTGGTAGTGACTGCAGGGGTCGATCAAAACCAAGCAGCCGAGTTAATCCACGACGGCATCTCGGGCATTTTTATGAAACATCACTCTGCGGCCTTGCTCGCGCAAGCGATCCGCGACGTAGCGAACGGAAAAGTGTTCTTCGACCAAAGACTCTTGCAGGCAGCTATGGCGGCGACTGCGAGACGTACACCTCCCTCTCGTCCAGAACAATTCACGCCACGCGAGCGGCAGGTTCTTTCTTTTGTCTTTGAGGGCCTGGCTAACAAGGAAATCGCGGGACGAATTGACGTCTCAGAGAGTTCTGTCAAGGCTACCCTGCAGCAACTCTTTGCCAAGACAGGCACCCATACCCGCGCTCAGCTTGTTCGCGTCGCTTTGGAACAGCACAAGCACAAAATCTAGGCCCTCGTTCGCAATGGGCCGGCTGCAAATGTCGAGATGGCAGCTCGACACCGCGGCAATTCACATTCTTGGTCATTCCAATAGGTTCCACAATCTCAATGTGGATTTGTGGTGTGCCAAGCGACGGGGTAATGGCGGCGGTCGCTTAAGCCCAGCACGTACGCCGGTGGCCAGTGTGCCGGCGGACAGACTTTTTGAGCTGCTTCGTCATCCATTCGCGAACCAGTTCGGAGACTTATCGCCTCAAAGTAGGCGCCGGCTTTTTCGGCAATGCAGACGTACTCTCCCGTGAACCGAACAATTGCCGGCGGGCCGGTTCCCGTCATCTGATGAGCGACGAGCGTCCCACTATATTGAACAGCGATCCCGCCTCCCAGTTCGCCCGAGAAAAACTCCTCGAGGATAAATGTCTTTCCTTCGAGTGTGCCCTGCCAGCAGCCGAGCAGTTTGTAGTCCGCAATGGATGTGGAAGATGGGCCTGCGTTAAAAGGATTTCTGAGATCAGGGGAGAGAATGTGGGGACAGGAGGACAGCGAAGCAATGGGCTCAGCGGCTCCTGCGAAATCCGGGACGGTCTCCGCGCCGGTGCTGACGTTCCGGGTGGGCGAAGAGGGTTGCGAAGGGCCGCATGCGGCGAGCACCAGAAGCGCAGCCAAGCAAAGCGTGCCATGAAGGGCGAAAGGCGGCACTCCCCTCGCGCCGTGTTCAAGCTGCCCCGCATCAGAGGTCATTCCGCGCGAAGCCTCACCACATGCTTCGAAAGCCTGCGTCATTTGCCAGGTCCTCGTCGACCCTGCCCCCAAAGCAATTCTCAGCGTATTGCCAAATCACTGTGTTGGGATTGCATGGCGGCATGTCTGGGGCGAACGCCGGGGCTTGCGCAGCCGTCGTGCAACCAGGCTCAGGCTCAGAACTAAAAATGTAAGCCGCGTCTTGATCGGTCCCCCGCATGTTGGGGTCACCATTAAAAGCATTGCAGTAGGGGACGTTAAAATTCGCTGCGTTGGTCTTGTGGGGGTTGCCGTAGATACCGCCCGCGCCTCCAAACTGCGAATTGAGCATGGTGTCCGACCAGCCTGCAAACCACTCAGGGGTTGGCGTCCAGCCAGACTCGACGTCGGCGTAGATCCAGACGCCGCCGGGAATGCCGAGGGTTTGCGCGGCAGCGATCGCTTTGTTCGCGTCATTCGCTCCCTCGGCAAAACCTCCCTGCACACTTCGAGGAGAATTGCGCGTACCATTATAAACGACGAGTATGCGGCAGCCCCTGTCGTGAAGAAACTTTTCCTCGACTGCTGTCAACGCAAAGCGTCCTCCAATATAGCGTCCCCAAAAGGCAGGCGGCTGCCCGCATTGCTCGGTGATGAAATCGAACAGCGTTTGGTTTTGCACCATGCTATTTGCAGGCTGTGCCGAATCTACACCCCAGAACGTCGTCATGATCGACCCCCTTTCCCCCGACTGTCGAGACGCCTCCGGACCTTGGATCTAGCAGCTAGTTGCGATTCGTGTTCCGAGTCGTCAGACGTAACAGGAGGATTGGGCTGCCGCTCTTACGACCAGCGGTTCTCCGGAGAATGTGGACATATTGTAAACTCTCCGCCGCTCATTTCCTCGAAACGGTCTGCCCAAGAGCATGGACGCAAAGAGAATTTCATGTAAGCACCGCATTCGGCGCGGGTGGCGGTACTCGTCGCCATGCTGTCCGTTGCTGACGAAAGCGGCAACTCAAAGACAAGCACGTATTCGTAGAAGAATCCCCCAAGCCTGCGCCAGCCCCCGAGCGCGATACCAACATCGCGCACAAACGAAATGATTGTCGGCGCGAGTACTCCAATTTGGAATCGAGTGTCTTTTAGTGTCTTGGTCGACGGCCGCGACTCGCTCAAGTCATCCAGGAGAGAATCCCGCGCAAATCGATGGTTTCCGTCGAAACTGTGCCGCGGGGAAGAGCCGGTGAAATAGCAACGGCTTCCTTGTGATTTTCGAACCACACCAGAAAGAGCGATTTTTCAGACCCGGGTAGCCGCTGCTGGTTCATCCAGTTGTAATATGCACCCATATCCGCGTCCACCAGCGAGCCAACCGGATCCAATGCAACCTGCTCCGGGCCGGGTGAGAGCAGTTCGTGCATGGGCTTTTGCCGCTGGCGAGGTGCAAAACGGGCAAGCACCGTCAGGGGCTCGGCGCGTCGAAGCGCTTCTCGCGCCGCCCATTCGACAAAGCTCGTGCTGAAGATCTGCGTCCCTGATCCTTCCGTCAATAACTTGATCTGGAAACGGTTGAGAACCGGGTCGCCGCCAGGAGCCATGCTCAACTCCACCGGCCGCAACCGGGCCATCAGCGTACGCAGGGCCTCCGGCCCCATGCCTGTTTTCTGGGTTTCCGCATGGATTCTCGCGAGGAGCGCCGCACGAACCGGCTCCATGGCCTGGTAAGAAACGCTGGTGACTCCCGAAGCATGGGGAAGCGGTTCTCCGCCGTCGATATACCAGTGGCCATAGGGGGCGGGATTCGAGTTGGCCCGCGCTGCAACTACCTCGAGCAGCTGCCGGAGACCGTTTTCCGGATTGACGGCGCTGAAGTAGGCGCCATAAGTGCGCAGTTTTCGAAACAGCGGCCCTGGCGCAACATCGACTCCCTGACCAATCACGGCGATCCCTAAACGGGGGGATGTCGGCGGTTCTGGGGCGACCGCCGCGCGTAACTTGTCCGCGTAGCCCAGGGCCGCGTGGCGAAAGGCATCCATCTGGTGGGTGGCCCAAAGATGGGCGGAAAGCTGCTCTACAAATTGTGCCGGCGAAGCAATCCAGTTTAATTTCTCAAGGCTTTCCGACAGCCTGATCTCCGTGAATTCTCGAAACCATGCCCGCAGGTCCTCGTGCGAAAGGGAGCGCAGGTTCCCGAGTTCCTTCTCGAGATGCCTGCGCTCCACGGGAAATTTGAAATCAAATTCAATCACCTCCCGCAACAGGCTCGGAAGGAAGCTCAGCGGCAATCGCCTGAACGTCTCCAGATAGTCCAGCGCCAACTTTCTCGCTTCCGGCGGATAACCGCTGAACTGTTCGGGCTTAAGATCTTCCGGATGCATAAGGCCTACAGGATCTCGGTAATCGGCTTGCCCCTGGAAAGCGACGCGGTGAACCCCATCATGGAGCCGAGAGTGGGAACCAGGTCAATGCTGTCGACCGGCCGGTCGTAAACTACGCCCTCACGGATGCCGGGACCGAGGGCCATCATCCAGGTGGTTCGGGAAATGACATCCCCCGTACGGTGGTGCTGAAAACCGTTGCCGCCGGCGTCCTCGTCGGAATCACGCCCGAAGTCCGGAAGTATGAAGAGTGTGCACTTACCCGCATATTCCGGTTCGCTCTGGATGGCCTTCCAGATTTCCGCCGAGAGGCGGTCCGTCCGCCGGATTCCTTCGATGTACAGGGAATACGCGCCGGCGTGCGCGATATCAATGTCGTGCAAGGTAACCCAGAGGAGACTGGGAGCAAACTGCCGCATAAGTTGCCGGACGATATACACGGAGAGTTCATCCGGGCTCGACAACGTTAGCGCGTGCGCCCTGAAGTCCTCCACCGAGAGTTTCAGGATCGTCTCCAACTGCTCCAGCTCAAAGATATTCCCACTTAGCTCCGGCGCGTACAGCGGCGTTTCGTAGCTGTCCCGAAGCAAGTGTCCGTAATCGCCCAGTCCGGAAGTTGCCGCGCCCAACAAATATTTGGGCAAAATCACTCGCGCCCCCGAACCGGGACCAAAGGAGCGGTGACTGCTCTCCCCAATGCGATTAAACCCGTTGCTGGGAGCAACGACCCAGACATCCGAAGCAGGCCGCTTCAAGTCTTTGCGAAAGTACTCAAATACCGTGGGAGATTCCGGCGGAAGCGAGGCAAAGTTATTTATGGTCTCGTACACACCCGTTGCCAGGCTTGCGGTGGCGACGTAGTGGCCGAGGATTCCCCGATTGACCACTTGGGTGAAGAACGTCGACTGTGGGGCTAGTTCGCGCAGCAGGTGCGGAACATTTTCCTGGCCTTCCGGCGCAAACGTTTCCTGATCGCGCGCTCCACCGCCGAAGGTAACGACGACGACTTTTCTCTTACGGGCGGAGATGCCCGTTCGAGCGATCAGGCTGGAGGGCAGCAGGGAACTGCCTAGAGCCACTCCCGCAGCGCCACGCAAAAATTCTCGCCGGGTCCAGACGAGGTGTCGCGCGAGTTCTTGTGGAGTGGATCCTTTCGCAGAGGCTAGGCGAGCGCGATCCTTTGCGGTTCGCAATGAAGTGTGGGAACTCATTCCATTTGAACACTTTCCGTAAAAGCTACGACGCGGCCAAACAGGTGTCAAGACATCCGTCAGACCAGACGGACGAAGCTTCTTTTTTCAAGCCCGCACGGCGGACCGAAGTAAATCACGGTTTCGCGGAAGGGGAATCCTTCGCCGAATAAACAAATTGTCGAATTTCGGCGCGCTGCTTGTCCAGGTCCGCGAGATGTTGTTCGCGGAGCCGTTGATAAACCTGAAACTGCTGCTGGGCGCGGTCCCTGTCGCCGGTGCGAACATAAGCCTGGCCGAGGCGATAGTAAGCGTCGGCAAGATCGGAACTGAGTTCCAGCGCGCGCGTATACTCGGGGATGGCTTGGGCATATTTATTTTGGTCGGAGTAGAGATTGCCCAACTGCAAGTGCGCCTCCGCGAGCTTGGGGTCGATCGCCAACGATTTGCTCAGCAGAGATTCGATTTGATGAAGATCGAGATCCGGATCTTGGGCACGCTTGCCTTTCCATAAACTCATCGCGTAGTAGTAGAGGGCGCGCGCGTTGCTCGGCTGAAGTTCCGCAAAGCGGCGGAAGCGCTGGATGACGTCGCCGGCCTGACCGGGGGAGCTGTCGTAGGCCTTGGAAAGGAAAAGGTAGCAGCCAGGGTCGGCGGGATTGAGATCGGTCGCGCGCAAAAGAGATTTGACCGCATCGTCGTAGTTGCCACGCGCGTAGAGTGCGACGCCAAGACCGATCGCGAGTCGCTGCGAAGCAGGATAGCGCTCGGCGGCTTGCTGAAACACTTCGACTGCCGGTCCGAGCGTACGATGGAGAAGGAGTTCACTCCCCCAGTCAAAGAGGTTGCTCTCGCTGGGTTCCATGTGCGCTGCCGTTTCGTATTCATTTTCAGCCGCGACGAACTTGCCGTCTTTTTCTTCCACTTCACCAAGGAGGTTGTGCAATTCCGCGGTGTTTTTGCGTTTCAAAAGATCCTGGATCAGTTGCCGGGCGTCTGCGAGCCGGCCGGTTTGAATGTATGCCAGAGACAAATCGTAGCCGTTATCGTAGGCGGAAGGATTGATTTGCTGGGCCTTTTCGAGGAAAGACGCGGCGTCGGCGATCTTGCCGGAGCGAACGTAGGCTTCGCCCAGGTTGTGATTGGTGTCGAAGTTGCGCGGGTCAAGCTCGACCGCTTTCTTGAACTGCTCGGTAGCGAGGTCGAGTTTGCCAAGCCGCGCTAGATTGGCGGCAAGGTTAGTTCTGGCGGGCGCAGAATTGGGTTTGAGATGAACGGCCTTCTGGAGATGTTGCGTGGCTCTGGCATCCTGCGATTGCGCGGAATAGACCAATCCCAGGAGTTCCTGGACTTCAAAACTTTCAGGGGCTTCGCGCACTAGATTCTCCAGCTTTGAGGCGGCTTCGGGGTAATGGCCCGAGTGATATTGAGCGACGGCGGCCTGGAACTCGCGATCTAGATCGCGATTCTGCCGAGGGCCGTCAGCCGCCTCTGCTATAAGGCATGCCAAAAAGGCCAGTGACATCGCACAGATCGACCGTTTTCTCGTCATCACAATGATTGCAGATTACCACCAGGCCGCAGCGCGCGGAGCAGGGGATTCAGAGAATGACATGGCGAAGACAAAGGCCGCCCAAGTCCATTGAGGCGCCCTTTGCGGGGTGTCACTTGGGCCTAGACTAGTAGTACAGTTTCAAGGCGAACTGGATCTGGCGCGCGTCGTAGGGTGCGTCGCGTGTAGAGCCGATTTCGCCAAAGTGCGTCGTATTGAAATTTGTGGATCCGGAGATGGCGACAACACCGTTGCCGCCGAAGCCGGGAGCGTTGAAGTTGGGGTGATTGAGTATATTAAAGATCTCTGTCCGGAACTGGAAGTGGACACGCTCGTTGACCGGAAGGTCCTTGAATACAGAAAAATCCAGCCTGTGGAATCCCGGTCCGGGAACCTGGGCCGGACCACCGCCCAGCGCAGAGATCCCACAGTTGACCAGCGCGGCCCCCACTGTTGCCTGTGTACACTTCGGCGGCTGAGTGAAAGCGCCGGGGTTTCCAAACCAGCTCAGCTTTCCGTTCGCGTCCGTGTGCAGGCCTAGGTCCAAGGGTTGACCGGGCACAAGGAGGTCATAGCAGCCTGTTCCAGTGGTGGTACCGTTGGGACAACCAAGAGTAATTGGCTGGCCACCTTGAAGAGTAGTGATCCATTGCAAGCTCCAGCCACCGACAAGCCTGTCCGTTGCACCGGTAGCGCTGGACATGTACTTCCTGCCTTTGCCGAAGGGGAGCTGATACCCACCACTGAAGTGGAAGACGTTGCGGATATCGAACGAAGCAAGGCCGTAATCGTGCTGAATCCCTACACCCGGAACGGCCGGTGCGCGGTAGCCCCGCAGGCTTCCGCCGTTTAGCAAATCGCCGGCGTCCGAGAGCGTCTTAGAGAAAGTGTAAGTGACCAGGAAGTTCAGGCCACCCACGAATTGCTTTTCGACCTTGGTCTGGAGGCCATGGTAAGCACTGCTGCCCTCGGTTGCCGCGTAGCTCGCGCCTCGGCTAAAATCCGGAAGCGGTAAGAATTGTGACGTTTTTTCGCCTGCTGGCAAGCTGGCAGGCAAGATTTGGCTGACGTTGTTGGAACCCGGAAACGCCTCCAAATGCCGCGCCAGCGACGTCACGTAAGCAGCTTGAACGGACATCGAGTGCGTCAGTTGATACTGCAGGGTGAGGTTGCCGCTCATAGAGTAAGGAGTCTGGTAGTTGAATTGGATTCCACGTAACGACAACCCGGATGCGAGGACCTGAAGTGGACTGAGCGGGTTGCATGAAAAGCCGGACTCAAAGGTCGGAGTGTTCCCGGTAGCGGCAGTAGCAGGACAGCCCACATAGTTGGTGGGGATTTGCGAGGGAATTGTGGCTGTTCCGCTACTGCTGTCTCCATAAGAGAAATTGAATTGGAAGGGATAGTTCTCGCCGATGTTTGGCGAAAACCCGCGGTTTTCAAAGCCGTTGTAGAAGATGCCAAACCCGCCACGGGCAACGAGTTTGGGGCTAACTTGATACGCGAAGCCGACTCGCGGCGCAAAATTCGTCTTCTGCGAGTTGCCGAGTCCTCCACCATAAGCATTCGTAGCGACGCACTTAATGCCGTCTTGAGCCAGCAGCGGGAGGAAACCTCCCGGGCCGCTCGAGAGATGAGACGAGTCGCATGCGTTTGTGCCTCCTGGCATCAGGTAAGTAGGACCGTTGAGCGGACCGCCTGAGGGAATGAAATTGGCTTGGTTGTTGTGGTGTTCGTACACTAGTCCAAAGAAATCCCAACGCAGACCGAGGTTGACGGTCAACTTGCGAGTAAGCTTGAAGTCGTCGTTACCGTAAACACCATAATAGTTTTTGCCGTTGTCCGTAAGGGAGATGTTCGAGAGGTAGATCTGGTTTGGGCCTCCGAGGAAACCAACTGTACCGCCATTGGCAGCGGCAGCCGGGATCAGCAGGAAATTCGCGATGCCGGTGTTTCCATTGGCATTGTTGGGGATGTCCGTGTAATTGCCGTTGTAATCGAATTCACCTCGTGACCAGGGAGGTTGCAGGGTCGAAAACTTGACGTGCTGATATTCGATCCCCATCTTGAAAGTATGCTTGCTGTAGATCTTGGTGACGTCGTCGGTGAGTTGGATTGTTGAGGTGACTTCGTCCGAAGGCAAGAATGCATTGCTGCCCAGGGTTTGCAAACCGTTGATCCCAAAAGCTGGAAGTCCGCCATTCAGTGCCTGCTGAGAAACGCCCAGAATTCCGTAGTTTCCCGGGATGTTGGTTAGATTATTGGCCTCCGGCGAATAGCGTGAAGTGTGGAGGTAATTCAGCCCGGCGCGGGCTACGTTCACCAAGGTGGGCGAAAATGTATGCGTATAGCCAAGGGCACTCTGCTGGGCATTCGCCGTTTGCGTACCTTGTTGGAAACCACCACCGTCGGCGATACCGCCAAAAATGCTGGGAATGAGCTGGGGGTCGTCCACAAAACTGAAGCGGTAAAACAGTGTGTCCTTCTGGCTGAAATTGATGTCCAACCGGGAATCAAACGCGTTGCGATGCTCATTGAGCTTGGGGGAATTGGCGAAATTGCTCGAAATCCCAGTACCGGTCGGCAGGGGATAGAGCTTCAAGAGCTCGATGGCATTTGGGTCCAATCGCCCGGCAGGGAGATGGTTCGTAACGCAAGCGCCCACTGTAAAGTCCGTGGTTCCGGGGCCACAGCTGCTGAATGGGTCGCGAACGAACCCGCTGGACACCGCAGTTAATCCGGATACGGAGTCAACCGCATTCGCCGTGACCTGTCGGGTGGTTGTTGGATCGAAGACGGTGCCAATAAACACCGTCCGACCAAGAGGGTCTTTTTCCGTCTTGGTCTGAAGCCGGTCCGACAAGTCTGTGAAGTCAGAGTTTCGTTCCGCCACAGTGGGAACAGAGCCAGTGAGCACCGTTCCTTGAATTCTTCTGAATCCTTCGTAGTCGCCGAAGAAGAACACTTTGTTTCGACCGTCAAACAGATGCGGTATTACGACGGGCCCGCCTGCGGAAACACCAAACTGATTTTGGCGCAATTCGCCCTTCTTGATGCCGCCTGCATTTTCAAAGAAGTCCGCCGCGTCTAGTTTGTCATTGCGGAAAAACTCCCAAACGGCGCCATGTAGCTCATTGGTGCCCGATTTGATTGTGGCGTTCAGGACTGCGGCGCCAGAGCGGCCAAACTCCGCGCTAAAGCCAGTGGTTTGAACCTTGAATTCTTCAATGGCGTCAACGGGAGGCAAAACGACGAAGTTCGTGCCATTCAGGAAGTCCACCGTGTCCGAATTGTTGTCAATGCCATCGAGCAAATAGTTGTTCTGGGCGGGCCGATTGCCATTGGCGGCGAAGGCGCCGCTGGCAGCGTTGCCGCGCGTGTCGGCCTGGGGAGTGTTCACACCAGCAGCGAGCTGGGCCAGGAAAGTGAAATTCCGTCCATTGAGCGGAAGATCATTAACACTACGTGAGTCTACGACTTGGCCGACAGATCCGCTTTGAGTTTCAAGTACAGGAGGGGCCGCAGATACTTCCACCGTCTGGGTCACCGCGCCGGGCTTGAGCTCGAAGTTGATCACTACGTCCGAGCCCACATTTACCGGGATATTCGTCTGCGTGGTGGTCTGGAACCCCTGGAAGGATGCCGTGACCTTGTAACTCCCGATTTTGAGCGGCGTGAACTTGTAACTTCCATCCGGTCCTGTATTCGTCGAGAGGGCCGCACTGGTCCCTTCATTGGTCAGCGTCACTTTAGCGCCGTTGATCGACGCCCCCGAAGCGTCCGTCACGGTCCCTAGGATAGTGCCGGTGTCCACTTGAGCATAGAGAGGCGTCGCGCTCAAGAACAGAACTAACAGCACGCCTGTTATTGTCAAGGATGCTCGCAGGAACCCGGATGAGATGGCCTTACGATTCATGACCGTCCTCCCCGCTTTGCACCATTGCGCAGCTAACTCTTGCAAGCGCTTTCACTCCATGCTAACTACTCGACTGTTACAGGGAAGCGAAAACACATTCCCTAGTCTTCCTCGAACGGTTTCTAACGTATATTTTTCTTGAGACCCTTGAGCGCCGCTGTGGATGTATAACACGATACCAATCGGGCCCCAAACCACTTAAACGCTTAACCTAGTTTGCCATCAGTTACACCGTTCATTGCATCTTGTCAAGCAATTTTTCCCATCTATACTTCCCCGGCAGTGGGCGTGCCTCGAACGCTGAAGACAAGCCGGAATCGCCGGTGAGCGGCTGAGTAATCCAACATGGGCCTAACGATTCGTGATGTCGAGAAGGCAGCCGGCGTTTCCACTGCAACCGTTTCCAACGTCTTGAACAAGACGGGCAGAGTGGGGCGGCGCACGCACCTGCTGGTGCTCTCGACGGTAAAGCGCTTTGGGGGTAGTTCCCTAATGTTCACGCGCGCCACCTCGCCTCGCGCGATAGTCGGACGCTCGGCATCATCGTGTCTGACATCGAAAACCCCTTCTTTCCTGAAGTGATTAAGAGTTTCGACGTCCGCGCCCGCCAGCTCGGGTATGACGCAGTTCTCAGCGATACGAACTATGGTCCGCACCGGACCCGCGAGGCCGCCGAGAGAATGATGGAGCACGACGTCCGTGGCGTTGCTGTGATGACCTCCGAAATCCGCTTGAAGTTAATCCGGGAACTTGCCCGCAGAAGAATCGCCGTGACGTTTCTCGATCTCGCTCCCGTTCGGAGTTACGTGAGCAACTTGAAAATCGATTATTTCTCTGGAATCGAGCAGATCCGCAGGGGAGGGAATATCAGATTCCCGCCGAGCTAATTTGGGGAGATTCCTCAGGTCCTGCTCCGTCTGAATGATGCCTTGAGGTTTGGAACGACCTCACGCCGGTGCTAGCATGAAAAAAGTTCGGGTATCTTAGCTTGGACACATAGGAATGGCGCGTCGCAAAGGCAACAATCAAGCTTTCTCACGTCGTACCTTCTTGCAAGGCGTGCGGTGGGCGCCCATCCTCTTTCTTCCCGCTCCTATCCGTGAGTTTCCCTTACCGTCAATACGCCCCGAGAGTTCCGGAGAGGGGATCGCCAATCTTCCTTTCGTTGATTTTCGCTTGACGCCGCACTATCCGGTGAAGTCTCCATTGGATGATGTTTTTGGCCGAGTTGCACCGGGCTCGGACGAGTACATCACGGAAAAGTACGCTTTTGAAATCATGCAGCTCCTGGGTGAATGGAGCCAAGCCCTTAAGTTCTCACCGCCGGCTCTAGCAGTTTTGGCGAAGTTCCTGGACGCATCGATTAAAGCCACTTCGCTGACATCGGTACAGGAAAAGATTGTGCGCTCGGGGAACGGCTTAGATGTCTTTCGAAGGGAGTTTTCAACCGAAGTGATGACTAACCGCGAGCGCTTTCTTCAGGACATGAAGAACTACCTGGCGCCGATGTCGCGGGTGGAGGTGGCTGAATTCGAAGTCGTCGAGATCAAGGAAAGTTCAGGATCATCGATGACCGTGCAGATTGACATTCGGTATGACTTTGTCGGAACACGAAAGGACAATGGGCGCGAGGAGCGTATCGGACATTGGAAGACCAAGTGGACACGCGGTGAATCCAGCGCATGGCGAGCCATTCTGTGGGCGGCGACCGAAGAAACGCTGAGCCGCGCGCGCGAGCCAGTTTTCATTGACATTACTTCTCACGCTATGGGCCAAACGGAATCGTACAGAAACCAGATGCTTCACGGAGTTGATTATTGGCGCACAGTTCTGGACGGTGCATGCGGGATCGACGTTTATGGGAACAACGGTTTGGCCACAGGGGATTTCGACGGCGACGGAATGGATGATCTATATATTTGCCAACCTGCGGGACTTCCCAACCGGCTCTATCGCAATCGCGGCGATGGGACGTTCGACGACGTGACAGAGAAGGCAGGAGTGGGGGTGTTGGACAGCACGGCTTGCGCTCTTTTCGCGGATTTCGAGAACAAAGGGCTCCAGGACCTTTTGGTGGTTTGCGGCAGCGGGCCGCTACTATTCTTGAACCAAGGAAACGGAAGCTACTCACTCAAGCGCGATGCCTTCCAGTTTGTGCAGCCTCCGCAGGGGACGTTCACGCATGCCGCCATTGCGGACTACGATGGCGACGGACGGCTCGACATTTATTTTTGCCTCTACAGCTATTATGTGGGACTTGACCAATATCATTATCCCGCGCCTTATTTTGACGCGCGGAACGGCCCGCCGAACTTTCTGCTTCACAACGAAGGGAATGGCACTTTTCTGGACCGGACAGAAGCCGCAGGGCTGAACGTGGATAACGACCGCTACAGCTTTGCGTGCGCCTGGGGCGACTACAACAATGATGGCATTCCGGACCTCTATGTGGCCAACGATTTCGGGCGAAGCAACCTTTATCGCAACAAGGGGGATGGACAGTTTACCGTCGTCTCTGCTGAAGCGGGCGTTGACGGCGTGGGGGCGGGAATGAGCGCCACTTGGTTCGATTTCAACAACGATGGGAAGCAAGACATTTACGTTGCGGATATGTGGTCCGCCGCTGGCATTCGAGTTTCAGGACAAGGGCGGTTTCATGAAAACGAACCGGAAAACATCCGTGCGCTTTACCGTCAGCACGCGCGAGGTAATTCGTTATATTGCAATGAGGGAAATGGAAAATTTCAGAATGTAAGCAGTCAAGCCGGAGTTGGGATGGGCCGGTGGGCCTGGTGCTCAGACGCTTGGGACTTCGACCATGATGGTTATTCGGACCTCTACATCGTGAATGGTTATATTTCAGGTCCTGAGAATTCGGTACGCAACAAGAGTGATCTTTCGAGTTTCTTCTGGCGGCAGTTGGTGGCGAAATCGCCCCAGAGCCAAACTCCGTCGTTGCGCTACGAGCAGGGATGGAACGCTATCAATGAACTGATTCGGTCGGATTACTCCTGGAGCGGGCAGGAGAGGAATGTTTTCTACGTGAACGATCACGACGGCACGTTTTCAGAAGTCTCAGGCGCAGTGGAACTGGATTTTCTTGAAGATGGCAGGGCGTTTGCACTCGCTGACTTGGACCAGGACGGGCGATTGGAAGTGGTCCTGAAAAACCGAAACGCGCCGCAGCTGCGGATCTTGCGCAACTCCATGAAGGACCTAGGTCAATCGATCGCCTTCAGGTTACGCGGGCAAAAGAGCAATCGCGATGCGATTGGAGCTGCGGTAACGGTGGAAGCCGAAGCACATCGACAGACGAAATCTCTTCAGGCGGGTTCGGGATTTTTGTCGCAGCACAGCAAAGAGCTTTTCTTTGGCGTTGGAAAGGTCCAGGGAACTGTACGGGCCTCGATTCGTTGGCCCAGTGGTTTGACGCAGGCTTTCGAGCATTTGCCTGTTAACCATCGAATCGAAATTCAGGAAGGCTCCGATAAATTCCTGGCCAAGCCCTTTGCGGCTTCACCAGCTTCTTATGCGCGAGCGGGCGAATCTCAGAAGCCAGAACTTCTGCCTTCGTTGGTGGAAACATGGCTCATCGAGCCGCTGAGCGCGCCGGAGTTTTCCTTGCCCGACCTCGGCAGCGAAAAGCAGGATCTGCGGTCGTTCCGAGGCGGCGCGTTGCTTCTGAACTTTTGGGCAACAGCTTCGCCGCCCTGCCGTGAACAGTTGCGGCTCTTTCAGAAATACCAGTCAATTCTCGCCGCGAATGGCCTTCGAATTCTCGGCATCAACGTCGATGACGCGAACGTTGGGCAAGCGTCGCGATCACTCGCCGCCCAAGAAGCACTTAGCTTTCCCAACGAGCTTGCCACTCAGCAAGTGGCTGGCATCTACAACATCATTTACCGCTATCTGTTCGACCGCCGCCGGGATCTGCCTATCCCGGCCTCTCTTTTGCTCGATAAGGACGGCATGATTGTTAAGGTTTATCAGGGGCCAGTGCATCCCGAACGGCTGATGGAAGACTTGAGATCGTTGCCAAGCACCCAAGCTGAGCGCATCGTAAAGGCGCTTCCTTTTGGTGGAGTGCTCTACCAGGGTGCGTTTCAGCGCAACGATTTCACCTACGGTGTTGCGATGTTCCAGCGCGGGTACCTGGAGCAGGCAGCGTCATCCTTCAAGCAGGTCATTGCAGCCAAGCCTGAAGACCCTGAAGCCTACTACAATTTGGGAACGCTGTATCTCCGAAGAAACTCCCTCCAGGACGCACGGCACTACCTCGAGCAGACAGTAAAGCTGCGTCCGAACCATCCGGAAGCGTGGAACAATCTGGGAATGGTGGCCGCGCAGGAAGGCCGGACGGACGAGGCTATCCGCAACTTCAAACAGTCTTTAGTTCTCAGGCCAACCTATGCCATTGCGCTTGCAAACCTCGGAAATATTTATCGCCGGCAGGGCGACTTCGAGGAGGGGGAGAAACTTCTGAACCGCGCGCTGGAAATTACACCGGATGATCCGGAGATCAACTATAGCCTTGGAATGCTCTACGCGCAGCAAAACCAGCTCGAACAGGCCGCGCGCTATCTGGAGAAAGCAGTGAGCTTGCGGCCGGATTATCCCGACGCGTTGAATAACCTAGGCGTCCTCTTTGTTCGGGAACGGCGCAACGCGGACGCGGAAGAGAGATTCAAGACATGCATACGCGTTGCCCCGAACTTTGACCAGGCCTATCTCAATCTGGCCCGCCTCTACGTGATTTTGGAGGAAAAGCAGAAAGCCAAAGATGTTTTGCTGGCGCTGCTCCAACAACAACCGCAGCACAGGGTGGCTCGGCAAGAACTGGAAATGCTAAAGTGATTTTGAAATCCCAACAAACACTCTGCTTGGGGAGGCATACGGGCAGCATGAACCTCGGCGATACCCTTCACCATTCATCCAGACTCGTGGTCAGCAGTACGAACTGGAGCGTAATACTGGCGCTGTCCTTGCTTCTCCTGAATTCGGCAACTGCCGTAGCACGGCAATCCGTCTCCGCCAAAAAGAGTCCTCAGCAATCTTCGAAGACCCTGCCTCAGCTTAAAGAAGCCAAGGAGTTACTAACACAAGGGTTGCTCGAACAGGCCAAAGAAAAAGCTCAAGAAGAACTCCAACGAAATCCCTCCAGCGTGGAGTGCTACAATTTATTGGGGATTATCTTCAGCGGCCAAAAAGACTACGGAAACGCACTCAAGTCTTTCCTGCAGGCTTTAAAGCTCGATCCCAACTCGACGGGAACACGTAACAACCTCGGAAATCTCTATGTCGCCGAGCAGAAGCCCGACCTCGCCGAAAAAGAGTTCAGGGCCGTTGTCCGCCTCGACCCCGCGAATCGCGATGGAAATTACAATTTAGGTCTTATCCTGCTGGCGAAAGACCATCCTGCCGAAGCCATCTCTCACTTTCAGCGCGTTCATCCCGCGAACCTCGAAACTCGCTTCAACCTCATTCGTGCTTTCCTGCAGGCACATAGGACTGCCGAAGGGCTAAAGGCTGCGACGCAGCTTTCCTCGCAAAATAAGGACGACCTCCAACTCCATTTCACCCTCGGCGTATTGCTGGCTTCCGAAAAGCAATACCGGCCCGCCGAACTCGAACTCGAAAGAGCCAATGCCCTAAAACCGGAAACTTTCGAAATTCTTTTCGATCTCGGACAGGCTTGTCTTCGGGGCCACGACTATACGAAGGCTGAACAGTCGCTGAACCGCGCCCTGAGATTGAAACCCGACTCACCGGAATCGCTGTATTTGCTGGCGCAGGTCTTTGTAGATCAGGGCAGGTCCGTGGATGCCCTAGATCTCCTCGCACGAGCCCACAAACTGGCGCCTGAAAACACCGACGTCATCTTTCTCCTTGCTCGCGTCAGCATGTCGCAGAATTACTTCGAAGATGCGATCCCCCTGCTGGAATCAGGCTTGAAAATCGCACCGCAACGCGCCGACCTGCACGCCGCTTTGGGCGAGAGCTATTTCATGTCTGGCAAAGCGGCGAAAGCCATCGAGGAGTTCGCGAATCTCATCCATCTGGACCCCTCCGCGCGATCCTACGCCTTCATGGGACTCTCCTACCGCCATCTGGGGCGATTTGATGAAGCCAGAAATTATTTTCAGGAAGGCCTCAAGCAGGATCCTCGCGACGCTTCCTGCCTCTTCAACATGGGCTATATCGAGGAGCGTCAGGGGAATCACGCGCGGGCCGAGGAACTGTTTCAGCAAGCGCTGCGATCCAACCCTGATTATTCCGAGGCCCTTCTGGAGCTTGCTAACCTACGCATCGCGGACAAGAAACTCGAAGAAGCCGCCGCGCTTCTGAGACGCTACCTCAAGGTCAGCCGGAACGCTGCTTCCGGCTACTACAAGCTCGCCATGGTCGAGCGCGGTCTCCACCAGAGGGACGCCGCCGAGCGGGACTTGAATGTGTTTCAGACCCTCTCCAAAGACGCCTCCCCGGGCCCCTATCCGTATCAACATCTCTTCGACTACCTGGATAACCGCTCCAACCTTTCGCCTCAGGCGCGAACTCAACAGGATCTAACGGAGCTCACCGAGGAGATCAAAAAGCATCCCGACCAGCCCCAAGATCTCTATCTTCTCGCCGAAACCTATTTGAAAATGGGCAAGCCCGATGAAGCTCGCAATACTATCGCGCAACTCGACCAGCTCAGCTCCGGCGATTATCGCACGCAGACGGGAGTGGGCGTACTGCTTGCCCGTTTCCGTTTGTACGACGATGCCATCATGCATTTCCAAACGGCGTTGCGTGCCAATCCCGATTCCGACGACTTGAAATACGATTTGGCTGACGCTTACTTTCGCAAAGGCTTCTACGCCCAAGCGCTCGGAGCCGCCCAGCAAGTTTCCGCCGCGGGCCAGCGGGACGATGCCTTCCTAGCGCTGCTTGGTGACATCCAAACGCATCTCGGAGACACGGCCAGTGCCGCAGAAATTTTCCGGCAGGCCATCGTCCGCAATCCGGACAACGACCAGTATTACCTCTCGCTGGCCCTCGTCCAACTGCGCGAAAACAATGTCAGCGGCGCGGAAGGCACCTTGCGCAAAGGTCTTGTCAGAATTCCCAGCTCAGGAAAAATCCGCTGGGGTTTGGGAATTGTCTGTGCCCTGGAAGGGGAAACTCCCCAAGCCGCGGAAAACTTGGAGCGCGCTGTAGAGCTTTTGCCCGAGTGGTCCGGAAGCTATTCCACGCTAGGCGTCTTTTACTACCAAACCGGGGAAATCGAAAAAGCCAGGGAAGTGCTGAATCGTTTCAAAGCCAGCAACACAGCCGGCGACCTAGACGTGAGCCGCATCGAACAAACCCTGGCCAATGCCCCCGGGACTTCCTCCACTCTTCATGCACCAATGCCGATGCTTGCAAGACAACAATTACTTCAAATGGCATTCTGGCTCGCTGACCACACGCTCTGAGCAGACACGGAAACTTACGGTTGAGCACCCTTAAGCTCGGCGCTAGAATGCTCGACCGAAGAACGCCATGAATCCGAACGAGCACTCTTGGGGCGCCCTTTGCAATGGCGTCCTTTTGCCTCTGCTTCTTGACCGCAAGCGCACATCGGTAAGCCGGGGATGGGAAAAAGAACATCGATCAATAATGCGCTCGGCCTGGCAAGCAACCTGAGCGCAATCATCGTACTCTGCGCCGTGGGTGTTGCTGCCATGCACCTGAAAAGTGTCGGCGCGCAGGCGCACAAAACGCAGGACGCGCTAATCACCGTGCGGTACACCGATATTCGCCAATCCGCGGGAATCACTTTCCGCCAGGATTCCACGGAGACCGAAGAAAAGTATTATCTCGAAACTATGGGCACCGGCGTCGGCTGGATTGACTATGACCAAGATGGCCTGATGGATCTCTACTTTGTGCAATCGGCCGCCACTGACATTTACAAACCACCGCATCCTTTGCGCTCGGCTCTTTACCACAACAACGGTGACGGAACGTTTTCCGACGTCACGGAAAAAGCCGGCGTCGGCGGTGAAGGACACTACGGCCAGGGAGTTGCAGTCGGGGATTACGACAACGACGGCTACCCCGATCTGTACGTTACCGGCTACGGCCGCGCCATCCTTTATCATAATAACGGTGATGGAACCTTTACCGACGTCACTGCCAAGGCCGGTGTTGCGGATGAAGGCCAGTGGTCCACCAGCGCAGGATGGTTTGACTACAACAAGGATGGTTGGCTCGATCTCGTGGTAACCAATTACATCGAGTGGACTCCGAAGACGAATCTGTGGTGTGGCGAACGTCGTCCCGGCTACCGCTCCTACTGCAATCCCGGCAACTACAAAGGCCAGAAGACCACGCTCTATCACAATAATCACGACGGCACCTTCACTGACGTAAGTGACGCTTCTGGTGTCGGCAAGCCCGAATCCAAGGGCATGGGAGTCGTACTCGCCGACTTCAACAACGATGGCTGGCCGGACATCGCCGTCGCCAACGACACCTGGCCGAATTTTCTCTTCATCAACAAGCATGATGGGACTTTTCAGGATGTTTCCATGGTTTCCGGCCTGGCAGCCAGCGAAGACGGCCGCTACGAAGCGGGTATGGGCATTGACGCTGCGGATGTGGACGGCGACGGCTGGCAAGATGTCTACGTCACGCATCTCGACTTCGAATTGAACCGCCTCTACCACAATAACGGCGACGGAACTTTCGATGACTATACCTATCGCTCTGGGATTGGCAACAAGGCTATCCTGTTGAGCGGCGTATCCGCGAAATTTCTGGATTACGATAACGACGGCTGGCCCGACATCTTGCAACTGAACGGTGCCATGCTCGACAACGTGAATCTCTATCACGGCGAAGTGTCTTACAAAGAGCCCTTGCTCATGTTCCGCAATTTGGGAAAAGGCCAATTCGAAAAAGTGTCGGACTCTCTGGGCCCGGACTTCATCCGCCCCATCGCCGGCCGCGGTTTGGCCACGGCAGATTTTGACAACGACGGCGACATCGACATCGCCGTCAACAATCGCGGCAACTTTCCCGAGCTCCTGCGCAATGATGGAGGCAACGCCAATCATTGGCTTGAAGTTCTGCTGATCGGCACAAAATCCAACCGTGATGGCATCGGCTCTTCGCTGAAGCTGACCTCCGAAGGCGTTGCGCACGTCGAACAGTCCAAAGGCGGCATGAGCTACATGTCGGCCAGCGATCCGCGAATTCACTTTGGATTGGGCAAGCGCGCCAAAATCGAATCTCTTGAAATCACTTGGCCCGGCGGCCGCGTGGACAAACTGACGAATGTCCCTGTCGACCGCATAATCGCCGTCAAAGAAGGCATAGGTATTGTTCCGCGCAATTTCCCCAAGGTACCCGGTAAATGATGAGATTTTCTGAACCGTTTTTTGCAATTGATTTGGTTAGTGTGCGCATGTCACGTCCAGCGATTCTCGCTGCCGGTGATCACTGTCTATGAATCTCTTGCGCCGCCGTTTCCTCGGCTCATCCCTCGTGGTTCTCGGCAGTTCGTTCTTGGACGCGCTGACAACTCCACTCTGGAAATGGCGAGGCGCCATGCGCCTCGAAGCCACGCCAATGCCCGATCCACCCGTTTCCGATTCACCGGCGGTTTCTCCCGTACGGTTCGTCGACGCAGCCCGCGAAGCTGGCTTGACCATCCCCAATGTCTGGGGCGGCGTCGATCATAAAAAATACATCATCGAAGCCAAGGGCAGCGGCATCGCTTTTTTCGATTATGACCATGACGGCTGGCTCGACATCTATCTCACCAACGGAACGCGTTTCGATACCAACTGGCCGGCCAGCAAAGCTCCCACTTCGCATCTTTACAAAAACAATCGCGATGGAACGTTTACCGACGTGACCGAAAAATCCGGCCTCGCGCGCACCGGCTGGCAGACGGGCGTCTGCGTCGGCGACTACGACAATGACGGCTGGGACGATCTCTTCTGCTGCTTTTGGGGACACAACATCCTGTTTCACAATAATGGCGACGGCACGTTCACCGATGTCACTCGCAACGCCGGCGTCCACAACGAACAAATCCGATGGGGAGCCGGATGTACCTGGCTCGACTACGACCGCGACGGCTACCTTGATCTTTTCGTCTGCAATTACGTCAAGCTCGATCCGGAAAAGACTCCTTCCAAAAACGATCCACGCCAGTGCCAATGGAAAGGCATTCCCGTGATGTGCGGGCCGCGTGGCTTAACGGGAGACACCAACGTTCTGTTCCACAACAATGGGGATGGCACTTTTACAGACGTCAGTGCGAAATCCGGAATCCTCAAGCCCGGGCCGCGCTATTCCATTACTGCCGTCGCCTATGATTTTGACAACGACGGCTGGCCTGATGTTTATGTCGCCGTGGATTCGGAACCCAGCATCCTGTTCCGCAACAATCACGATGGCACCTTCACTGATGTTGCGGTGATCGCCGGCTGCGCCTACAGCGAAAATGGTCACGAGCAAGCCGGTATGGGCGTGGCGGTCGCCGATTACGACTGCGACGGCTCTTTCGATATTTTCAAGACCAACTTCGCCGACGATACCTGCAACCTCTATCACAACAACGGTGACGGAACGTTCAACGACGTCACATTTTCCTCGGGCGTTGGCATCAACAATCAGTATGTCGCCTGGGGCTGCGGCTTCATTGATTTTGACAATGACGGCTGGCCGGACATCTTGCAGATCAATGGGCACGTGTATCCGGAAATCGAGGGCCACGAACTCGGCCAGACGTTCAAGAATCCGCGTCTGGTCTACAAAAACCTGGGTGATGGCCGCTTCAAGGATGTTTCAGCGGCAATGGGCCCCGGCATCAGCGAGCGATTCTCCAGCCGGGGCGCGGCCTTCGGCGATTACGATAACGACGGCGACATGGACGCGCTCGTGCTGAATATGAACGACCCGCCTTCGCTTCTTCGCAACGATGGAGGCAGCCTGCAGAATTGGATCAAGATCAAGCTTATTGGCACAAAATGCAACCGCACCGCCATCGGCGCCCGCGTCCGCGTCATAACAGGCAAGCATGCGCAGATGGACGAAGTCCACAGTGGCACCAGCGTGATGTCGCAGAGCGACCTGCGCTTGCACTTCGGCTTGGGAGAATTTCAAACCGTGGATCTCATCGAAGTGAGATGGCCGACGACGCAAAAAGTCGAACGTTTCACCCAGGTGAAGGCCAATCAGATCCTGACGATCCGCGAAGGCAGCGGAATTGTGAGTGCCTACGTACCAAAATCGAAGTAATCGGTTCCCCTTAAGCGTGCCCCCCTGCAAGAGATTCGCTCGGCAAGCCGCCGCAGATCCCAATTCGTTACGCATTTAAGCTGCTAAACCGTTTCCGGGAAGGTTGCAACCAGTTCAATCTGTACTTGTTTTTGGCCAAGAACGGGATGTGTTGCAGTCAGACGCACGCTGCCGGGTTGCTCCTTGGCGCGAATCCAGACGGCGCCGGTGCCGCCAACCACCGCGAACGGATTGTCGCCAATCAATGCGGCGGGGCCCTCCAGGCCCAGTTGGATGGCATCGTTCGAAAAGGGCCGAATCGCGCCGAACTCATCGGTGACGCGAAAAACCACGCGCGTTGTATCGGCGCCATCGGCAAAGCGTCGTCCGGCAGCACTTCAAAGGCTTGGTCCATGCCCTTGCCGGAAAACGATTTGACGATGAGTTGCCGGTCCTGAATATAGCCTTCGACACGCAAATCTCCCCAGCTCGAAACGGCCTTCGAGAGATCCACGGTAAAGGGAGCATAGCGAAGATGCGGGAATTGCTCCCGGTCCGGATCAGCCTCAGCAACTAACTTGCCATCGACATAAATCTTCAAGTGATCGCAGTTGGAAGAGAACATGGCCTGCTCGACGGGAGCTCGGCGGCGAAAGAATGAAAAAAACCCGGCGGAAAGGTAGCAGGTTTGTCCATCAGGGTTGGCGGTCCAGCCGGAAGGCAGCGGCTTGGAAATCTCCTCGGAGGTCCAACCGCAAGCCATGATTCATCCACCATCGACCGGAAGCGACTTCTGGGGTCCCGGCCTCCGCCTTCCCTTCGATCCAGCCAAGTTTGTATTGGGCATCGGGATTGAGGCCTTGCAATTGAAGCAAGGGAAACCGGCGGCCTTCCTGGGTGGAATGGGTGAAGGCGAAGACCACCGCTTGGTTTTCCTCAGGCGACACCGTTTCGGTGGAAGAAAAGGGACTGTTGTTGCGGGGGCTGATCAACCGATAGAGGTTGCCATGAACAATGGTGGCTTGCACGGCGTGATAGACGGCCACCAGGCGTTTGGCGGCGGCAAAGTCCGCTGCCGTCCAACGATTCAAGTTGGCGCCAATGCCGAGCGAGCCTTGCATGGAACTGAGCATACGATAGGTAAGAGAAGTGGTTCGGCCGTCGAGCCAGTGCGGCGAGTCAGTGACCCAGGCCATCATAATTTGCGGCGTGTAGGCGTATGTAAAACCATCCTGAATGGTTAGACGGTCGAACGGATCGGTGTTGTCCGAAGGCCAGACCTCATCGGTAAACCGCAGAATGCCCAGATCGACGCGTCCGCCGCCTCCCGAACACGATTCAATCTCGATCGTGGGATGCTTCCGGCGCAGATCGGCGAGGATCGCGTAGAGATGGCGAACGAATTCGACGTACACGCGACGCTGCTCATCCGCAGGAACCTGGTCCCACCCCGGCTCGGACCAATTCCGGTTGTAATCCCATTTGAGAAAGGCAATATCGTTTTCGGTAAGCAGCTTGTCAAGAAACGCTTCCACGTAATCGCGCACATCGTTGCGAGCCAGATTGAGTACGATTTGGTTGCGCTGTTCCGAACGAGGGCGTCCGGGGAAATGCAGCACCCAATCGGGATGCTTGCGGTAAAGATCCGAGTCCGGATTGACCATTTCCGGCTCGACCCACAAACCAAAATCCATTCCGAGCGCGTGAACCTTGTCGATCAGTGGTTTCAGGCCATGAGGAAACTTCGCGGGATTGACGTACCAGTCGCCCAGCCCGGCATGGTCGTCTTTGCGCTGTCCAAACCAGCCGTCGTCCATCACGAATCGATCCACACCGATGGAGGCGGCCTTCTCAGCGAGCGCCATCTGACCGGCTTCATCGACTTTGAATTCCGTGGCCTCCCAGGAGTTGTAGATGACGGGACGGGGTCTGGGGGCCGGCGCGTGTGGCAGAACCTGTGCAAGCTCAAAGTGATGCAGCAATCGAGAAGCGCCTCCCAGACCATGGTCGGAATACCCGCCATAAAAAAGCGGCGTCTCCAGACGCTCGCCGGGATTTAACTTGTAGCCAAAATCAAAGGGATTGAAGCCGCCGGTGAGACGCACCGAATCGAGCTGCGTCTGTTCCACGGTAATCCGCCAGGAACCTGACCATGCCAGGGCGCCAAACCACACTTCGCCGTACTCCTCATCCGCGGTGATGGGGCCCACAACTTCCTGGCTGCTGTCTCGCGAAATGGCAAACCAAGGATTGGCTTGATGACCTGTGCTGCCCCGACGGCTCTCGATGACCCGCGCTCCCGCGTGAATCGGCTCCTGATCGAGTGTCCACTCGCCGGCCCAACGGCCGGTTAAATAGCTCAGCAAATAACGGGCGGGAGGAAGAGTCCATTGCGCGGCAGCGACCTGTTCAAGAAGAATGGGCTGCTTCTCGCGGTTTTCGATGCTGGCGGAGCGGGCGAGAATTCCGGTTTCGGAATCCATCGAGTAGCGCAACCGCACGTAAACTTCGCGGGAAATATCCTTGAGCAGGATCTCTAGCGATTGCGGTCCGTTCGGGTTGGCATCAACAAAATGAAGCACCAAATCGCGATTGCCATCAGCAAAGGCGACTTTCAACGCGGGTTCGGTAAACAGTCCCCCGCCCCATCCGCTGTACTCCTGCGGTGTATTGGTGTAGGAGGAATCGAACGAAGCCCACTCCGGAAGCGAGTGAGCTGGGGGAATCTTGTCCCGGGGACCAAGGGACGCGCCCCAGTAGAGTGTCTGTAGCTCGCCACGTTCATTTACCCCGAAGGCGTAGGTGGATCTTCCCCCATCGAGGCGGAAGACTTCGGGCGCCTGAGCCATGATCGTGGGCGCGCTCAGGCAAGTAAAGAGAAAACTTGTAAACACGGGAAGAAGGGCGGGCCATTTTAGATGGGTTCTCATGTCGCCGGAAATCCTAGCATTCGCCGATATTTGTGTCTCAGTGGAATTGATAAAACAAAACGTGCAAACGAAGGTTGCTTCAACGAGGCTTGGCATCTAGCGAAGGAGCGTCCGGTTTCTGTCCGCCGAGCGTGTAGACGAATTGCTGAATTTCCTGACGCCGCTCTTGCTCTTGCCGGGTTCTCTTTTGGGAGGTTTGCTTGTAAAGCGCAATCTCTTGTCGGGCTTTATTGGGATCCCCCATTTGACGATAGACTTGCGCCAGGCGGTAGTGTGCTTCGTCCGGCAAAGGTAAATTCGCAATGGCTTTTTCAAATGCGGCGATCGCAGCGGGATGGTCTTTTCGCGCAGCGTAGAGACGACCTAACTGCAGATAAGCCGCGCCCAGCTTGGGATCGAGCGCGATGGCCCTCTTCAATTCCGCCTCCATCGCCGAATCCTCCGCCGGTTCCTGGCCCCTGTTGCTCAACGCCACCGCGTAATAGTAATGCGCCAGGGGATTGTCAGGGTCAAGAAGCGAAAAACGATGCAGTTTTTCGGTCCAGCCAGAGATTTCGATTCGCTCCCCTTCTTCGAGCCGGCCCATAAAAAGGTAAGGGGTGGGGTCGGCAGGATTTATGTCACAAGCCCTAAGAAGCTGTTGTTCGCTACGCTCCGTCTCTCCCTGATTGTAGGTCGCCATACTCAGTCCCACCGCCATACGAACCGATCCGGGGAACAACCGTTGGCCCTTGGCAAACACTTCGATCGCCGGCTCCAATGCGCGATGCAGCAGCAGCTCGGCTCCCCAGGCAAATAGATTCGCTTCACTCGGCTCGAGTTCAGCCGCGAGCTGGTATTCACGGACTGCTTCAAGCGCATGTCCTTCTTTCTCCGCGGCGTCACCCCTCTGTCGATGCATTTCTGCAGCAGCTTTTCCCGTCGCGGAATGGCCGCCGGGCTGGGTCGACGTTTCCCTGCTTAAGGAATCCGTATCCTTCGCCAAAGCCTCTTTGGTGCGGAGGGCGGTCTCGGAACCGTGTCCGCCGTAACTATTGGGATCGGCAATACCGGCTATTTGGAAGTGGGGCTCATCGGAAAACTGGCCCACCGAAAAAGCCTGTGTCGCGGCGCTGGCTGAGCCCGCCTTGGACAAACGCACGTCAACGATTTTCGACTCGTCCGCCGAGAGTACAAAGGGACGGTGATCCCCTTCTAGGTAGCCCGTCTTGCTGCCGTGCAAGGTATAGCTTCCCGGTGGCACACCCGCGAAGAGATAACGGCCGTGAGCGTCAGAACGAGTCACGAACTTGTGAGCATGGTCCGCGCTTTCTAGCGAAACATCCGCATCTTTCAGCGGAGAAAGCTCGGAATCGCTAACCGTGCCTTGAACAACCGCTGAGCGACCCGCTCCGTGGACCTGGCTGCGAGCTCCCGGTGCCAGCAGCGCCAGGAGAAAGATGCCGATGGCCGCCAGCCGAGAAGAGCGAACTGAAATTGTCTTCATGGAAGACAAACCTGAAATCGGCGGTGCGCAAGACCGATTGCTGCGGTTTTCCGATTTTCATTCTAGCGTCGGCGTCCTTCTCAGGCAATACCGTCGCCAAGAATGGCATGGAAATTGCGATTCCAAGAACAATCACCGTACGGGCTCGCTAAGGCAGCTGGCCGGAGTTTGGCCGGAGTTTAGGCTGATCTCGCCGGTTTCACTTGTGGGATACTCTATTGCCTTCGCTCGTCTCTCGTCGAGGAGACCACAACGCAGACTCAGCGAAACGACCCGGAGCGACCGGCAGCGCGTCCCCTTGCTTCAACCATAGGGCGGCGAAGGTGGGGCATCGCCTGGTTGCTTGGCTTCGGCGTCCTGGTCAATTATTTCGACCGCGTTAACCTGTCCGTGTCGCAGGATGCGCTGCGGGCCGCGTTCGGAATCTCTCCGGTCCTGTTCGGCTACTTGTCGAGCGCTTATAGCTGGACCTATGCCGCGTGCCAATTGCCCTCCGGCCTTCTGCTGGATCGCTTTGGCGTGAGGCTCATCGGCCGCATCAGCACCCTTCTCTGGAGTGTGGCTTCCTTTGGCGCGGCCGTCTCCTCCGGCATCCGTGGCTTCTTCGTTGCACGATTTTTGTTGGGAATCGGCGAGGCCCCGACTTTCCCGGGCAACGCCAAAGCCGTTGGTTACTGGTTTCCCAGTTCGGAACGCAGCCTGGCCACCGCAATCTTCGATGCAGCGGCGAAATTCGCGTCAGCCATCGGCGTTCCGTTGATCGGCATTCTGCTGCTGCGTTTTGGCTGGCGGTGGAGTTTCGCCGCGACGGGATTTGTGAGCCTGTTTTATTGTGCGCTGTTTTATGCATCTTATCGCAATCCGAGCGAGGACAATTTACTTTCCTCAGCGGAGCGCGAATTCATCGTCCGCGGTGGCGCGCAGCCTGAAGATGCCGTCAAAGCGGCGAAAGGCGCCCCACTCACTTATCTGCTGCGGCAGCGCAAAGTTTGCGGTTTGGCGCTGGGCTTCGCCTCGTACAACTACACTTTCTACTTGCTGCTGACGTGGCTGCCTTCCTATTTCGAGAGCGCGCTTCACGTGAACTTGTTGCACTCCGTCTTGTTCACCAGCGTTCCCTGGCTGTTCGCCACGCTCGTTGACCTGTTGGTTGGCGGCTGGCTCGTGGACACACTGATCCAGCGCGGATCCAGCCCCGTTCGCGTCCGGCAGGCCGTTCTCATTGGCGGAACGAGTTTCGGGCTGGGAATTCTAGGCGCGGCGCACGCTCGAACGCCCGCCGCCGCGCTGTTCTGGATCAGCATGTCGATCGGAGGACTGTCTGCGGCGTCGCCCGTGGGGTGGTCGATCCCTTCTCTGGTGGCGCCCCGCGAGAGCGTCGGCACGCTCGGCGGAATCGTCAATTTTTGCAATCATCTTGCGGGAATCGCCGCGCCGATCGTTACCGGCTATATTGTCAAAGCTACCAATTCCTTTTCGGGAGCCTTTCTGGCGGCCGCGGGCTTTCTCTTGATCGGCATTGCTGGCTATGTGTTTCTGCTTGGCCGCATCGAAGCAATTCCCGAGCCCGCTTGACGTCTTCTAACCGAGCGTGCGAGTGAATCATGCGCCACTCTACCTTGGGTCTGCCGACGGCTTTCCGCTTGGCGGTCCCGAACCCGGTAGCGCTCGTGTTGCACCGGTCGAGATTCCGCCGTCCACCAACAAAGTCTGGCCGGTAACGTAGCGGCTCGATTCCGCCGCGAGAAACACGACTGCGGCATCCAGATCCTGCGGCTGGCCAGTCCGTTTTAATGGAATGCGGTCGCAGAGATATTCGACCCACTCCTTGTTCTCGTAAAGAACCTTGTTTTGTTCGGTTTGAAACCATCCTGGCGCCAGACAATTGACGGTCACGCCGTACTTCCCCCAATCGTCGGCCAAGCTCATCGTCAATTGCCGTATGCCGCCCCGGCTGGCTCCATAGGGTCCCAGCCCGGCGTAGCCCGCCACACTGGTGACGGAGCCGATATTGATGATGCGCCCGTAGCCTCGGGCAATCATGCCACGCGCGACTGCCTGGGAGACAAAGAAGCTTCCACGCAAATTCGTATCCAAAACCAGATTCCAGTCTTCCCAGGTGACCTCAAGCGCGGGTTTGCGGACGTTGCAGCCGGCATTGTTCACGAGGATATCGACATGTCCGAAAGCTCGTTCAGCAGTTGCGGTCATCATTTCAATGCTCTCGCGCTGGCGGACATCGAGTTCCAGGGAAACGGCGCGCCGACCGAGGGCCTTGATCTCCGCCTCGAACGGCAACAAGCGATTGCGGTCGCGGCTCGTGATCAAAAGATCTGCTCCCGCTTTGGCAAGGGCGCGCGCCATATGTTGGCCGAGCCCCCGGCTCGTACCAGTGACGATGGCGACTCGGCTGCTGAGATCAAACAGACCGTTAGTCACGAAACCTCACCCGGCCGAAGAACCACTTTCATCACGTTGGGCTCGCGAGCGTGCAAGCGTTCAAACCAAAGAGGACCTTCTTCAAGCGGAGCAATCGCGGTGATGAGGTTCTTCACTTGAATTGCTCCCGATTCGAGAAGCTCCATTGCGCGTGGGTATTCGCCCGCCGACGCGCAGGATCCCTGAAGCCGGATTTGCCGCGTTACGATTTTCTGAAGAGGGACCATCACTTCCGGAGCGATATTGCCCACGAGGACGACCGTCCCTCCTTTGCGCACGCTTTCGATCGAGGCCTTCACGCTATCCCCTTGACCTACGGCTTCGATCGCGGCATCCACGCCGGCTCCTCGCGTGAGTTCTCCCACCTGCCGCGCGACGTCCAGCGTTGCGGACAGGACAGTGTGCGCTCCCACATCTTGCGCAAGCTTCAGCCGGGAGCTATCTATGTCGGTGACCAGAATACGGGAACACCCTGCGGCACGCAGTACTTGCACGATCAAGAGCCCGATCATCCCTGCTCCTACGACTAAAGCCGTGCTGCCGGCGGAAAGCGGTGCCAGGGAGACGGCATGGATCGCCACCGACACGGCCTCGAGCATCGCTGCTTCCTCGAAGGAAAGATTGTCGGGCAGACGGTAGACGATGCGCGAAGGAACGGCAACAAACTCTGCAAAGGCCCCGGCCCGACGATAGTCGGCGCAAGAAACTCCCAGAACTTGCCGGTTGTCGCAGAGATTTACTTCTCCGCGACGGCAATAGCCGCAAGTGCCGCAGTAGACCGTCGAATCGAAGGTGACTCTATCTCCTTCCGTAAATCCCGTCACACCGGACCCTATCGCAGCGATTCTTCCGGCCGCCTCGTGGCCCATGACGATAGGGGGAATGCGCCGGCCCGACGAGCCGTCGTAGCCGTGCACGTCGCTCCCGCAGATGCCGCAGGCTGCCACACGCACCAACACTTCGCCAGGCTCGGCCCTTGGCACTGGCAGATCAGTCATTTCCAAGTGCTTATTTTTCGAAAGCAAGAGAGCTTTCATAGGTGGATCGCGGATTCATTTAAGCACATACACTCGGTGCGATGCTTTCAGATTTTGTAAAGAAAGCCTTTAGGAAGTCTTCCCAGTCTTCCCGGAGGTTCTGAATACTTCTCTTTTTTGTAACGGACCATTTGCGTCAGCATCTAATCGGTTAGCAGAGGCCAAGTCCAATGATAAAACGTCACGTGGGTCTGGCGAACGAAGTCATAGAGAGAATCCTCGAACTTTCCTCGGATGCGCACATACAGAGACGCGAAGTCGCTAAGGACTCTCCGGCATTTGACAGCTTGACGGGAGCGATAGCAGCCTACGGCAAAGTGCTCGCATTTCTCACGTCGCTTCAAAAGCGGGAAGAATTCGACTTAGTCGTCGGTCAAAGTGAGTTTTCTGAATACGTTGCGGCGGTTAACTGAAGGAGGAAAGCGGCCGTCGGTCAATCCATCATGTGAACCGCTCCGAAGAGCCATAGTGTGGGCCTGCAAATCTCAATCCGGGAATCCGCTGATGTCACGATTTTGGACCTTCAGGGAAAAGCGACCATCGGTGTCGACGGCGACCTGCTGAGCGTCCAACTGAAAAAGCTGGTCGCCAAGGGCGTGCGGAAGTTGCTGCTCAACCTGGAAGACGTGACGCAATTGGATAGTTCAGGCATCAGTGCCGTCGTCGGGACGTATGTCTCTCTTAGCCGTCAAGGGGGTAGCCTGAAATTGCTCTGTCCGGGTGGCCGGGTGCACGATGTGCTGCGGGTTATACGTTTGGCAGACTTTATCCCGACCTTTGAGAATGAGACCCAAGCGCTCGCCAGTTTCCGACCCCAGGGTTATGCGGCAAAGCCCTGATGGTCTGATATTCCTGTATCTTCCGTACACTTCCTTCTGCTCGAAAACTCTCTGAGCTAGACGCGAGGGTGCCTACCGCCAGCGGGACGACCGCTTGACGTTCGTGACAATCGACCCGCTGCTCGAAGGCTTTCGCCAGGATCCTCGTTACACGGATCTCCCTGAAGAAGATGCATCTGCCGAGGTAGGGTAGT
>WNGC01000008.1_pt1 | contig 161149 bp, 134 predicted proteins | sample 5400051 | NCBI WGS metagenome assembly WNGC01 (sample SAMN13153368, study PRJNA577476) | soil metagenome | isolation source: 20 cm soil or saprolite under grassland replicate 2 | place: USA:California | collected 2016-06-15
GAGGCGTTTACGTCCGAGCTGAACGTGCATCGTTACCTCTGCACGCATCGGATATGCTATCCGCCCGACTACAGGCAATTGGCGGAGCGAGGACTCTCACCTCGCAAGATTCACAGCATTGTCGACTGCTCCTCCTCCATGCCGCAGAGCCGGTGCGCCGCACCATCTCCGAGTGCATCGCGTTAGCCAAAGCGCACGAAGAAGAAACTGGCAAGGCCCCGGTCCTCGATCCTGACTTCGCGGAAGACGTGGAAGAAATTCTCAGCCACCGTAAGCCGTGGAACCCGCCAGCGTGGGAATAATCCTCGACCAATGATGAAGCAACCTTGAGGACTAGCGTCAAGACGCCCGTCCTCTGTGGGTTTTAGCTCGGGCGGCTTATAGGTTTACCGAAATAGGCAGCTCGCGAAAGTTGCTCCAGCGGCTGCGTAACGCTGGGAAACAGAGCCTTAGAACGCCTTCACAGGCTCCTCTGCAAGCTCCTGAATCTGCTTGAAGCTGTACCCCTGGCACGAAGTGTCTTCAACACTTCTTGCGGGGACACTTGCCCCTCGCCCATGAGCTTTCTCTCACCGACAGTCTTTTGCCCCATATCGTCGCCAGCATTAATCATGGCGTTGCGAGCCTTGACGTTCGTGAACCCTTGACCTCGCCTCCCCGACACGAAGTAATCGTGCAACTCGGGACTCTCTTTCATAAGTTCGTCATATGCATCTGGCCCATGGAGCTTCTTGAACGGCGACTTTGGTGTGGACCTCTTCTACGGCCCCGTCGGTAGTGGTGCCGATAGGCCAGCCAACGAAGCGGAGATGTTTCAACAGGCTAGAACAAGGCTAGAACGACTTATGCGGGTCTCTTAGGCCATAGCTCCGTGGCGACGACGGCAGGGTCAACATGCAGATACTGAGCAACGTGCGCCGCTGAGTCGCCTCCGGTCTCCGCTCGCACATGTGATAGCTTGAAGCGCCACATGGCACCCTTTTCACCGTCGTCCCGCTGGTCGTACATGAAAAACATCAAGTCACCATCAGGCAGCTTGGTGATCTTTACGCCCGAAAATGTAAGATTCGCCATCACTCTTCCACCAACTCTGTTGTCAGGTTGCGAGAAAGCGAAGCCCAGACGGTTGCCCGCTGCTCGGGTTTTTAGAGCCGGATGGACCAGCTGGTACATTTTGGCCCACGACCACAGGAAGCCAGCCGTCTTATCCACTGCGTCGGTCTCGTCCTTCGCCTCCACAATTGTACTTACCTTGTACTTTGCCACACACCCTCCGCTCTCTTTATTAGCAAGAGACGCCTGCTCCGTCGTTGATCTGAGGCACTTATACCGGGCCGCCAATGGGCCTCCACACAAAAAGTGTTTTACCGAGTACTCTATACAAGATCGCCCAGAAAACGGTGGCCGGGGATGGGGCACTCCGCAAGGACGTCCAGGTTTGCTCCTCGCAAGAACGAACTTTTTAGCATCCACGGCCTCCAACATTTTCCTCCGAATTGCCAGTATCAGGGTCAGGTCCACTGACCCATGAAGACCCTACACAGGAACGGCTATCATCTCTGCGAGGTTGACTTCTACACCCAGGAGTTGGACGAGGCCCGCGACCGCGAGGAGTCCTTCAACTTCTACAGAAGGGCTTCGTGACCCTACCCGGTCGCCGTTATGTCTATGACCCGGACGCGGTCCGGCTATCGGGCAGTTGGCGCTGGGTCTACGCCTCCCCGAGTCCAAACCCTGGACGGCTGCCTGTACAGTTTGACAGATGCCTGGTTCCCTCCGATATGGCCAACTTGTCCCCAGCCCAAAGACTTACGGCGAGCCTTGTGCGACAGGTTGAATCACATCGACCTAATTTAGAAGCAATGTCAGGAAGGGATGCTGCCACCGATTACGTACTCCAGGATTGAGTAGTGTCCGGATTGTTTCTGCATGGGCCGACGACAAATCGATAGCTGAAGAAACTCTGCGATGGGCTCATTTCAAGGAGCTGCGGAATGTTTTTTCGCGTAAGCTCGGCGGTTTCGATCGGACGACGATGGGTGGCAGTCACTGTGCTGTTTTTCGCGGCAGCGTGCAGCCAACCGACAGTTGCTCCCCCGGAAAATCCATCCTCAGGCGAGTGGCGCACGTTCGAAGGTACTTGGTCCGCATCAGGCACGCGTCAAACCCTGGAACTCGAGACAAATCACCGAGCCTCGATCTTCGATCTAACTGGATCGCTGGTCCTGACCGGAGATCGTGGGCTAGGAGTTGGGTTCCAGTCGCGGGCCATAGGCTTAACCGACAGTCTCATCGGCATGCAGGGCCGTTGTGTCTGGACGGACGAGCACGGAGATAAGGTCTACAGCGAATTGAAGGGTGAATTCGTAGCAGCCGGGAACCACATCCAGGGCACGTTCGTCGGAGGAACAGGCCGTTACGCCGGAGTAACCGGGGAGTACTCGTTTGAGTGGAGGTTCATCCTTGAGTCCGAGGATGGCAGCGTTGGCGGGCGAGCCGTGAACCTCAAGGGTCGGGCGCGATTAGGGTCGGCGACCGCCGCGCCTGGCGGAGGGCAAAGCCAATGACCAGACCCGCACCCAGCACGAGACTCCGCAGTCTGCTCAAACAAGCCTTGTCCTTCGCCCTCGCGTTGGGCATTTGGTTCTCGCCGATACCAGCTGGGCTGACAAAAGAGGCCTGGCATCTGTTTGCGATATTTGCGGCGGCAATCTTCGCTGTCATTCTGAATTCATTCCCGCTGTTGACGGCCTCGTTGCTGGCGGTATCGGCCGCCGTGCTTACCCGCACCGTCGATCCCGGCAAAGCCTTTGCTGGTTTCGCGAACGCGAGCGTGCTGCTGGTTGTCGTTGCCTTCCTGGTCGCCAACGCGGTAGTGAAATCGGGACTCGGACGGCGCATCAGCCTGTTTGTTGTGAGCTTATTCGGGCGATCCACGCTCGGGTTGGGCTACAGCATCTTTCTCACCGACGCCATGATCGCACCGGCGTTTCCGAGCAATACGGCGCGCGGCGGCGTGCTCTATCCCATCGTTCTTTCCCTGGCGCAGAATTCCGGGTCTATGCCGGACCAGAAGAACCGCCGGATGGGTGGCTACCTCATGTTCTGCGGGATGGCCAGCCTCAGCGTCTCCTCAGCGCTCTGGCTCACCGCCACGTCGGGAAATCCAATCGCGGTGTCATTGGCGGAGCGCTATGGAGTGAAGATCAACTTCGGCTCGTGGATCGTTGCGGCATCGATTCCGATATTGACGATGATCGTGTTGCTGCCTCTCATGCTGTATAGATTGTTTCCACCCGGCGTGACCAAGACCCCCGATGCACCGAAGGCCGCACGCGATGCCCTGCGCACCATGGGACGGTTGACCCGGGACGAGCGGATCGTCGCGGTCAGTTTTGCATTCATGGTGGCAGGATGGGTGATGGCGGGGACACTGAACCTGAGCCTGGCCGCGGTGGCTTTCGCCGGCCTCGGTGCGCTGCTGGCAACCAATGTCCTGACGCTCGACGACATCAACCTGCAGGGAGGCACCCTAGTCACCTTTATCTGGCTCGCGGTGCTCTTTGCCTTGAGCGGCCAGTTGAACGAGCTGGGTTTCATGGGCTACGTCGGAGCGCGGCTGACGTCGCTCCTTGGCGGAATCACCTGGCCCGTTGCGTATGTCGTTCTCCTCTTGCTGTACGTGTTGATGCACTACATGTTCGTGAGCCAGTCAGCGCAGATATTGGCTCTCTTCGACGTCTTCCTGGGGGTTGCCGTGAAGGCCGGCGTTCCGGCACCCTTGATGGCTTTCGCCCTGCTCTTTGCCAGCAGCTACTTCTCGACGATCACCCCGCAAGGGGGGAGTCAAAACGTCATCTTCGTCGGCAGCGGGTACCTCACTCAGGTTGAGCTCTACCGACTTGGCTTTCTAACCACGGCCTTCTGTCTGCTCGTGTTTCTGGTGATCGGAACGCCGTGGTTGCTTTTCGTCGCGCGGTGACGTTGGGTTCAAGAGGGATTTAGAGGAAGATGCTTAAACGCGCAAACCTTACGTGCCGGGACGAACTCGGGCAGCAGGCCCGAGACTGCATCTCAACCCAGGAAGCGCACCTGCCCCGTAGAAATGTCGTAGACCGCCAGCCAGTTTTGCTGGCATCTTGCGCTTCCGGCGTCGCCATCGCGAAAGGATTGTTTCGTTAGAAATTTCGTAACGAAACGATATCGTCTTTTTCTTTCGTTATCCAGGAGCGATTTAGGGACGGAAGAACTCAAGGGAAGAGGTTCAGACGCGCCACGCTAGTCCCGGCCCTCATGCGTTCCGGTGCGGCTACAATGTCCAATTCTCGATCAGCGGCTTTGTTTTCATCGCAGTGTCGGGAGTTCGACTCGCCCGGTCCTACCCATTGTACGTGCAGCCCGCAGAGACGCCCTGCAAAACCGGTTGGAGGGTTGGCCAGCGATTCGCTTCAGGCAAGCAGGAACCGCCAAATCCAAGTATCAGTTACCTCAGCTTCGAGTACTCTGCCTTAGCGTGGCTGTTACTTGCGGGGCACACGCTTCATGTAAGTGATAGGTATAAAAAGGCTTACAGGCACCACTGCGAGTTCCGGAAATTCTGACGCTGTTCGTTCCGGAAATTCTGGCGGCCTAGTACCACCCCTAAGCGATAGAAAATCTCCCTATGCCCCCGGGCGTTAGACCGGTTGGGCGGAGGGAGGAGGATGCTTGGAATGCTGAAGCGACACGAAGTCGAGGTTCTACTTAAGGCGGGTCATTCGCAAGCCGAGGTGGCCCGTTTGACCGAGGTCGGGCTGCGCTCAGTGCAGCGCTTGGCCAAAGAAGTCCCGGTGGTCCATGTCGATGACGCCGCCGAACGCAAGCAGCGGCGGATCGGCAGGCCGAACGTAGTCGAGAATTTCCGGAAGCAGGTGGCAACGATTCTGGAACAAGAGCCCGATCTACCTTCGCTGGAAATTCTTCGGCGAGTTCGTGAGACGGGCTATGAGGGAGGCAAGACGGCGCTGTATGGGCTGGTGGCCTCCATCCGTCCCCAGACGAGCAAGCCGCTGGTTCGTTTCGAAGGCTTGCCGGGGGAATTCAGTCAACACGACTTTGGGCAGGTGGACGCAAAGTTTCTCGATGGTTCCATCAAGCGGGTGCATTTCTTCGCCTCTCGCCTGAAGTACTCGCGATATATCCGGGTCAGTTTGGTCGAGGACGAGAAGGTGGAAAGTTTGGTGCGAACTCTGGCGCAGCATCTTCAGGATTGGGGTGGACGTCCGTTGTTGTGCGTGTTCGACCGGCCGAAGACCATCGCTGTGGAATGGGAGAAGAACGGGAAAGTGACGAAATGGAATTCGGTCTTTGCCTGCGCAACGCTGGAGATCGGCATCGGTGTGGAGCTGTGCTGGCCCTATCAACCGCGGCAAAAAGGAAGCGTCGAAAACTTGGTGGGCTTCGTGAAGTCTTCTTTCTTCAAGGTCCGCAAGTTTTACGATGAAGAAGATCTTCGCCAGCAACTCGTCGAGTGGCATCACGAGGTGAATGAAGAACGACCCTGCCGAGCGAACGGAATCATTCCGGCCGCGCGTTTGGCGGAAGAGGCCCCTCGGCTGCGGCCCCTGAAAGTGCGGCCGGAAGAGTTGGCCCTGCGCATCCCGATCTATGTGGGCCCCACGGGAACGGTGCTGTACGAAGGGCATGCCTACTCGATGCCTCCGGAGGCCATCAGCATGCCCGCCACGCTCTACCTCTATGCCGATCGCGTGCGGATCGTGGCAGGTCGCTACAAGGCCGAGCACCCGAGGAAATTTGTGCCGCAGGAGAGCTCCTGGCTGGCAGAGCACCGTGCGGCCTTGGTGGCTTCGGTGTCGGGTAAGCGGGGGAAGCGCTACCTGAAACGACAGCAGCTATTGGAGTTAGGGGAACCGGCGATTCGCTATCTCACCGAGCTGGTCCATCGCCGGCCCCGGGGGTGGTGGGTGGACGTGGATCGACTCCACAACCTTCTGCAGAGCCACGGGCCGGAGGTTCTCGGCGAGGCCATGGAAGAAGGTTTGAACGAACAGCGGTTCGATGTCTCCTTTGTGGAGGAGTTTCTGCAAGGGAAGCTGAATTTCTCGGAGGAGGTGAGTACGTGAACAGTAAGTCGAGGAGGCTCTTCTCTTCTGGACCTTCCCTCCCTGGCGGAGCAGATTCCCAGCGGCCCGCAGCAGTCAAGGGCGCGGGGGAGCCGCGGCGCAGCGAACCCTTGACGGCGAGGACCGCGGGGAAAGAATCGCGGAGGGAGGGAAGAGCCACAGAAATGGTCAAAGAATTTCGCGATACGGAGCACTCCGCAGAGCGATTTTTTCAAAGTGGCATCCAGGCAAAACTGTCCACCGAACAGCTCCGACCGAAAATCCCAAAGCTCACCGCAGGCGAGCTCGAGACCTTGATGCGACGCCTGAATCTGGCCCAAACGCGCCGCATCTACCAAGAGGTCGCCGACCGAGCCGAGAAGGAAGAGTGGTCCTATCGCGACTTTCTCACTTTTCTGCTGGCGGAGGAGGTAGCGCATCGTCAGCAAACTCGGCTGGTGCGCTTTACCCGTAAAGCTCACTTCCCGTTCTTCAAGACCATCGAGGAGTTTGATTTCAGCTTACAGTCAACTTTGCGAAAGACGGTGCTGGGCTCCTATCTTGGGCCGGACTTCGTCAATGAGGGGCGCTCGTTGATCTTGCACGGGAAGGAGGGCCGGGGAAAAACACATTTGGCGGTGGCCATCGGCTATCGGGCTATCCAGAATGGCTTTGAGACCTTGTGCACCACCGCTGCGAAACTCATTGAGGACCTTTCCAACGCCAGCCAGAAAGGACAGCTGCAGGACGCGTTGCTCACCTACACTCATCCTCACGTTTTGGTCTGCGACGAAGTTGGCTATCTATCTTACGGACCCGATGCCGCCAATGTGCTGTACCATGTGGTGAACCATCGCTACCTCAAGAAGCGGCCGATGATTTTCACCACGAACAAGCCGCTCCGCGCGTGGGGAAAGGTGCTGCACGACGAGGATCTGGCGGCCGCCATTCTGGATCGAGTCCTGGAGCGTGGACGCTTCATCCACCTCGATGGACCCTCCGGGCGGACGGGTCATCTGAATTTGGAGGAGACATTGCCGGGAACGGCAGACCGTGCCAGAATTTCCGGAATTGGCCCGCCACAATTTCCGGAACCCACAACCACACCTGTAAATACCGTAACTAAAGAGCTTAGCGCGGGACGTTAGGACGCACAAAACCCCCTCAGCGAGGGGGCTTTTGCGCAAGGAAATGGTTTAAGCGGCAAAAGCTCTCTCTAAAAAAGACAAAGAAGTACTTGACAAAATATACTGTGTGAGATACAGTGTGTATCGTACACTATATGGTACATGGTACAAGCAACCACGAATTGTTCGAAAACCTGCGGCTGGAGCTGCGGCGGGGCTCCCTGGTCCTGGCGTGCCTCGCGGCTCTCCGCCAGGAGCGGTACGGCTACACGCTACGCAAGACTCTGGAGGAACAGGGCATGGCGATTGACGAAGGCACGCTGTACCCGCTGCTGAGGCGCCTAGAGAGCCAAGGCCTGCTGCTAAGCGAATGGCGCGAAGAAGAGAAGCGCAACAAAAGGTTCTACCGTCTCTCCGCGGACGGCAAGCTAATTTTGAAACAACTCCTCGGGGAGTGGCAGAGCATCAGTTCTTCTCTGAATGGAATGCTGTGACGAACCTACGGAGCGCGTTATGGCAGGAGAGCTGGGCCGACCGCTCACGGAATCGGAACAGCAGGCGCTGCTCAAGAGGCGCGGGAACCCGCTGGTGCTGGCCGGTCGTTACCGCCAGGACTATCGCACACTGGCGTTTGGCCGCCAATTAATCGGGCCCGTACTATTTCCCTTCTACGTAAGGGTGTTGTCTTTCAACCTGGGCCTGACCTTTGCGGTCATCGCCATCATTTTCATCGCGCTGGGCGTGAGCGGCCAGAAAGTCGGGGTCAATGACGTCCTTTCCTCTTGCCTACTGCAACTCTTTATTCAATTGGGCGCGGTGACGCTGATTTTTTCGCTGATCGAGCGCCACCTGACGAAAAATCCGGACCGCTGGGACCTCAGTGGCACATGCGGCGGTTTGCGGCTGGACTTGAAGAACGGGAAGAACAGCAGCCTGCCCATCGAGCGCGGCCAGTGGATTTCAAGGTTCGAGTCCGTGTCCATCATTATCGCTTCGACGGTTGCGTTGATCTGGGTTACCGGAGTGCAGCGCTATCCCTTCCTGATCCTCGGTCCCGCGGCGAGTTTTTTGAAGCTCGCTCCCATCTGGTATCAGGTGTATTTCCCGATCGTGTTGCTCACGGTTGCCGAAATCGTGCGGGCGACCATTAACCTTGTCCGCCCAGACTGGACGCGTTTTCGCGCGGTCTACAACATCGTTTCGCATTCGGGGGGACTGGTCGTTGTGTACTACCTGATTAGGTCCGGCAGTTGGGTCGCGGCTGTCGGTCCCGCCACGGAAATCACTGAACAGTACGCCCACTCTATCGCGGTCGTTAACCAATGGACTTACTTCGCGTTGCTTGTGTTCGCTCACTGCGCCGTGGGGCGGGATCGCCCAGCGTGACCGCACCCGCCAAAGAAGGAGATTAGGCTAAGGAGCAAACATGTTGCGTCTTTTATTGTTACTGCACTCTTTCTTCACTGACTACCGAATCATTCCTGAGATCGCTCACTGTGCCCTTACAGGAGGTCTCGGGACCGTGAGTATCCTCAGCTGTATAAGCGTCGGCGTCGCAATTCGCTACTGGCTTGCAAGCCGCGGTCAAGCCTTTTTCCCAGTGTCACGCGCTCAATAACGGCGGGCGCTTTATGTGCTATGTGCCGGCGATTTAGTTCGCGGCATGAGACTGAACGAGAGTTCGGTCACCTACCACTGGCTCCCGAACGAGCCCGAACACCCTTCTCCCGCGCTGTTCACTCCGGCGAGAAACCCGTCGGAGCCTTCTGCGAGCGACGCGGGGTGGTAGCTCTGATCATAAAATCCCGTCTGGGGGTTGTCGTGAACGTATGCAGCAGGGTTATCTTTCCTGCTTCGGTGATTTTGAAAATGCGTTGCTATAATCGAGCGGGCCATCGCCCTTTCTCTGGAAGGCAGTCTGGAAGTTGAGGATAGTCGCAAAACACTGCCCGAAGGCGGTGAGTGAACGGCTGTCTCGACTTGGCGCCCTGGCCTCAAACCATCGCAGGAGAATCGCATGCGACTTTGCCAGTGTATTCTCGCTTTCCTGGCGGCCCTCTTCCTCTTTGGCCGTGGGGCATGGCGCCCGCAGTCGCCACAGGAGCACCGGAGCCAGACGATTTCGTGTTCTTCCGAAGACGGTGAGAAGCATTACTGCGAGGCGGACACGAGGTATGGCGCGAGACTGGTGCGGCAGCGCAGCGAGACGCCGTGCAAAGAGGGTGAGTCGTGGGGCTACGACGAAGAGGGAATCTGGGTGGACAAGGGATGCGGCGGTGAGTTTGCTTTGGGACGCGGTGAAAACAGCGGCAATGCTGGCGGCGAAAGTGCTGCCAGGACGATAACGTGCGCGTCAGAAGATGGCCGGCGAAAGGTTTGCCAGGCGGATACCAGCAACGGCGTGAAGCTCGTGAGGCAGCGGAGCGATGCGAAGTGCAAAGAAGGCTCCTCGTGGGGACACGATGCCCGGGGGATATGGGTTGATAAAGGATGCGGGGCGGATTTTGTAGTGGGAGTACCGGGGCATCCGGCCAGCTCGGGGACAGCCGCGCCCAAGGCCCAGACGATCAGCTGCGCCTCCTACGACGGAAGAAGGAATTATTGCGACGCGGATACTCAGGGGGCCAAGGTACAACTGACAAGACAAATTGGCACAGCGACATGCACGGAAGGTGCGACGTGGGGGTACGATCGCGCTGGCATCTGGGTGGATCGAGGTTGCAGCGGGGAGTTCCTGGTACAGGCAGGAAGCGAGCTCGTCGCGGGCGATGCCTCGGGGAAGGGTTGCGCGAAGAGCGTGGGGAAGCAGGTAGCGAATGAGTTAGTGAGACAGTGCCTGCTCGTGTCGCCGGCACCGCATGCGGCGTGCAATGCGCAAAACTCGTGCAAGATGATGCAGGACGAAATTCAGCGCAGGTGCGAATCGCTGGGCGCTAATGCGCCAGCATTTTGCGGTGAGAACAAATGAGAGATCCCACCCATTTTGGGGGCGTGTGGAAGCCTCGGAGCGGAGTGTCGGGTTGCGCGGCACGTGATGGGGCGGCCGGGAGCGCAGACAGAGGTCGCGCCTGCTACGGGACTAGTCCGCCAAGGGGCGCTTCGAACTTCGGCTGGAGCCTCCGAACGAACTACTGCCGTGGCTGCTTTGACATCCTCCCCGCCCTCAAAAAAGGGCGAGGATTCCTACGAAGCCTGGTTTGGTTTCAACCAGAGCACTTTCGGCGGGTTCCTGTTTCATCGATCGGCCTTACTGCGCCGCATCTCTGAAGGCTTCCCATCGGGCCTGCCCGGCCCTAGGTCTTGCGACAAAAGAACGATACACCAAAATCTGCGCCTTATATCCCCGTTCTCAAGAACGGAGCCTTACGGCGCATCTGGTATGTGTTGCTCTCCCAACAGTGTTAAACGACTGGGGAGAGCAATCGTCGCTGACTTCCCACGGATCCGCGCACCCGGCCATGCGCTTCATTCCGCCCTCGGATGCGAACAAATTTCAGCAAGGGCCTCGTGACTCGATGAAAGCGCTACTGCACGACGAGCTGCACCGTCGAGCTATGGGTCGCGCTGCCGCTAGTTGCCCTGATCCGCAATGTGAACGTCCCGGTGGATGTCAACGTGTTGGTACTTACCGTCATGGTGGATGTTCCCTGTCCGGTCACCGAGGGAGGGTTGAAACTGGCGCTCGAATTGGTCGGCAGCCCGCGAACGCGGAAACTCACCGCTCCGTTGAAGCCGTTGATCGCCGCCACGGTCACCGTGTAGGTAGTGTTGTTGCCTCGCGTGACCGTTCGTGAAGACGGAGAGGCAGATACGGAGAAAGAGTTCACAACCAAAGCTACGGTCGCAGACCTGATGAGGCTTCCGCTGGTTCCGTTGATCGTGAGCGTATAGCTTCCGGCCGGCGTGCTAGAACTTGTGGTAATGCTTAGGGTGCTGGTCCCTGAGCCGCCGCTGATGGGATTTGTGCTGAACGTGGCGTTGGCGCCCGAGGGGAGTCCGCTCACGCTCAAACTCACACTGCCGGTAAAACCTCCCGATGGAGTCACCGTTGCAGTGTAACTAGTTCGGTTGCCCGCCGTGACCGTTTGCGAAGACGGAGACGTCGAAATGGAAAAACTCTGCGAACCCGCGGAGTTCACGAGCAAAGTAACCGTCGTCGTGTGCGAGAGGCTCGGGCTGGTGCTGCTGGCGGTTATGGTGATCGTGTACGTTCCGGTCGGCGTGGATGTTGACGTCGTCAAAGTCATGGTCGAAGTTCCTGAGCCGGTCACCGCAGTCGGATTGAAAGTGGCGCCGGCACCGGACGGCACACCGGATGCGGCAAAGCTAACTGTTCCCGCGAAGCCGTTCTGAGCGGTGATGGTGATACCACTTGTAGCGCTGGTTCCCTGCGTGACGGTCACGTTGGATGGAGAGGCCGAGACGTTGAAGTTCGGCTGGGACGTGGCATTCACGGTTAGCGTAACGGCGGTCGTTTCGGTGGTGTTGCCGGAGGTTCCTCTCACCGTAATGCTGTACGTGCCGGCAGCAACGGACGCAGCGACCGTAAACGTCATAGTCGAGGTCCCAGCACCCGTAATCGAGGTTGGACTGAAGCCTACCATCACGCCGGTCGGCTGTCCCGTCGCGCTCAAGGAAATGCCAGAGTTAAATCCGCCCGTGACCGAACTGGTAATGGTGGACGTTCCCGAACTGCCTTGCGTCACGGTAACCGAAGACGGCGAGGCGGATAAGCCGAAGCTGGGATTCGACGAGCTTCCGGCGAGCGCATTAATCAGGCCAGCACCGTTCGGGCTGCCCCAACCGGTTGCCAAGTCGTACCCGTTTGTTGCCGAATAGCCGTTGCTCCCGCCGTTAATGTCATGAAAACTGCTGCTGTAGCTTGATCCGCCACCAATGGCATAAAGACTGGGGTTGATGAAGCCCGCCGTTTTATTGCCGTTGGCAACTGACTGCTGATTGACAAGAGCGAGGTAGCCGGCCCACATCGGCGCAGCGAAACTCGTTCCGCCATAGTAGTTAGCCGTGCAGCCGGACTGGTCGGCACAGACATAAAACGTAAAATTCGCGTTTGCCGATACGTCCGGACCGTTTCGATAGGCCATTGAACAGCCCGAGCAACTGCTCGCCGCGGTTGTCTGCCAGGAAGGAATCGCATAGCGATCCGGAGAAATGCCTCCTCCCCCATCCACCCAGGCGGTCTCCGAACTCCGCGCTCCGCCAGCCCCATTGGTCGTTAAGTCTGTTCCGCCGACCGACGTGACGTACGGGTCATCCGCCGGGTAAATCGCCGAACCGGACCCCCACGCCCCGCTGTCGCCAGACGCTTGAAACAAACTCTGCCCCTGCGCCGCAAACTCTTGGAAGTACGGGTTGTCAACATTGGGATCGGGCGGAGTCCAGGTCCATGAAGAGCTCAACTGTGCGTCGAGCGGGCTCGCCGTAGCCATGGCGTTAAAAATGGCGGCATCGCTCGAGCCCACATACACCACCAGGTTGGACAGGCCCGGGGCCATCCCGAGCGCCTGAGTCATGTCGAGAGTCTGCTCGGTATCGTCACAGACGGGATAGAAGCAGCTTGTGCTGGTCCGGTCCGTGGATAACAGGGTGACCGGGACGCGGTTCGTTTGGCCGATGTTGCTGAAGTACGTGTTTAAATCCGCCAGATCGGTTCCATAATATTCCACCAGTCCGAGCGACTGGCCGCTGCCAGTGAGAGATGTTCCACCGTAGTAGGCTGCCCTCATGTCACTGCCCAAAAAGGAACTCGCCGGGCCGGAGCCCGTGGTAGCGTTCGCGATGGCACTCTGCTTTCGGTGATGCAGCCCTGCCGGATGCGGGATCGCATAGTTGTCGAGCCCCGCGATGCGCCATAACTGGAACGGCAGGTCTAGTGCAGGTTCTCTGTCCGGTGCGTAAAAGATGCGATTTTCGCTAGGGTGCAGATAGGTCCCCATGGTCAGGTGCAAGGCTTTCTCAATGTTCGCTACCGACCCGGTTACGTCCACGTTCATCCGATTGCGCGACGTGCCAACCACGGTAAGACCGTGCGCTTCCGCGAAACGAATTACGGCGTCATAGTCTTCCTGAGTAGGTCCATATTTCGCTGTGAACTCTTCCACGGTCAGATACTGCCGGTAGGACGCGCTTGACGGATTGTAGAGTTCCTTGAGAAAGTTCTCGAGCGCGGTCTGGTCACGCAGCGGCAGAACCAGTACAAGACGGATGGTCTCGATTTGGGAGAGGCGCCCAAGAGGCCGCGCCTGCCCATTCCGAGTAACTTGCCGCACATGACGAGTTAACGAGGATTGGGATTGCGCCTGGCAAACCGTATTCACCACCGACAAAAGCGCCACGATTCTCAGCAAAGACGTACTTAACCTTCGAATCATGAATTCTCCTTTTGTCTCGGGAATTTGCGCTAAAGCCCCCCCCTTCTTTGCGCCGCTATGGGTTTTTGGGCAGAGAAATGGACTTGGGCTTGAAGGGTGGGCTGATTGTACATCCAATTCGCCTACCGGCAAGCTGAAATGCTCCCTCAAGAAGTCGCAACAGTTACGATCATGTCTTCCGCCTGACCGCTCAGGGGACCGCCAGCTTATTTCCTTTGCGTTTCGTGCCCAAGTCTTCAGCGCTAGTCAAAAAGCAATCATTGAATGAGGAACTCCCTCTGCTATTTTTCGCTTTGCTCACGAAAGGCGCAGCTGTGGTAGTAGGCGGGTTACTGACGGGATCTGTACAGGCCATCATCAACCTATACGGACCACTATGAGTTGAAGACGAGGAAAGGAGTTTGTTCGCAGCAGAACTAGCTTTTGCGTTTCCATCCATCCCAAACAGCGGTCAGAGACTCGAAGAATGGCGCGTGAGGAGCAATCGCTCGGGGCGCATGTCATCGCCGCGGAGTTCGCGCAGCGCATAAGTCACGAATTCCGCGGTCACCCGCTTTCTCCAGGTCATGTCGAAATCGGTGTTGTCCAGAGGTTTGGCCATGCGCGCGGCGAGAGTCGCCGCCTTGGCGATAGACTCCTCGTCGAGCGGCCCGCCCACGAGCGATCTCGCGGCTTCGGCGGCGAGGAGCGGGCGGCACGCCACCGAGCCCACCACAATGCGGGCTTCGCGGACGATGTCTTTCGAAGATAACAGCAGGGCTGCCGCAACCGATAAGACCGGGAAATCGAAAGAGCCCCGGCGGCGCAGCTTCCAATACGTGCTCTTCCAGCCATCGCAGGAGTCCAGGAGCACTTCGGTCAAAAGCTCATTGGGCTGGCGTTTGCTGTAGTGGATGCCATCGTTTTGGTAAAGCTCGGTGAGGGGCACTTCACGTTCACCGGCGCGTGAAACCAAGCGAACCCGCGCCCCGAGGGCCATCAACGCGGGCGCGGTATCGGAGGAAGAAACCGCCAGGCATTTTCTGCTGCCCGGAGCAACCCAGCAGATGTCCCCATCCTTTTTCAGGCAGAACCCGATGGACTTTCGCCATTCGTAATTCTGATCGTAATAATTGCAGCGCGTGTCGAGGCAGAGATTTCCGCCAAGCGTGGCCATGTTGCGGATTTGCGGAGTGGCGACAAAGGAGGCTGCCTGTGCCAGGGCCGTCATACCATTACGAAAGCGCGGATCCGCGGCAATCTGAGACAGTGTCAGGCAGGCGCCGAGCCGCGATCCCGAATCGCTCCATTCCACGTGATGTAATTCTTGAATGTGCCCGAGACTCATCAGAGTCTTTGGAACTTGTTGCCGCCGCTTCATGTTCGGCAGCAAGTCCGTGCCACCTGCGAGTGGCATGGCCTTGGGCCCCTCACCGTCGAGAATGCGCACGGCTTCCGCCACCGTCTCGGGTGCGCGAAATGCAAACAGTGGCAGACGCATCATGGCGCGAGCACCTTCTCTTTCGCGGCGCGCGGTTTCTCGCGTTGGACCTCGTTCACGGCGTTGCCGTCGCCGCCCTCCCACGGCGGAGGAACCCGCAGCGCTTCCGGCCAATGGACCTGCGGGAAATGGTCCGGGCCGAAGCGTGGCTCGCGGCCCGCTCTCTTCTCGGCGAGCGCCTTCATGACCTTTTCCGGGGTGATGGGGACTTCGTCAATGCGCACGCCCACCGCGTCGTAAACCGCGTTGGCGACCGCAGGCATGATTGGCAGCAGCGGCCCTTGCCCGACTTCCTTGGCCCCAAAGGGACCGCGAGGATCGGGATCCTCAATGAGCTCGGTCAGCACTTCCGGCATGTCCAGCGAAGTCGGGCTTTTGTATTCGAGCATGGAGGGAAATTTGTGCACCAGCGCATGGGAAAGCCGCTTTGGTAGCCGGCGGAACTCCTGCTCTTCCATCAGCGCTTCGCCGAGCCCCATGTAGACGCTGCCTTCCACCTGCCCGCGCACCAGCGTCGGGTTGAGGGCCCGCCCGATGTCATGGGCCATCCAGACTTTCCTCACATGCACCCAGCCCGTCAGAGGGTTCACTTCCACTTCGACGACCGCGGCGGAATAGGAATAGGTTGGCGACGGCCCGACGCCCCCGCCTTTGTAAAGGGCCGGCGATTTTGGCGGAGTGTACGAGCCCACCGTGCCAATCGTTCCGAAGCGCGCCTCCGCGAGACAAATCGCTTCTGCGAAACTGACGCCTTCGTCGGGCGCGGCGGAATCAAAGACGCGCTTGCCCGCGAAACGCAAGCGCTCTTTCGGCACTTCGAATTTCAGCGCGACCGCTTCGGCGAGGAGCGCCTTCCCGCGCTCGGCCGCCTGTAACGCAGCATTTCCAGCCATTAAGGTCACACGGCTCGAATACGAACCCAAATCCACGGGGCCTAAGTCCGTGTCGCCGGTGAACAGGCGCACATCAAACGGGTCGATGCCAAGAACTTCCGCCACGATGCCCGCAAGAACATCATCGGATCCCTGCCCGATTTCCGTCGCCCCGCAGAAAACACTGACGCCGCCGCCGCGGTCGAATTTCAATTGCACGCCGGAGTGCGGCATCTTGTTCCAATAAATGGGCAAGCCCGCTCCGGTTAAATACGCGGAGCACGCCATGCCCACCCCGCGGCCTTCGGGGAGCTTGCGGAACTTGGTTTTCCAATCGGAAGCCTCCACGACTCGCCGAATGCACTCGCCGAGATTCACGGTGCCCAAGCTCAAGAAATTTGCGGTCACCGTGTTTGGCGTTTCCACGATACGCAAACGCAAATCCGCCGGATCGATGCGAAGTCTCTCCGCGATCTTGTCGAGCTGCACTTCCTGGCCGAAACGCGGCTGCGGCGTGCCGTGTCCCCGCTTGGGCCCGCAAGGGGGTTTGTTGGTAAACGTCCGGCAGCCTTCGTAACGGTAGCGCGGAATATGATAGGTAGTTGTTTGCAGCGCGCCCGCGTAATAAGTGCTGGCGACCCCATAGGAACCATACGCGCCGCCGTCGATGAGCGTCCGCAGGTGCAGGCCGGTGATCGTGCCGTCCTTTTTCACGCCGGTCTTGAATTTCATCAGCACCGGGTGGCGTCCCCGGTGGCAGTAGAAAACTTCTTCGCGCGTGAGGCAGATTTTGACCGGACGATCGAGCAGCAGCGCGGCCTTGGCAACAACGATTTCATGATGAAAAGGATCGCTTTTGCCTCCAAACCCGCCGCCATTCGGCGTGGCCACCACGCGAATGTGCGCGGGCGGCATTGCAAGCACTTTTGCCAGAGCGCGATGCAGGTAATGCGGCGTTTGCGTGCTGGACCAGATCGTCAGTTTCCCATCGGGATCCTTGATGGCCACCGAAGCGTGCTGCTCTATCGGAAGATGCGTGTTTCCCTGATAGAAGAAAGTGTCCTCGAAGATTTCATCCGCCTCGGCAAATCCTTGTTCCACGTCTCCGAATTCGAGCGCCACCAATTTGTGGATGTTTCCTTCCTCGCCGTATTCGTGGATGCGCGGCTCGGGCGTGGCCAGCGCTTCCTCAGGATCGCAGATAGTCGGAAGAATCTCGTAATCCACATCGATGAGATCCAGAGCTTCAAACGCCGTCAGTTCTTCGCGGGCGACAACCGCCGCAACCGGATCACCCACATGCCGGACGTGGTCGAGGCAGAGCGCCTGCTCGTCCTGGCTCACCGGCAAAATCCCGTACTGGACGGGAAGATCTTTCCCGGTGAGAACCAAATAGACGCCCGGATGCGCCAGTGCCCGCGACACATCCATCCTGCGGATGCGCGCGTGAGGATGCGGAGAGCGCAGGAGTTTGCAGTGCGCCATGCGGGGCAAACAAATGTCGTCGGCGAAGCGAGTCTGCCCGGTCACCTTGGCGCGGCCGTCCACTCGGCGCCGGGGCACGCCAATGACGCGAAACCCTTCGCCAGGCGAGCCGGAACCCGCGACCGGCGAGCTGGATTTTTCGTTTTGCTCCGACATCTATCCTCTGGAGGGCACGCCCTTAGGCGTGCCGCTCGATCTTTAATGGGTTTCTTTTTCCTCTTCTGAAGTCTTGACGATCGCAGCCTCCACGGCCTCAAAAATCTGGAGATAGCCGGTGCACCGGCAGAGATTTCCCGAAAGCGCTTCGCGGATCTGATCGCGGTCCGGATGCGGATTCCGATCGAGCAGCGCTTTTGCCGTTACCAGAATCCCCGGCGTGCAATAGCCGCATTGCGCCGCGCCGAGGTCGGCAAAGGCATCCTGCAGGGGGTGCAGCCTTCCATCGGCGCTGAGCCCTTCGATCGTCAAGACTCGTCTTCCCGCGCACTCGAGCGCAAGAACGAGGCAAGAAAGCACCGCCTTGCCATCCAAGAGAACCGCGCAGGCGCCGCATTCTCCCAGCTCGCAGCCATGTTTCGTCCCGGTGTGGAGGAGATCTTCGCGCAGGACCTCCAGCAGGGTTTTGTACGGAGCGAACAAGACGTCGACTTCTTCGCCATTCAGCGTGAACCGGATCTGCGCGGTCTTCTGTGATTCAAGAGGGAGCGTCGCCATTGGCCTTCACCTTTCCCTGCCCTACCGTGCCGCTAATCTCATCCGCGTATCTTGCGGAAATCTGCTTCGCCCGGATCCGCTTCATTTCTCCTTCGGGCGCAAATCGTCTGAGCGAGTCGGGCTTTGCGAGCAAGCCGCGAAGGAGATAGTCCGCCAATTGTTCCGCGATTTCCTCAGCGGTCAGTGGCCCATCCGGGCGAAACCATTGCACGCTCCAATTCAAAGCGCCTAGCATCGCGCGGGCCACGAGCGCCGCGTCGCCAGAGACAAATTCCCCGGCCCGCATGCCGGAGGCAATCAGGCTGCGCACGCCCAGTTCGTAGCGGTCGCGTTTCGCAACCAGATAACGTAGCTGGCGCGGCGGCAGAGCGTTGGTCAACAAATGTGCCGCGGAGCCTTCGACTTCGTCGAGCAGGCAGCGTAGATGGGAAACAATGACCAGCCGCACTCGTGCCGCCGCGCTGGTCTTGGCGCGCCGCGCCCTTTCGAGCGCCGCGAGCATGCGATCGAGCGAACTGTCCTGACAGAAAAACAGAATTTCGTGTTTGCCCTGAAAGTAGTTGTAGAGATTCGCCGGGGACAGCTCGGCGGCTTTGGCAATGTCGCGCATCCCCGTTTCCACAAACCCGCGAGAGCGGAACTGGCGTCCGGCCGCGCGCAGAATCTCCAGGCTCCGCGCTTGGTATCGCCGCTGTTGGCGGCCATTCCGGGAAACCTTGGTTCGCTGATCGAGCGGCACGGTTGTTCGCTCCGCGGCCAAAAAGCAGGCACCCTTGGGGGCCCTTGCTCAAAGTGTCTTCCCTTCCTGGGCCTGTGTCAAGGACTCCTGAACAGATGTTCATAAAACGAACCAGTGTTCACTCTCAGGAACGCCGGCCATAGCAACACGCATTCTTGGCAAGGTGGTCGTGAAATACGCGAGCGCGCCGCGGCTTTCTAGCCCTGGTCCAGCCGCGCGAAGCGGCGAGCCTTCATCTCAAACCGGGCCAGGCTGCCAGCCGGCGCCACCGTCACCGCGGGACGCACAGAGAGCGCGCTATAGATGGCCTGCTCGACACGCGCGCGCACATCCTCGGCATCGTTGCCGGAATGGACTTCGATTTGCACTTCGAGGTGTCCCATTTCTTGCCGCGTCTTGACCCTAACTTGGAATTCGTCAACGGCAGAAAACTGGCGGATGAGGTTTTCAATGGCCGTGGGATAGACATTCACACCGCGAATCGTAAACATGTCATCGGCGCGCCCGAGCAAGCCGCCATCAAAGCGCGCAAACGTCCGTCCGCAAGCACACGGGCTGAGATTCAGCCGTACCAGATCGCCGGTGCGATAACGAATCACCGGGAATCCCGGGCGTCCCAGATTGGTGATGACCAACTCCCCAGTTTCACCAGGCTGGACTTCTTTGCCGGTCTGCGGATCGATCACTTCGGGGATAAACTCGCTCTCGATGACGTGAATTCCCTTGGGCTGAAGTTCGCATTCGAAGCTATGCGCGCCTACTTCCGAAGCGCCCGCGTGGTCGAAGCACTTCGCATGCCACGCCACTTCAATGCGCGCCTTCGTTTGCGCCACGTTCGCGCCCGGCTCTCCCGCGTGGATCAGCGCTCGCACCGGGATGGAACGCAAATCAAAGTTTTGTTCGCGGGCAACTTCCGCCAGCCGCAGCGCATAAGTGGGCGTGCAACAAATCACGGTGGCCCCGAGATCGCGCATCATGTGAAGCCGTTCGAGCGAACCCCATCCGCCACCCGGAATCATCATCGCGCCGAGCTGCCTGACTCCTTCCACCGCCGCCCAGAATCCGATGAAGGGACCAAACGAGAAGGGCAAAAACACGCGATCGCTCCGGGTTACGCCCGCGCCCCGCAAAACGAACCTCCAGCATTGCCCCCACCATGCCCAGCTCTCGGGAGTGTCCACGACGCGCAAGGGCATGCCGGTAGTTCCGGAAGTCTGATGCACGCGCGAGTAAGCTTCGGGAGGAAAAGTCGCATTCGTCCCGAAGGGAGGTGCCTCGTCCTGCGCACGCACGAGCTCGGATTTGTAGGTGAACGGGAGCTTGCGAAGGTCCGCGAGCGAGCGCAGCTCGTCGGGGGCCACGCCCGCTTCACGCCACTTCCCGGTGTAAAAGCGGTTGCGCGCAAAAAGGAGGCGAAGCAACTCCCGGAGCTTTTTCGCCTGCACATCGCGCAGTTTTTCCCTCGGCGCGTTCTCCACGCTCTGTTGTTCGAGGGGCATCACGGCGTGTTCCGATTCTCGCGATCTTCGCGCTCGTCGAAACGGCACGTCTAACCTAACCTACACTCGTTTCCAGTTGTTCGAACGGCGCGAGCGAAATCCGGAGGAAATCCGCTTCACTTCGGGAACAGCCGCGTGGCATTGTCATAAAGAATTTTCCTCTTGGCGGCTTCCGCTATCGGCAGCGCCTTGAATTTCTCGATGTTCCCTTTGATCTCGGGAACCCCGGGGCCCGGCCAGTCGGTGCCCCACAAAACCTTGTCGGCGATCTCCTCGATCCGCGGAAAATATGCCAGCAATTTTTGCGGCGGGATGCCGGAAATGTCCATGTACATGTTTTTGTGACGGCGCACGAGAAAAAACGCCTCGTTCATCCACAGCGGCCTGCCACCGTGCGCCAGAATAACCACCAAATTCGGGTAATCGACCGAGACGTCGTCGCACAGCATCGGCTGCGCATGCAGATTTCGCGCTCCCGGGAAGATCGAAGTTCCGGTGTGGATCATGATCGGCAAGCCATGCGCTTGCGCGCGCTCGTAGACCGCGGCCAACCCGCGATTTCCGTCCAGGTAGTCGTTTGGCGAGAGCGCCTGGTGAGAAGGGTGCATCTTGATGGCGCGAATTCCGAGCTTGGCAAGACGGTCGACTTCGGCCCCGGGATCCCGAACCGTTCCGGGGAGAACTCCGCCGAACGCGATGAGGCGGTCCGGCGCCGCGCTGCAGTATTGCGCGCTCCAGTCGTTCACCTCGGGCGTGAAGCCGATAATTCGCGGAGCGACGTAGTTGATGAGCCCGGCGCGTTCCACACCAAGCGTGTCCAGAAATGCGAGGAAGGCTTTGGGATCGGCGCAATAGCGCTCGACGTCCGCGTAGTCCCTGCGCCCCTTCTTCATCAACTCCATCGCGGAGGGCTTCATCATGCTATACGGCATGATATGAACGTGAATGTCGATGATCGGCTGCACAAAATTCCGCCTTTACCGGGAGACCGCGCGAGCTTTGCTGGCCATCAGTTGAAACGGACGTATTCGAAATGCAGGGGCTGGTTGTTGATGCCGCGGAGCGGCGGCGCAATCCAGTTCGCAAACTTTCCCGGCTCGGTCACCCGGCCGCTCATCAGCGACTGCACGAAGGCGTAGTCTTGCGGACTTGGCAGCCATTCGAATTCATGCTTTTTCCACGCCTCTTCGGTCAGTGCTTCGCCTTCGGGGCTGATGAACAGGCCGGCAAAGTTTCCAATTTCGCGATGAAAGCCTTTGTGCGGCAGGGTCAGGCGGAAGGGAATGCCGGCTTGATCGATCACTCGTTGCCAGCGGCGGACGCCGTCGGCAATCTCGTCGATGTAGTCGTCGCGCAGCCGCTCGTTCAGTGCCGTCAGCGCCGGAACCGTCTTGGTCACGATCTTGCCGCCCACGACCTCCGAGACGGGATAAACAGCACCGCTAAGCACGTGATCGTCCTCGAGCTTCGTCTCGCGGAAGCGTCCTTTCAGGCCGCTGGTGAAGTAATTCGCCGCGTTGGAGGAAACATCGGAGCCGTAAAGGTCCAGCGTGACGCTATAGTGGAAGTTCAGGTATTTCTGGATGGTCTCTAGGTCGATCACTCCCAGCGCGCGCAGGTCGGCAGGATCTTCGACCTTATTCTCCTTCATCACTTCGCAGGTTCGTTGAATAATGCGGCTTACGCCGGTTTCACCCACGAACATGTGATGGGCTTCCTCGGTCAGCATGAAGCGGCAGGTGCGCGCAAGCGGATCGAAGCCCGATTCCGCCAAAGCACAAAGCTGGAATTTTCCGTCGCGGTCGGTAAAAAACGTGAACATGTAAAACGCCAGCCAGTCAGGCGTCGGTTCATTGAAGGCGCCGAGGATGCGCGGATTGTCGGTATCGCCGGAGCGCCGCGCGAGCAACGCTTCCGCTTCTTCGCGCCCGTCGCGCCCGAAGTAGCGATGCAGCAGATAGACCATGGCCCACAAATGGCGCCCTTCTTCGACGTTCACCTGAAAAATGTTCCGCAGGTCATAGAGAGACGGACAGGACAACCCCAGCATTTTCTGCTGTTCGACCGAAGCGGGCTCCGTGTCGCCTTGCGTCACGATGATGCGCCGCAGCGTCGAGCGATATTCCCCGGGCACCTCTTGCCATGCGGGCTGGCCCTTGTGCGTCCCGAAATTCACCTGCCGGTTTTCATCGCGCGGCTGCAAGAAAACTCCCCAGCGGTATTCCGGCATTTTCACATAATCGAATTGCGCCCACCCGTCCGGCTCCACGCTTATCGCCGTGCGCAGGTAGACGTCGTAGTTGCGGCTTTCGGCGGGCCCCATGTCGTACCACCAGCCGAGAAACGCCGGCTGCCAATGCTCCAGCGCGCGTTGCAACACGCGGTCTCTTCCCAAATCGACGTTGTTTGGAATTTTTTCCGTGTAATTGATCATGACTTCCCTCAGTCTTTTCCGGAATCTTTCCGTTAGACTTTTTCCCAATCGAATTTCACTGGCGCGCCCGTGCCATAGACCTTCAACGCGCCGCTGGGTCCGACGGCGTTCGGCCGGATGAAGATCCAGTTCTGCCAGGCCGACAAACGGCCAAAAATCCGAGTTTCCGGTGTTTCCTTTGGGCCAAACCGCAAGTTGGCCTCAAGACCCGTCAGCGCATCGGGAGATTGCGCCGCGCGCGATTCCATCGCTTGGCGAATTTCATCTTCCCAGTCGAGATCATCGGGCGCAGCGGTGACCAGACCGGCTTCCAGGGCCTCGCGCGGGGAAAGTTTCTTTGCGATTTGCCCGCGTAACCATGCGATATGCGCCTGATCCTCGTAGAAGCGCGCCGCCAGCCGCGATAGGTGATTGGCCATCGGCAGCGGTCCGAAGTTCATCTCCGAAAGCGTGATGGTGGTCCCGCTCGCGCTTTCTTCGCTATCCCGCATATAGATGCGGTCCGCCGCCAGAGCCAGTTCGAGCAGCGAGCCCGCGAAACAGGAACCCGGCTCGGCGATGGCATAAAGGGAGCGCGACGCCACTTCCAGCCGCGCGAAGGTGCGCCTCATCCTTCCCAGGACTTCGCGCACGAACCAGTTGTCCTGCCGGCTCAAGAGCAATTTGTCGATCGCCAGGACCGCCTCCGGGCTCCCGGCCGTCTTCATGACCCACAGCCCCAATTCGAGTTCGTTGGTGCGCAGGCTCAAGATGGCGTCGTCGAGCTCGCGCGCCATTTGCAGCGGCCACCAGTGGGCACCTGCCTCGAGGGCCGTTTCGACCGTCTGCTCGCTCGACCCTTCCGGCGCACGCACGGTAATCGTCGCGGTGCGCCCCGACCGGTTGCACTGCACGTCCACGTATTCGTAATGCAGGCCCGCGTGGTCCGCGATTTTCTTTAGCGGCGCGAGCGGCACGCCTTTTGCATCCACGGGTCGATCGGAGGATTCGGCAAGCTTCAGCGCCCGCTGCTTGACATGTTCGGCAAACTGTTGCGGCTTGACGATCTCATCCACCAAGCCCCAATCTTTGGCTCGCTGCCCGCGTACGCCGTCCTGATTGGTGCAGAACATGTCGGCAAGGTCTTTGCGCACTTTTCTCTTGTCGGTCAGACGCGTCAGCCCGCCCGTTCCCGGAAGAACTCCCAGCAGGGGCAGCTCCGGCAGGCTCACGGCGGATGAACGGTCGTCGACAAGGATGATTTCGTCGCAGGCCAGAGCCAGCTCATACCCGCCGCCCGCAGTGGTTCCATTGCACGCGGCGAGAAACTTCAGTCCCGAGTATCGGCTCGCATCTTCGATGCCTATCCGCGTTTCATTGGTGAACTTGCAGAAATTTACCTTCCAGGCGTGCGAGGAAAGGCCCAGCATGTAGATGTTGGCACCCGAGCAAAAAATGCGGTTCTTGGCACTCGAAAAAACCACCGAGCGGATTTCCGGATGCTCAAACCGGATTCTTTCGAGCGCGTCGTGAAGTTCGATATCCACTCCGAGGTCATAGGAATTCAGCTTCAGCTTGTAGCCGGGACGAATCCCGCCGTCTTCGGCGACGTCCATCGTGAGCGTCGCCACCGGAGGATCGAAGGAAAGCCGCCAGTGCTTGTAGCGCGAAGGCTCGGTCTGATAATCCACTGCGGCTGGTTTGGTCTTTGCCTCTTGACTAACCGCTACGTCCACACCGTCCTCCTATTGCAAATTCGCTTGCAACGTCGCTTTTAGTTTTGCAAAACTCTCTTCCACGGACGCTCCCGAAGTATCCAGCACCACGTCGGCTTTCCGGTAGCGCGGTTCGCGGGCCTCCAAGATACGGCGCAAATCTTCCATGGCCTGATCGTTCGCCGCCATGGGACGAACATCGCCCTGCGCCACGACCCGCGACATGTGTTCTTCCGGCCGCGCCTTGATCCACACGGTGAAGCAGTGGGAAAGGAGATAATCAAAAGTCTCTTTTTCCGAGACGATCCCGCCTCCCGTGGACACCACCGCGCGCTCGTTCTCTTTCAGCACCTTTTCCAGTGTCCGCTTCTCCATCGCGCGAAAACCGGCTTGCCCGTAGAGAGAGAAAATCTCGCCGAGGGGCATTCCCGTATCTCTCTCGATTTCGCTATCGAGTTCGACGAAGCGCTGGTTTGATTCCGCGGCCAGCCTTGCTCCGAGCGTAGATTTGCCCGCCCCGCGCATGCCAATCAGGGCGATGCGCATCCGGCGCATCTTCTCTTCGTGGCCAAAGTCGCGCATCAGCCGAAAGACCACATCCTCGAGGCGGTGCTGAGGCAGGCGCTCGAGAAATCTTTGGATCAATCTCTTTTCCGCCGGCTCGTCGGTTTGCGGCAGAAACAAGCTGGCCATGGGCACCTGGAGCGCCCCGGCGATCCTCTCGAGCAACACGACCGAGATGTTTCCTTCGCCGGCCTCCAGTTGCGCGAGGTGGCGTTCGGAAACGTCGGCTTGTTGTGACACCTGCTTGCGGGTCAGGCCGCGGCGGTTCCTCGATTCGCGCACACGCCGGCCAAGAGAGAGGAGAAAATCGCCGTTCTCAGACGTTCCTGTCGGAGGTAAAGTAGGACCCTTGGATGGCGTGGTTGTCGGAGGCGCCATAATGCAGAAGCACTGTACCGCATGCATTATAATACAAGGTCGGCGATGCTTGTCAATCTTAATATGCATTATTGTGCCGACAACCTCACCATCCTCCCAGGAAGGGACTCGTTATGAAACTCGCTAATTATCTCGCCGGCGAATGGGTCGAAGGCTCCGGCCCCGGCATCGAGCTCGTGGACCCGGTAACGGGCGAGGAACTGGCTCGCATTTCCTCGCAAGGCGCGGACCTTGAAGCTGCGCTCGATTTTGCCCGGAGGGAAGGCGGACCACGCTTGCAGCAGCTCACTTACCGAGAGCGGGCGGAAATGCTGGCCAAAGTCGGCGAACTGCTTTCCGCGAACCGGCCCGAGTACTTTCGTCTTTCCCTGCTGAACCTCGGGGCCACCGAGGCGGATGCCTCTTTCGACGTCGACGGCGCGCTTTATACCATGAAGTATTACGCCAAAATTGGGCGCGCCCTGGGGGAAGGGAAGATGCTCAAGGAAGGCGCGTCCTTGCCTCTTTCCAAGACCGGTGTGTTCGGCGCCCAGCACTTTCTCATGCCTGGCAAAGGCGTGGCGGTGTTCATCAATGCTTTTAATTTTCCCGCCTGGGGCTTTTGCGAAAAGGCCGCACCTGCGCTTCTCTCGGGTGTTCCTATCTGCGTGAAGCCTGCTTCCCCGACGGCATGGCTCGCCCACAGGATGGTGGAGGACGTTGTGAAGGCCGGCATTCTGCCCGTGGGCGCCATTTCCCTGGTTTGCGGTTCGGCTCGCGAACTGCTCGATCATGTTCGCGAAGAAGACATCATTTCCTTCACCGGCTCCGCGGACACCGCCGCGCGCGTGCGCTCTCATGCCCATGTCCTCAAACGTTCGGTACGCGTGAACATCGAAGCCGATAGCATCAATTCCGCCATCCTCGGGCGGGATGGCGCTCCGGGGACAGAACTGTTCGACCTTCTGGTGAAGGAAGTGGTAAAAGAAATGACGCTCAAGGCGGGGCAGAAATGCACGACGATCCGGCGCGTCTTTGCGCCAAGCGAAACTCTCAGAGCCTTCGGCGAAGCCGTTTCGTCCCGCCTGAGCACCATGAAAGTGGGGAACCCCCGCAATGCCGAGGTGAAAGTTGGCCCGGTGGTGAACAAGGCGCAGCAATCCGCCTGCCTGGAAGGGCTCAAGAAACTCGAATCGGAATGCTCGGTCGTATTTGGCGGCGACGCCCACTTCCAGCCGGTCGACGCCGATAGGCAAAAGTCCGCGTTCGTTCAGCCCACCCTTCTCGCAAGCAACAACGGGCTCGCGTCGAAATATGTGCATGACCTCGAAGTATTCGGACCGGTAGCGACTCTGATCGCTTACGATAACGCGAACGATCTCATCCCCATGGTTCGTCGCGGGAACGGTTCGCTCGTGGCCTCCATCTTTTCCAACGATCCCGCCTTGCTGCGGGAAGTTGTGCTCGGCGTCGGCGATCTTCACGGAAGGATCATGGCGGTGGATTCTTCGGTTGGCGGTCAGTACACGGGCCACGGCAACGTGGTTCCCAGTTGCCTGCATGGCGGGCCGGGGAGAGCGGGAGGGGGCGAGGAACTCGCCGGTTTGCGTGCGCTTCTGCTCTACCATCGACGCTTTGTAGTGCAAGGCCCGGTCAACTCGATCAAGGATTTGTCGGGATGGTGTGCGGACGCGAATCTGCTCTATTCCTAGAGGAACGGCGCATCTTCGAGTCTCTTCGGTCGGAGCCCGATCGCGACGCTCAATCCAGGGTAAAGGCGACGAAGAGCAACTTCTGATCACGTTGAATCTGCAGGGCCGCAGGCGCCCCCGGCGGCAGGGATTTGAGCGCGCTGCGAAGCCGCTCGAGCGTGGTCATCGGTTGTCCGTTCAGAGTTCGAATCACGTCGCCGGTAAGCAAGGGCACTTCCACGCTTGCCCCGGTCGAGCGCGCGGCTACAAAAATTCCAAACGGATCGCGCAGATCCGGGACCATGGCGGCAATCCTTTGATCAATTTCCACGCCAAGGATTCCGAGCGTCTTAACCAGGCTTTTCTCCGGGTCCACCAGCGCGGCGACTTGGTCCATGTCACGCGGTGGCTCGGCCACAGGCACATCAAACGACAGGCGATCCTTCCCGCGCAGAACCTCCAGATGGACTCTTTGACCGTATTCGAGAGAATAAAAGTGAAAGGCGACGAACGGAAGATTGTCGGCGGGTCTCCCATCTATCGAGGCCAGCGCGTCGCCAATCTGCAATCCGGAAGCTGCCGCCGGGCTGTCTGGCGATACGTCAGAGATAACCACTCCATAATTCCTCGGCAGGTGCAAGGCAGCGGCCAATGTCGGCGTGATGGTCTGCAGCCCGATGCCAATCTGCGCCCGATGCAAGTGGCCGAACTTGCGCAACTGCCGGCAGGCCAGGCCGACCACTCCGCTCGGGATGGCAAAGCCAAGCCCTTCATTTCCTCCCGACTGCGAGAGGATGAAGGTGCTTACTCCGACCACTTGGCCATCGACGTTGACCAGCGGGCCTCCGGAGTTTCCCGGGTTGATGGCGGCGTCTGTCTGGATGTACACCAGCGGCGAGTCGGGATCGGTCTGCCGCGCGACGGCGGAAACCACGCCCATGGTGACCGAATTTCGCAGTCCCTCCGGGCTCCCAAAGGCAAAGACCATCTCGCCCTGTCCCAGCTTGCGGTAGTCCGCCAGAGAAAGAGCGGGCAGCTTCCCCGCGTCGACTTTGATTACCGCCAGATCGAGTTCTTTCGATACGCCAACAATCTGAGCGGGGGCAACACGGGTACGCGTGGAAAGCGCCGCCTCGAGCGAGCTCCCGACCTCGGGATTCGGCAAAACGACTTCGACGCGCTGCGCCCCGCCGACCACATGCGCATTCGTCACGATGTATCCGCTCTGGTCGATCACAAAACCGGATCCGATCGCCCGCTGCCTCCCGATAATCGAGTTGGTGTTGCCGTGGTCGGTTTCCTCGAGGGGGCCGTAGCCCGTGACCAGAATCTGCACCACGCTAGGGGAAACTCTCTTGACGAGCGCGTCGACCGACTGGTTTAGCCTGCGCAGATCGTCGGACGGGCGCTCCTGCGCTCGCGCAAGCCGAGCGCGGTGGCCGAAGAAGACCAGGATCACGACTGCCAGAAGGGGGCGGAAGCGTCGCGAAGTTAGAGAACTGTTCGCGCTCAGCTCGTTTGGGCATTGCCGCATGGCCGTGGCCTCCTCGGGTGTCGACTCTGATGGATGCCTTAGAGATGCACTAGAGTACAACGCCTGACGTTCACCGGCGGTTTCTTTGTCCGAAACGCCGGCCTGCGCATCAAAAAATCCGGAACTCTCGCGTGAAGTCAGATCGCCGGAACGAAGGGCTGCGGCGGCCGCCCCGGCGCTCGAGCACGCGCTCGTTTTGAAGGCACTGCGTTTTCCGCAGGAAAATGCGACCATAGCAATTGCTTTTCGCTTAAGGCACATCGCTCTATGCCAAGAACCCCAACGACGGAAGATCGCCGGCTCGAAGAAGGGCGCACGCACAAGAAGTATTGGAAGCGCTGGGGACCTTACCTTTCCGAGCGCCAGTGGGGCACGGTTCGCGAAGATTACAGCCGGGACGGCGCCGCGTGGGAACATATCCCGCACGACCATGCGCGCTCGCGCGCGAATCGCTGGGGCGAAGACGGCATCGGCGGAATCAGCGACCGCCATCAGATGATGTGTTTCTCTCTCGCGCTCTGGAACGGGCGCGATCCCATCCTCAAGGAACGCCTGTTTGGCCTGACCGGGAATCAGGGCAATCACGGCGAGGATGTGAAGGAGTGCTATTTCTATCTCGATTCGACTCCCACGCACAGCTACATGCGCATGCTGTACAAGTATCCGCAAGCCCGATTTCCCTACGAACAATTGGTTGAGGAAAACGCGCGGCGCGGCCGCGGCCAGCCGGAATTTGAATTGCTCGACACGGGAGTTTTTTCCGGCGACCGCTATTTCGATGTCTTTGTCGAATATGCCAAAGCGGACGTGGAAGACATCCTGATTCGCATCACCGCGTTCAATCGCGGCCCGGAAGCCGCCGCGCTCCATGTCCTGCCACAATTCTGGTTTCGCAATACCTGGTCTTGGGGAAAAGATCTCCGCCGCCCGATCGCGCGAAGGGCCGCCAGCTTTCCCGGCACCGCTTGCGTCGAACTGGAGCACTGGCAGTATGGCAAGCGCTGGCTGCTCGGCGCCGGCAATCCCGACCTGCTCTTCACGGAAAACGAAACCAATTGCGCCCGGCTCTTCAACGGCCCGAATCGCGGCCCTTACGTCAAAGACGCGTTTCACGAATACCTCGTCCATGGCAACAAAGCCGCGGTCAATCGCGATCTAGCGGGAACAAAGATGGCCGCGCTTTATCCCCTGTATCTTGAGTCCGGCGCCTCCGCCACACTGAAGCTTCGCCTCACCGACATCGAGCCGCTCGCGGGCTTGGATACGGATTCGCCCCGAAGCGGCATCATCACCTCACCCGCCCATGCCGAGCGCGCCGCAGGTGTTCCTGGCACCGACGATTTTGCTGCCGGATTTGACGCGCTCTTCACCACGCGTCAAAAAGAAGCCGAGGAGTTTTACGAATCGCGCATCCCGAAAACCCTGTCCGCCGACGCGAAAGCGGTCATGCGCCAGTCCTTCGCCGGTATGTTCTGGTCCAAGCAGTTTTATCACTACGATGTTCGTGCCTGGCTCGAAGGCGATCCTGCCGGGCCCAAACCTCCCGACGAGCGCTGGCACGGCCGCAACAAAGATTGGACGCACCTTTACAACGAAGACGTCATCTCCATGCCTGACAAGTGGGAATACCCCTGGTACGCCGCCTGGGACCTCGCGTTCCATTGCATTCCGATAGCGCTCGCAGATCCCGACTTCGCCAAGGAGCAGCTCATTCTGCTCCTCCGCGAATGGTATATGCATCCCAACGGGCAATTGCCCGCCTACGAATGGGCTTTTGGCGACGTAAACCCTCCCGTGCACGCCTGGGCCGCCTGGCGCGTTTACAAGATCGAGCGTCGCGTCCGTGGTGTCTCGGACCGCGCCTTTCTCGAAAGAGTCTTTCACAAGCTGCTTCTCAACTTCACCTGGTGGGTCAATCGCAAGGATCCTGACGGCGCCAACATTTTCCAGGGCGGCTTCCTTGGCCTCGACAACATCGGTGTTTTCGACCGTTCCGCGCCACTTCCCACCGGCGGGCATCTCGAGCAATCCGACGGCACCAGTTGGATGGGCATGTATTGCCTGAATATGCTGGCCATCGCCCTGGAACTCGCGAAAGAAGACATGGCCTACGAAGACGTCGCGAGCAAATTCTTCGAGCACTTCGTTTACATCGCGCACGCCATGAACGACATCGGCATTGACGGCATGGCTTTGTGGGACAACGAAGATGGCTTCTACTACGACGTCCTGCGTTTACCCGACGGAAGCCAGCATTTCCTCAAGATCCGCTCGATGGTTGGCCTTATTCCGCTTTTCGCGGTGGAAACGCTCGAGCCGGAAATCGTGGATCGCCTGCCGGGCTTCAAGCGCCGCATGCAATGGTTCGTCGACAATCATCCGGACATTCCCGAGCACATCGAAATGACCCAGCGGTCCGCGCGCGGCGTGCGCCGCCTGCTGTCGCTGGTGAACCGCAAGCAACTGCGGCGCGTGCTCGCGCGCATGCTGGACGAAAACGAATTTCTCTCGCCCTACGGTGTGCGCGCCTTGTCGCGGTTCCATCAAGACCATCCGTATGAAGTGCAGGTCAACGGAAATATCAGCCGTGTGCAGTACGAACCTGCAGAGTCCGTCGCCGGCCTGTTCGGAGGCAATTCGAATTGGCGCGGTCCCATCTGGTTTCCCGTCAACTATCTGCTTGTTGAATCATTGCAGAAGTTTCACCACTATTACGGCGAAGACTTCAAGGTCGAATTCCCCACGCATGCCAAACGCGAATGCGACCTATGGACGGTTGCCGCGGAGATTTCACGCCGCCTGGTCCGCATCTTTTTGCGCGACCGCACCGGCCGCCGTCCCGTCGCGGGCGGAGCCGAAATCCTGCAAAACGATCCTCATTGGCGCGACCTGGTTCTGTTTTACGAATACTTTCACGGCGACAGCGGAGCGGGCCTGGGCGCCAGCCATCAAACCGGGTGGACCGGCCTGGTCGCGAAACTCCTCGAGCAAAGCGGAGAATAACGTGCCGCCTTTGGAGTTTCGTGAAGCCATTCCCGGCGACGAGACGGTGCTCTTGCCACGACGCCTTTATCGACGAGTCGTACATCGTTCCCAGCCCGGGAAATGGGTGTCCATGCCATTCATCTCGAAGTCGACCGCGGCAACAATCCGGCGCTGGAACTTTATCGCCGCACCGGCTATAAAGATCACGACCGCTTATTGATGGCCAAATGGCTGAACCGTGCTATCCAATGAGCCGCGAGGTGTGCTTATGAGCGCGAGATTCGAGGGCCGCGTCGTTCTGGTTGCCGGCGGCACCGGCGGCTTGGGCCGCGCGGCCAGCTCCGCATTTCTCGACGAAGGCGCCGATGTTGCTGTTACGTATCGCAATCAGCCGGAATGGGAAGCGTTCCAAAACTCGGCCTCAGCAAACGCGGTCCGGCTGCAAGGTCACGAAGTCGACGTTACCGATGAGGCGGCCGTGACCCGGGTCGTTGAGAAAATTCTCCTCAAGCACGACCGCTTGGATGCCATGGTCAACGCCGTTGGCGCGTATGCGGGCGGCCTCAAATTGTGGGAAATGGAAACGAAGGTGTTCGAGCAGATGTTGCACTTGAATCTTCGCTCGGGTTATGTGTTGTCGCGTGCCGCGGTGCGCGCGATGTTGCGGCAAGGGCGCGGCGCGATCGTAAACGTCGCCGCCAAAGCGGCCTTCGACCACGCCGCCGGAGCCTCCGCTTACGCCGCATCCAAAGCCGCGGCCGTGGCGATGCTGGATGCTCTCGCCGCGGACGTAAAAGGCAGCGGCGTGCGCGTGAACACCATTCTTCCCAGCATCATCGACACGGAAGCCAACCGCAAGGCTATGCCAAAAGCGGACTTCTCGAAGTGGCCGAAACCCCAGGACATCGCGCGCGTCATCTTGTTCTTGTGCAGCGACGACGCCAAAGTCATTCATGGGGCGGCCATCCCGGTCTATGGGGACAGTTGACCTGTAGAGAGCGATTTCGGCGGTCCACTGGCACTGGTCTCTTCAGGACGGAGCCTTGGATGCCGCCTGGTAAAGTTCGATCAACACCTTGCCGCCGTCGGGCGAGGCCACCAAAAAGAAGTTAACGCGGGTGCCGTCCGTTCCCGAGCGCGACGCGGGATAGATCGGCGCCATCTTAAATTTTTCCTTCAAGATTTCCGTGGCGCGGTCCACATTTGCGCACAGAAACTCCACCTGCTGCAAGCCCTCGCCAAATTTGGCGAGGTATTTTGCAATGGCGCCCGAGCCGCCTGGCTCGCGCGTGGTGAGAATGTCGAGAAGAATGTCAGGAGAAAAATGAAGCTCGAACTCCTCGGCGTCTTGATCCGGCGGAACTTCCGCGAGCCTGGGCGTGCCGTTGGCAATACGGATCCGGTTGAAGGTCTCGCGTTGTACCGCCACCCCCGGGGTAATCGTCGGTTGGGGCCCCTGCAACAGGGCCGACAGTTCTTCGTCGGCCCACCACGCGGAAACCGCAATCCCCGCGGTCGCACGTCCCAACCGATACACCTCTTCCGCCGCGGCCTGCCTGACGGACGGCACCGCGGAGGAAAGCCCGGCGATCGCTGCAGCGAGAGGACTGGACATGGCCGCGCTAGGAATTGTAGCGTGAGGGTCGGCGCAATTGAAGCGGTCCCGGCAGGCCCGGGCCAATCGGACGCAACGAAACCTGTTTTCGATTCATCTGAGGGGTATGCCGAAACCAGTTTTGCTCACGGTCGACGACGACCCGGAAGTCCTTCGTGCCATCGAGCGCGATTTGCGCAGCCGCTATGCGGACCGCTACCGGGTCATGCGCGCGAACTCCGGCAGTGCTGCCATAACCACGCTGCGCGAACTAAAAGCCCGCAACAATCCGGTCGCCCTCCTTCTTGCCGACCAACGCATGCCGCAAATGGACGGCGTCGGCTTTCTCTCCGAAGCCATGGAACTTCATCCGCTCGCCAAGCGCGCCCTGCTTACCGCCTATGCGGACACCAGCGCGGCCATCGACGCCATCAACGAAGCCCGCGTCCACTACTACTTCATGAAGCCCTGGGACCCCCCTGAAGAAAAGCTGTATCCCGCCCTGGACGACCTGCTTCAGGAATGGATCTCGACCTATCGTCAGCCGTATGAGGGTATCCGCGTACTCGGCACGCGCTGGTCCAATCGCTCTTACGAACTGCGCGATTTTCTCGCCCGCAACCAGGTCCCCTATCAATGGATCGACGTGGAGCTGGCCGAGAGCGATCCGGAAGTGCGGGGTCTGGTTAGCTCGCTTGGCCCTGAAGTGCAATCCCTTCCGCTCGTGTTGTTCCCCGACGGGGCGCGCCTCGCCGAGGCCCTGCTGCCCGCCGTCGCGGACAAAATTGGCCTCCGCACCCGCGCGCAAACCAATTTTTACGATCTCGTCATCGTAGGAGGCGGTCCCGCCGGACTTGCCGCCGCCGTGTACGGCGCGAGCGAAGGCTTGCGTACCGTGATCATCGAGCGCGAAGCTCCTGGCGGCCAAGCGGGCCTGAGCTCGCGCATCGAAAATTATCTCGGCTTTCCGTCCGGCCTTACGGGCAGCGATTTGGCCCGTCGCGCGGTGGCTCAAGCGAAACGTTTTGGAGTGGAAATTCTTTCTCCGCAAGAAGCCATCGATGTGCGAGTCGAAGGCCCGTATCGCTACTTGAAACTGGCCGATGGCTCGGAGATTTCCTGCCACGTCCTTCTTCTCGCGATGGGCGTTCAGTGGCGCACCCTCGACGTTCCCGGGATCGATCGCCTGCGAGGCGCCGGGGTTTATTATGGCGGGGGAACATCGGAAGCCATTTCCTGCAAAGGCGAAACCGTGTATGTCATCGGCGGAGCGAATTCCGCAGGCCAAGCGGCGATGCATTTCTCCAAGTTCGCCGAGAAGGTGGTCATGCTGGTTCGCGGCAACTCCCTCGCCAGCACCATGTCTCACTACCTGATCGAGCAGATCGAAAAGACTCCCAAGATCGAGGTGTGGACGCGGTCGAGCATCGTGGGCGTTCACGGCGACGCGCGCCTCAGCGGCATCACCGTTCTGTGCTGCCCTACCGGCGAAACCAAACAGTTGCCCGCCAGCAGTCTTTTCATCTTCATCGGCGCCCAGCCTCGCACGGAATGGCTCGGCAACGTCGTCGCGCGCGACGACCGTGGCTTCATCCTTTCCGGCCCGGATCTTATCCGCGATGGCAAAAGGCCCGCGTCGTGGACGCTCAGCCGCGATCCCAGCTTGCTCGAAACCAGTGTTCCCGGAATTTTCGTCGTTGGCGACGTGCGCCACGGGTCGGTCAAGCGGGTCGCTTCCGGCGTGGGCGAAGGCGCAGTCGTCGTACAATTCATGCACCAGTATCTGGCCAAGGTGCAGTGAGGAGCACGCCCGGGCCTCGCATGGAGGAGTTGCAAAATGCAGGAATTTCACAGAAGGGTTTGCGAAGCGACAAAAAATGCCGCCATTGAATTTTGCCGTTTTTCTGATTTGAGACTTAGAGCTCAGGACCTACAACGTTAATGAGCGCGCCGGCCGAGCAAGCCCGCATCGAAGCCCTGGTAGCCGACTTGCGCAAAGTCGCGGCATTCGCCGATCAGCACCAGGATGACCTGGAATGGTTTGTCTCGCAGTCCGGGGAGCTCCGAACACCGGTTGGCGAAATCACGGTCAAGGAAGGATCCCCGGCTGAGGCCATGTTCGTCATCCTGGAAGGAGAATTGCGTGCTCGCCGCGAAATGGGGCCAGCCGGCAGCCCTGTCTATACCGCGCATGCCGGGGACGTTACCGGCGTCCTGCCGTTTTCCCGAATGAAGACCTACTCGGTGACCGTGCGCGCGGTGCTCCCCATGCGCACGCTGGCCTTTCCCGCCAGCAAATTCCCCGAGCTTTTCCAGCGCATGCCCGAGCTTTCCCGGCGCTTGGTGGGATTGCTGACCGATCGCGTTCGCAACGTCACGCGCGACGAGCAGCAACGCGAAAAATTGGCCGCGCTTGGCAAACTGTCGGCCGGTCTGGCCCACGAATTGAACAATCCGTCCGCGGCCGCCCGGCGCACCGCAGCCGCGCTCCACGACTGCCTCGAGCGCCTCCGCTCCGCCAGCCGCAACTCCGCGCTCCGGGCCGAAGACTGTGGATTGCTTGCCCAGCGCGAGGATGAAATTCGCGCTTCCCTGAAGCCCGCGGATTACCACGACGAATTCGCCCGCGCCGATCGCCAGGATGCCATCCAGTCGTGGCTTGAGGGACGCGGCGTCGCCGAGGCTTGGAAGCTCGCTCCGCTCCTTGCCGATGCGAATCTTACCGACGAGCATCTCGAGAGATTTGCGGGAACGGCCGGCGCTGCGCTCGGACCGGAACTGATCCGCTTTGCCACGCTCCTTGAAATGGAACGCATCGCTTCGGAACTTGACAACAGCACCGCTCGCATCTCCGGACTGATCAAGGCCATCAAGGAATACTCCTTCATGGACCAGGCTCCGCTCCAGGAAGTGGACATCAAGTCGAGCCTCGAAACCACATTGACCATCATGCATCACAAACTGAAGCGCGGCATCACCGTGACCCGCGAGTATGCTCCGGACCTGCCAAAAGTTATGGCTTATGGCAGCGAACTGAATCAGGTCTGGACCAATCTCATTGACAATGCCGCCGACGCCATGGGCGACACGGGAAAGCTTCTCGTGCGCGCCGTCCGCGAAAATGAATACGTGCTCGTAGAAATCGCGGACAACGGTCCGGGCATTCCTTCCGAAGTGCAGTCCCGCATCTTCGAGCCGTTCTTCACCACCAAAGAGGTGGGCGAAGGCACCGGGCTCGGCCTGGACGTGGTGCACCGCATCGTCCAGAAAATGCGCGGTCTCGTCACCGTCAAGTCCGTCCCGGGCGACACTCGTTTCCAGGTGCGTATTCCGATGCAAGCCACGATGTGATTCACCCGGTGTAAAGCAAAGGAGACCTCGATGGCCGATACCTGCACGCATGTTGACCAGATTCGCAAAATTAAACCGAAGAGCGAGGGCTGCGAAGAGTGCCTCAAGATGGGAGACAGTTGGGTGCATCTGCGCCTGTGCTTGACTTGCGGCCATGTCGGCTGTTGCGATTCCTCGAAGAACAGGCACGCCACGAAGCATTTTCACACTACCAAGCATCCCGTAGTCCGCTCGCAAGAGCCGGGCGAAAACTGGATGTGGTGCTACGTCGACGAAGTTATGCTGGAAGCAGACTGAACTTCGGCTATTCTTCGCCATGCACCGCTTTTTCGAGCTCTCCTGTAGGGGGCGCAGCTTTGTCCCGGGCGCAGCAAGGCGAATGCCGCGCCTCCCTCACTCGGGCGTTTGCTTGGCTGCCTCTTTACGCTTACTCCTTGCCGGCACCAGCACCGAAGCCAGCAGTGCGATCGAGAGCACTCCTCCCACCACGGCGAGCGACGTATCCACGGGAACGCGCACCCACTTTTCGCCGATCATTTTCCCGCCGATAAACACCAGCACCACCGCCAGTCCTTCATCCAAAAATCGCAGCCGGTCGATGATTCCTGCCAGCAGAAAATAGAGCGCGCGCAATCCGAGAATGGCCAGCACGTTTGAGGTATACACGATGAAGGGATCCCGTGTGATTCCAAACACCGCGGGAATCGAGTCAATCGCCAGGGTCACGTCGGTGATTTCCACGACCAGCAGCACGACAAACAAAGGGGTAGCAAACAGCCTTCCCGCGTCGCGCACAAAAAAATCTGCGCCGCGATACTCCCGCGTCACGCGCAAGTGCCGGCTGAGGAAACGAACCATCCTGCTTTTCTCCGGATGCACCTCGTCTTTCTTGAAAAACAAGCGAATGCCCGCGTAGACCAGGAATGCGCCGAGCGCATACAGCACCCAGGAAAAGTGCTCGATCAGCTCCGCCCCGACTCCGATCAAGATTCCGCGCATCACCAGCGCGCCCACCACACCATATGCGAGCAAGCGGTGCTGGAAGCGGTCTTCCACGCCGAATGCGCGAAAGATCACCAGGAAAAGAAATAGATTGTCGACGCTCAAGGCTTTCTCGATCACATAGCCGGCGAAGAACTCGAGGGCGGGCTGCTTTCCGCCGAAATAGAACACTCCCAGCCCGAAGAGCACGGAAACTCCGATCCAGCAAAAACTCGCGATTGCCGCTTCGCGGAATCCGACCTTATGCGCGTGCCGGTGAAAGACGCGCAGATCCAGCACGATCGCGACGAGTACAACGGCATTGAAGACGATCCACTCGAGTGGAGTGCCCATGACGGCAGCCTTCCCGCGTCAGGGATTGGAGCCGTTTGCTTCCGTGCTGTTCAGGTTCGACAGTTCCACGCGCGTCGTCTGCCCCGCCTCGACGGTTACGGGAACGTCCCAATGCACGCGGATGTCGCCCGCCTCGGCCTCCAGATTGAGCGAGGAAATCCAATAATCGCCCGGAGCCAGTCCGGAAACCGACCCGTGGCCTTCCAAATCCGTGTCCGCCTTGGCGGCGAGGAACTTGATTTGCGCCAGGTCCGGTGCGGTGCGCTGCACCTTCCTGCGGCGTTCGTTCAGCAGGGCCGCCCATTTCTTCTGCGGATTGACGGCGTCGAGCTCCAGTTCGACTCCGGATACCGTCTCCGGATGCGTGCGAATGAATTTCATAAGGGCGTTGAGATATTCCTGGTGCAACTTTTCATACTTCTCGGGATGTTCGGTGCGATCCGCCTCTCGGTATTTCGGCCGGGGCAGGCCGCTGGTGACGCCGCCACGGTTAGACCGCTGGTAGGCCTCCAGAAATTCCTTCACTTTGATGAGGTCATCCGGGGTGAGCAGTTTGTCGAGTTCCGGCGAGGTCAGGTCGAGCGTATCGTGGCCTTTGAGCCAGGCACGCAATTCGGGAGAGACCGTGAGGCTGTCGATGAACGCGTCACGCGCCGGCGGCGGGTCTTTTTCTTCCACTTCCTTGACGATCGCGGTGTAACTCTTGGTGAGAATATAAAAGGTGAACTGGCGCACCGGCTCCGGCCGCGCGGCCGTGGGTGTAATTCGCGCGACGAACTCCAGCGATCCGGTGGCGGTTTGCGCGGAAGCGGCGCCGGCGGAGGAAAAGCTCGCCACGAGAAGACCGCAAGCAAAGTGCGCTGTTTTGCTCATCCCGGAATCGTAGCAGATTGCCGCGGCGCGAGGAAAAGGAACTGCCGCAGCTCGAGCGATTGGCGAACCGCCGCTCGAGTCGACCAGCGCCCTTGACTACTGTGTTAGGCTTGCGCGGTTGGTGGAGGGCGCTCAATCGATTAAGCATGTTCGCAAAGGGACAGGGATATGAAGAGGCTTGCTGTGGTCTTTATTCTTGCCGCGTTGCCGGTCGTCGCGGCGCCATCGTCTGCATCGCGGGCAGCGAAGACTCCGCATGCGAAACAAGCGGCCAACCCTCCCGATGCGGCGCGATGGGAGCAACATTCGCGCAACGTGACGATCATGCGCGATGATTGGGGTATCGCGCACGTTTACGGAAAAACCGACGCCGACGCCGTCTTCGGCATGATCTACGCGCAGGCCGAGGACGACTTCAACCGCGTCGAGACCAATTACATCAACGCCATGGGCTGTCTCGCGGAAGCCGAGGGCGAATCCAAGATTTATCGGGACCTGCGGATGAAACTTTTCATTGATCCCGAAGCCATCAAAAAAGATTACGCGGCAAGCCCGGAGTGGCTGAAAAAATTAATGAACGCCTGGGCCGACGGCTTGAATTACTACCTCGCAAAGCATCCCGAGGTCCAACCGCGCGTAATCCGCAGGTTCGACCCTTGGATGGCTCTCACCTTTACCGAAGGCAGCATCGGAGGCGACATTGAGCGCGTGAATCTCAGCCAGCTTGAGGCTTTTTACGGCAAGGTTCACGTGACGCAAAACGCTCCGGCGTTTGACGAGGACATCGAGGAGCCGGGCGGCTCGAACGGCATGGCCATCGCGCCCTCGAACACCGTGGATCATCACGCGCTGCTGCTCATCAATCCCCACACCTCGTTTTTCTTTCGTTCCGAATTGCAAATGGCCAGCGAAGACGGCCTCGACGCCTACGGAGCAGTGACCTGGGGCCAGTTTTTCGTCTACCAAGGGTTCAACGACCGCGCCGGTTGGATGCATACCTCGAGCGGCGCGAGCCAGCTTAGCTTTTATCTGGAAACCGTCGATAAAAAGGGCGACCGCTTTTACTACAAGTACGGCAACCAAGAACTTCCGGTCGCGACCGGCGAAATCACCGTGCCGTACAAAACCGACAAAGGGATGGCCGAAAAAAAGTTCACCGTGTTCCGCACGCGGCATGGGCCGGTCGTCGGCGAGACCGAGGGCAAGTGGCTGACCATCCGAGTGATGAACGAGCCGGTCAAGGCGCTGACACAATCGTATTTGCGCACGAAGGCGAAAGACTACCAAACGTTTCGCGAGAAGATGGAGCTCCATACGAATTCGTCCAACAACACCGTCTTCGCAGATGCCGACGGCGAGATCGCCTACTTCCACGGCAACTTCATTCCCCGGCGCGATCTCAGCTTCGATTGGAGCAAGCCGGTCGACGGCAGCAATCCGGCGACGGACTGGCACGGCCTCCTTTCCGTCGATGAAACGCCCCACCTGCTGAATCCCAAAAACGGCTGGCTCTACAACTCCAACAATTGGCCGTGGTCCGCGGCGGGACCATCGAGCCCGAAGAAGGAAGATTTTCCCCCGTACGTCGAAACCGGCGGAGAGACCGCGCGCGGACGGCACGCCATCCGTGTGCTCGAAGGCAAAAAGGATTTCACACTCGACTCGCTCATCTCCGCGGCCTACGACAGCTATTTGACGTGGTTCGAGAAGCCCATCGCGGCGCTCGTCAAGGGCTGGGAGGAAACGCCGAACGACGATCCCCGGAAAGCCAAGACCGCGGAACCGGTTGCCGAGCTGCGTAACTGGGATTTGCGCTGGGGCGTAGCGTCCGTGCCCACTTCGCTGGCCGTCTTCTGGGGCGAAGTCCTCGAGCGCCGCGTCGGCCCGGACGCGCGCAAGGCCGGCATCTACCTCAGCGACTACGTTTCGACAAAGTTGCCGCCCGACATTCTGCTTCGAGCGCTGGCCGAAGCTGCGGACAAACTCTCCGAGGATTTCGGCACCTGGAAGACCCCTTGGGGTGACATCAACCGCTTCCAGCGCCTGACCGGGGAAATCGTCCAGCCTTTCAGCGACTCCGCGCCGAGCATTCCCGTCGGCTTCACTTCGTCATTCTGGGGTTCGCTCGCTGCTTTCAGCGCCCGCGATTATCCCGGAACCAAGAAGCGGTATGGCGCGAGCGGCAACAGCTTCGTGGCGGTCGTCGAATTTGGCGACAAAGTGCGCGCCCGCGCCGTGACCGCCGGAGGCGAGAGCGGCCATCCCGCTTCGCCGCATTTCAACGATGAGGCCGAGCGGTACAGCACGGGAAACTTGCGCGAGGTTTACTTTTATCGTTCCGAGCTAGAAGGCCACACCGAGCGCCAATACCATCCCGGCAGTTGAAAAAGAGAAATCGGGCCGGACTTAGGCGGACCTGGCTTTGGATTTGAGGGACTTCGCCAGTTTTTCGATTTCTCCGGTTTCTTTGACGATGCGGAGAGAAAAGACGTCGGCCGTCGGAGTCTTCTCAAGTTCGTTGCGCAAATCGGAGGTGAGTTGATAGAGGCGCTCGACGCCCTGGCGGAATTCCTTTTCGTTTTCCAAAAGGCGGGCTCGCTTTGCGGCCGCGGCTCCGGCAGGATGGGAATCAATCTCGGCGGGGTTCGGCGTGTAACCGGGCTGGGGCTTAGGGGGTGGGGTTGGCGCATTTTGCCCGGCGACGATGCCCCTGGGCAATGCGAGAGAGCCGGGCAGCAGGGCGGCGCTCAGGAAAAAGTTTCGGCGGGTTTGGCGCATGGCAGCCTCCCTAGCAGGTGTCGACTTAACGTCGGGCGAAGAGCAGGAACAAAACCGCGGAGGCGAGGCCCAATAGAAGCAGGCCGCCAAGGATGCGAAGGAATAAGGAGGCTGGCGCGGCAGGGATAGGTCCCGGCGGGCGCCCGGGAGGAACGGGAGGGACAAGAACGCCGATGCCCGTAAGCTTGCTTGGCGGGCCGCCGGAGTGCGCCGGACGAAGCTTCGGGCTCGAGTTCAAATTCGTATTCGGCGAATTCGTAGGGCATTGGAAAAAGGCTACTCCCCCGGTGGGAACGTGTCTAGAATAACCCGGAAAAAGGCCGGATAAACTCGCCGCCACACAGGCGTGGCTAGATGAGGCGGAAGACAACTTCGATGGTGACCCATGATGCGAGGGCGCGGCGGGCGGCGTCGTGCGCGGGAATAAATTTCCAGGCGCGTACGGATTCTCGGGCGCGTTCGTCGAGCCCAAGCCGACTCCTTGGACGATCTGAACTTGCCAAGCGCGGCCGTCCGTGCCAACCAGAACGCGCAGCGTGACTCTTCCTTGCAGCTTGGCCTCGCGCGCTTGGTCGGTGTATTGCGGCTCGGGACAATACGCGCAAAGGGGAAGCGTGACACCGTTGCCGTAGGCGCCTTGGTAGGAATCGCCTTGGCCGCCACCAGGTCCCTCGTCGTCTCCCATGGCGCCATTCCTTCCGGCACCAAAGCCGTGGTCTTTGCCGGGCCCTGCCGAGTTCGTATCCTCTTTCATCCACGGCAAACCGAGATTGATGATGAGAGGCGGCAGTGGAGACGCGTTGGCATCAAACACGGATGCGGGAACGGGAAGCTCCGGAACCGGGTTCACCATCAGACGTGGTGGCAAGAGCGGCCTGGAAGAGCCGGGCGCCAGGTCGCCGTGTCTTGCCGGCCTCGCCTCGTTTTCACCTCCCCCGCTCTTGATTCCAATAGATGGCTGACCGAAGAGGCTTTGGCCCGGAACGGGAAAGAAAGTGTGTGGCCCGTGAAGCGGAGCCTCCGGCCCGGGATTGCCGGCTCTCGGTCGCCCCCCACTGCAAATGCAGAAACAGCATCCCTGAAATCAGCAGAACGTGAGCGAGCAAGGAGATGGTTCGCGACCGATTGGCAAGTGAAGGAGGGCGCGAAGGCAGGAGCTCGAGCGGCGCGCCGTTGGCAGAGGAAGGAAAAATGCGCGCGGGGGCAAACAGTTGCTGGAGATTCTCGCGAATGCGTTGAACCCAGCAATCCCGCGAGGAAGAGAGTAAGGCCAAGGACCGCAGAAAGGGATCGCGCACGGACAGGCCTCCACGGACGCCTCGGAATCAGGGCGGTGGACCTTTCGACCAAGCCGCAAACCGGTAATGAGAATACAACGCCGGGAGATGGGTTGCCTGAAGCTCGGCCATTTCGCGACAGAACCAAGAACTCACGCGGAGTTCCGAGAGCTTCCTGACCGGGTGGAGCCAAGCTCCCGCCGAAAGGAAAGCGGAGCAAAGCATGCAAGAATGGTGAAGCGGAAAAGGTTTAAAGCAAGCGGAAAACGACTTCGATGTTGACGCGGCAAGCCACCGGTTTGCCGTTCGGTCCGCTAGCGGGACGCATTCTCCAGTTCTTCACTGCGGAGATGGCCTTTTCCTCCAGGCCGAGTCCCGGCCCCTTGAGAACGCGCGGCTCGATCACGCGCCCGTCTGCGGTGACGATCACGTCCAGCAGCACGCTGCCCTGATATTTGGCCTTGCGCGCTTCGTCGGAATAGTCCGGGTTCGGGCAGTAGATGCAACCGGGCTGGCCGACGCCATTCACGCCGGCGCGGAACATTCCGCCACCGGTCCCGCCGCCTTCTCCTGGTCCAAGACCGCCCCCGGAACCGCTGCCAATCCCGCCGCCGTCTCCTGTCCCAATGCCGCCGCCACCGCCCGGCCCGGCCGAATAGTTCACCGACGCGGCCAAAGGATCACCCATGTTGCTCAGCGCCGGATTGCTGACTTTCAAATCCGGCGGGCCGAGGAGCGAGGGATCCATCGGCAGCTTGGGATTCGGATTGCGAATGACCGGCGCGGGCGGAGTGAACTGCGTGTACTGAAACTTCGGCGCTCTGCCCTTGGTCGGAGGCAACTGTTCGTGCGCGCCGCCGCCACCGCCGCCGCCCGCCTTGTTCGCACCCGCAGGAAGCTTGGCGAGGTACGGCGAAATATCCAGTGGCGTGACGTCGACTTTGGTGTTTGCCTGAGTCGTCGAAATCACGTGCGTAAAAACAGGTACCGTGAGCAGCGCGATGACGGCCGCATGCGCTGCCACCGCGAGCACCTGGCTGGTGCTGAAGTTCTCGTCTTTGGTCCAAATGTCTTTGACCTTGACCGGCTTGATCCCTGGCGGCAAAGGCGCCTGTTTCGGCGGCGAAAAGAACTCCTTGACGCGCGTGCCAAAAGTGCCGAAACTCCCTCCCCAGGAAACCGCCAGGCGGCTGTTAACCGGACGATTCTTTAGCGGGTCGGGACGGAAATATTCCGCGAGATTGCCGAACAGCCCAGCGCCGAAAGAGGTTCGTATGAAGGGCGCATCCTTGCGCTCGCGAACCTTGACGGGACGCTCGGTCAGAAATTGCTTGAGGTTCGACCAGAAGTCATCGGGAACGAGGATCGCCGGCCTGCCGAACCGCGGGACATAGGAAGGCCGTGTTGAAGGGGAAGGTTGTGAGGCCGTCTGAGACACCTTCGGCCTCGGGGGAGGAGGTGGTACAAGCTTGTTGTAGTTTCCCGGCACCGTTTGACCCCCTACTATAGACGCACTAGCCCCGCTTTGGATATGCCCTAGCGATAGGATTCGCCAAGCCTGGGAAAGGTTGTGCGCCCTGGAGCGGCTGACACCTATCTGCAATTCATTGTAACATAGATGGTTCGACTGGTTTCCGAGGTTTCCCGCCGTGTACCTGGTCGAACGGACAGCAACCGAGGCGGTAGAAAACACGGCAAAAGAAGGGATTTCCGGCGCTCCAACCCATGGCCGAACCACTCGAACTCAAGAAGACGCTCAACCTGCCCAAGACCAACTTTCCGATGAAGGCCAGCTTGCCCGAGAACGAGCCGAAACAGCTCGCAGCCTGGTACGGGGCACACCTTTACGAGCGTATTCTCGAAGCGCGCAAAGGCCAGCCGCTCTTCGTGCTGCACGATGGGCCGCCGTATCCCACTGGAGAAATTCATCTCGGCACCGGCCTGAACAAAATCCTTAAAGACTTGATCGTAAAAACAAAAAGCATGGCCGGTTACTACGCGCCGTACGTGCCCGGATGGGATTGCCACGGCCTGCCCATCGAGACGCAGGTCGAAAAGGAACTGGGCGGTAAAGGCAAAGTTCCGCCCGCGGAGTTCCGCAAGCTGTGCCGCGAATTCGCAACGCGCTATGTGGAGCAGCACAAGCGCGATTTCAAGCGGCTCGGAATTTTCGGCCAGTGGAACGATCCGTATTTGACCATGAGCTTTGACTATGAAGCCACGATTGCCGGAGCTTTTCTGGACTTTATGGAGAAAGGCTACGTCTACCGCGGGCGCAAGCCGGTGTACTGGTGCATTTACGATTCGACCGCGCTGGCGGAAGCGGAAGTGGAGTATGAGGATCACAGCAGCCCGTCCATCTACGTGCGATACAAGCTTGTTCAGGATGGCGCGCCCGCGCAGAAAATCCCCGCCGAGCTGAAAGGCAAGAATGTTTATGCCATCATCTGGACGACCACCCCGTGGACCATTCCCGCGAGCATGGCCTTGGCCTTTAATCCAGCCTTTCCCTATGCGGCTGTCGAAACCGACGGTGAGGTGGAAATCGTCGCCGCGCAGCTCGAGCACGCCGTCTGGGAGACCCTAGGAAGGAAAGGGTCGGGAAAGACGCTTAAGACGTACTCCGGCCAGCAACTTGCGGAGGCCGGTCTAAAGTTCCAGCACCCCTTTCTCAACCGCACGGTGCCAGCGGTGCTTGCTGATTATGTGGAACTCGATCAGGGTACGGGCATTGTGCACACCGCTCCCGGCCATGGCGCTGACGACTTTCTGACGGGGCAGAAATACGGCCTGGAAACCTACGCACCGATTGATGACAAGGGGGTTTATCTCGAAGGCTTGCCGGAGTACAAAGGCAAGGATGTTTTTGCCGCGAATCCCATCATCGTCAAACTTCTAGCCGATCGGGGCGCGCTTCTCGCCAATCATCCCTACAAGCACAGCTACCCGCATTGCTGGCGCTGCCACAACCCGGTGATTTTCCGCGCCACCGAGCAGTGGTTCATCAAAATGGACCAGACTGGCAAGGGGCGCCAGAAAACGCTGCGGCAGGAAGCGCTCGAAGAAATTCACCAGGTGAAGTGGATTCCCGCCTGGGGCGAAGACCGCATGCACGAGATGATCGAGAAGCGGCCGGACTGGACCGTTTCGCGGCAGCGCTTCTGGGGCGTGCCGATCATCGTTTTTTATTGCCAGGGTTGCGGGAAGCGGCTCGAGGATTACACGGCACTACGCCATGTTGTGAAATGGTTCGAGAAGGAAGGAGCCGACGCGTGGTACCAGCATTCGCCGGAGGAGCTGCTTCCGCGGGGAACGAAGTGTGCCTGCGGCGCTTCGCACTGGCGCAAGGAAAACGACATTCTGGACGTGTGGTTCGATTCTGGCTCGTCGCATTTGGCGGTGCTGAAAGGCCCTGAATGGCCCGCGGATGTTTATCTCGAAGGCCCGGACCAATATCGCGGCTGGTTTCATAGCTCGCTGCTCGTGGCCACGGGTACGCGCGACGCGGCGCCGTATCGCAGCGTGGTCACCCACGGCTGGACGCTTGACGAGCAGGGCCGCCCGATGTCCAAATCGCTCGGCAACGCGCTTTACCCGATTGAAATCTGCGAGCGCTGGGGCGCGGATTTGCTGCGGCTCTGGGTGGCGTCGGTCGAATATCAGGCCGACGTAAAAATGAGCGAGCGCGTGATGACGCAGCTCAGCGAAGCCTACCGCAAGATCCGTAACACCTTCCGGTTCGCGCTGAGCAATCTTGGCGACTTCGATCCAACGCGAGATGCGCTAGCCAATGCCGAGCTCGAAGAAATCGATCAGTGGATGCTCGATCGCACCGCGGATCTGGTAAAGAAGTGCCGCGAATGGTACGCGAATTACGAATTCCACCGTGTTTACCACGCCATCCACGACTACTGCGTCGTGGACCTCAGCGCCCTTTATTTTGACGTTTTGAAAGATCGCCTGTACACCAAAGCGAGGAAAAACAAGTCGCGGCGATCGGCGCAAACCGCGGTTTGGAAGATCGCCGACGCGTTGGTACGGCTTGCCGCACCGGTGCTGGTCTTCACCGCGGAAGAAATCTGGAAGCATCTGCCGAAAACCGCGGGCGCACCGGAAAGCGTGCACCAGGCGGTGTTCCCCGAAGCGGTGGCGTTGGCTTGCGGCATTGCCGCAAGAGAGGCGGAAAGGTGGGAGCGTCTTGCCCAGGTTCGCTCCGCTGTTCTCCTGGCGCTCGAACAAGCCCGAGCGAGCAAAGCCATCGGCGGCGGTCTGGAAGCCAAGGTTCGTTTGCACGCCAATGCGAAAGCGCCCGGATTGCAAGAACTTCTTAGGGAAAAAGGTTCACTGCTTCCTGCACTCTTTATCGTATCGCAAGTCGTGGTCGATCCCCGGGAAAGCGACGGACTTGTGCCGAGCGAAACCCTCCCGGGCTTAGCCGTCAAAATCGAGCGCGCGGACGGCAAAAAATGCGAGCGCTGCTGGAATTACTCCAGCCACGTCGGCGAGAACGCGCGCTATCCGACGGTTTGCGAACGCTGCAGCGAAGCCCTAGAGGAAATCGAATCCGACGGGACGGCAGGCGTGGCGGCGAACGGATAATGTTGACTCGTCTTATTCAGGAATCGCGCGGCTTTTCTGAAGCGCGGCAGGTTGCTGCCGCTCTTTCCGGCCGGAGCCTGTTCCGGCAAAGCGCGGCCGCCCTTCTCCTCTCGCCGCCCGTTTACCCCGAGTTTCGAGGGGGCAACGGTTTACGCCGAGCTCGTTCGGCGAAGGGTCACTCGCGACTGTCTTTATTCTCCTTGACCTCATGAGCACCTCCTCCCGCCTGCGCTGGCTGTGGCTCACACTGGCCGTGGTGCTGCTCGACCGCGCTAGCAAAGCATGGTTCGAGGCGCGAACCATCGAAGGCTGGCGCCACGAAGTCCTTCACAATTTCATCTATCTGGTGCACAGCCGGAATCCCGGCATCGCCTTCGGCGTGTTGGCGGACTCTGCTTCCACCACCACGCGGGTCATGCTAATCGCCGGTTCCCTTCTGGTGATCGGCGTACTTGCTTGGCTGCTGGTCGCGGGCAAAGTTGGCACTCCCTTGGGGAATGCGGGCCTCGCGCTACTGCTCGGCGGCGCCGCGGGCAACCTCGCCGACCGCATCTTCCATGGAGCGGTGACCGACTTTTTTGAACTGTGGCTCGGCACCTATCATTATCCCGCCTTCAACGTCGCCGATTCCGCCATCACCATTGGTGCCGTGTTCCTCCTTTCCGACATCTTATTTGGCCGCAAACAGCAAACGCCCGATCAAGTTTCCTGAAGTGTCGAACAGGAAGACGGCAACCGATTGTTCAGCCAAACCGAGTAGGTGTGACGCGCATCCTTGACCGTCGCGGCGCCTAAGCCATACTGGTTTTAAGAGGTGTCTTATGCCAGCTCTAGTCGAAGCGACCGATTCCCCGTTTATTGCCGAGGCTTTAAGCGCGCCTGCTCCCCATCTGCAAGCTTTAGCAAAGCAGCTGGCCGGCGACCCCGAACTGGTCCTGGCGGCGGTAGACGCGCTCGGTTCGCTATCCCCGCGCATCCGCTTTGCGGCCAGCAGACTCTTGCACATCGTAAACAAGAGAGCTCCGGAAGCGCTGTACCCGCACTTTGCTTGCTTGGCACGGCTGCTCAAAGATAAGAACAGCATTCTGCGGTGGAACGCCATGCTTGCGCTGGGCAATCTCGCTCCGGCTGATCGTGAAAACAAGCTCGACGCGATTCTCGAGGCCTATCTGGCCCCGATCTCAGGCGGGAAGCTTGTTGATGCCGCCAACGCCATGCGTGGGGCCGCCGCGATTGCGTGTGGCAAGACTTATCTCGCGGACGAGATTCGGAAGTCCATCCTTGCCGTGGAGCAGGCTCGTTATGCGACGCGGGAATGCCGCAATGTAGCGATCGGCCATGCGATCCGGGCGCTTGATGTATTATTCCCGGCACTGCAAAACCGCCAGGGGGTGCTCTCCTTCGTGCGGCGCCAGAGAACGAATCCCAGGCGTGCGACCAGGAACAAGGCGCGTAAATTCCTGGCAAAGTGGCCGGCGGCCAGTGGTCAGACCGGCGCTTGCGCCGAATGCGATTACAAGGCCCAGCAAGGCGGGCGATGAGGGAGTCGCAGGCGCTCTCGTTTCGACGCGTACTGCTAGAATCACTCGCGTGAGTTCCGATTCCGCGCAGATGCTTCGCGAGTTCTCGGCTGCGCCGGCCGACGCGGGGATGCGTCTCGACCGCTTCGTTGCGGTGCAATGCCCGGAGCTGAGCCGCACACGCGTGCAAGAGTTGATCACCGCGGACCACGTGCGCGTCAACGGTAAACCCGCGAGCAAAGGATCGCTGCATCTTCGCGGAGGCGAGAAAATCACCGTCGAGATTTTCGAGCGCCCGGCGATCGCTGCGCGACCCGAAGCCATCCCGCTCGAAGTGCTCTACGAAGATGAAGACGTCATCGCCATCAACAAACCCGCGGGAATGACCGTCCACGCCGGCGCCGGAAACGTCTCGGGCACTCTGGTGAACGCGCTGCTTGGACGGGGGCTCAAGCTGTCCCAAGGCGGCGATCGGCTGCGCCCCGGAATCGTGCATCGTCTCGATAAACAGACTTCGGGAGTCATCCTGGTCGCCAAGAACGACGCCGCACACGCCAAGCTCGGGGAAGCGTTCCAGCAGCGCGAAGTGAAAAAAACCTACCTTGCTCTGGTACAGGGCATTTTGCAGGAAAGCATCGGCAGCATTGAGCTGGCCATTGGGCGCGATCCCATCCATCGCACGCGCATGGCCACGACTCGAAAATCCTGGCGCGGAGCGCCGATCGCGAATCCCCGCGCGGCGCGCACGGACTGGCGCGCCCTCGCAAACATCGCCAACACTACGCTGGTCGAGGTCCAACTCCACACCGGACGGACACATCAAATACGTGTGCACTTCTCCGCCCTAAAGCATCCCGTGGTTGGCGATACGCTCTATGGAGCAGCGGCCGAATGGCGCGTCGGCAAGGTCACACTGCCAAAGTTGCAGCGCCATTTTCTCCACGCCGCCAGGCTCGGCTTCGCCCAGCCACGAACCGGCGCGTGGACCGAGGTTCTCTCGGCTCTGCCCCAGGAACTCAGCGATTTTTTGCACCAACTTTCAGTTGCTGCCGGCCAACCGCAAAGCCGAATTGACGCTGCGCTCCGAGCGTACCTATAATTCTTACATCCATGAAGCGTCGAAACACCCTCATCGCGGCTGTTCTGGCGGCGGCAGTCTTGCTTGCAGCCTCCGCCATCCGGGCGCAGCAACCCCCCCCGAGTAGCAAGCCACAACAAGCGCCGCCCGCCGCTCCGCCTCCCGGCCAGCAGGGCAACCCGCAAAGCGGCCAAACGTTTGTGAGAGAAGTCAACCTCGTCGACGTGCTCTTCACCGTCCTGAATCGCCGCCATAAATTGGTGCCGGACCTGCAAGAGGGCGATTTCAAAGTTTTCGACGAAGGCAAGGCCCAGGAAATCCGCTATTTTAGCAAGCAAACCGATTTGCCCTTGCGCATCGGCATGCTGCTTGACACTTCGAACAGCATTCGCGACCGCATCAAGTTTGAACAGGAGGCTTCCGTAAGTTTCCTTTTCAGCGTGCTGCGCCACAATAAGGACCAAGCGTTTGTCATGACCTTCGATGACGAACCGCAAATCCTTCAGCCCTTCACGAGCGACACCGGGGCGCTGCGCGACCAGGTCATGGGCACGCGCGCCGGCGGTGGCACGGCCATTTACGACGCCATCTACCATGCTTGCTCCACACAGCTGAATCATCCGCCGCGCCCCGAGGGGGACCAGCCGGATGTTGTTCGGCGCGTGATGATTCTCATCAGTGACGGCGAAGACAATTTGTCCACACACACGCGTGCCGAAGCCATCGAACTGGCCCAGCGTACCAGCGTGGTGATCTACACGATCAGCACCAGCACGCAATGGGTTTCGCTCGAAGAAACCGACCCGAACAAAACCAGCGACCGGAAATACCATCTCACCGAAGGCGACAAGATTCTTCAGGACCTCGCGGAAGAAACCGGCGGGCGCGCGTTCTTCCCCTATCACGTCGACGATCTCGACCAATCCTTCCAGGACATCGGCGACGAACTGCGCAACCAGTATTCCATCGCCTATCAACCCGCCAACTACGTGTTGGACGGGCGCTATCACAAGATCCGTGTCGAAGTCCCGGACCACAAGGGTTACCAGGTGCGTGCGCGCCGCGGATACTATGCACGGGCGAATCGGGACGTGCATGCCCCGTCGGAACCCGGCTCGGGGGCCCCCCAGGGAACCCCGCAAGCGAACTCGAGGCCTTGATTTTCGATTTGGCCTTTCGCAGGCTGCTCCAGAAAGTGTTTGGTTGGCCTTCAACGGCTTGCACCCCGGCCTCCTGAAATTTCAGCGTTTTTCCGAGCACCATCGTGGCGGGACACCCGGCAAGTTAGAAAGCTTGCGCCTGAAACGCAACTTGCCGTTCCGGCGTCTCACATTTTAGTCTTAGGTTTCTGAGCGGTCGGTTCATTTCCATTTCAAGTAAAGCTTGGCGGGACAAAAAGTCTGGAGGCGGATGTGCGAAAGCATAGGAAAGCCTTGCTGATTCTCCTGTTGATCGTGGCCGCGATTCCGCTGCGCGCGCAAGCGCCCAGTGCGGCGGATCTGAACGCCATTTATCAGATCAAAGACGAAGGCTTCAATCACTCGCAGGTCATGGACCTCATGAGCTATCTCACGGACGTCTACGGCCCGCGGCTGACGAATTCGCCCAACGTCAAACAGGCCGCCGACTGGACCATGGGCAAAATGAAAGAATGGCAGCTTGCCAACGTACACCTCGAGCAGTGGGGACCTTTCGGCAGAGGCTGGTCGAACGAGCGTTTCTCGCTGCAGGTGATCTCGCCGCGGCCATTCCCGCTCGTCGCCTATGCCAAGGCGTGGACGCCGGGCACGACCGGCGTGGTTACCGGGGAGGCAGCGTGGGCGCCGATTCAAAAAGAAGAGGACATGGAGAAGTATCGCGGAAAGCTCAAGGGAAAATTCGTCTTGACGGCGCAGCAGCCAGAAATTCCACTGCGCACCGAAGCGCAATTCCATCGCTACACCGATGCCGAACTCGTGGAGGAGTCCGCCGAACCGGTGCCAACCGCGCGCGCCGAGGACCGGTTTGCCCGGTTTCGCGCGCAGCGTGAGTTAAACGAAAAGATTCAGAAGTTTTTGGTGGACGAAGGAGTTGCCGTTTGGCTTGAGCCTTCGCCGGGAGACGACGGAACGGTATTTGTGTCGGGCGGGGGAGGACGCGACCCCAAGGATCCGCCGGCGCCTCCGCGCGTGGCGGTGGCCAATGAAAACTATGGCCGGCTCGTGCGCATGCTCGAAAAGAAGGTTCCTGTCACATTGCAAGCCGACATTCAGAACAAGTTTTATGACGACGACCTCAACTCCTTCAACATCATCGGCGAAATTCCCGCCTCCGAAAAAGCCAAGGCCGACGAAATCGTGATGATCGGCGCGCACTTTGATTCCTGGCACTCCGGAACGGGGGCCACCGACAATGGAGCCGGCTCCGGCGTGATGCTGGAAGCCATGCGCATCCTCAAATCGACCGGGGTGAGGCTCCGCCGCACGGTGCGCCTCGGGCTGTGGACCGGCGAAGAGCAGGGCTTGCTCGGCTCGCGAGCCTACGTGAAGCAGCATTTTGCCGACTGGGAGCCGGAAGGGACGGACAGGGAAAAAATCAAAGTTCTGCCCGAGCAAGCCAAGCTCGACGCGTATTACAACGTGGACAACGGCTCAGGGAAAATCCGCGGTATCTATCTCCAGGGCAACGAGGCCATCGCGCCGCTGTTCGCCGGGTGGATGGAGCCGTTCCACAATTTGGGCATGAATCGACTGACGATTCGCAACACCGGCGGCACCGATCACCTGTCTTTCGATGCCGTGGGTCTGCCGGGCTTTCAATTCATTCAGGATCCCCTGGATTACGACACGCGCACGCACCACTCCAACATGGACGTCTACGAACGCATCCAGGAACCGGACATGAAGCAGATGGCGGTGATTGTGGCTTCCTTCGTGTATTTGACTGCCAACCGCGACGAAATGGTTCCGCGCAAGCCGCTCCCCAAAACACGGGCGAAGCGCACGAGTCCGTTCTAGGCGTTTAAAGAACCATTCGACTAACGACACCGCATTCCCTGAAACCTTTTAGGAGATGGCTTGCTGCCTTCTAGCCTTTCGGCGCGTAGTATCCTTTGCGTGCTAGCGCCTTCAAGTCCTTTTCCGTCATTTCCACTTTGATTTTGCGGAAGGTGCCATCCCGCGCGGCGTTGCTCGGGTAGTACCCGATAGTGTATTCGCTACGCAATTCTTCGGAGATCTGGTCGAAGGCCTCCTGAAGATGTTTTTCCGAGGAAACTTCGATGACCCGGCCTCCCGTTTGATCCGCGATCTTGTGGGCGATGTCCGGCCGCCAGCCCTGCCCGGGGTCGTGCACCAGCAGGAAGTGCACGACGGTATTCGTGCGCTGCGCGGCTTCGATGGCTTCCTCGACGGTCACCTTGCTTCCAAAATCCTCCGCGTCGGTAATAAGCACAAGCGCCTTGCGCCCGGCCTCGGAGGCCAGTCTGTCTCCGCAGGTCACCCAGATCGCATCGTACATATGGGTTCCATTGGGGCCGGAAGGAAGGGTGCCCGGCGTCACCATGGGCCCGCCGGCGTTGACCTGCGCGTGATGGATGGCGCGCTGCAATTGCGCGCGGTCCTCGGTAAAATCGGAGAGAAGGTCTACGTCAAGATCGAACGAGACCACCATGGCCTCGTCGCCTTTGCGTAGGACCTGGCTCAAAAAACGGGAAGCCGCATCTTGCTCCGCGGGCAGCCGATTCTGTTCGCTGCCGCTCGTGTCAATCAGCAACGCCAGGGTGATCGGAAGAGTTTTTTCCGCGGTAAAAAAGGCGATCTTCTGCTCCTGGTCGTTTTCGAAGACGCGGAAGTCTTCCTTCTTGAGATCGGGGACGATATGCTTTTTCCTGTCTCGCACGGTGGCGAAAACATTGACGAGGCTGACCTCGCTCTTAATGGTCGGCGCCTGCTGGTCACTCTGTTGCGCGGCCTGCTGGGCGGGTTCCCGCGTCCACGCCTGCCCGGCCAGCGCCCATACAACCAGCGCCGCCGCGCAGGGCGTCAAAACTTTGGTCTTCGAACGCATGTATACTTTCATAGATACACAGATGCCCGCCAAACGCGCCATGCGGGTCATCTCCGCCCAATTAGGATGCCGCTGAGCGCCTCATGGGATGTGCCTGATTGAATCTAACCGAGCGGACGCTTCCAACACGAAGTTTGGCCTGAGGACCATGAAAAGTCTACGAAAAACCATTCTTTTGCTTGGCTTGGCACCCCTGGCCCTCGTTTCCGCGCCGCTCCTCGCGCAACAGGACCGACAAAGCTCGGCGCCTCCCGCCCCGGCGCAAACTCCCGCTCCCGCGGCTCAGCAACCCCAGCAACCGCCCGGGGTGCGCGTCCAGGTGAATCAGGTGCTCGTGCCGGTTACGGTGAAAGACGGCTCCGGCCGCCTCGTTCCGGACTTGAACCGGACGGATTTCCGCATCTTCGAAGACAGCGTCGAGCAGAAAATCGTTTACTTCAGCGCGGACCCTGTTCCTCTATCTTTGGTTTTGCTCATCGACAACGATCTGAAGCGCAATGACGCCCGCCAGGTAGCGGCAAGCCTGGATGCCATCGTGGCTGGCTTGAGCACGAGCGATGAAGCCTTTGTCTGCCGCTTCGACCAGTTTTTCCACGAAGGAAAAGGATTTGTGAGCGATCAGGACAGGCTGCTAACCGAACTAAAGCGCACGCGCCTTGATGACCGACCTTCCGCCGGGCCCACCAGCGCGGCCATCGCCGAGAGCCCCACGATCAACGGCCACTCGGCGACCGGCGACGCTCCCAAAACACCGGAAACCACCATGATCCTCAAAAGCCAGTCCACCAAGGCGCTCGACGACGCCGTCTATGACGCGGCGCAGCTGCTCAAGGACCGCGACCCGGAGCGCAAGCGCCGCAAAATCATTTTGCTCATCTCCGACGGGGAGAATAACCCCAAGCTTAACACCAACAAGTACGAGGTCGTCCGGAGGGACCTCCTTCGCTATGACATCGCGGTGTATGGGGTGGGCGTGGGCAGCGCCTTTTTCAACCGCAGGTTCGAGCGCTTGTCCAAGTACGCTCACGACTCCGGCGGCGATGTGTACTACGGACTAAAGAGCGAAGATATGGAAGAGTTCTACTCCCGCGTCACCGAAGAGGCGCGCAACCAGTACACGCTCGCTTACAACCCGACAGGCACGGACCGCGCGGCGGAATACCATTCCATTGAAGTGCGGGTCAAGCGCCCGAATCTGACCATCCTTACGCGCGAAGGCTATTACTCCGGCTTCGCGCGCTAGCCCTCTCGAATTTTTTGCGCTCTCCCGGGTCACCGGCCGAGCTCTTCCTCATGCGCCGGGCAGATCGGCTTGTACGCGCAACTCCGGCAAACGGAGGGCGACGGCCTGGGAGGAAATTGTCCGGCGCGGATGTCCGCCGCCACTTCCTGCGCGGTCGATTGCGCCTCCGCGAGCTGCTTCGCGTCGCGCGTGGTCACCTGCACCTGGTTGTTCTGCAGGTAGTGAAAGACCAGCCGAACCGGATTCCACTCAAAAACCTCTCTTGCCGCCAGGGCGTACAAACTGAGCTGCAAATCCTTTTTGGCCAGCGATTCCTTCTTGGGCCGACCGGTTTTGTAGTCCACGATTTCCACGTCGTTCGCTCCCAGCGAATTGACCTGGTCCATGCGGCCCGCGATGATGACGTTGTTTTCCAGGGGCAATTCGAACCGCTTCTCCTGCTCGCAAACCTGAGGCGGCGCGGCCATCGTCGCCTCATGAAAGACGCGCAACTGCTCGATGCCGTCTTTCTTGAATTCCTCTTCCTGGTATTCGTCTTCGAAGCCCACCGAGCGCCATTCCATTTCGAAAATCCGCTGCACTTCTTCAAACGGCAGTCTGTTGCCCTTGCGCAGTTCGCCGAGGAACCGCTTGATGGTGTTGTGCATGATGCTGCCGAAACTGAGCGCCGCCCGAGGTCCTTCTTTCAGTGACCATAAATAGCCAAACAAATACTGCTGCGGGCAGGTCCGGTATCCGTTCACCGCCGAGGGGCTGAGCTGCAACGGCTCCGGCGACGGCGGATGAAACGTTTCCGCCCAATCCGCGATCCGCGAGAAAATCTTTGCCGGCCCGGGACAAGCGGCGAAAAGATTCCCGTTCGTCGGCGCAGAGCCGGCCCTTGCTGCGGCCCTCTGCCGGACCGGAGGCAGCTTCGTCATCAGCCGCACGTCCCGGCGCCGCACCGCCGGATCCAGCAAAATATCCTCGACAAAGACGGGCACCTTGCCTCTTGCTTCGGTCACCGTAGTTAGCGTCAACCGCTCTTGGGCTCGCGTCAGCGCCACATAAAAAAGCCGCCGCTCTTCCTGGATGTGAAAGTGCTCGGCCGGCTCGCCCTCCTTCATCAGCCGCGCGGGAAATTCGAAAACGCGCGGCCGCTCTGGCGCGGGAAATTTCCTGTTGTTCACGCGCAGCACGAAAACGTTCGGAAACTCGAGTCCCTTTGCGCCGTGCACGGTCATCAATTTCACCGCATCCGCCGGCGCGTCTTCTTCCAGGGCCACGACTCCTCCTGCCTGCTCGTAATAGTCCAGATACTCGAGCAACTCGGGCAAGCCGCGCGTGTCACTCTTGGGTTCCCATTCCTTGGCAAACTCCGTTAATCGCGCGACATACTTGTAGTCCTGCTCGTTTGCGCGTTGCCGGATTTCCAACCATTCGAGCAAAACCGCCAAAATCTCGCGCGCCGTGCGCCGCTTCATGGTTTTGCGCTGCGCGGAGAGGAAATCGAGCAGTTCCCTGACCGGCAGAGGAGATCCGTCAAACGGCAGTTCCGATTGCGGCGCCTGCAACGCGTCGTATAGCGCCGTGCCGCGCTTCTTGGCCGTGCGTTCCGCCAGCCGCAGCAGATCTTTCGGTTGCAGCTTCCACGCCGGCGCCGAAAGCACCCGCGCGCAGGAAAGGTCATCGAAGGGCCGAGCGAGCAATCGCAGATACGCCAGCACGTCCTTCACCAGCGGATGGTCCAGGATGGAAAGGCGGCTGATGACAAAAGGAATCTTTCGCGTCGCAAGCTCGCGCACCAGTTCGTCGCGGTGCGCGTGTTGCCGGTACAGCACCGCAAAGTCCGTCCAGAGACGGCCAGCAGCATGCATGCGCTCGAGCTCGTCCGCGACCCAGCGCGCCTCTTCCTCCTCGTTGGCGAGCTCAACGATGCGAACCTTCTCGCCTTCCGCGCGCTTGGCGCTCAGCAGTTTTTTGGGAAAATCGGCGCTCACGGTGTTCTGCCCGATGACCTGCGTGGCCACGCGCAGAATGTTCGGCGTCGAGCGGTAATTCTCCGTCAGGCTGACGCGGAATTCTCCCGAGTCGCTCCCGGGTTTCCACCCCGCGAATTTCTGGAGAAAAAGTTGAAAACTTGCGAACGAAGCGCCGCGAAAGCGGTAGATGGCCTGGTCGTTGTCGCCGACCGCAAAAATATCTCGCGATTCGCCCGTCAGCAGCTCCAGCAGCCGCAGTTGTGCGATGTTGGTGTCTTGAAACTCATCCACCAAAATGTACCGATAGCGCTGCCGCAGCGATTCGCAGAGCGCCGCATCGGTTTCCAGCAACGCCACCGCCCCGGTAATCAACGACCCGAGAGAGACTCGCTTCTTTTCGCGCAACAGTTCCTCGCTGGAGCGATAGGCGCGCGCAATTTCTTGTTGCCGCGCCACCGTCTCTTCGCGTTCGGCAAGCGTGTCGGCATCCAACACGGCCCGCTCGGACTCCAGTTCGCGCTCGAGCAGGTTGGCATACTGCTGGTAGTCTTCCGCGGAAACCAGTTCGTCCTGGCAGCGCGAAAAGAACTCCACGAAATCATTCAGGAATTCTCCCGGCTCCGCCAGCTGTCGGTATTTGTCGAGCTTCATCCGCCCGAGATTACGCCTGAGCAAGATCCAGTGGTCCTCTTTGCCCAGCAACACGCGCTGCGGGTCGGTATCTTTCAACAGCGTTTCGCAAAAAGAATGAAACGTAGCGAGCGTCACTGCTTTTCCGCGCTCGCCCGAGGTTTTCACTACGCGGCGTTTCATTTCGCCCGCGGCCTTCTTTGTGAACGTCAGTCCCAGGATGTTTTCGCCGGACAGTTCCGGATTCGAATGCAATAGATGGCGGATCCGCTCGGTGATAACCCGCGTCTTCCCGGTTCCCGCGCCCGCGATCACGAGCAGCGGCCCTTCGCCGTGCCGGACCGCGCGCCGCTGCGCCTCGTTCAGCTTCAGCCCGCTCTCTTCGAGCGGCTCCATCTCAAACAAAGTCTGCATGAGTCAAAAGGGTAGCCGAATTTCCGGTGAACGCGAAATGATACCGGCGATTCCAGAGATGGTGGTTAGGACCAGGGATCTAGCGCTGCGACTTGCGGCCGGCAGCGACGTCGGCGGTGAATGCCTGCGATTTGCCGCGCGGAACGCTCAGCGAATCCCATTTGCCGGTGCCCTGCGCCGTGAGATGTTTGGCCAAAAATACGATCTGCCCAACGTGATGCGCGTAGTGTGCCATTTGGCGGTGGATGGCCTGCATCACCGAGTGCGGTTCGCTTCGAATCGTCACCGTCCGCGTCAAATCCGCGTCCGTCAGCGGTTCCAGCGCGTCGAAAAGGTATTTCCAGCCGCGCTCCCATAATTCCACGAGCGCCGCTCGCGTTTTAGGGGCATCCTCGAATTCCGTGTCGCGGTTGCGGTCGGGCTTCTCGCCATCCGAGGTCAGAAAATCCATCCAGCGCGAACGCATATTCCCCGCCATGTGCTTCACAATGACGGCGATGGAGTTCGATTCCGCATCGATCGTCGCCGCGAGACCTTCGTCGGAACATTGCGCCATGGCACGCTCGCCTAGCTTTTTGTAATAGCGAAACAAGTCGATGGAATCTTTCACATACGAAGTTGTAAATTGGTGTGGCATGACGCCATTTTGTTCTTTTGCGCCCCGCTGTCAACTCCATTCAGATGATGCCGTGGCGGATGGCGGAGTTTGCGGCCGGAGACGTGCAAACCCTTCCCCCCTTTCCGGCAACCGCCCGGCTCATGCGCGCAACGAAGCGCAAAAGGTGGCCATCGTGCGGTTCGAAGTGGTGCGAAAGGGTTCAAAGATTTTCGCAGCAAAATGTTCTTGACAATTCGCTGTTTATTCGCCTAGGTAGGATAGTTGCCGCGCGAGGGTCACACTTGACGACGGGAGGTAAGGTTATGACGATTGGGCAATCGCTGCTGTCGGAATTTGATCAGGAAATGCAAAACACCCGCAAAGTGCTGGAGCGCTGTCCGGAAGAAAAATGGAACTGGAAGCCGCACGACAAGTCCGGCACGCTTGGCTGGCTCGCAGGCCATGTGGCCACCATGGTGGACTGGCTGCCGACGACGATTAGGACCGCAGAACTCGACTACGCTCCCGTGGGCGGTCCCAGCTTCACGCCGCCGAAGATCGACAACCGCCAACAGTTGCTCGCCGAGTTCGACAAGAACGTCTCCGCGGCGCGCGCTGCACTCGCCGGCGTCAGCGACGCTGAAATGATGAAGAATTGGAGGCTGCTCGCCGGAGGCCGGGAAATTTTCAGCCTGCCTCGCGCCGCCTGCATTCGCGGCATGGTGCTCAACCATCACATCCATCACCGCGCGCAGCTCACCGTCTATCTTCGCCTTCTGAATGTCGCCGTCCCGGGCCTCTACGGCCCCAGCGCCGACGAAATCGAGCCCAACGCCGCCGCAAATTAAGGAGAGTTCTCCACAGGGGCGCTCCGCTTTATCCTGCGCGGCAAAGGAATGCTGCGCCCCGGCCCCGCCGCCAGCGTGACCTGCGCACGCGGGGCGGCAGCCCCTTTTTTTCCTTCCGCGCCGTCTTCTCATGCCCCTTCGTTAGCCTCCGGCGCGACGCGCTATAATGAAGTCCTTCGCTCCTCTGTCGTCCGATTTGGAGGTCCGCCATGAACACCGAAACTCCCGTGATTGTTTCCGCCGTCCGCACGCCCATCGGCAAATTTCAGGGTGGCCTTGCCGGATTCTCCGCCCCCGAACTCGGAGCCAAAGTCGTGGCCGAAGCCATTCGCCGCGCCGATCTCGAAGCGAGGCAAGTCGACGAAGTCATCATGGGCAACGTCGTCCAAGCCGGCCTCGGCCAGAATCCCGCGCGCCAGGCCGCGCTGAAGGGAGGTTGCCAGCCGCGTGTCGCTGCGATGACCATCAACAAAGTCTGCGGCTCCGGCCTGAAAGCCGTCGCGCTTGCGGCACAAGCGGTCGAGCTGGGCGAATCGGAAATCGTAGTGGCCGGCGGCATGGAATCGATGTCCAACTGCCCCTATCTTTTGTTGCAAGCGCGAACCGGCTACCGCCTCGGCGATGGAAAGCTTGTCGACTCCATGATCAACGACGGCCTGTGGGACGGGTATGAGAACTTTCACATGGGCATGACCGGCGAAGTCGTCGCCGAAAAGTACCGCATCACACGCGAGGAGCAGGACCGCTTCGCCGTTGAAAGCCATCAGAAGGCGGTTCGCGCGCGCAAGTCCTGCTTCTTCGAAGCGCAGATTCTTCCCATCGCAGCGCCGCAGAAGAAGGGCGTTCCTCTGGTCATCAAATACGACGAATCGCCGCGCGAGGATACTTCGATCGAAACGCTAGCGAAGCTGAAGCCCGCGTTCAAGAAAGATGGAACCGTCACGGCGGGAAACGCGCCGGGCACCAACGACGGCGCTGCTGCCCTGATGGTCACGAGCGAGCGCACCGCGTTGCGTCTTGGCAAGCAACCGATCGCGCGCATCGTCGCGCAGGCCGTCAGCGGCGTCGAGCCCAAGTGGGTGATGATGGCGCCGGTCGATGCCGTCGAAAAGCTGCTCGCAAAAGCCGGCTGGGACCGCGACAAAGACGTGGACCTCGTCGAGCTGAACGAAGCCTTTGCCGTCGCGGCGATTGCCGTGACACGCCAGCTCAAGCTCAATCCTGAGAAAGTCAACGTGAACGGCGGCGCGGTGGCCCTTGGCCATCCCATCGGCGCGAGCGGCGCGCGCATCCTCGTCACCCTGCTCTACGAACTGCAGCGCCGCAATCTGAAGCGCGGCGTCGCCGCGCTCTGCCTTGGCGGCGGAAACGCCGTGGCATTGGCGGTGGAGCGCTTCTGAACTCCTGGCGATGGGACGCCGCGAGAGTTTTCGTCTGGCTGGTGGGTTGGCTTAAATCTCCACAAATCGCTAAAATCTCGAGGCTGATTGTCCAACCCCGCCTGTTCCGGGACCGGGAGTGCGGGAGGCCGGCACGGTAATGTCGTCGCAACATTCGGGAGGAGCCCTCGTCGTGCAAAAGCCCAACCGGCGCACTTTTCTTCAAACTACCGCGGGGACGCTGGCCTTCGGGTGGAACGCCATCCCGGCCGCAACACAAGCAAGCACAACTGCCGCGGATAAAGCACCCGCCTTTCCGCCCAACCAAACGGCGCCCGTGCTGGCCTCGAACGAAGGCAAAAAGCCTCTGCGCCTCGGACTCATCATCGCCATTGGCAGAGATCCCGGCGCTGCCATCGCCAAGGTCCGCGACCTCGGCCTAGTGTCCTGCCAGGTTTTCGTCAGCGATTTTGATCCGCAAGATGCCGCGCCTCTTCGCCGGGCGCTCGACCAGAATAAGATCGAAGCCACTTCTTTGGTTGTCGGCGGGCCGGGCCGCGAAGTCTGGGATTTCTACGACGGCCCGCTCACCATCGGCCTCGTTCCCCGCGACACCCGCGCCGCACGCATCGCGCACCTCAAAAAAACTTCCGACTTCGCCAAGCAATGCGGCATTCCTGCCGTGCAAACGCACTGCGGCTTTATCCCGGAAAACCCCAACGATCCGCTTTACAAAGAAGTCGTGACCGCCATGCGCGAAGTCGCCGAGTACTGCAAGCGTAATGGGCAGAATTTTCGCTACGAAACCGGCCAGGAAACGCCGATCACGCTGGTCCGCGCGATTCGCGACGTCGGGCTCGACAATCAGGGCGTCAACTTCGACCTCGCCAATCTCATTCTCTACGGCAAAGCGAATCCCGTCGACGCCATCGAAACCCTCGCACCCTATGTTCAGGGGATTCACGCCAAGGACGGTCTATTTCCGACGAATGCGCATCAACTCGGTGAAGAAGTTCCCATCGGCAAAGGAAAAGTGGATTTTCCGCTGATCATCGCGCGGCTCAAACAGCTGCAATACGGCGGCGCGGTAACCATCGAGCGCGAAATTTCCGGCCCACGGCAAATCGAGGACGTCCGCGCGGCAAAGGAATATTTGGAGGCGCTTATCGGGTAGCACCCTCTTCCTTGGAGCGCGTCGAGGCCGATCTGGCGCGACCGCTCGTGTCTTTTCTTGGCTACCCGTCGCGGCGAAAATCCTAGTAGGATTCTCACGAAACGTACTGACGCAAGCAGGGGGAACACCATGGCAGGCAACACAAATCAACAACAAAACTCCAGCGACAAACTCGACCGCCGCAGATTCATCGGCAGCACCGCGGCCGCCACCGCTCTGATGTTTATCAAGCCCGAGCTCGTCCGCGGCACGGACGCTAATTCCGCCGTTCGCGTTGGCCTGCTCGGCTGCGGCGGGCGCGGCACCGTAGACGCCACCAATCTGGTGGACACCGGCGGAGCGCGTGTTGTGGCGCTCGCCGACATGTTTCAGGATCAGCTCGACACCGCGCGCGCCAACTTCGACAAGCTTCAGCAAGCGAAAGGCTTCGCCGCCATCGATTCCTCGCAGCTCTTTGTCGGTCCAAACGCTTTCCACGAAATCGCCGCTTCCAGGGAAGTCGACGCCATTGTCGTCGCCACGCCTCCGTATTTTCATCCGCAGCACCTGGAAGCTGTCGTGGCCGCAGGCAAGCACGTCTATCTCGAAAAGCCCGTCGCCGTCGACGTGCCCGGCGCGAAAAGAGTCATCGAAATTGGCCAGCGCGCCGAAGGCCGCCTGAGTCTCGACGTGGGCTTCCAAATCCGCGACTGCCCTCCCTTCGTCGAAATGGTGCGCCGCATTCATGCCGGCGCCGTCGGCAAAATTGCTTGCGGCGAAGCCTACTACCTGACCGGCTACATCGACCGGCCCGCCTGGCCCACAGCCAGCCCCGCCGAGCGCCGCCTCCGCAACTGGATTTACGACCGCGCGCTCTCTGGCGACATCATCGTCGAGCAAAACATTCACGTGATCGACATCTGCAACTGGGTTCTTCAGGCGCATCCACTGAGGGCCTCCGCCACCGGCAGCCGCCTCGGCCGTCCCGCCAACGACGGCGACTGCTATGGAAACTACAACGCGGTTTTTCACTATCCGGACGGCGTGGACGTCACTTTCAGCTCGACGCAATTCGCGAAAGGCTGGTGGGACGTGTCCGAACGGTTTTTCGGCACCCAGGGCACGTCGTTGTCTCCCTATCGCGGCCCGCTTGGAATCTGGGGCGATGAACCCTGGCAGTGGGAAGCTTCCGCGGCGAAGGACGCGACCAACCAGGGATTTTCGGTCACCGGAAAATTCACTTCCAATCTCGAGCTTGCCGATCCCGAGAAAAAGAAAGCCTTCGTTTCGAGCATCACCACCGGCCATTTCCATAATCAAGCCGCCAAAGGCGCCGAGTCCGCGCTTTCCTGCATGATGGCACGCTCCGCAGCCTACACGGGACGCGAGGTCAGCTGGGAGGAACTGCTGAAATCGAAGGAAGTCCTCGATCCCAAGCTCGACCTGAACCGTTTAACTTGATCCTTTCTAGGGGCGCGGCCCGCCGCTCCCCATCTTGGCAGACCCATCGGAGCAAGCACATCGAGGAACGAGAACCTATCGAGGTGAGCAATGCGCAACTCATCCCGTCGCCAATTCGTAAAATCCTCCATCGCTGCCACGTTCGCCGCCGGCCTCGAAACGAGCCTTTCGCGATCCATGCTTCGAGAATCCGCCTTGCTGGGCGAAACGGCAGCGACTGTCCCCGCGGATTCCGCCGCCATCAAAAAAGGCGTCCTCCTCGAAATGCTACCCGACAAACTCAGCTACGCCGATCGCTTCAAGATGGCGCGCGAGGTTGGCTTCGAGGTCGTCCAGGCCCCCACTACCCCGGACGAGCAAATCGCTGAAGAAATCAAAAAAGCTACCGACGCTGCTTCCATTCGAATCGACTCGGTGATGAACATGGACCACTGGAAGTATCCGCTCTCTTCGAGCGATCCCGCGGTCGTGGACAGAAGTCTCGCCGGCATGCGCACCTCCCTCCACAACGCCAAGCTCTGGGGCGCAGACGCCGTGCTGCTTGTTCCCGCGGTCGTCGATCCGCAAACCTCCTACCGCGACGCCTGGACGCGCTCCCAGGCACAAATCCGCAGACTGATTCCGCTTGCAGAAGAACTGAAAGTCGTCATCGCCATCGAGGAAGTCTGGAACAAATTCCTGCTTAGTCCACTCGAAATGGCCGCCTACATAGACGAGTTTCACAGCCAATGGATCAAGTCCTGGTTCGACGTGGGCAACGTCGTGCTTTATGGCTATCCCCAGGATTGGATTCGCACGCTCGGCAAGCGCATCATCAAGGTCCATCTGAAAGATTTCAAGCGCAAGGAAAACGGTTACGCGTGGGTGAACCTCGGCGAGGGCGACGTGGACTGGCGCGCCGTGCGCCAGGCCTTCGGTGAGATCGGTTTCGCCGGCAGCGCCACCGTCGAGCTCGAGCGCGGCGATGAAGCCTATCTCCGCGACGTCAGCAATCGCGTTGACCGCCTGCTCCTCGCCCGCCCCTGACGACAGAGTGCCTTTTTGGCATTGCGCCAAAGCAAGGAAGGCGTAACATGCCGGGAATGCCCATCGTTGAAAAGCACGCGCCCGGCGATTTTTGCTGGATGGAGCTGGCCACGACGGACCATGCCGGTGCCAAAAAATTCTACTCGGAACTGTTCGCCTGGAGCTTCACCGAATCTCCCATCGGCCCAAATGAGTTCTACACCATGTTCAAGGTGGACGGCCGCGATGTAGGAGCCGCGTGCAGGCTGGACGCCGAGCAGCAAAAGCAAGGCGTTCCGGCGCACTGGAATCTCTACGTCGCCGTGGAGAATGCGGACGCCGCTGTAGGCCGCGCGGCGGAGCTAGGCGGGAAAGTGCTGGCCCCGCCGCTAGATGTGTTCGACGCTGGGCGAATGGCTGTTCTCGAGGACCCCACCGGTGCGGCTTTCAGGGTGTGGCAGGCCAAGCGGCACAGGGGGTTCGGCATCAAGGGAGTTCCAGGCTCGTTTTGCGTGGCGGACCTCAGCACCCCCGAGCAAGAAGCCGCCAGCCGCTTCTACGAGCGGCTTTTTGGATGGCGCATCGGGAAAGAAGACGAAACAGCGGGGCACAACTACTACCATCTCTTCAACCACGATGAATTCATTGGCGGCATTCTTCCGCCCGCGTTTCGCGATCCGGCGGCACCGCCCTACTGGCAGATTTATTTGCAGGTGTCCGATTGCGATACGAGCGCCGCTAAAGCCAAAAATCTTGGCGCGCAACTCTTTATGCCGCCCATGCCGATTGAAGGTATCGGACGCATGGCCGCGCTGGCGGATCCGCAAGGCGCCGCGTTCGCGATCTTCGAAGCCTTCAGCCGTGCCGCCGAAACGGCAAACGGGAAAGGCCCTTAGCCGCTAGCGTGCCGTTTTCTGCGGTGAATAGCTGGTGACCCACATTTCTAGGGCCGTTCATGCCTAGCTCGCCGGCGCCGGAACCTGCGGCCTTTCGCTCGGCGCGCTGGCCGCCAGATCCGTCCCGCAGTACGGACAGAACTTGTCGAGTTCCGCCACCTCGCGCTTGCACTGGGGGCAGGACGGTTGCAGGTTGCATTTGCAGTTGGGGCAGAAATTGAACCGCGCGCTGACCGACGCGCCGCACTGCGGACACGCGTAGGGCAGCGGCTCGCGCATCAGAAAATAGATAACCAGGCCGATGAGCCCCCAGGTGGGCAGAAAAATGAGGATCAAAATAGTCCAGATAAAGGAGTTCATTCCGCGGCGGGCCGCATCGCGATTGACGTATGCCGTCAGGAAGATGAAGGCCGCGAAGAAGATGCTGATCAGCGTGATGGTGCCGGCAAGGGCAAGCGAAGCCAGCACCAGGTGACCGTGCTCGCTGAGTTCCGGTGGAAAAATCTGGTCGCCGCGCTCCGGGGCGGTCAGGTTCACCAAAAGCGCGATGCCCTGTGTCACGACAAAGAGCACAATGACTAGAACGATCAGCCAGCGGGGAATGATGCGAAACTCATCGGCAAAACGCAGCTTCTCCTTTTTCCGGCGAACGCGCATCAGCCGCATTCGTTCATTGAAGGAACTGGTCACTTTTTGCGAGTAATCCGCCATCTTCTTTCCTGTTCTGCCACGCGCGTAATCTAGGGAAGCCTGCGAAACATTGCGACTTTCCCAACTGCTATCCTCCCGGGCGGTAGAAGGCAGTTGCTCCCCGCGGCGAACCCTCTCTCAACGGCCCGGTTTCATCCAATCGGGCTCGCCCGGGTGCCGCGCGGCTTCTAGCAGCAACACCATCACGGCGAACAGCGCCGGAATCGTCCACCAAAGGCCGAAACCGATTTCGAGGACCAGCTTGGGTGCGCCGGTAAGCTTGCCAAACCACTCGAACACCCGCCAGACGAAGGGCGCGCTGGCAATGCCAAAAACCCAGGAAGCCGAACACGCGAGCCAAAGCATTCGTCGCTTAGGTTCGCGCTCGCGCAGTTCCATGGCGCGCAGCCGCACGCGGAATTGTGTCCGGCTGGCAAGATCGGCCGGCAGCGGGATCGCAGCCGCGCGCAGCGAGCGCAACGCGCGATCCATCTGGCGCGCGTGTTCACTGCAAAAGGCGCAGTCCTCGCAATGGGTGCTGAGCCACTCGCGCTCGGCATCGGCAAGGCCCCCCTCCACTCTGGCTTTGGCAACGAGTTCGAAGGCGCGCTCGTGTAGGTTCCCGCTCATGCACCACCTTGTTGGAAGGCCCCGCGCAACGCATCCAGCCCGCGATACAGCCGCGACTTCACCGTTGATACCGGAATGCTCAGCACTCCCGCCATCTCTTCGATTTGCAATTCTTCCTGGAAACGCAAAACCAGTACCTCGCGGTAAATCGCGGGAATTTTCTTGAGCGAAGCCTGCAGGTCCTCCTGACTCTCCTGGGCCAGCACTTGATCGAACGGCGAAGGCTCGTTTCGATCGGCAACCTGCAACGGCTTCTCCTGCTCGGGAGCGATGAGCGCGTCCAGGCTGTGCGCCTTTTTCGTGCGCTGCCAGTCGATCACCAGGTGCCGAGCGATGGCGAAAAGCCACCCTTCGAACTTCGATTTTCCGTCATACTGGTGGCCGCGCTCGAGCACGCGGATCCAAGTCTCCTGAAAAAAGTCCTCCGCCCGCGCTTTGTCTCCGGTAATGTACATGAGGTAGCGGAACAGCCGGTATTGATACTGCTCGATCAGCCGGTCCAGCAGGTCGGGATCGCGGCGCTGCAAGCCGCGCGCGATGCGTTTTGCTTCATCGCGCATCAGCGTGGAGAACGTGACGGCCGGCCCGAAGACCCCGAGACTCCCGAAAAGGTTCAGAGCCGCAAAGAGAGGCGTGGCCGAGCCAGCTTGCTTGGCGGTCGGACATGAGTTCGTGGCGTTCATTCTAACTGCTATACGCGCCCGCGTTAGAAAAAGACGCAGGAAACGCTTGGAGATGCTAATCAGCGCTAAGGGCTTTAGTTTTATTGGGTTGCAAGGAACTTTGGAGCACCCGCACCTTGGTGTTACCAGGTGGGCCGCAAAGCTCGGCGTTTTTGGGCCGAGGATATAATGAGGATATAAGGCCTCTCTTTCTTTTCCTTCCGAACTGCTCTATATTTCTCCTTCTGTCCGAACGACCTATGGGCGGGCAGCCCAAACGTAAAGCCTCTTCGTGGTCCTCCGCTGAAGTAGGGCGGTTGTGGGAGGAACCCACCGAAGCCATCTCGGGACAACAAACCGAGAGGCCGTAGGAATCCTCGCCGCTTGCGGCGGGGAGGATGTCAAACTGCCGGTTATGTTTTGCCCACAGTGCCGCGTCTGCTACCGAGCCGGGTTCACGCACTGCACCGACTGCGACGTGGATCTGGTCGACGAACTGCCGCTGGCGCAAGCGGAGGTGTTCGAATCGAATCCCGGCAACGAAGAAGATCCGTTTTGTGCGTTTTGGCAAGGTGACGACCCGCGCTTGCACGCCGAGCTTTCGACGGTCCTCGACGAAGCGGGAATTCCCCACACGACGGTCCGCCGCGAAGACCATCTTTTCAATCTAAGAAACTTTCCGGCCTTCCAGATTGGCGTGCCGTTTTCCATGTTCGAAAAAGCAGAAACCGCGGTGAAGGACGCCTACGAAATGGACGTTTCCGGTGCCGATGCCGCCCAATCGCTCAACCCGCCGGCTCTTATGCCGGATCGTTCAAGAGTCGTTCAAAAGCTTCTCGAAACGCTCACGCCGTCCAAAGAAGAAAACATCCCAGGTCCGCCGGAAGCCGGCGATGACGCCGAGTGGGAATCGGAAGGCGGCGGAATCGAAGTCTGGTCCGGCGAAGACACTGCACTCGGCGACATGCTTGTGGCATCTCTCCGCGAAAACAAGATTCGCGTCCGCCGCGAGACCTCACATGGCCGGCAATCCGTGCTGGCCTCCTCGGAGGAGGAAGCAAGGGCCCGGGAAATCGTAAAAGAGGTTGTGGAAGGCGTGCCGCCGGAGTGAGCAAAATGTTTTGCCCCGAAGATTCCACCGTCGCGCGGCCGTACCTGCGCGCAGGTAAACAGGCCCGGAGCGAAGCGTGAAGCAAGCCACGGTCGGCTTTCGGGCGCATTCGGGTTGGGCCGCGATGGTCGCGGTCTCGGTAGAGAAGGGCGCGCCGACCGTTCTTGCGCGGGAACGCATCGAACTCGTCGAAACGTTTACTTACCGCTTCCGGCAGCCGTACCACACCGCGGAAAAACTGCCGCTCGGCGAAGCCCGCAAATTTGTTGCGCTCGTGGAAGTTGAAGCGGCCCGGCTCGCCCATCGCGCCATTCACAAGCTGCAATCCGAGCTCGAGAGGCAGGGCATCCAGGCGACGAGCTGCAGCTTGCTGATGGCTTCCGGAAAAACGCTTCCGAACTTAGAGAAAATCCTCGCATCACACGCGCTGATTCACACCGCCGACGGAGAACTCTTCCGCGAAGCCCTTTCCTCTGCGGCGAAACGTTCCGGGCTCGCCACCGTCAAAATAAGAGAGCGGCGACTTTTGGAGATCGCCGAGCAAGCGTTGCGCACCGGGCCTGCCGCGCTGCTGCGCCGACTTGGAGAACTGGGAAGGCCTTTCGGCGCGCCGTGGTCGCAGGATGAAAAATTCGCCACGCTTGCGGCATGGCTCGCGTTGCGCGGCCTCCCGACTAGCGCCCAGGAAATTCCTTGAGCGCCTGGCCGGTGCGGCGAGGCGCACTGAGAATCTGGCGACGTGCTTCCCCCGGGAACGCACAGAAAACACACAATTCCCTGCCTGATGGAGAACCAGCCCAGCCATTCACCCTAGGGAGCCAGGAGAAAAGTGTTGGTAGTTCTTCCTCCCTTGCGCTGTAGTAAGCTCCCGCGCGAAATCTTTTTTGCCCCTCGTGCAAGGCCGGGTTTAGGCAGGCCTTTACGACTTCGAGCTGCGGTCCTATCTCGCTTGGTGCCACAAGTGAGCTGGCAGCCACGGTTCCAGGTTGCGCGTTTGCGGATTGGACGGGCGACAACCGAAAGCGGATCGCGTATATCCTTGATGCCCTCAGCGATGCGAAATAGCGTTTCCTTCGGAGGGATCAGCCGAAGGCAAACTTATTCCCGGAGCAAGGGTGCCCGGCAACGGAGAGGCGAAATGGCCATCGATTCGATCAAGAGCGTGGCGGTGCTGGGTGCGGGAACCATGGGCAACGGCATCGCACAGGTGTTTGCACGCGCGGGATACCAGGTGATTTTGCGCGACGTGGAGCAACGCTTTCTCGATCGCGCGCTCGAGACCATCGCAAAGAATCTCGATCGAGAAATCAAAAAAGGAAAATTGCCGGAAAGGGACAAGGGAGCGGTTTTGAAGCGTCTCGAGCCGGTAACCGACATGAGCGCAATTGCGGCGGCGGATTTTATTGTCGAGGCCGTGCCGGAAAAAATCGAAATCAAGCGCGCAGTGCTCGGCGAAGCGGATCGCCTTGCGCGGCCGGAAGTGATTCTCGCAAGCAACACGTCATCGATCTCGATGACCACGCTCGCGGCGACGACGAAGCGGCCGGACCGCTTTGTAGGCATGCACTTCATGAACCCCGTGCCGGTGATGGTGCTTGTGGAAGTGATTCGCGCGCTCGAGACGAGCGACGTGACGTTTGAAACAACCATGAAGCTCGCAGAGAAACTCGGAAAAAACCCGGTGGCGGTAAATGACGCGCCTGGCTTCGTTTCGAATCGCGTGCTGATGCCGCTGATCAACGAAGCGGTGTACTGCGTGATGGAGGGCGTCGCGAGTGTGGAAGCTGTCGACGCGGTGATGAAGACGGGCATGAACCATCCGATGGGGCCGTTGGAGCTGGCGGATTTCATTGGGCTGGATGTTTGCATGGACATCTTGCAGGTCCTGCAGGAAGGTTTGGGCGATCCCAAGTATCGCGCCTGTCCGCTGCTGAAGAAATACGTGGCCGCGGGCTGGCTCGGCCGCAAATCCGGCCGCGGGTTTTATAAGTATTCTTGAGGCGAAACTCCAGGCCATTTTGCGACATGCCGCCTAGCGAACATAAAGCGAATAACAATATTTGCTTTTTATTCGCCTGTATGTTACCGTGCCCTTGCCCGTTTTCAACAGGTGTGCCATGCACGGTTTTGCGAGCAATGTTCTAAGCTGTGAGGAGCGCGAGAGGCAGGTATCTGTCCCGGCTGCGGCATCTGAGCTGTCGGGAACCGGTGGAGTTGGATGCGCGCGAAAGGAGCAAGCACGGCTCGCGAACCATGAGGTGGGGCGCACGGTTGCGGGCGGTAATCTTGATCGCGCGGCAAAAGAAACCCGCGGGCCTAAGGCCCCGAGCCAGGAGCGGGCTCCGGATGCGGCGATCAGGAGAAGAGGCGCAGGCCACAAAACAGGCTAGCTCGGTTACAAGGGGTGGTAAATTCTCGATTTCGTGACCTCCCCGAGAACGGATCCGGAGCTTCTCCCGGCGCCGTGATTGGTTCTGGCTAGGGGCTATTGGCTCCGCTGCCCGCCACGGCGGTGCAGCTTTAAGTTTCCTACTTTCCTCGACCGAGGTGTGAAATGGCAGACGAGAAATACAAGTTGCTTGAAGCGGCGATCTCGCAGATCGAGAAGTCGTACGGCAAAGGCTCGATCATGCGGCTAGGCAGCCGGGACGTGCTGGTGCCCGTCAGCGTGATCCCCAGCGGATGCCTGTCGCTGGACGCGGCGCTCGGCGTCGGCGGCTTCCCGCGCGGCCGCGTCATCGAGGTTTACGGCCCGGAGTCCGGCGGCAAAACGACGCTAACGCTGCACATCATCGCTGAGGCGCAGAAGCTCGGCGGACAGGCCGCGTTCATCGATGCGGAGCATGCGCTCGATCCGGTGTATGCGCGGAAGCTGGGCGTGGACGTGGACAATTTGCTCGTGTCGCAACCGGACAACGGCGAGCAGGCACTGGAAATCGCGGAAACGCTGATCCGCTCGGGCGGCGTGGACGTGGTGGTGGTGGACTCGGTGGCCGCGCTTGTCCCGAAGGCGGAATTAGAAGGTGAAATGGGAGAGCCGCAGATGGGCTTGCAGGCGCGGCTGATGTCGCAAGCGCTGCGCAAACTGACGGCCATCGTCTCGAAGTCCCGCACCTGCCTGATTTTCATCAACCAGATTCGCGAAAAAATTGGCGTGATGTTCGGCAATCCTGAGACGACCACGGGAGGGCGCGCGCTGAAGTTTTATGCGTCCATGCGCGTGGACATCCGGCGCGTGCAGTCGATCAAAGAAGGCGACAAGGTCGTGGGTTCGCGAACGCGCGGCAAAGTGGTGAAGAACAAAGTCGCAGCCCCGTTCCGCGAAGCGGAATTCGACATTCTCTATGGCGAAGGCATTTCGCGCGAAGGCGACTTGATCGACCTCGGCGTGGACAAAGGCTTGATCGAGAAGTCGGGAACGTGGTTTAGCTTTGGCGGGGAACGCATGGGGCAGGGCCGCGAGAATGCGCGCATTTTCCTGAAGGAAAACACGGACATTCGCGAAAAGCTGGAACATGCGCTGCGCAAGAAGCTCGAAATTCCTCAGCCGGGCAATTCCAGTGCGGGTTCCGGAGCGAACGGCCACGCCTCTGCGGCTCCAGCTACGACCCATGGCGAAAAGCCACCGGTGAAAACAGCCGCAGCAGCGGCGGGAGCGGAGGCCGCGAAGGCGCGGCCCGCACGCTAAGGGAGTCGGCTTAGAGAAGAAGTCTTTTTTCCTTCGGCACGGAAGATTTTGTTCGTTGGGAGCAATGACGTATTTGTGGATCCACGCCGAGCGCGGCAGATGGTTTACCGCGACTTTTGCCGTCATTGCACAACCGGGAATCGGTATAACCAAAGGCTAGGAAAAGTGAGACAAGCAGGACGGTGCCGCTCGGGCGGGGAGCGCACCCTGTCGCAAGGTGAGACGCGCCCAGTTTGCACCTTATATACAGAGCAGTCCAGCCGGGCGAAAGGGCAGGTGGCTGGCCCGAAGGTCAGCTATTGAAAACAAAGCACATAATGTCGTACTAGGGCTTATTCTCTATTGCGGTACCACCGGGGAACTCCCTAAAATAGATGTCGCAAGATGAGAGGGAGTGTGCCCATTTAGTGCAACGTTTGGGCTATTTTGACCCAGCTTTGTGGCGTTAAGTCGCATCGAATCAACGAAGCTGCTGATTGGCTCGCGGAGTGCAAGCCATGCGCGAGCGGGAACAAGCCGGGCGACCCGTTGCATCAACGGACCGCCATCGAGCATTTCCGGCAAAGTTTGTTGACCCTAAGTAACGGCCTGAGGTAAAAAGTCGGCCCCGCGTGATGCGCGGTGGGGTAATCCGGGGTTGCGCGCCGCGGCGCGATCGACCTTGTAATTGAGGGTGGGAACAGTGAAAGAGTCCGGAAGATCCAGTATCGCTATTTTGCTGGCGGCGCTTTTCGTGCTGCCCGCGCCGGCATGGCCGGCGGGAGCCGCGTCGACGCGCTCGCGTTTGCACCGCTATGTGCGCTATCCCGGCGTTCCCACGTTTGCAGATTCCACGAGCACGGATGACGCGACATACGATGATCCCGAGGTGCGCGCTGCAGCTGTTGCCGCTCTGGGGCGGTACAACGGGGCCGTGGTGGCGGTGGACCCGAACACCGGGCGCATCCTGACGGTGGTGAATCAAAAGCTGGCGTTCGGCGAGGGCTACATTCCCTGCTCGACCATCAAGCCGACCATTGCGCTGGCGGCGCTCGAAGAAAACGTGATCACGCCGGACACCATGCTGAACGTGGGCCGGCGCAAATACATGAATTTAACGGAAGCCATGGCGCGCTCGAACAACGAGTTTTTCGAGCAGCTCGGCACGCGACTGGGATTCGACACGGTTTCGAGGTACGGCCGGTTGCTGGGCTTCGGCGAACTGGCCGGATACAACCTGTCCGAGGAGCACCCCGGCTCGTTTCCCACGGCGCCGCCGACACACGGCGGAGTCGCGCGGATGTCCAGTTACGGCGAAGGAATTCAAGCAACGCCGCTGCAACTGGCCGCGGTCGCCGCTGCCTTTGCAAACGGTGGAACACTCTATTATTTGCAGTATCCGCACAGCAAGGAAGAGATGGAGAGCTTCACACCGAAAGTCAAGCGCGAATTGAACATCGGCCCGATCCTCCCGGAAATCCGCGAGGGCATGCTTGCCGCAGTGCTGTATGGCACGGGCAAGTCGAGCTACGACCGGGGCGGGGACGAGCTGCCCATCGGCAAGACGGGCACATGCGACGATCACACCACGCCTTCGAAGATCGGATGGTTCATTACCTACGCGGATGAAACGCACCCGAAGATCGCCTTAGCGGTGCTCTTGCGCGGGAATACGCGACGCGTGAAAGGACCGACGGCCGCCCAGGTTGCCGGCATCCTGTACCGCAGGCTGCGCGAAAAAAACTATTTCGCGGCGCATCAATCATCGCTCACGATCAACGCCGGAAACTAGCCCCACCGCAAAAGACTTCCCTTCACGAAGGCTCGCCCATCGTTTGCTGTTTGCCTCGCCTTTCGATGGAACCGGCGTATTGAAGAATTGAGCGCACCCTGGTCGATGCGGGTTTGACGCCAGCGCCCTGTTGAGACAAAACGGGTATGTGCATTACGCTGGCAACCCATCGCGGGGAGTATGGTCGAGCGAGGTCCGCGGTTTTTCTCCGGTCGACAATTGGCTCCAGGGGGAATCGTGAGTCGAGGCTTCGTCATACTGATTCTGTGTGTAGGTGTCGCCGGTGCGGTGTTGTTGGGGTTCGTTTTCGAACAAAGGCTCGCGACGGCGGATGAATACCATCGCCAGGTGAGGCTCGCCCTGGAAGAAGCAAAGCGTATCCGCGAACAAGTGATCCTTCCCCAGCATGAGAAACTTTCCGCAGGCCAGAACTTGAAGGCCGCACTCGAGAAGTTTGGGCTGAGCGCACAGGAAGCGGCGGGCGCTTCCGCGGCGGCGCAACACGCATTCAATCTGCGACAGCTTCGCGCCGGAAATTCTATTACGGTGGGCCGGTCGGTGGAAGGCAGGCTTCGTGAAATCGATTACAAGATCGATTCGGACCGCATGCTGAAGATCGTGCCGGAAGAGGGCGGCTTTGCGGCGCACGTCAGCGAAATCCCTTTGAAAACGGAAATCGTCGCCGTGACCGGCCGGGTGGATGACTCGCTGTTCAATGCGGTGGAGGATGCCCGAGAATCTCCGGAACTGGCGCTGCGGCTGGCGCAAATTTTCGGCTACGACCTGGATTTCTCGACCGACCCGCGGCATGGCGACACGTTCCGCATGGTGCTGGAGAAAAGGAAATATTTGGACGGGCAAACAGCGGGCTACGGGAAAATCCTTGCGGCGGAATACGAAAACGCGGGCAGACGGTACCAAGCGCTGCTGTTTCACGATCCCGCGGGGCGACCGGGGTACTATGCGGCGGACGGAAAGTCCCTCGCGAAAGCGTTTCTGCGGTCGCCGTTGAAGTTCGGTGCGCCGGTAACCTCGCATTTCAGCCGGTCGCGTTTTCATCCCATCCTGAAGATCTACCGGCCCCACCTGGGAACCGACTACGGCGCTCCGGTAGGAACCCCGGTGCAAACGATCGGAAGCGGGCGTGTGCTTTTCGCGGGACGCAAAAGCGGCGAAGGCAATATGATAGAGATCGCGCACTTCAGCGGCTACAAAACGAGGTATCTACACTTGTCGCGCATGTTCGTACACCCCGGCGAGCGCGTGGAAATCGGCAGGACCATTGGCTTGGTGGGGAGCACGGGGCTGGCGACGGGGCCGCATCTCGACTTCCGCATTCTCGAAAGAGGGCAGTACAAGAATTTCGAGAAGCTCAGCTTGCCGCCCTCCGATCCAGTGGCCAAAAGGAATTGGCCCGATTTCGCCGCGGCGCGCGAGAAATGGCTGCCGCTGCTGCGGAACCCAGGACTGCTCGAGGCCAATGCCGGCGATTCGAACGCGGAGAGGACACATTAATCCGTACCGAGATTCCGCCAAAACCCAAGCCCGATCGGATGGCGGCAAAGAGGGCGGCCTCGGAATGGCCGTTCAAAGCTTTTTTGTTTCCGTTAATAAATGATGGGAAGCTTCGAGAAGTCGGAGCCGGTCTCGTCGGTGACGCGCAGGACAACGAGCGTGCGGTCGTCGTGCGGGGCCGTGCCCACGCCGCTGTGAGCATCGGTTTCGGCGAGAATGCGTTCGGCGATGGCGCGGGCGGAATCTTCTTTAGAAAAGGAACTCAAGACCGCCGAGAGGCGCTGGAGCCCGAACTCTTCCTGGGCGGCATTGGCCGATTCGAGAATGCCATCGGAAGCGAAGACGACAACGTCGCCCGGCACGAGGTCGAGAATGGACTCGTCGTATTGTGTTCCGGGGAGCAAGCCGAGGGGGATGCCTTCCAGACGGACCGACAGCACATGGCCGTCCCGGAACACCAGGGGGTAAGGACTGCCTGCGTTCGAGAGCCGGAGCTGGCGACTGGCGGCATCGTAAACAGCAAAAAGCATGGCGATGAAGCGCGAATCCAGGCGGGCACTGTGAAGCCGCTGATTGAGCAGCGCGAGCACATGGGCCGGGTCGCAGGCGTGATCGACCACGATTTCGCGAATCGTGCCGATAGCTAGAGAAGCATAGAGCGCGGCGGCTGTGCCTTTTCCGGAAACATCGCCCAAGGCAACCGCCAGGCGGCCCTCGCCGTAAGGCAGAAAATCGTAAAAATCCCCGCCGAGCTCACGAGCGGGGACATAGGCCGCAGCCAAATCGAGGCCCGGCACTTCGCGGGCGCCGGTGGGAAGAAGCTGCCGCTGAATCTCCCTGGCGGTATCGAGATCGGTGCGCAACCGGCGTTCGTTTTCCCGAGCGTCCTCGTAAAGCCGGGCATTCTCGAGCGCCACGGCCACGTACGAGCCTAGCGTCGAGAGCATACGCTCATGTTCCACGGTGAAGGCATGCGCGCGGGTGCTCTCGAGGTCGAGAACGCCGATCAAGCGGTCCTGCATGAGCAGCGGCACAACGATTTCCGAGCGCGCGTCAACACCGGTTTCGCAGCGGATGTAGCGGGGATCTTCACTGACGTCGTGGACGCGCAGGACGCGGCGCTGTCCGGCAGCCGTACCCGTAAGGCCTTTGTGAAGAGGGATGCCCGTGCGTGCGGGCAGGGCGTCGCTCGGGCACATCGCGAAGACGGATTCAAGAAGCTGCGTTTGCTCGTTCCAAAGCATGACGCTGAACACATCGTAGTCGACGATTTTTTTGATGCGCTCGGCGACGCGCCGCAGAAGCTCTTCGCGGTCGAGAATGGCGGTCAGCTCGCGGCTCACCTCGTGAAGGAGCGCGAGCGTCTTAGCCTGCTCGGGGTAGGCTACAAAAAGACTCTGCGGAACAGGGTCCGCATCTCCGAGCAAGGCGAATGACCCAAGCTTAGCGGGATCGTCCACGGCCGAAACACCCTCCGCCCTTTCTCTTCTTATTCGATGCCACAAATTACGGGCGGTTTCATGATCGGAGAGGACAATAACAGAGCCTATAAGGATTGGCTATTAAGATGTTACCGCAGCAGGGATAAGCCAGCCTGGCAGGCAGAACCCTCGACTGGTCTGCCGCCTTTTGACGCGGAGGGCCGAGAATGCCGGTCCTAGCGTTCTATTTTACTTCCCAGATGTCCCCGGCACGCAGAAGCTTGTTCAGGTCGCCGGGGCCGCGCTTGGCGACGACTTCCTGAATCTGGTCCTTCATGACATCTTCGTAGCGCGGCAAATCATCCCAAGCCCGCAAAACGCCGATAGGGGTCGGGAAGCCGGGGCGGTGCTCCATGTGAGACAGCAGGAAGGCATAGGAGGGTCGCGGATGATGCGCGTCGTGAACGACGAGATCGCTCTCCGTGATGCCGTTGCCCAGCTGCACGGTCTCGATGTCGCCATCGGACTTCCGGCGGATGCCCTTATCGCGGTTCTTGCCGTACACGAGGGGCTTGCCGTGTTCGAGCTGAAGAACGTGCTCGCTTCGAGCGTCCTTTTCCGTGAGCGAGAACCATGCGCCGTCGTTGAAGATGTTGCAGTTCTGCAGAATTTCGACGAACGCCGAGCCTTTGTGCGCGGCAGCGTGTCTTAGGGTGTCTTTCAAATGCGACTGGAACACGTCCACAGAGCGCGCCACAAAGGTGGCTTCCGATCCGATGGCCAGCGAGACCGGATTGAACGGGCGATCGGCGGAGCCGTAGGGAGTCGACTTGGTGATTTTGTGAAATTCCGAAGTGGGCGAGTACTGTCCCTTCGTCAGACCGTAGATGCGGTTATTGAAGAGCAAAACTTTGACGCCAACGTTACGGCGCAACATGTGAATGGTATGGTTGCCGCCGATGGCCAGCGCGTCGCCATCGCCCGTGGCTATCCAAACTTCCAGTTCCGGGTTGGCGATTTTGACTCCGGTGGCTACCGCCGGTGCGCGACCATGGATCGAGTGGAACCCGTAGGTGTTCATGTAGTAAGGGAAGCGGCTGGAGCAACCGATGCCCGAGACCACCACGAAATTCTCCCTGCGAATGCCAAGCTCCGGAAAGACGGATTGCACCGCCGAGAGGATGGCGTAATCGCCGCAGCCGGGACACCAGCGCACTTCCTGGTCGGTTTGAAAGTCTTTTTTCGTGAGTGGCGGAAGCGTCGCGGTGGTCATCGGTGGTTCCCCGGAATTCCCAGCATTTCATCAAACTTTTGCTCGAGCTCGGCTTGCTTGAACGGACGGCCCTGAATCTTGTTCAAGCCGACGGCATCCACAAGGTACTTTGCGCGAAGAACCCACAGGAGCTGGCCCATGTTGAGTTCCGGCACCAGCACCTTTCTGTAGCGCTTGAGAATTTCGCCGACGTTCGTGGGTAAAGGATTTAGATAGCGCAGGTGGAGATGGCCGATCTTCGATCCCCTGGCGCGAGCGGCCTTGACGGCCGCGGTGATGGAGCCCGCCGTCGAACCCCAGGAAACCACGAGCAAATCGCCTGTAGGATCGCCTTCCGGCAACACATTGGGAATGTCCTCGGCAACGGCGGCGACCTTTGCGGCGCGGATCCGCACCATGTTTTCGTGGTTGAGCGGCTCGTAGTTGACGTTGCCGGTGCCATCCTGCTTTTCCAGGCCGCCGATGCGGTGCTCAAGTCCGGGGGTGCCCGGAAGAGCCCAAGGCCGCGCCAGCGTCTGGGGATCGCGCTTGTAGGGCATAAACCCGTCGGGATTTGTAGCGAATTTGACGGGGAAGGCAGCAATCTCTTCCACCTTGGGTATGCGCCAGGGCTCTGCGCCGTTGGCGAGGTAGCCGTCGGAAAGGACGATCACCGGAACCATATATTTGAGGGCGATGCGGGAGGCTTCCAGGGCCATCCAGAAGCAGTCGCCGGGAGTGGCCGCTGCGAGCACCGGGATGGGTGCCTCCGAGTTGCGGCCGAAAAGAGCCTGAAGCAGGTCCGCCTGCTCGGTCTTGGTAGGCAGGCCCGTCGAGGGACCGCCGCGTTGGATGTCGCAGATGACCAGCGGGATTTCCGTCATGACCGCCAGGCCGAGAGCCTCGGTCTTCAAAGCCATGCCCGGGCCGGAAGTGGTGGTAATGGCTAAAGACCCAGCGTAAGACGCGCCAATGGCCGAAGTGATGGCGGCGATTTCGTCTTCCGCCTGGAAAGTGGTCACGCCAAAGTTCTTGTACTGGGAGAGCTCGTGGAGAATGTCAGAAGCGGGTGTGATGGGGTAGCTGCCCAAGAAAAGATTCAAGCCGGCTTTTTGCGCAGCCGTAACGAAGCCCATGGCCAGAGCCTGGTTTCCGCTGACGTTTCGGTAGACTCCGGGTGTCAACTGGGCCGGCGGAATTTCGTAACTGATCTGGAAGGCTTCCGTGGCTTCGCAATAGGAATAGCCGGCCTTCAACGCCAGCTTGTTGGCTTCCATCAGGAGCGGCTTTTTGTTGAACTTCTGCTCGATCCACCGCATGGTCGGATCGGTCGAACGGTTGTACAGCCAATAGCACATGCCCAGGGCGAAAAAGTTCTTGCAGCGGTCCATGGTTTTGGCATCGAGGCCCAGATGCTGGAGAGCGGTACGGGTCAGGCGCTGCAATTCGACGGCGAAGACCCGGAATTTATCGAGCGAGTGGTCCTCGAGGGGGCTGACCGTAATCTGCGCCTTTCGCAGGTCCGACTCTTTGAAGCTGTCGCTATTGACGATCAGGATGCCATTGGCTTTGAGGTCGCCGACGTTCACCTTGAGCGCGGCGGGATTCATGGCGATGAGCGCGTCGATAGCGTCGCCGGGCGTGAAAACCTCATGGGAGGAGAAATGGAGTTGAAAGCCGCTGACCCCGGGGATGGTGCCGGCAGGGGCGCGGATTTCCGCAGGATAGTCGGGGAACGTAGCGATGTCGTTGCCGTAGAGCGCGACGGTATTGGTGAACTGGCTGCCGGTAATCTGCATGCCGTCACCCGAGTCGCCGGCGAAGCGAATAACCGCCCGTTCGATTACTTCGCGTTTGGTCTTCGTTGATGGTGGAACTTCCGCGAGCGTAGACATTTCCTGGCCTAAACCTCCACTTTCCTCGAACTCCCCCTTGGGAGTGTGGCTCGAATTCGGGATGAGGCGGCGCGGAAAGGATGGCTTCGCAGGCAAACCGCCGAGAGCCGACCGCTAAAGGATACCACACTGGTCGCTCCCGGGAGGAAAGAGCGTTCTGGCGGGATTCGCCAATGTGTCTGGATAGCAAAGACTTTTGCCGGAAGAAAGCGGGCAGCAGGCCGCCAAAATCCACCGGTGACAGGCTCGTCCCCACGGAAACGGTGGTTAAGTCAGGCTACTTTCCGCGCTCAGGAGGTTTTTGGCTTCTTCGAGGGCGCTTTGCAGGTCGGCGGTGGTCTTGATCCGGCTGAACCTGGCGCCGATGCCCACAAAGGTGTCGGCGATGATGGCCGAAATGCCGGCGAGGATGACTTTGGCTCCCAGAAGTTGCACGGCCTCAATGGACCGGATAAGACCGTCTGCGGTTTCCGATTCAATTTTCGGAACCCCGGTGAGATCGATCACGACGGCGCGCGCGCGGTTCGTGTGCACGGCATTGAGAAGCTGGTTGCGCAACTGTGCGGCACGTGATCCGTCGACCCTGCCAATCAAGGGCACCACCAACAAGCCTTCCTGCGCCTGGACAACGGGAGTTGACAGTTCTTCGATGATGGGCTCGAGCTTTCGGCTTTCCGTGGTGCCCAGGGGCGTCGCGAAAAGACATGAATGTCCGCGGAATTCAATGATGTCGGCAGAAAGATCGATGATGCGCTTCTCACCGGCCTTCGTGCGCATTTCGAAGGTTCCTCGCGGACCGAGCGACCGGCCCTCAGCTCGGAAACGATGCGGGTGCGTTCTTTCGGGTTCGACCAGATTCCGAGAGTGCTCAAACTCTGGCCGATCAGCCCTTCGCGGCGATGGCCGAGGAGTTCACAAAGAGCTTCATTGACTTCAAGGATGTGGCTATCGTCGAGGGTACTGAGGAAAATGGGGTTGGGGCTGGAGCGAAACAGTTTCTCGAACGTGGCTTCCATGGCCCATTTGCGCTCGGTAATGTCACGGGTAACCTTTCCAAAGCCGTAGAGAACGCCTGCATCATCCTTGAGCGCGGTGATGGCGACGTTGGCCCAGAATCGCGACCCGTCCTTTCGAATACGCCACCCTTCGTCTTCGCAGCGGCCCTCCTGGGCGGCGACCTTCAGCTGGTAGTCCGGTTTTCCTCGCTCGATGTCTTCAGGAGGATAGAAAACGGAGAAGTGCCGTCCGCGAATTTCCTCAAAGTTGTATCCCTTGATCCTCTCGGCGCTCTTGGTCCAGGTCATGACGCGGCCTTCCGTATCGAGAAGGAAGATGGCATAGTCCTCGATGTTCTCCACCAATAATTGGAGTTGTTGCTGATGCTCGACTGTCCAGGAGCGTTCCGGGAGAAGATTCATAGGGTCATTTCACAGGAGATAAGCGGCCCGGTATTCGGTCAGTCCACCCTGTTTCTCTTTTCGAGCCCCCATGATTCTAACAAGGGAAAAGATATTGGGTGCCTTCGAGGTGTAGGGGATGGCCATTTCAATGCTCGCTCCCTCGGGATATTGGTTGGAACTGAGAAAGTTTACCCCTTCCCGCGCCAGGCTGGAGACCAGCACGACATCGTTTCCATGAGAGACATTTCGAATGCAACCTACCGTTTCCGTGCGCAGGCGTTGTTCGGAACGGTTTTTCAAGTTCTGTAGCTCAGGATCCTGAGCCTCCCATTGCGCCGAGTCGCCAGAAGCGGAGGCATCGGAACCGAGGGAAACGCTTCCATAAGGACGGGTCCAGGTGGTCCAGCCGCCGCACTGCCCGCATAAGCGCGGGACGCTGTGGTGATTGAGAAAAAGATCGGATTCGAATTCATTCAAGTAGGAAACTTCGAGCCGCCCGCAGGCAACGCACCGGAGCAGCGAGCGCAGCACGGCATGTTCAAGCGCCGCTGCCGGAGGGAAAACAATGTCCCACAGATTGATTTGATTGTCGCTCAATACGACGCCAAACACGCTGCCGGCGGCGTTCTGATAAGATCCCACAACGCGCGCGAGCGCTTCCTTGTTGGCTCCGACGCGCCGGATTTTGATGGTTTGGCCGATGCCGAGGTCCCGGTCCACCATGATCGAGGCGCCGTCCTGACTGACGTCAATGGTCTTACCTTCCCCCAGGAATTCTTCCCCGCGTTCCGCGGGGGCGGAAACACGAAGGCGCAGATTCACAAGGACTCTTTCACTGCCGCGAAGATTTTTCTTCAGGGCAGGCGAAGTTTGCGGACCGGCTTTGCAAACAGAATTGCCGGACCCTTTGCTGAAATCCTTCGCCAAACGGCACCACCACGGAAAAACCGAATTGACGGGAATGGCCCGCCCTCAGCGTCACTACGACTTGAGGAGCCGCTTCGTTTTGAGCACGCGAGCATGAACCAGGCTGTCGGTGCTGAGCAATCGGGCGATGAGTGGATTTGGGCACTAGGTGACCACCGATTTTCCGGACCGAGAGATTTACCGAGAATGCCTGCAGGGAATCACTGGAGTAAGGAAAGCGAATCAGCGAATCAGGCGAATCAGGCGAATTTATTTGCTTGACGTTCGCTTTATTTTCGCCTACAGTGCTTGTGGAAAAGTTTTGGACAGTGCGGAGGTGCGCTATGCCCCTGACCAAGCGGCAAAAAGAAGTTCTCGATTATCTCGTGGCGTTCGAAACCAAGCACGGCTACGCGCCGAGTTTCGAAGAAATCGGCAAGGGCCTGAAACTCACCTCGCTGGCAACCGTGCACAAGCACATCACCACGCTCGAGAAGAAGGGCTTTATCCGCCGCGGCTACAACCAGAGCCGCTCGATCGAAATCGTTCAATTGCCGAAGCCGGTGAAAGAGCAGGTGATCGAGCGGAAGGTTCAGGAGCTCCCGCTGGTCGGACGCATCGCCGCGGGGCGGCCGCTCGAGGCGATCGAGGAGCGGGAAACGCTGTCGCTGGGGGATTTCGCGAGGGGTGGGAATTCCTACGTGCTCCAAGTGAAAGGCAGCTCCATGATCGAAGACCACATCATGGATGGAGATTACGTGGTTTGCGAGCAAACGCAGGTGGCCAATGCCGGCGACATCGTGGTGGCGCTGGTGGGCGGCGAAGAAGCGACGCTCAAACGGTTTTACCGCGATGTTCCTGGAAAAGTACGGCTGCAGCCTGCCAATTCGGACATCGCTCCCATCATCGTTCCCGCAAACGAGGTAAAGATTCAAGGCCGGGTCATCGGCGTGCTGCGGAAATACTGAGCGCAGATTCTGAAATGGAAAAACCGCGGCGGGGTGAGCGGTGAACCGTGGGTGATCCGTGGCGCCGCTCGTCGAACCCGGTCTGGCAGAAACCGGGGCCCGCACGCGATTCCTTTTCGGTTCCCCGTCGCCTCCGCCTTGCAAATTGCATTATTCTTAATGCGGATTGCCGCCGCGACTTTTGTTGATTAACCTTTTGCTTGAGATGACCAAGCGATTCTCTAGGCAGGTCCGCCCTCTCTTCGTTTTTCTGCTCACTATAGTACTGTTTTGGCCCGAAAGCGCAGGGGCGTACGCGGTGCTCTCGCACGAAGCGATCATCGACGCCGCATGGGAACGTCACATCAAACCCTTGCTGTTGAAAAAATACCCGCAAGCCACCGAAGAAGCCCTGAGCCGAGCGCAAGCTTACGCGTACGGCGGCTCCATCATTCAAGACATGGGCTACTACCCGTTTGGCAGCCCGTTTTTCAGTGATCTCACGCACTACGTGCGCAGCGGCGATTTCATCCAGGCGCTGCTCCGAGATTCACAGGATCTCTATGAATATGCCTTCGCGATCGGCGCGCTGGCGCACTACGCGGCGGACACCGAGGGACATCGCATCGGGACGAACCGCGCCGTGCCGGTGCTTTATCCCGGGCTCGCAAGAAAATATGGCGACAGCGTGACGTATGAGGACGCCAAGCTCGCACACGTGAAGACGGAATTCGGCTTCGACGTCCTGGAAATTGCCAAGGAGCGCTACGCGCCGGACGGCTATCACGACTTCATCGGATTCGAAGTGGCCGCGCGCGTGCTCGACCAGGCTTTTCTTGAAACATACGGGCTGCAACTGGGAAGCGTGCTTTTAAATGAAGACAAGGCCCTGAATTCTTACCGCCGGGACGTGAGCAAGCTGATTCCAAAAGCCACGCGCATCGCCTGGCACCTGAAGAAGGATGAAATCAAGGACGACATCCCGGACGCTACGAAGAAAAGGTTCCTCTACAATTTGTCGCGGTCGAACTACGAACGCGAGTGGGGCAAGAATTACAAAAAGCCCACTCCGGGCGAGGTCTTTCTGGCGTTTCTCTACAAGCTTCTTCCGAAGTTCGGCCCGCTGAAGGTCCTCGAGTTCCGCACGCCCAGCCCCGAGACCGAACACATGTTCGAGGCCAGCTTCAATGCCACGCTCAGCCGCTATCGCAGGTTGTTGACCGAGGCAGGCGAAGGAACGCTCGCGTTGGAGAATGATAATTTTGACGTGGGAGAGAGCACCGGGCCCGGAAAGTACCGCATGAACGACGAAGCCCATGCCACGCTGCTTGACAAGCTTACGCAGACAAATTTTGCGAACCTCACTTCCGATGCGAAAGCGGAGCTTTTGCACTTTTACGCCGATCCGGATGCCCCGTATGCCACCAAACGCAAGGCCAAAGCCTGGGCAAAAGTACAAGCGCAACTTCTGCAGCTCGAAACAGCACCGGCGACGCTGGTCACGGCCGGTTGTGGCGGCACCGGCGAGCCGCGGAAGAGTCCACTCCCTAAAGCTGCGGATTTCTGAAAGGCATCGGCCGTCCTGAAACAGAACCGATGCAATTTGCTCTGGTTACCAACATGGGCCGCTTCATCCCCTCGCTGTGCTCGGGATAAGGCTCGGTCCCTACACCGGGAACGCGGGGCATCAAGCCTTTGCATTTGATGCATCGAAAAAACGGTTTCCGTCTCGTGCCTTGGCTGCGGGACAATATAGAATTTTGGAGATCGCGGCGGCCCAAGATGAGGAAAGTGAAACCAATTCGCAAACTGCTGGCTGCCAACCGCAGCGAAATCGCCATTCGCATCTTTCGCGCTGCCAACGAGCTTGGCTTGCGCACCGTGGCCATCTATTCGCAGGAAGACCGGCTTGCCTTGCACCGCTTCAAGGCCGACGAGGCCTATCAAGTGGGTTCCGGGAAAGGCCCCGTAGAAGCGTACCTGGATATTGCGGGGATTGTTGGCTTGGCAAAAGGAAAGCAGGTCGACGCGATTCATCCCGGTTACGGCTTTCTCTCCGAAAACGCTGCGTTCGCGCGCGCGTGTGAGAAGGCCGGCATGACCTTCATCGGTCCCCCGGCCAATTTGCTCGAATTGCTTGGAGACAAGACCGCGGCGCGAAGGCTGGCAACTTCGGCAGGCGTCCCGGTGCTGCCGGGAACGGAAAGGCCGGTAAAGTCAGCTGCGGAGGCACGACAAATTGCGCAGGAAATCGGCTACCCGGTGATTGTGAAGGCGGCCATGGGCGGCGGCGGCCGCGGCATGCGCGTGGTTCCCGACGCCGCGCAACTCGATGCGCTGCTCGAAGAAGCCCGTGGTGAAGCGCACTCGGCTTTCGGAGACGCTTCCGTGTTCCTGGAAAAGTATTTGCCGCGCGCGAGGCATCTCGAGGTGCAAATCCTTGGCGATCATCATGGCAACTTGCTGCATCTTTACGAACGCGATTGCTCCGTACAGCGGCGCCACCAGAAGGTTGTCGAGGTTGCGCCCGCCGCAAACCTCGCCGCCAGCATTCGCGCGGAGCTTTGCGACGCGGCAGTCGAACTGGCGCGCAAAGCCGGCTATTGCAATGCGGGCACGGTGGAATTTCTCTACGACGTGGATTCGCGACACTGGTATTTCATCGAGGTGAATCCGCGTATTCAGGTGGAGCACACGGTCACGGAAATGGTGACCGGCATCGACCTGGTGCGCTCGCAGATTTTGATCGCACAAGGTCACAAGCTGCACGAAACACCGCTTTCGCTGCCGAAGCAGGAATCGGTGCCGCTGAACGGCGCTGCCCTGCAATGCCGCGTGACCACCGAGGACCCGGCAAACAACTTTGCGCCGGACTACGGGAAGCTTTCGACGTATCGGTCGCCTGCGGGCTTCGGCATTCGCCTTGACGGGGGAACGGCCTATGCCGGCGCCGTGCTCGCCGCGTACTACGATTCGTTGCTCGTCAAAGTCACGGCGTGGGGTGCACATCTTCCGGAAGCGTGCCAGCGGATGGACCGGGCGTTGCGCGAATTCCGAATTCGCGGCGTCAAAACCAACATTCCTTTTCTGAAAAACGTGGTGAACCACGCGAAGTTTCAGGCCGGGGAAGTCGCCACGTCTTTCCTCGACGATTCGCCGGAACTCTTTCGCCTGCCAACCGCTGGCGATCGAGCGACCAAACTGCTTTCCTATCTCGGCGACGTGATTCTGAATGGCAACTCCGAAGTAAAAGGGAAGGCAATCCCGAAGGCATTCGAGACGGCCGCGCTGCCCCGGGCGCCGGGAATTGAGCCGCCGGCAGGAACCCGGCAACTTTTGAAGAAGCTGGGGCCACAGAAATTCGCGGACTGGGCGCGAAAGGAAAAACGCTTGCTCCTCACGGACACGAGCTTTCGCGACGCCCACCAGTCGTTGATGGCGACACGCGTGCGCACGTACGATTTGCTCGCGACCGCCGATGCCGTGGCGCGGAGATTGCCGAAGCTCTTCAGCTTGGAAATGTGGGGAGGCGCCACGTTTGACGCTGCGATGCGCTTTCTGCACGAAGACCCCTGGCATCGCCTTCGCGCTCTCCGCGAGCACATTCCCAATGTTTGCTTTCAAATGCTGCTGCGCGGGGCCAATGCCGTCGGTTACACCTCGTACCCTGACAACGTGATCGTTGAGTTCGTTCGTGAAGCGCATGCGCAAGGCATCGATATTTTCCGCATCTTCGATTCGCTCAATTCCATCAAAAACATGCGCGTGGCCATTGACGCGGCATTGCAAGCGGGCGCGGTGTGCGAAGCCGCGGTTTGCTACACGGGCGACCTTTTGGACAAAAGCCGCCCGCAATATTCGCTCAAGTATTATGTCGCGCTGGCCAAACAGCTCGAAAGGCTGGGCACGCACTTTTTGGCCATCAAAGATATGGCTGGCTTGTGCAAGCCGTATGCCGCTTTCGAATTGGTGAAGGCCCTGCGGCAAGAGGTTGGCGTCCCGATCCACTTCCATACCCATGACACGAGCGGCATCAACGCGGCTTCGGTCCTAAAAGCCGCGGATGCCGGAGCGGACGTTGCCGATGCGGCAGTTGCGGCGGTCAGCGGAGGCACGAGCCAGCCCAATCTGAACTCCATCGTCGCGGCGCTGCGGCACACGCCGCGCGATACGCAGCTCGACATCGAAGCGCTCAACGAGTGCTCGGATTACTGGGAGACCGTGCGAACTTATTATTTGCCGTTCGACTCCGGACCGAAGGCCGGCTCGGCGCGGCTGTACCAGCACGAAATTCCCGGAGGGCAGTACACGAACCTGCGCGAGCAGGCCAGCGCCCTCGGACTGGGCCACCGCTGGCGCGAGGTGGAAAAAATGTATGCTGAGGTGAACCAACTTTTCGGCGATATTGTGAAAGTCACGCCTTCGAGCAAAGTGGTTGGCGACATGACGCTGTTCCTGATGGCCAAGGAGTTGCAGCCGAAGGACGTCCTGGGGCTGGATGGAAATCACGACGTGCCCTTTCCCAATTCCGTAGTCGAGATGTTCTCCGGGGCTCTAGGAGTCCCGCCGGGCGGCTGGCCGAAGAAACTGCAGAAAATCATTCTTCGCGGACGTGAGCCATGCAAGGGCCGGCCGGGCGCGAGCCTGCCGGCGGTGGATTTCGAACAAGAACAAAAACAGTTGGAGCAAAGAGTGGGTCATCCGGTTCGGCGGGATGACCTGCTGAGTTATCTGCTGTATCCCGAAGTGTTTTCCAAATTCGACCGATTTCGCCAGGCCTACGCGGACGTCAGCGTCTTGCCCACACCGGCGTTTTTTTACGGGTTGAATTCAGGCGAAGAAATAACCGTAGAGATTGAGTCCGGGAAATCGTTGATCATCAAGTTCCTGACGTTCAGCGAGCCGCATCCGGATGGCACCCGCACGCTGTTTTTTGAGCTCAACGGGCAGCCCCGAGAAATCAACGTGCGGGACAAGGCTTTGCGAATCACCGAGCGCACTCATCCAAAGGCGGATCCCGCCGATCCCGGCCAAGTGGGCGCCCCGACCGCCGGCGTCGTCAGCAGCGTGGCCGTGCAAGCGAACCATGCGGTGGAACGCGGGGCGAAACTTCTTACCCTCGAAGCTATGAAGATGCAGTCCAATATCTATGCGCCTGTTTCCGGGCGCATTGCAAAAGTACTGGTGGCGGCCGGCCAACAAGTGGAAGCCAAGGACCTCCTCGTGGCGATTGCACAGTGAGTTCCGGACAGCTTCGCAAGCACGAACGGTTCCGGTCGCGCTTTCTGCGGAACCAGCGCGACCTTGTCGTGTACACGCCCCCCGGCTATGCGGAGCAAACCGCGAGGAGGTTTCCGGTTCTCTATCTTCAGGATGGGCAGAATCTCTTCGACGGTGCAACATCATTCATCCCGGGACAAGATTGGCACGTTGGGCAGACCGCGGACGCTGCGATCAACGGTCGAGTGGTCGAGCCGCTGATCATCGTGGGCATGTACAACACGAAGGCGCGCGTCCGCGAATACACGCCAACGCATGTGCCGAAGCTCGGGGGAGGCCACGCCGATCGTTACGCGAAATTTCTCATTGAGGAAGTGAAGCCGTTCGTAGAGCGAGAGTATCGGGTGCTACCCGGCCTGTGGCACACCGGCATTGGCGGCTCGTCGCTTGGTGGGCTTGTCTCGCTTTATCTTGGGCTGAAGCACCCTTCCATTTTTGGAAAAATCGCCGCGCTCTCGCCCTCGGTGTGGTGGAACCAGTTGTTCATCCGCGGTTTTGTCAAGGCCACGAAGGTAGAGCGTCGCCCGCGGATTTGGCTCGACATTGGCACGCGGGAAGGAGCGCGCATCGTGCAGGAGGTCGAGCGCTTTCGCGACCTGCTGCTTCAAAAAGGCTGGCGGCTCGAACAGGACTTGCATTACGACCGAGTCGAAGGTGCGGAGCATAACGAGCTAGCCTGGGCACAGCGGGTCCGGCCGTTTCTGCAATTTCTGTATCCTGCTTCGCCCGGCGCAGTATAATCCGCGCTCGCATTGCTCTTCCGCACGAGGCAGCCATGCCAGACAACCGGTCGCTCACCATTCTCTGCATCAGTTCCTACGAAAAGGGACAGGAGTTCATCCGCACGTGCAAAGGCATGGGCTGCCGCGTTCTGTTGCTGACGGTCGAAAAACTGCGTCACGCCGACTGGCCGTTCGAAGCGATCGACGAAGTATCCACCATGCCGGAAGAATTGCCGTTGCAGAGCTTGATCTACGCCGTGAGCTACACGGCCCGGTCCCAGCCGATCGACCGCATCGTAGCCCTTGACGAATTTGACATGGAGAACGTCTCCGCGCTTCGCGAGCATCTGCGCATTCCAGGCATGGGCCTGACCACAGTGCGCTATTTTCGGGACAAGCTCGCGATGCGCGCCCGCGCGAAAGAGACGGGCATGCTGGTGCCCGAATTCGTGCACGTGCTGAACTATGACAATCTGCTCGAATTCATGGCGCGCGTGAGTGGACCGTGGCTGCTCAAGCCGAGATCGCAAGCTTCGGGCATCGGCATGAAGAAGATTCACAAGCCGGAGGAACTTTGGCCGTGGCTCGATAAACTAGGGGATCAGCAGTCGTTTTATCTGCTGGAACAATTTGTGCCCGGCTCGGTTTATCACGTGGACAGCGTGACCTCCGAGCGCAAAGTGGTTTTTGCGGAAGCTCATGCCTACGGCGCGCCGCCGCTCGAAACCTCGCATCAGGGCGGAGTTTTTACTACGCGCACGCTTCCGCGCGACGGAGAAGAAGCCCGCGCACTGCATAAAATCAATCGTGATTTAATCGAAGGCCTAGGGTTGCGGCGCGGCGTGACCCACGCGGAATTTCTGAAGGCCCATGCCGACGGACAATTTTATTTCATTGAGATTGCCGCCAGGGTCGGCGGCGCTTACATCGCCGATGTGATCGAAGCGGCCACCGGCATCAATCTCTGGCGCGAGTGGGCGCGGCTCGAGCTCGGCGCAGGCAAGGAGACTTACGAATTCCCTGCGGCGCGGCGCGATTATGCCGCAGTGATTCTTTCCCTGGCGCGACAGGAACATCCGGACACCTCGTCTTATACCGACGAAGAAATCGTCCATCGCGTCAGCAAAGTTCATCACGCCGGCTTTGTTTTGCGATCTCCGAGACATGAGCGAATCGAACAACTGCTCGATTCCTACTCACATCGTTTCATTGAGGATTTTCTTGCGACCCAGCCGGTTCCGGATAAGCCCTCCCATTGATTGCTACAAATCCCGTCATGCTTTACTTAGAATATAAATTCCTGCACAATGCCGGCGCCCTCCAGGCCTGCCCGAAAGTCTAGTTAACTCTCAGGAACGACGCGTTCAGAGTTTGTTTGCCGAGGGTTCTTTCGAGGAATAAAGTTTCATTACCCCTGGCGGAAATCTGCATGGGGTTTGCTTTCCCTTAGGGAGGACCGATGTGGGGCAATAAGAAACCGGATGCGCCGCAAGCCGGGCCACCGGGACAAGGAAATTCAATTTCGAATCAGCCGTCGAAGTCAGCTTCGGCGGCCTGGGAGGATAAACCCGTAATGAGCACAGATGCGATGCGTCCATTAGGTGGGACCGCCGATCGCGGCACAGCGCGCCTCGGGGCTAGCCTGCATGTGAAAGGAGAGATCTCCGGCAACGAAGATCTGCTAATCGATGGTGCAGTTGAAGGACTGGTCCAACTGGATGAGCGGAAGCTCACCGTCGGGGCCGCGGCGAAAGTCACTGCCGACATCATCGCCCGCGAGGTGGTGGTGTATGGCACGGTGAAGGGCAACCTTCGCGCCAAGGACAAAATTGAAATCAAGAAGGATGGTTCGGTGAACGGCGACCTGACCACCGCACGGATCATGATCGAGGACGGTGCTTACTTCAAGGGTTCGATCGAAATCGACAAGACCGAGCAAAAGGAATCCGGCAGCAGCCACGCGTTTAGCAGGAGTTCCGCAGTTCCGGCGGGTGTCACGGCAACCAAGACGATTTAAAATTCTTATCCGCGTACAATCCCTTCCGGAGAGCGCCCCGACCTGGTCGGGGCGCTCTCTCGTTTTCCGAGCAAAGATGCTCGCCTGCTTTTAGGCACCACTCGCCCGGTCTCCTGTCGGTCTCCTGCTGCCCCTGGCGTACCGCTGGGCATCGGCAAATCGATCGGGTAGTCGCCGGTGCTCTAACTTTTTCTCCTTTTGTTCATCCAATTGGGTGAGAAGAAAGGGAAAGAATGATCCGCCGTGCGGCAGCGCCGCCCATTCGCGTGCGCTTCCCCCGGTGCGAGGCTTGCCATGGAAACGAGAAAACTTGGGAATTCCGATTTGAACATTACGCCGGTGGGTTTTGGTGCCTGGGCCATCGGCGGGGCAGGCTGGGAATTTGCCTGGGGTCCGCAGGAGGACCAGGATTCGATCGCGGCGATCCATCGCGCGCTGGAGTTGGGTGTCAACTGGATCGACACGGCCGCAGTCTATGGCACGGGCCATTCCGAGGAAGTCGTCGCGCGGGCGTTAAAACAGTGGCGCGGTGCTCGTCCATACGTTTTCACCAAGGGCACGCTGACGTGGGACAAGAATCGCAAAGTGAAGCCCAATCACTCGGCAGCCTCCATCCGCCGCGAATGCGAGGATAGTCTCGGCCGCTTGCAGGTGGAAACCATCGACCTCTACCAGATGCACTGGCCTCCGTCCGACAATGGCGCTTCGCTAGAAGAACCTTGGCACGCTATGGCGGAACTCCAGAAAGCGGGAATGGTCCGCTGGATTGGCGTGTCGAACTTTGACGTGGCGCAAATGGAGCGCGCCGGGAAAATTGCGCCGGTCACCTCGCTGCAGCCGCCGTATTCGCTGATTCGCCGCAAGATTGAAGAGGAAATTCTTCCGCACTGCCAAAAGCGAGGTATCGGCGTGATTGCTTACGCCCCCATGGCTTCCGGACTGCTCACCGGCGCGATGACCCGCGAACGCGCAGCCAAGTTGCCTCCCGATGACTTCCGAAGCCGCAATAAGGAATTCCAGGAGCCGCGTCTTTCCAAGAACCTCGAACTGGTCGAGCGGCTCCGCCAGGTGGGCGCGCGCCATGGCCGCGGGCCAGGCGAAGTGGCCATCGCCTGGGTGTTGCGGCATCCGGCAATCACGGGCGCGATCGTTGGCGCACGAAACGCCAAACAGGTAGAAGGCGTGATGCGCGCCGGCGAATGGAAGCTCAACGCGGGCGAAATTGCCGAAATCGAAGGCGCTGCTGTCATCGCCGCTTCTCGATAGGTTTCCCTGTTCGCGAAAACGGAGTGAAAAACAATGGACCTCGGACTCAAAGGCAAGACCGCGGTCGTGTCTGGCTCAACGGCCGGGATCGGCTTCGCCATTGCCGCTACGCTCGCTGCCGAAGGCGCGAAAGTAGTGGTTAACGGGCGCACGGAAGCTCGCGTCAGCGCGGCCCTCGCGCAAATCCGGCAACGCGTCAAGAATGCCGACCTTCGTGGTGTCCACGCTGATCTGGGGACTTCCGCCGGCGTCGAAATGCTTGTGAAACAGGTTCCTGAGGCCGACATTCTGGTGAACAATCTCGGCATCTTCGAGGTCAAAGCGTTCGCGGAAATTTCCGACGCCGATTGGCTGCGGTTGTTCGAGGTGAACGTGCTAAGCGGCGTTCGACTTGCGCGCCATTACCTGCCTTGCATGCTGAAGAGGAATTGGGGTCGCATCATTTTCATTTCCAGCGAGTCGGCACAGCACATCCCGGTGGAAATGATTCATTACGGAATGACTAAGACCGCGCAGGTGTCCATTGCGCGCGGACTTGCCGAATCTGTCGCGGGCAGCGGCGTCACGGTGAATGCAATCCTGGCGGGACCAACGGCATCGGAGGGAGCCGGACAGTTTGTCGAGCGCATGGCCAAGGAACAAGGCGTGACGCGCGCCGAAATCGAGAAGCAGTTCTTTGCCAGGGTGCGGCCGACTTCGCTGCTGAAGCGCTTCGAGACACCGGAAGAAGTTGCCGCGGTCGTCGCGTTCGTCGCCGGCACGCCTGCCGTGACCATCAACGGCGCTGCCGTGCGCGCCGAGGGCGGCGTGGTGCGCAGTATTTTCTAGAAACATGGCGCTAGGCGCGCAAATAATCCGCTCGCCAATTCTTGATAAGCTGTTTGATGGCTTTGCGCTTGGTCAGCTTGTCGTCCAGCACTTTTCGCATCAGTTGCTCTAACTCCTCATCACCGGCGAACCGCATAGAAATAAATTGGTCCACCGTAAGTTCATCGGCGCGCCAACCGAGTTCTTCGGGCAGGATCCGCTCGTAGCGCAAGCGCTCTTCCAATCGAATGACGCGGTCCTGTACCCTCAACGCAAAAAGCCTTGCGTACAGCACGCCCAAAAATAATGCAGCGGCAGTCAGGACCCATTCCAAACCGTCGATGGAAAACCCTGCCGCTATCCACCGATAAATCGACCATCCAAAATGGATGATCAGCATGGGCAAGGCAAAGAAATGGTACAAAGGAACAAACCTTACGTGGTTCTTGAGACTCTGCTCGCTCATGGCTTTTCTCTCCCTCTGCGAAGTGGGCACGCGAAAAACGTTGGACTCCGGCAGTCTCCTGCCGAACCCTCTACTTTGTCAGTTCGTTCTTGAAGACCGACCCGTTGTGCATCACAAACTTTACGTGCTCCAGTTCGCTCACGTCCTTCAAAGGATCCCCCGAGACGGCAATGACTTCGGCGTATGCCCCGGGAGCAATCGTCCCGATCTCCCCTTTCCTATCCAGCATCTCCGCCGGCCGCGAGGTCGCCGCCTGAATCGCGTCCATAGGCGCCATGCCCATCTCCACCATCCGCTGGAACTCTTGCGCAATCGGCTCGGTCCACGGAATGCCGCCCATGTCCGTCCCAAAGACAATCTTCAAGCGCGCTTTCAGCGCCCTTTTGAAGGTATCTTCATGGACGGCCGCCCGCGCGCGGTCACGCTTTCCTTCCGGCGTGTCCGCCGGCGCCCAATCTCCGTAATAAGGAGAAAGCGTCGGGCAATACCACGTCCCTTGCCTCTTCATCTGCTCGATTTGCGCGTCGGTCATCTCCAAGCCATGTTCGATCGAATCGCACCCGCCGTCGAGCGCGCGTTGCAACCCGATTCCGTTGTACGCGTGACACGCCACTTTCTTTGTCCAGCCGTGAGCTTCATCGACAATAGCTTTCAATTCCTCGACCGTCAGTGTCGGCTGCGACACCAAGCGCCCTTCGTTGTCCACCCAAGACCGGTGCGTCATGTACACCTTGATCCAGTCCGCACCATGATCCAATTGTTGCCGCGCCGCCTTGCGCGCCTCCACCGGCCCGTCGACGAGTTGCGCGCCCTTGGGCATGTCCAGCTCTGGCGCATAGCCTTCCAGGTTGTACCCGCCGGTCGTGGAAATCGCGCGCGTCGCGCAAAACAGCCGCGGTCCGGGAATCGTCCCCTCTTCGATGGCCTGCTTGATTTCGACGTCTCCGTAGCCCGCGCCCTCGGTCTCGAGGTCGCGCAACGCCGTAAACCCCTGCTCTAGCGCCCTCCGCGCGGCAAACGTGGCGCGCGCCGCGCGCAGCGCAATCCCGGCCTTCAGGATATTCGCGTCGTAACCGCCTTTTTGGGGATCTTCGCCCCACAAGAAAATGTGCGTGTGCGAATCGGTGAGCCCCGGCAAAACTGTGCTACTCGAGAGATCAATCACGTTCGCACCCGAGGGAATTGCTTCTCCCGACCCGGTTACCTTTACAATTCGTTCGCCACGCACAAAAATCAGTTGATTCTTTCGCGGCGTCTCGCTTACTCCGTCAATCAGCGTCCCAGCGCGAATTACGGTTACGGCCCCACTCTGCGTCGCACTCTGCGCCCGTGCCGCATCTCCACTCGTAAGTGCCGCGAGCTCCGCACACAAAACCACACGCGCAGCGAACCAGCCAAGTTTTTGCATTGCACCCCCCTCTAACGCGCGTAGCTTGCCCCAATCTCCCCCCTCGATGCAACACCGTCATCCACTAACTAGCCGGAAGGACCACATCGTGCAGGTCCGCTTGCCGTTGTGCGAAATCGAAGCCCTTTTGCAAATGCGGGCTTCTGCGCCTCGCGAGGCAGGATGGCGTACGCTTCATCCACGCACTTGTCCCACCGGAGCTGCCTTGCGGCGTGGCTCCCCAGGTCAGCACCGTTACGCCGTTCATAGGCCACCGCATAGACCGCCTGGCCTTCCTTGCGCAACGGGCCGGGCGTGCACGGTTGATGATTGTCGAAGTCCTGAATGCAGTGAGCGGCGATCCAGGTCTCAAGCAGTCTTTGAAAATACCTCAGGCGCGCTGGGAGGCGGATTGGGAAAGGGCGGAGTCGAGACAGAAATCGGGACGGTGAAAAAACGTCGGCAGTTCGGAAAGGCGGAGGGCAAGTCGTTCGGGGGAAGCCGCACGCACAGTGACGTGACCGAGCTTGCGGCCCGGGCGGGGAACCTTTCCGTACAAGTGCAAATGCGCATCGGGAACGCCGAGAACTTCCGAAGGTTCGGGAAGGTCGCCAATCAGGTTGATCATGGCGCACTGACCGGCCGGCCGCGTGGAGCCGAGCGGCAGGCCGAGAACGGCGCGGAGATGGTTCTCGAACTGGCTGGTGACCGCCCCTTCGATCGTCCAATGGCCGGAATTGTGTACGCGCGGCGCCATTTCGTTGGCGAGGAGGCGGCCCTGGTTCTCAAAAAACTCGATGGCCAGCACGCCGACGTATTCGAGCGACTCGATAACGCGACGGGCAATGTCTTCGGCGGCACGCTGCATCGGCGGATCGAGCGAGGGAGCGGGGGCGAGGGAGAGGCGAAGAACGCCGCCGCGATGGTGGTTTTCGACCATGGGGTAAAAGGCCGTCTCGCCATGGCGCGAGCGCACTGCAAGGAGGGAGAGTTCCCGGGTGAAAGGCACGAAGCGCTCCAGGATGAGATGGAGCTTGGGAAGCTCGGCTTTAGCTTTCACAACGTCGTCTGTGGTGCGCAGGATCCATTGCCCCTTGCCGTCATAGCCCATCCGGCGAGTCTTGAGCACGGCGGGAAGGCCAAGTTGCCTGATGGCGGCGTCAAATTCGCCGGTTTTCGAAACGGGGAGAAAATCGGTGGTTGTGATGCCGAGATTGCGAAAGAGGGTTTTCTCTCCGAGCCGATCCTGCGCCGCTTCGAGAGCAGCGGGAGGAGGATAGACAGGAACGCGCTGGGCAAGGAATTGCGCTGCTTCGACGGGGACGTTCTCGAATTCGTAGGTGACAAGTTCCAGCCCATTCGCAAATTTCTCAAGCGCCGCGTGATCGCCGTAGTCGGCGGTGACGCGCTGGGCGATGCGGCCCACCGGAGCTTCCGGAGAAGGGTCAAGAAAGCGGAAATGCAGGCCGAGCGGATAGCCGGCCAGCGCGAGCATGTACCCGAGCTGTCCGCCGCCGAGAATGCCCAGGGTCACTGCCGCTTCCCTTTCTGCGAGTTTTTCATGGGAACCGCGACTGCGGAAACCGAGGGGTCCGGCTGCGCCAGGACGCGGTCGGCCTGCTCGACGCGAAACTTTCGCAACGCCTCGCGAATTTCGGGGTGCTTCGCGCCGAGGATTGCGGCGGCAAGCAAGGCGGCGTTGATTGCGCCGGCTTTGCCGATCGCCAGCGTGCCAACCGGGATGCCGCCGGGCATTTGCGCGATGGAGAGCAGCGAATCCAGGCCCTTGAGGATTTTCGATTCGACCGGAACACCGAGCACAGGAAGGACGGTCTTGGAGGCGGTCATGCCGGGGAGATGAGCCGCGCCGCCAGCGCCCGCGATAATGACCTCGAGGCCGCGTTGTTCGGCGGCGGAGGCGTATTCAAAAAGCAGGTCCGGGGTGCGGTGCGCGGAAACGATGCGTGTTTCATGTGGGACTTTCAGGCCCGCAAGGATGTTCGAGGCGTGCTCCATGGTTTCCCAGTCGGAAGTGGAGCCCATGATGATGCCGACAAGAGGATTGGCGTCGTTGTGGTCCGGTCGATTCACGCGCCTCTATGCCTTTCTCGAGCAAATGGTTCGGTTTTTCATGAAGGCGATATTTTACGGCTTTTTTCAGTGCGCGGCGACTTGCTCTCGCTGCTTCCAGTGGTGCCGAAGCTGACCGACCAAATACAACGAGCCAGTAATGAAAATAGCGTCGCCGGGAGCAGCTTCCGCGAGCGCCTGGTCGAGCGCTTGTTCCGCCGAAGAAATGACCGTGAAGCTCGAGGCGTGATGGGAGGCGATCTCGGCGAGACGCGGGGCAGAGATCGCGCGGGAAGTGCGCGGCTCGGTGAAGATGACTTCGGCGGCGTGAGGAAAGAGCTGGCCGGCGACCTCGTCGACCGCCTTATCGCGGAGCGCTCCATAGATGAGCCAGATTTTGCGCCCGGCAAAATTTTGTGCGACGAATTGCGCGACTTCGCGGGCGGCGCCGGGATTGTGCGCGCCATCGAGGTAAATATCCGGGTTGGATTGCAGTTTTTCAAGACGCCCCGGCCAGACCGTAGTGGCGATGCCCTCGCTGATAGCGCCCGCCGAAATGCGGAAGCCGCGTCTGCTAAGTTCGCGCGCGGCTGCAAGAGCGTTCAAAGCGTTTTGCAACTGGAAGCGGCCGGGCAGACCAGGCGCAATTTCAAACGCATCACCGGAAGAGATTTCCTTGACCAGCGCGCGGAAGAAACCGTTTGGCAAGGGTTGCTCCTTGGTTTCGAATGCTTGCGAGGTTTCGATTACCGGGCAGCCAACCTGAGCGGCACGAGCAAGGATCACTTCGCGCGCCTGCGGACGTTGGGCTGCAACAATGACCGGCGCTTCGGGCTTGAGGATTCCTGCTTTCTCGCTGGCAATCTCTCTTAGTGAGTGCCCGAGGAAATTTTCATGGTCGAAGTCGATGCGCGTGATGACCGTGAGGACAGGCGACAGAATGTTGGTGGCGTCGAGGCGGCCGCCCAAGCCAACTTCGACAACCCCGAATTCAACGCGTTCGCGCGCGAAGCATTCGAACGCCATGGCGGTAACGCATTCGAAATACGTGGGGTGAGCGCGAAGCCTGTGCCGACCGAGAAGCTCCTCGACGAGCTCCAGCAGGCGAGTAAAAATTCGAGCAAAGGATTCATCTTCGATTTCCCTGCCATCGAAGCGCATGCGCTCGTTGATTCTCTCGAGATGCGGGGAGGTATACAGCCCGGTGCGAAAGCCCGCATGCCGAAGAATCGATTCCAGAAAAGCCGATGTCGAGCCTTTGCCATTGGTTCCCGCGATGTGAGCGCTCGGATAAGCCCGGTCCGGGCGACCAAGGCGCTCGGCAAGAACGGTAATGTTCTCCAGGTCGAACTTGGCCGCCGCGGCCTGCGTAGGCGCAGCCAATTCCCTTCCCAAGGTCAAAAGATAGCGAACCGCCGCGTCGTAATTCATCTCATCCCGTAAGCAGGTCGAGCGCCTTGGCGAGGTAGGCTTTCAGTTCTTTGCGGTGAACGACGGCGTCGAGGAAGCCGTGTTCAAGCATAAACTCCGAGCGCTGAAAACCGTCCGGGAGTTTTTGGCGGATGGTTTGCTCGATGACGCGCGGGCCGGCGAAACCAATCAGCGCGCCGGGCTCCGCGATGTTGAGGTCGCCGAGCATGGCGAAGCTGGCGGTAACACCGCCGGTGGTGGGATCGGTCAAAACCGAAATGTACGGCAGCTTTTCGTCGTCGAGCCGCGCGAGCGCTGCGGAAACTTTCGCGAGTTGCATCAGGCTCACGGCGCCTTCCATCATGCGCGCGCCGCCCGAGCAGGAAACGGCGAGGAACGGCTGACGCGTTTCAATGGACAGTTCGATGGCACGCGTGACCTTCTCACCGACTACGGCACCCATGGTGCCGCCGATAAAGCCGAATTCCATCGCGCACATCACCACAGGTCGCCCGTTGAGCTGGCCCTCCGCGGTGATGATGGCGTCGTTCATGCCGAGTTTCCTCCGGGCCTCCTTGAGCCGCTGCGCGTAAGGCTTGGTGTCCACGAACTTCAACGGGTCGGTGGAAGTCATACCCGCATCGTGTTCTGTCCAGCGGCCGTCGAGCAGCATTTCCAGGCGCGAGCGCGCGCCCATCTTAAAATGAAACTGGCACTTCGGGCAGACGTGGAGGGTGGCTTCGAGGTCCTTGCGAAAGACGATCGCGCGGCAGGACTCGCACTTGACCCACAGCCCTTCGGTACGCACACGGCGCTCTTCGGGCGGTGTGGGCTGCTCGATTAGTTTTTTCTCGCGTTTGAACCAAGCCATAGAGGCAGTTTCCGTCGTCGGTAATAAGGTCTAAGTCAAGAATTCTAGAAAACTGAGATGTAGCCAGACGCGGCCCTTCCCGTCTCGCAAAGGCCTGCAAGAATGCTTGCTAACTTCCAACCTGCAACCTTGGACTCTTAATAATCGATCCCTCGCTGAGCCAGTATACCTTTCGTGTAGGGATGTTTCACCTCGCGCATCTCGGTGACCAGGTCGGCCAGCGCGACGAGCTTCGGATGCGCGTTGCGGCCGGTACAAATCACGTGTACGCGTTCGGGGCGGCCTTTCAGAGCCTCCACGACCTCGTCGGGGTCGAGCATTTCGTAGCTGATGGTGTAATTGATTTCGTCGAGCACCACCAGATCGTACTTCCCACTGTAAATGGCTTCGCGGCCGGCCTGCCAGCATTCGCGCGCCAGTTTGATATCTTCGGGATCCGTTTCCGCTTTGCCGATTTTCACAAAGCCGCGGCCCATCGGGCGAATTTCAAATTTGTCGTCGCCGAGCATCTTGGCTGCATCGAGCTCGCCGTAGTGCCACGAGCCTTTAATGAACTGCACCATCATGACGCGCAGCCCCTGGCCCACGGCGCGGAACGCCGTGCCCAGCGCGCAAGTCGTCTTGCCCTTCCCCGGCCCGGTATAAACGATCAGCAATCCTTTTTCTTCCGGCATGATTTCCCTTGGTGCATGGCGGAGAGAAAAGTGTGCGCAGCCCCGCGCGAAACGTCAAGCGAGTTCCAGCCGCTTGACGAGTTCCGCAGCGATGGCCGAGATGCGCCGCAGCGTGGGTTCGGGAAGCGAAGATCTGGGTCGCGCGACGGGATCGAACAAAACGATCCACAAACCCGGACGGTAGATTTCGTCATCGGTGGGACAGATCGCCCCGGTGAGTTGCGTGATTTCCAGAGGATGCGGCTGCGTCGTGGCCAAATCGATTTCAAGCACTTTCCCGCTGCCACGGCGCTCCGCCGGAGGCGCGGCGATCAGCTCGGTCAGGATGCCGCGCGCATCATCCACCAGGTCGCGGAAGCCTTGCGTCACGAGAATGCCGTCCACGTCGCGGGGCGTGGCCTTCTCAAGCTCTTCTAGGTCGTAATCGGGCAGCGGTTTCTCGAGCGGAATCTCAATGGCCGCGGAAGGCTGGTTCTGATCGGGAATCACGCGCATGGGCATGGCAGCTACGGTTGTACACCCGCCGGGCTATTTCGGGTAGGGGCTGCCTGAGAGAATGGCAAAGGCGCGGTAGAGTTGCTCAGCCAGTACCACCCGGGCCAGTTCATGCGAAAGTGTCATAGCGCTGAGCGAAAGTTTTTGCCTGACCCGCTCACGCAGCGATTCCGGGAAGCCCCCGGCATTTCCGCACACAAAGATGACCTGCCGCGTCCCGCGGTCGCGAAGTTCGCCAAGCCACTTGGCAAGGGCATTCGAATCGATGGTTCTGCCCCCGGCATCGAGCAGGATGGCCAGCGCTCGACGGTCGGCATCGAGTTTCTTAAGCGCTCGATCGGCGTCCCGCACCTCGACGACCTCCAATGGGCAGGAATGCCGGATGCGGTTCACGTAATCGTCGATGACGGCGCACATCTCGGGGCGACGCGTTTTGCCGATCATCAGCAGTTCGAGGCGCATAAGCGAATCCTTCGGCCGGGAGTTTTAAGTTTTGAACAGGAAGGGGGGAATTCCACCTGCTGTTTTCCACCTTCATCTCAGTCCATACTTCTTCCGCTTCTCCAACAGCGTCTTCCGGCTAATGCCCAGAATCTCCGCCGAGCGGCTGATTTGGTAGTGTGTAGCTTCGAGGGTCGCCGCGATCACCTCGCGCTCGACGTCTTCGAGGGACCGCAGCCCGGCAACCGGGCTCGCCGCGCCGGGGGCCGCTGCGCGGACGTTCTCTGCAAAATTCTCCGGCTCCAGAAGGTCCGGCCCCGGACTCCCGGCGCCGCGCGCAACGCTGGAAAAAACCACAGCGCGCTCGAGCGCGTTTCTCAACTCGCGGACATTTCCCGGCCAGGCGTAAGCCGCCAGCATGCGCCGCGCGGACTCCCCGAGTTGCGCGTGGGGACGCCCGTGAGCGGCGCGAAGCGCACCCAATAAATGCTCGGCGAGCGGAAGAATATCAGCGCGCCGATCGCGCAGGGGTGGAACCGTAAGCGTGAGCACGTTCAAGCGGAAGTACAAATCTTCCCGAAAACTGCCTGCTTTGACAGCCGCCGGAAGGTCCACATTCGTCAGGGCCATGACACGCGCTTCGATGCGCAGCGTTTCCGTGCCGCCCAGGCGTTCGAACGCCCGCTCCTGTAAAACGCGGAGCAGCTTGCTCTGCGCGTTGGGCGAAAGCGCCGCCACTTCATCGAGAACAATCGTGCCGTTGCCGCCCAATTCAAAACGTCCGAGCTTGCGCTCGACCGCGCCGGTAAATGCCCCACGCTCATGTCCGAAAAGCTCGCTTTCGACGAGTTGCGGCGGCAGACTGGCGCAGTCGATTTTCAAATAAGGCGCGTCCCGGCGCGGGCCAAGCTCATGAATCAGCCGCGCGAGGTGGTCCTTCCCGGTGCCGCTTTCCCCGGTGATGAGAAGCGTCGTCGGCGCCACCGCCACTTTTTCGGCAAGCTCCAGCAAGCGCGCCGAGGCCGGGTCTTCCGCGATCCACGGCAAACGCCCAGTGGTCATGTCCGGGAACGGCCGCCGTGCCCGCGGCTCGAAATGCGTCCTTCGGAATAAGGCTCGTGTTGAAAATCCGGGCTGTCGCCCGCATCCGCGACGGAAAAGCCTTCCGGCGCGTCAGCCATTTCCAACTTGGGCGCCGTGCGCCACAAGCGCTCGAGGTCGTAGTAGCGGCGCGCCTCCTCGCTGAAAACGTGCACGATGAAGCCGCCGAAATCCAGCAGCGCCCAATCCGCCGAGCGATAGCCCTCACGGTGCCGCACCGACCGGCCCATTTGTTTGTAGAGCTGGTCTTCGATTTCCGTGCAGATCGCCTGCACCTGCGGCGTGCTAAAGCCCGTGCAGATGACGAAGTAATCGGTAAACGTGCTCGCACCGCTCAGGTCCAGCACCACGATGCCCGCGGCTTTCTTTTCCTGGGCGGCTTGAACTGCGGCGCGCACGCCTTGCGGCAAGGATTCGAAATTCACCGGTATAGGCCTTGTTTGAGAATGTATTCCTCGACGCGCGAGGAAACAAGCCCGTGGACGGACTGCCCGCGCTGCGCGCGCCGGCGAATGTCGGTCGCGGAAACGTCGTTGGAAACGTTTTCGAGCAGATAAACCGTCGTGCAGTGAAGATGCGCAACCACCGGTGAGGGAGGCGCCGCCGTTTCTTTCCTGCCGCCGGGCCGCGCCGTCAGTTCGGGTGGAATCACCAGGCGAAGGGCTTCCGGGCGGATGCCGGGACGGTTGGCGATGATGAAATCGCAGAGGCCGAGCAGCGCCTCGTACTCCTTCCACACCGGAATGTCGAGAAACGCGTCCGCCCCGATAATGAAGAAAATGCGATCGCCGTCGCCATGATACGCGTGGCGGAAGTAGCGGACCGTGTCCACCGAGTAGTGCAGCTGCGTACCGCTGAAGTCCTCGCCCGCCTCCGCCAGCGAAGGGACGAAGTGCGGATGCTCGGCGCAACCCAGCGCAACCATCGCGAAGCGATGGGGGAACGGCGCAAGGTGCTGCTTTAGCTTGTGCGGCGGCCGGCTCGCGGGAATGAAGTGAATTTCATCGAAATTGAAGCGGCGATCGGCGGCACGCGCCACGCCAAGGTGTCCGCTGTGGATGGGATCGAAAGAGCCGCCGAACAGGGCGATGCGGCGAGGATGATGTTTCGCGGCGGTGCGGTGCGCCTGCGCTATGGTCAATGCGCCTCCCGAGGAATCTCTATCCCCATTTTCTCATGAATTCCGCTTCTCGACAGCATGACGAGCCGGAGGATCAACGGGAACGTTGGCCGACACGCTCTCGTCGGTGGAAGCACGCTCAAGGCTCGAGCGCGGAATCTTTTCCAGCGCATCGGCGATGGAACGAACCAGTTCTTTCACGCCTTCACCGGCAACCGCAGAAATGGAATGAAATTCCAGGCTGTGTTTTAGGCAATAGGCGCCGAGTGTGGCCAGGCGCGTGCGATCGGTCGTGGCATCGAGCTTGGTGGCCACCACAATCATTGGCTTTTGCATGAGCGATCGACTGAACGCGGCCAGCTCCCCATTGATGATTTCGAAGGAATGCACCGGGTCATCGGCGTTCGCGTCGCTCGTGTCGATTAGATGAACCAGCAGCCGGGTGCGCTCCACGTGCCGCAAAAAGCGAATTCCGAGGCCCGCGCCCAGATGGGCGCCTTCGATAAGTCCGGGCAAATCTGCGACCACAAACGTGCGGCCAATTTCGCGGCCCTCCTTGCCGGTGCCGCCATCGGCATTCACAACGCCGAGGTTGGGCTCTAGCGTGGTGAAGGGATAATTGGCAATCTTCGGCCGCGCAGCGGAAATCACGGAAATCAGCGTGGACTTGCCCGCGTTCGGGAATCCCACCAGCCCCACATCGGCCAGGAGTTTCAATTCCAACCGGAGATGCCGCTCTTCGCCAGGGAAGCCATCTTCGTGCTCGCGCGGCGCCTGATGCCACGGCTTCGCGAAATGTTGATTCCCGCGCCCGCCCCGGCCGCCGTGCGCCACAAGGACGCGCTGTCCCGGCGCGTCCAGATCAGCGATTGTTTGCCCGTTTTGGTCGTCAAATGCCAGCGTGCCGACGGGCACTTGCAAAATCAAGTCTTCGGCGGAATGTCCCGTGCGATTCGAGCCTTCGCCGTGACGCCCGCGCCCGGCCTTGAATTCGCGATTGTAGCGGTAGCGCAGCAGCGTGTTGTCGTTGGGATTCGCTTCCAGATACACGTTGCCTCCGTTGCCGCCATCGCCACCGGAAGGCCCGCCGCGCGGAACGTATTTCTCACGGCGAAACGCCACGCAGCCATTGCCGCCGTTCCCGGCCTTCACATAAATTTTGGCTTCATCAACAAACACCGGGATGAACTCCAAACTGATTGGGCGCTAGGCGCGTCCTCTCAAAAAAGATAACATAAGCGACTTCGCGAAACGCCTTTCCCTGAACGCAGGCATAAGCCAGGATGCTCCGCCTTCTCAAAACGCATCTTCTTGCTGCTTGTTCTCCTCGTTGCCATCGGCGCAGCCGCGTTTTATGTCCTCCACCGCACGCCGCATTCCCGCGCCATCCCGAGCATCGCCAATGTGCCCGGCCTTTCCGCCTGCTGGATCGAAACCGGAAAAACGTTCAGCCACTTTTCAGTCGGTATGACGGCCGGCAGCATCCTGGTCAGGCATCCGGCAGGTGATCTGCTCATCGACACCGGCAACTCCAGCCATTTCGCCCAGGACGTCGGCATCTATCCATTCTGGTTCCGCCTGAAGCTCGCATCCCTCGCCGGACAATTAAACCCGGACGTTCCGCTCCCGGAAATGCTTCGCCGCGGAGGGGAAGATCCCGCGAAGCTGCGCTGGGCGATTCTTTCACATGTCCATCTCGACCACGCGGGCGGCTTGACGGACTTGCCACACCTGACCGTCTTGACCACGCGCGAAGAACTCCTCTTTGCGAACGACCCCGGCGCCCAGGCCAAAGGCTACGTCCTCGGCGCATACGGCAAAGTGCTGCCCAAGCCAAGTGCACCCACGCTGCAATTCGAGGCGAAACCCTAGGAAATTTTTCGATGAAGGTGCGGACCTTTACCTCTATGGCTCCGTCGTGGTGGTGTCCTTCGGCGGCCACACGCTGGGAAGCGTCGGCATCTTTGTGAACCTCTCACCCACGCGGCGGTTCTTTTACGTTAGGGACAGCGTGGACGACGAGCCCGGCTTCGAAAACCGCGTGGGAAAGGCGCTGCTCCTGCGCGACAGCGACGATCGCCCGGCTCTCGCGGATCGCATCGTCCGCAGGCTCAGCCAACTCCACGAGATGGCTAGTGTTGGGAGTGCGACAGCTTGCTGGCGCTTTTCTTAACCGCTCGCGACCCTATATTTCGCGCAGCGCAAAAGGATCCCTTGGACACACAACAGCGAGGGTCTTGCACGACTCAACAGTCAGTCCCGTCTAATTCGCTGCGGACTCGGCCCGCTCCGCCGGCTGGATGCTGATGAACCTGCCCTGCCGGCCCCGGTCTTGAAACTTTACGAAGCCTGTAACCATGGCGTACAGCGTGTCGTCGCTGCCTCGCGCGACGTTTTCGCCCGGCTGATGCTTGGTGCCGCGCTGACGGACCAGAATCGTGCCCGCGTTGACGAGCTGCCCCCCAAAGCGCTTCACGCCGAGCCTCTGCCCGTGGGAATCACGGCCGTTCGTTGAGGAACCGCCACCCTTTTTGTGTGCCATGACCTAATCCTTTGCCTAGAACCATTTCTCAAAGCCTTTTAGGGCCGCGCTTTAGCGTGTCCCCTCGCTTAACTCACGAAACTGTTTGGAGCGCGCCGCTAGATCTTGATGTCGCTGACCTGCACGGCCGTAAAATTCTGCCGGTGGCCGCGCTGAATCTTGTACTGATTGTTCCTCTTGTACTTGAGCACGGTCAGTTTCTTGGCCCGCCCCTGCTGTACGATCTTCCCGGTCACGGTGGCTTTCTCCGCCTCGGCGCCCACAAACACCTTCTTGTCCCCATGGACAGCCAAGACGTTGCCAAAATTCACCTTCTCACCTACTTTACCTTCCACCCGCTCGATACGGATGGTGTCGCCGGGCGCGACACGATACTGCTTCCCTCCGGTCTGGATAACGGCGTACATCTCTCCTCCAGCGCCCTATCGGCGGCTCTAAATGGCTTGAGACAAACTCTCATTATACGGGTCCTTTCCAACAATCGTCAACGCTGCGTTTCGCCGCAATCGCCTGGTCACATCGTATCCCCTGGCAGCGGTTCCCTTTGCCGAAGACGGGCCGGGTACCGAGGTTTTGTTTTTCTCTTTCATCCCTACTCTAAGCGAGCTTACCCAACCAGCAAAAATCGTGCATGGCAATCCCGCGGCTCCCTTGCCAGGCTGATGGCCAGGGTACTGTAAACCGGGAACTCGCGTTCTATTGGCTTCACGCTCCCGAATCAGTACGCTGCCCCACAGAATCATGGCGAGTGAAGCCCCCTGTAAAACTCAGAGGAGATACGAGCGTATCTCCCTGCCGAAAGGCATGACGGTCGCCTGGTACGGCGGCGGCGACTCCCAGGTTTCCCGCCTCAAGACCCTGGGTTCGGGAGGACTGTTCCTTTTGGCAGACCATGTGCGGCCAGTGGGCACCACACTGACGCTGCTTTTTGAAGTTCCCGGAGGCTTGGTTCAAGCCGAGGCGGTTGTGCGTAACATCTCCCCCAACGAGGGAATGGGCGTGGTGGAATTCACCAATATGTGCCCTCAAGCGCGAGTGCTCCTGGACGACCTGCTCAGGCGGTTGCTGCAATAAGGAGCCGATGGGTGTGGATGACTCTGTACTCATGACTCGAGAGTATGGCCCACGGTTTCGTTAACGCCAGCAACCCATGTAGAATCAACTAAATAGGAGGCTGAGCTCCTGATTCTTCTTCCTCCCGAACGGCAAAGGCGAGTTGCGCTGCACGAGGACGATAAAGGCGATGCTCCAATAGGTATGGATCACGCAGACGGCAGCGCCGAAGCGCGTACAGCACGACCCAGATACAGCGTACAGGCACACGAGAAGCTGCACACTGCAAGGCAAGCCGCCCGGAGAGCCTGAAGCGACTCCCACCGGGACGCGCAACTCGAGAAAAAGCAGCGTCATCGCTACGGCGAACATGCCGCCGCCAGCCGCTCCGCGTTTGGCCTGCAATTTGGTTATAGGAGAACTTCATTGGGCGCCGACTATGTCACCCAGAGTTTTACCGCCAATCCTGTCAACGCTCCAAACACGAGGCCCGTGCCTAGGATTCCCGCGTACGACTTCATGGCAATCGCTTCCGGCAGGCTGATGAGGAAACCCACGATGGCCCCGCTCACGGCGGGTGCAGCCGAAATAGTCACGTTAGCGGCCAGAATGCCCAGCACGAACCGGCTGAAAAACGCTTGCAGCAGGAGCGTTTTGGATTTCTCCGGGCTTTTGCCAAAAAGAACCATCGACGCATCCATGGCGCCAAACAAAATTCCGCACAGGATTCCCAGCAGAACGCGATTCATAGGCGCTCTTATTACACTGCCTGGGGCAGTAACCGCAAGTTTTGCCTCCGAGTTGGCGGAAGGTTAGGTTTCCTGATGTGGCTTTCCTTTTCCGTTGCGACGGTCGTAAAGTAGCACGCGCGGGAGAATTCCATGAAGCATCTCTTCTCAGTCCTTGCGGTCGTGCTGGTTCTGGTGTTTGCCCAGGGTAGGCCCAAAGCGCAGGCTCAGGGTCCTGCGCACTGGCAAGCCGACCTCACGCAGCCGCAGCCCTACGTGCTAAAGCGGGTTTCCAGTGCCGACCCCACCGGCGGCAATGCCGATTTCCGCTCCATCGAGCCCGGCGCAACGCTCACGGTCTTCGACGTGGACGGTCCCGCCGTGCTCACGCATCTGTGGTTCACGCTCTACGATCCCGAACCGTATCATTTGAAAAAACTGGTTCTCCGCATGTACTGGGATGGCGAAGCGACGCCAAGCGTCGAGACCCCGCTAGGCGATTTCTTCGGCCTTGGCCTGGGAGACTACCACGTCTGGGAGTCCGAACTTCTCTCTGTGGCGAATGAACGCGCCTTGAATTGCTTCTTTCTTATGCCTTTTCAAAAGCACGCCCGCCTCACCGTCACCAACGAAGGGAAGCAAAAAGTTTCCTCTTTTTACTTCAACCTTGATTACCGCGCGCTCGCGAAGCCTCTGCCCGCCGATACGCTGTACTTTCATGCGCAGTTTCGCCAAGCGCAGCCCAATCTTGGCTGGACCAACAAATGGGAATCGAACGGAGATCCCCTTGTCGAAGACAAGAAGAACCTGGACGGCGAAGGGAATTACGTTTGGATGGAGGCCAAGGGCCGCGGCCAGTTTGTCGGTGTGACCATGTCGGTGCTGCAAAATCAAGACGGTTGGTGGGGCGAAGGCGACGACATGTTTTTCATCGACGGCGAATCTCGTCCGTCCATCAACGGAACGGGCTCGGAGGATTATTTTCTTGGCGCGTTCGATTTTGGCCGCAGTGCTTTCTCCTATCGGCTCTACGGCGCCCCGGTCAAGGGCGAAGAACGGGCGGGCAGTCGCTCTTCGGTCTATCGCTTTCACCTTGATTCTCCCGTTCCCTTCACAAAATCTATCCGCGCCACCATCGAGCACGGACACGCCAATCACCGCTCGGACAACTATTATTCCGTGGCCTACTGGTATCAGAGCGAACCACACGCGACGTTTCCGCCGCTGGCTCCGGCGGAGGCACGCATCCCGAAACTTCAGCCTGTCGGCGGTCCGGGCAACGCCGGTGCCGTGCGATGACGGTCATCGACGAAGTCCTCGAAGCCAACGAGATTTACGCGCGCACGCATGAGCTGCGCCCGCTGACTCCGCGCCCGGCGCGCAAGCTCGCGATTCTGACCTGTATGGACACGCGCCTCTCCATTCGCACGATGGGACTGAAGACCGGGGACGCGCACATCATTCGCAACGCGGGAGGCATCGTCACCGACGACTCCCTGCGCTCGCTGCTTGTCTCCCACTACTTGCTGGAAACCCAGGAATTCATGGTCATCAACCACACCGACTGCGGCTTGATGCACGCCACCGAGCAGGAGTTGCGCACGCGCATCCAGAACCGCGCTGGCACCGCCGCCGTCGCGCCGGCCTTTTTCTACGCTTTCCAGAACATCGAAGAAAACGTGCAGCATCAATTGCAGAAACTGCGAACGCATCCGTGGATTCCCAGAGAAGTGGCGGTGCGCGGCTTCGTTTACGACGTGGTCAGCGGACGCCTGCGCGAGATCAAGGCTTTTTGAGCGCGGTCACGCGCGTCGGCAGATCGAAACACAACCAGTTGCATGGTCTCGCCGGAGGAGCCATGCCAGAAGGCAATCGAGGAGGAAGACCTGCTCGAGAAATCATAAGTACGGCGGCACGAGCGGGTGTCCGATCCGATGGAACGGGAAGCAACCGGGCAAGTCGAAAACAGTCGGGAAGCGGAATCAGCTGCCGAAGCGCGGGTCGTAGTAGCTTGGCTGCCTGGCAGTACTAAGAAAATCGACTTGCTCGCTTGCCGGAAGAATTTCCGTCGTGTAGGCTGAACTCATGCTCGAAGAAAAGGATTTTCAGCGAAAAGCCGATGCGGCGTTTGACGACTTGAAGAAGCGCCTGCTGGCCCTTGGCGATGCCCACGGTTTTGACGTTGAAGGCGAGTCCGGCAAGCTCGAAGTGCTTTTCGAAGAACCCCAGGAAGCCAAGTTCGTGATTTCACCGAACACGCCGGTGCGCGAAATCTGGATCTCCGCGCTTTCCACGAGCTTCAAGCTCGCGTGGAACGCCTCGCGAAACGCTTTTGTGCTGGAAAAAACCGGGGAGGACCTCCACGGCGTGATGAGCCGCGTGATCTCGCAGCAACTCGGCGAAGAGGTGACGGTGTGACGCGCTTCATCGCAGCTTTTGCGTTTGGTGTCGCGCTTGCTTGCGCCCCCCTGCCGCCCGCTACGAACTCGCAAGTGCCTTCCGGGCGCGACGTGGTGAAACCGGAAGTATATCTATCGATGGAACCCGCGGCACGCGGCGGCTCGTTTCAAATTGCCGTGGTCATGAACATTCGTCCCGGATTCCACGTCAACGCGCGCGAGAAGTCGGAAGAGTATCTGATCGCGACGGACCTCAAAGCCCAACCGCCGCCGGGATTCACGAGCGGCGAGGTGGTGTATCCCAAGGGAAAGCTGGAAACCTTCACGTTTTCCAAAAAGTCCCTCAACGTGTACCAGGGAACGGTGATTCTCCGCCTGCCGGTGGACGCGCTGGCAACGGCTCCGCTGGGGGAGCAGCACATTCCCCTGAAACTGCGCTACCAGGCCTGCAGCACGGAACTTTGCTTGCCGCCTACCACCCTTCCGCTCGATGCCGCCGTCAAGGTTGCCGCCTCCGCCTCGGAAGCAAGGTCCGCGCATTTGGAGATTTTTTCGAACCGCTAGCAGCCCTTTGACTTCCCGGCGTTGCAATGCTGTTTTGGCGATCGGGAGGCGGCCGCGTCTTTCTTCTCGGCTTTGCGTTTAATGCAAAAGAAGCAAGCTAATCCAAGAGCGCTCAGGTTCGTTACTAGGATGCGTACTACCGTGACGATCATCGGTGGGACGCCCGGGAAGACCGCGCGCACCGCCGGTATGGGGACGAACACCGCGAACGATACCGCGACTCCGAAGGAGCTCCAACGAACAAGAACAGCGCGATGATTGGAAATGGCGGCGAGACCATCGCGACCGCGACTAAAGCTCGCGGCCCGGTGATTTGAGAACTGCCCTCACGCTTTAGCCGCTCCCGAAACGGCCTCGTGGAGGCGGCGGACGACGCGCTGCTGACCGAGCGCCACCATCGTGTCGAAAAGCGGCGGGGCGACGGCCTGACCCACAATGGCGACGCGGGTTGCGTTGATCAGCAGCGCAGCTTTCACGCCCGCAGCTTCGGCGACGGCGCGTGTGGCGTGATCGCAGGCGTCGTGATTCCATTCCTTGAGATTTCCCAAAGCATCGGCGAGCTTGGCCAGAAGCTCCGGCACTTTGGAATCCTTCCAGAATTTTTCCTTGGCCGCGGCGTCGCGCGTAAATTCATCGCTGAAAAACGCGCGCGCCCAGCTGGAGAAATCCGGGAGCAAGCGGATGCGCGGACGCAGCAAATCCACCGTGCGCGCAAACCACGCACGATCGCGGCCGTCCGGGCCCGGCGGCGCGCCAGCGGCCCATTCCGGCTTCCACAAGCCGCTGCGCTTCAGTTCGTTTTCCACTTCGGGCAGCAAATCTTCAATCGGAAGCCGCTGCAGGTACTGGGTATTGAACCATTCGAGTTTCGGCCGGTCGAAGACGGCGTTGGTGCGGCTCACGCCTTCGAGGGAAAATTTCTGAATCAAGTCTTTCGTGCGAAGAAATTCTTCGTCGCCGCCCGGCGACCAGCCGAGTAGGGCCAGAAAATTTCGGAACGCTTCCGGCAAGAATCCTTCCCTGCGGTACAGGTTCACGTCGGTGGCGCCATGGCGCTTCGAAAGCCGCGTCTTGTCTGCGCCGAGAATCAGGGGGACGTGGGCGAAGACCGGGGGCTTGGCGCCAAGCGCCCGGTACAAAAGCACCTGCTTCGGCGTGTTCGACAGATGGTCGGCCCCGCGAATCACGTGCGTGATGCGCATGTCGATGTCATCGACCACCGCCCCGAGCTGGTACATGGACTGCCCAAATTCTTCGTCGCCTTTGCCGGAGCGCAGCAGGACGAAATCTTCGATTTCGTCGTTGGAAAACTCGCGCTCGCCAAACACCGCGTCTGTAAATTTGGTCGTCCCTCCAATGGGCACCCTAAAGCGGATCGCGGGTTTCGCCCCGGGCGTCGAGGGCTTGCCGCCGCGGCAGGAGCAGCGGGTAACGCGGCGCGGTCCGCCTCCTTTTGGCTCTTCATCCTGAGCGGGCTCGGCGTAATCGCCGCCGGCATATCTGTCCGCCGGACAGTAACAGAGGAACGCGCTGCCGCTTGCAACGCATTTCTTGGCAGCCGCGCGATACAGTTCCGTTCGCCGCGACTGGTAGAACGGTCCCTCATCCCAATCCACGCCCAGCCATTTCAAGCCGTCGATAATGCCCTCGACGAGTTCCGCCTTGTTACGCTCGGCGTCGGTGTCCTCGATGCGCAGGATCATCACCCCGCGGTGATGCCGCGCAAAGAGCCAGTTGAACAGGGCCGTGCGGGCTCCACCGACATGCAAATAGCCGGTGGGAGAAGGGGCAAAGCGGACACGCACGCCCGCGGTGTTTTGAGTCGCCTCGGTCATTTCGAGCGGATCTTTCTCGGCCGAATCAATCCTTCAGTGTAACGAAAGCGCCGGATTCCGTCCAACCAGCCGATCTTGGAAAAGGAGCAACGGCATTTACGAACCATTCGGCGTGATTGTTCAAAGTGCGGATCCTCTGTCGACCGGGCGACTCGAAGATACCGTAAATGCGAGGACAGCGAGGTCCTGGTCGTCGCTTCGGTCGGAGGTTGCGCAAGGCGGAAATTTCGGGAAAAGCCTAAAAATTCCTTAGCCCGGACGCGTTGGTCGCTGGTGCAAGGGCTTCCCCGGGGATCCACACTCGCCGCGCGCCGGGAGGGCAGATAGCTCGCCGAGCCAGGCCGTCGCGATGAAACATGCCGGAGTTGCGTTCGAGACTGATGAAGCTAAGTTCTAGAACCCCGTGCCCGCGGGCTAACTAGCTTGGTGTCCTTGCTTAACACCCGGCCTTCGAGTTGCGTTCCAGGGGTTGATTTTTCGCCATCCGCCTAGCCGTTTGGGATCATGCAGAGGAATTTGCGCCCTCGGCGAGAAAGCGCGGATTTTTTCGTAGGACAAAGGCTTGCCGGTGGCGTCTAATAGAGGGATCCAGCCGGTCGAGGGCTAGCTGTCTTAGGGTATTCTATGGATATTCCCGGTCTCGAGTATGCGGTAAAGTGAGAGACTCCGGGCGAATGGGTTGCGCTTGCGTTTTGACAGGAAGTTTCGCGAAACAACCATTTTCCCGGCCTGGAATTCCAACTGCCCTGAGGGACTAGGCCCCCGGATGTCCAGGGATGGTTGAGGTTATGCGCGCTCATCCGATTTTTCGCAGTAAGCCTAAGGTCCTCTTCTTCAGCGCACTTTCTTTGCTGATTTGCGTTCTCGTTCCCCTCCTTTTCACCCATCTCCGCCGGGCACAAGCGTCGGTCGACCGCGGAGAACCGATCTATCGCGTTGAGAAAAAGAAGTTCTCTCACACACTCCGCCTGAATGGAACCACCATGGCTGCCCACTCGTTCGCGGTCCTTGCTCCCCGGCTCGAAGGGGCGCAGGTCGGTTCCATGGTCATCACCAAGCTGGCTCCTGCCGGATCGCCCGTGAAGAACGGCGATGTGCTTGTGGAATTCGATCCGCAAGCCGAGATGAAAGACTATCTCGACAAGAAAGCCAACTACGACAATCTCGTGGGCCAGGTGGCCCAGAAGCAAGCCGACGAAGATATTGCCCGGGCCAAGGACGACACCGCCTTGCAACAGGCCGAAGATGAATTGAAACATTCGCAACTCGAGTTGCAAAAGAATGAAATTGTTTCCCGCATCGATGCGGAGAAGAACCAGGAGGCCGCGGACGAAGCGCAAGCCACTTTGAAGCAGCTCAAAGAGACTTACCAGTTGAAGCGCGCCGCCGCGAAGGCCGGCATCCGCATTCTTGAGATTCAGCGAGACCGCGCGCTGGAAGCCATGCGCTACTCCCAAAGCAACGCCTCCAAAATGGTCGTGCACTCTCCCATGGCGGGCGTGGTGGTCTACAACACCATCTGGCTCGGCGGACGCATGGGCACCGTCCAGCAGGGAGACCAGGTCCGCCCGGGCTTGCCTTTTATGGCCGTCGTGGATCCCTCGCAGATGGAAGTGCGCGTGGAACTCAATCAGGTGGACCTGTTGAAGGTCCATCCGGGCCAGCTGGCAAAAATGCGCTTGGATGCGTACCCCGGCACCGAGCTGGGCGCAACGCTCGAAGATATTTCGCCGCTCGGCCACAACGGCCAGTTCAGCGAAACGATTCGGGTATTCGCGGCGCGCTTCTCCGTGCAAGGCACCGACCCGAAGCTCTTGCCGGACCTCTCGGCGGCTTTAGATCTTGATCTCGGAACGGAACAAGACGCGCTGGTGGTTCCCCTTCAGAGCGTGGAATTCGATTCCGGGAATGCGTTTGTCTGGGTGGAAGACAGAGGGTCGTTTCAGAAACACCCCGTGAAAATCGGTCCCCACAACGATACAGAAGTCGTGGTTCTTTCCGGCCTGCAACCGGGCGACATCGTCCGCCGGACCACGCCGGCAGAACCGCTATCGGGAGAGCGGTCATGATTCGCGGCATCCGGTCCTGGAAACTGCGCCACAAGGTTGTTGCCGGCGCCGCCCTGGCGTTGCTTGGCGGTCTCGGTTTCGGTGCGTTTCGAATGGCGAATTCCGCCGTGGCCATCCCGACCGCCGAAGTGCAGCGCAAGGATTTCGTGGACACGCTGGAAATCAAGGGCGAAGTCAAGGCCCTGCACTCGAAAGTGATCGCCGCGCCGTACGGCGCGGGCGATTTGCAGATCGTCAGCCTGGTAGCCAACTCAGCGAAGGTCAAGAAGGGTGATTTGCTGGTTCAATTCGACGCCACCACGATGAAACAGAAGCTGGCGCAGGATCAATCCGGCGTCAAATCCGCAGAGGCGGAAATCAACCAATCTCAAGCCGCGGCGCGGCTGAAAGAAGAGCAGGACGTCACCGACGTTATGAAAGCGAAATATGAAGCCGAAAAAGCGCGCATGGATGCAAGCAAGCAGGAAATCCTGTCGGCGATTGATGGCGAGGAGGCCAAGCTAAAAGTTGTAGACGCCGAGCAGACCCTGAAGGCCGCCGAAGCCAAGCTCCAAGCCGACCGTTCCTCCGCCGCGGCGGATTTAGCCAGCAAAAAGGAAAAACTGAAGCAAACGGAGTTTCAGGTGCGCCAGGACGAAACCAGCGTGGCATCCCTCAGCTTGCGCGCTCCGCTGGAAGGCGTGGTCGCGCTTCAGAACCACTGGCAGCCGCAAGGTGGTCCAACGCCTTTCAAGCCGGGCGATCGCGCTTGGCCTGGGGCGGCCATCGCAGAATTACCCGATCCCAGTTCTCTGAAAATTTCCGCGCGTGTGGAAGAGGCGGAGCGCGGACAATTGAAGGCGGACCAGACGACCGAGGTGCACGTGGATGCCGTCCCGGACCGCAATCTGCCGGGTCGCGTCGAGGAGATTAGTCCCACAGCGAGCCTGGATTTCACGGCAGGTTGGCCCATTCCGCGCAATTTTTCCGTGGATGTCGTGCTTTCCGAAAGCGACTCGCGCCTCACTCCAGGGATGGGTGCGACCGTCCGCGTAGCCGTGGCCAAGATTCCCGACGGAATCGTTATTCCGTCCACAGCGCTGTTTCGCAAAGCCGGCCGGTCGGTCGTGTACGTGCAGCGAGGATCGAAATTTGAGGAAACACCCGTCGAAGTTTCACGGAGGAACCCGGAGGAAGTCCTGCTGGCGCGAGGGCTCGAACCCGGGAAGCGCGTCGCTACAAAAGATCCGATGCTAACGCACTAAGAAGACAGCATGAACGGCAGGATAACCCAAACCGGAACACTGTTATCGCTCCTGATTCTCGCAGGCTCCGTCGTTGCGTGCCGACAAGCCAGCGCTCTGGCGGGCGAATTGGATGTTCCCACGACCACGGTGAAGCAGGCCGATGTGCAGCTGAAAACGCTCACCACCGGCGCCTTGCGCAGCAAGGACTCGCGGGTGATCGCGGCTCCGCCCATCGCCGGGGGAACCCTGCAAATCGTCAAATTGGCCCGCTTCGGAGCACAGGTTCACAAGGGCGACGTCGTGCTCGAATTTGATCCCAGCCAACAGGAATACAATCTGGCACAGAACCGCAGCGACCTTTTGCAGGCCGAGCAGGAAATCGCAAAAGCCAAAGCGGACGCTGCGGTGCAAACCGGCGAGGATCAGACCGCGCTGCTGAAGGCCAAGTACACGGTGCGTCAAGCGGAGCTGGAAGTCAGCAAGAACGAGCTGGTCAGCAAAATCGATGCGCAGAAGAACGTTCTTGCGTTGGACGAGGCCAAGCGAGCCCTGGCGCAGCTCGAACAGGACATCCACTCCCACAGCGCTTCCAACAAAGCGGCGCTGGCGATCAGCGAGGAAAAACGTCACAAAGCGCGTCTGGCCATGGACCAGGCAGAAGAAAACATTAAGAAAATGAGGATTACCGCGCCCATCGATGGCCTCGTAGTCATTCACGGCAATCGCGATTCGACGGGGGGATGGTTCTTTGACGGCATGACACTTCCCGACTATCACGTGGGCGACCAGGTGAATCCCGGCAGCCCGATCGCGGAGGTGATCGACGTTTCGCATCTCGAGGTCTACGCGCAAGTCGGAGAGAGCGATCATAGCAACCTCAAGCCCGGTGAGCCGGTGGACATCCAAGTCAACGCGTTGCCGGGCGATCGTTTCACGGGCAAAGTGGAAACCGTCGGCGGCGCGACGTCCCATGAATTCTGGGACGATAACGCCCAGCGCAAATTTGACGTCACCATTCTTCTCGACAAGCCCGACCCACGGCTCCGACCAGGTTTCGCTGCTGAGCTCGGTATCCGCGGCGACCAGCTGTCCAACGCGGTCTCCATCCCGAGCGAAGCCGTCTTTGACCGCGGGGGCAAGAAAATCGTGTACTGCAAGCAGCACGGCAGTTTCCAAGCACAACAAGTCAAGGTCCGCGCGCTCAGCGAAGGTCGCGCCGTCCTCGAAGGCATTCAACCGGGCACGGTGGTCGCGTTGGTCAATCCGGAGACCCGCGCATCCGAAAAGGCCAAAGCGAGCGACGCGGGGACGTCCCCGGGTCCGAGTGTGAAATAAAGCGGTTTGCGCGAAGATGACCACTGGCTCCCTGGCCGAACCAAGATCCCTGGCGCAATGGCTGCCGGATGTGGCCCTTGGCTTTGAGAACCTCGCCAGCCACAAGCTGCGCTCGCTGCTCACCATGCTCGGTATGATTTTTGGAGTTGCTGCCGTCGTTGCCATGCTGTCGATTGGGGCTGGGGCTCAGCAAAAAGTGATGGCGTTCATCGAGCAGCTGGGTGTCCGCAACATTATCGTTGAGGCCAAGGAAGCTCACAACTACCAGGAGCTGCAGAAAGTAAGGAAAAACTCGCCAGGACTCACGCTCACCGATTATCAAATCATTCGCCAGAATGTCAGCGATATTCAGGGCGGTACGCCGCGCAAACGTTTTGCCCCCAGCAAAATTCTGCCGAAGCCGCAGCAGGACACGCCGGTGATCTACGGCGTCGAGCCCAGTTACCTGGAAATCGGTCATCTTCGCGTCACGGAGGGCCGCTTTTTCGATGCATCGGACAATGCGGCGGCCGGACCGGTCTGCGTGCTCGGGGCCGCCGCCAAGGACAGCTTATTCGGCGCTAGCCCTGCCGTCGGCGAATACATCAAGTTGAATGACCAGTGGTGCCACGTCATCGGCATTGTCGCGCCGCAAATGTCTGCGCAAAGCGAAGTCTCCGGAGTGCGCACCGAGGAGATGAATAACCTGATCTATGCACCCCTGAATTCCGTCCGTTATCGCCTGGAAGATTCGCAGAGCTGGCTGAAGGACGAGATCGACGGCATGTACCTGCATCTCGCTTCGGCCGACACCAGCACAAGCGACGCCGAGGTGGTGCGCGGCATCCTGAACTCCTCGCATCACAACGCGGGCGATTTCAGCGTTATCGTGCCTGCCGAACTGCTTGCCCAGCAAAAGCGAACCGAGCAGCTCTTCAACACCGTCATGGTGGCCATCGCCGCCATTTCCCTGCTGGTTGGCGGGATCGGCATCATGAATATCATGTTGGCGGCGATTCTCGAGCGCACCCGCGAAATCGGCGTGCGAAGGGCGATGGGCGCGCGGCGTTCGGACATCGTCCGCCAGTTTGTGATCGAGGCGGTGCTCATTTCCTTTGCGGGCGGTTTTTTGGGTGTGGTGATGGGTTTTGCCCTGTCCAAAATGATCGCCTGGTTTGCCGGATGGTCCACCATCGTGACCATCAGTTCCATCCTTCTGGCCTTCCTGGTTTCCATCTCGGTGGGCCTGATTTTCGGCACGTACCCAGCCGTGAAAGCGGCGCGGCTAGATCCCGTGGAAGCCATTCGTTACGAGTAACTCATGGCTCTCGGAGAGCCACAACGAAGGATGAAAATAGCCGCTCACTGTTGAGCCAATCTTTTCAATGAGATACGCGGCTATTTTCATAGGAGTAGAGTTCTTCGTTCGAACCAACTCTGTATTGGGGGTGCTCCATTGCGACGGGTAGCTATTTTTGTTTTAGCGGCATTTTTTGCTTTGCTCGAGGTGGCTCTTTCGCCCGCGCAATCCCGTTCGCCCCTCCAGACGGCGCTCGGCTTCGGCGCTTGGCCGAAACCCGCGCCGCAACTGCCGGCGGCGGAGGGGCTCGAGGATCACGTTGCAAACGGCAAGCTCGTTCTCTCACTCGACGACAGCATCCGTCTGGCTCTTGCCAACAATACGGACATTCGCATCGATCGTTCTCAAATCGATTTTGCGGTGAATGGTCTCGAGCGCTCGCATTCACCGTTCGATCCGGTGGCCACTTCGAGCTTTAGCAATACCAGGACGCAAGCTTTGCCGACCTCGACACTTCAGGGCGCTCCGCTTGTGAGCAACCTGTCGCAGACAACCCTGATCGGCTATCAGCAGCTCTTCTCGACAGGTACGGATTTCCAAACCACTTTTAACGCCAACAAGTTTTCCACGAACAATTCCTTTAATATCGTGAACCCATCGCTCTCAACGAGCATACAGTTTACGGTTACCCAGCCTTTACTGCGCAACTTCGGATTGTTTCCCAATCGCGCGCCCATTTTGATCGCCCAGAACAACCTCAAGCAGGCGCGCGCCAATTTCACCGCCGAAGTCAACAACATCATTCTCCAGGTCGTGCGAGATTATTGGAACGTGATTCTCGCCCGGGAAAATCTCGAGGTCCAGCGAAAGTCGCTCGATGAAGCCCAGAAGAGCTACGAGCATGACAAGAAGGCCCTGAGCCTGGGCGCCCTGCCTCCGCTGGATATTTACCGCTCGGAGTCGCAGGTGGCTTCGCAGCGCGTTGGGGTCATTCAGGCGGAGTACGCGCTGAAACAAAACGCGGATGTTTTCCGGCAGGACATCGGCGCGGATCTCGATCCGGCTATGCGCGTCTTGGATCTGGAGCTGACCGACCAGCCGGCGCCCACCGGCGAGCTGCCCAGCATGGACATCGCGACCGCTCTTGCGCGCGCCCTCGCCAATCGGCCGGAGTTCGAAGCCGCCAAGGAACAGCTTGCCAGCGACGAGCTCGCCATTCGCCTGCAGCACAACAATTTGAAACCGGACCTCGAACTCTCAGGGTTCTACTGGGGAAATGGCCTCAACAGCTCAGCCTCAGGCGTTGACATTGGATTGACCGGCAGCCTCAGCCAGAGCTTCCACTTTACCTATCCGACCTACGGCGCTTCCCTCTCCCTCCTTCTCCCGGTTAGGAGGCACTCCGCCCAAGCCAGTCTTGCCGACGCCTTGGTTGGCCGCAGCCGCGACCAATATCAGGAGCGCCGAACCAATCAAAGCATCACGCTCGACGTGACCACCGCCGTTCACGCCCTCGAGGAAGCCAAACTTTCCATGGAAGCGGCAAAAGTGGCCGAGAGCCTTGCGGTTGACACTCTTCGCGCCGACGAACGCAAGTACGAGCTGGGCGCCGAGCCGGTGTTTTTCGTTCTGGACGCGCAGACGCGGCTGGCCCAGGCGCAACTGAATCTCATTCAATCCCAAGTCAATTTCCAGGTGGCTGTGGCGCAACTCGATCACTCCACCGGGGATTTGCTGGACCACCACCATGTGCAGATCATCGAACCCCATCACTGACGGCGGCGTCGCGGGAGACGGTTGGCGCGGAATCCGCGTCTTCCAGTTACATTTTCCGCCACATCCTTTATCTGGCACCGGTCCCCCCCGCCCTGTGTCTTTTTGGCAACCGGTACGCAGGTACGCTTGCTTCTGCAAAATCACGTAATTCATAATCTCTATACTTTGTTTTGTGTCTGGGCGCGGCTTTCTGCGTCGCCGTGCGATTGTGTTTCTGTGTGACTGTTTCGGGCACGCCCGCAAGTCACATTACGAAGAAATTCTGCGCTATGCTAACGTGCGCGCGGCCGTCCAACTAGCGGACGGAGAATTGGCCGCTGGCTTGATACATCAAAGCTTTACTTCCCTGGCGCTACTGATCGCCACGTTTCTTGTGGCGAGCTTCTTTGCGTATATCTACAGCATCAAACGCCAGAACTATCTTCTCCTCTGGACGGCGGCCTGGCTTGTTTTTGGAGTTCATTACATCTCCCCCGCCATTACGCAATCCGCCGTATCCAGTGCCCTTGAAGGCGCGCTGACGCAGTGGCTGTTCGGGCTTTCTGCGTTGCTCTTCTTCCTCGGTGCGCAGATCTATGCGCAACGGAGATGCTGGAAGCGGCGCGCCCTGGCGGCCGCCGCTGTTCTGGGAATTTGGGCCGCGGCCAACGCCGCAAACCTATTCTCTCTTTCTGCCATCATTCCCGCCTCGCTCCTCTACGTGGCCGTGGCCGCCATTTTCTGGCAGGAAAGCCGACGCCAGGAAACCCTGGCCGACCGCCTTCTCGGTCTTTCGTTTGGTTCCTGGGGAGTTCTTTGGTTGGGGCTTCATTATTTGAAGGGCACACCCGAACTTCAGGGCTCCAACTTAAACGTTGTCGCCACGGCCCCGTGCGCGTTTGTGGCCATGCTCATGGTCATGGCGCTGTACGAAGAAGAGAAGCGGCGGATCGAGCGCAACATGCTGGCGCTCTCCAACCTCAACCTGGCCACCTCGAGTTTTGTGGGAGGCGAAATCCAGCGCATGCTCTCGCAAGCTCTGGACCGCGTCCTAGGGGTTGTGCGCCTTCCCGCGGGCGCGCTTTTTCTCCACCATGGCGACCCGCAAGGCCCCACCTCCGTCGTAGCGGTCGGATTGTCCGATGAGTTTTGCCGCGCGGCGCAGAATGAAAGCCTGGACGATTACCTCGTGAGCCTGGTAGCCCGCCTCGGCGGACTGCTGGGGTTCCGCGACCTGCGCGACGATTCTCTCTCCGCGCTGGAAAAGGAAAAATCCATTCGCCGCTTTCGCGAACTAGCCCTGGCTCAAGGACTGCGCAGCGTCGTGGCCATCAGCCTGCAAGCCAAAGAACAGGCTTTCGGCGTTCTGCTTCTGGGCACTCCGGACAACCGACGCTTTACCTCCGCCGAGCTGCGCCTCCTGCTGGCACTGGGCCATCAGATCGGCATGGCCGTCGAGAACAGCTACCTGATCCAGCAAACTTCGCGCCGCTCGGAGGAGCTGCACGTGCTCAACGAAATCGGCCGCGTCCTGAGCTCCACGCTGCAAAAGGAAGACCTCACCAAGAAAGTCTGGGAAGAGCTGCGCCGGCTCTTCGACGTGGAAAACTTCTACATCGCCGAGTTGGATTCTTTCCGCGACGAACTTCGTTTTGATCTGGAAATCATCGCCGGAAACCGCGTGCCCCGGCGCACGCGCCCTGCAGGAAACCACCTTACCGAGTATCTCATTCGAACGCGGCAACCTGTGCTGATCCGGGAGAATTACGTCACCGAGGTAAAGAAACTCGGAGTCGAACCCATCCGCAACGGCGGCTGTTTCTGCGGAGTTCCCCTGGTGGCTTACGACCGTGCCATCGGCGCCATGGCGGTGTTCTCCGACCACGAGCGCGCCTTCGACGAAGGTCACCTCGAGCTGCTCCGCGTGCTGGCCAGCGAAGCCAGCATCGCTATCGAAAACGCGCGCCTCTTTTACGAGGAGCGCACCAAGGCGCGGCACTTGTCCCTGCTCAACACCATCTCGCGCAACGCCATCGCCACGCTGAATCCCGACGAGATGCTCGCCAAAATCACCGAGCAGTTGGAGGCCGGCCTCACTTACGACCACATCGGCATCGGCTCGCTGGATTACGCCACGCGCGAAATCGTCATCCAGGCCGAAGCAGGCACGCGCCGCGGCACGCTCAGCCAGCGCATCCCACTCGGCACCGGGCTCGTTGGCCACGTTGCCCGCAACGGTCACATGGCCGTTTTCCGCGCGGGCTCTTCGAGCGACGGCGGCTTGAAGCCGCTTTTGCCGGATTCGATAGCAGCCATCGCTCTCCCGGTTTTCTACGCCGAGCAGCTTCACGGCATTCTATACATCGAGTCCGCCACGCCCGTGGACTTTTCCGAGGAAGAAGTCCTGCTGCTCCGCACCCTTGCCGACCTCATCGCCGGCGCACTGCATAACGCGCTTTCTTTTCAAAAAGCGCAGGAGCAGGCCATCACCGACGGCCTCACTGGTGTCAAGACGCATCGCTTCTTCATGGAAGCGCTCTCTTCGGAATGGAAGCGTTCCACGCGCGCGGGCCGTTCCTTCGCGCTGGTGCTCATGGATTTGGACCGCTTCAAATTCGTCAACGACTTTTACGGCCACCTGGAAGGGGACCTCGTTCTCCAGCGTGTCGGTCAGATTCTGGAGACCAACTGCCGCCGCTCCGACGTCGTCGCGCGCTATGGCGGCGACGAATTTGTGATTCTGATGCCGGAAACCACCATGGAGCACGCCCGCCAGCTCGCCAGCAAGCTGCGCGGCTGGGTCTCCGCCGATCCGCTGCTGCGCGAGAAGAACATCAGCGCGAGCTTTGGCATCGCCTGCTACCCATTGCATGGCTCCTCGCCGCAAGACCTCATCCAAGTCGCCGACGCTTCGATGTACCTTTCGAAGCATCAGGGCGGCAACGCCGTCTCCACCGCCGATCACTTTGATCCCAACGAGGCCAAAAAGTGGAAACGCGACGTCCTCGAGGCTTACTTGGGCGTCACTCTGAAGCGCCTTTTCTCCACGGGGCCCGAGGCTTTTGAGGAAATCTACCAGCGTTTGCGGCAGTTCACGGAATCGCTCAGCGCCACGGAGACCGATAACGGCAGCAAATCGATCGCGTCGCAAGAGGGCCCGCATGCGCTCCCGCAAGCCGTGCTGGACACGGTCACCTCCTTGGCCTATGCGATCGACGGCAAGGATCACTACACGCAAGGCCATTCCCAGAAGGTGGCCGCCTATGCCGCGCTCATCGCCGAGTCTCTCGGGATGAGCGAGGCCGAAGTGGAAGAAATTCGCCTCGGCGCGGTGCTCCACGACATCGGCAAAGTTGGAATCCCGGAAGGTATTCTCAACAAAAACGGCCCGCTCAATCCCGAAGAGTGGGACACCATGAAGTCTCACGTCAGCTTTGGGGCGAAAATTTTGGACCCGCTAGCTCCGCTCGCTCGCATTCGGGAAATGGTCCTGTATCACCACGAGTTTTACGACGGCTCGGGTTATCCGCAAGCGCTCGCCGGCGAGCACATCCCTATCGGTGCGCGCATCATCGCCATTGCCGACGCCTACGACACGATCACCAGCGACCGCACTTACAAAAAAGCGCGCAGCGCTCCCGACGCCCTCGCCGAACTGGAGCGCTGCAGCAACGCCCAATTCGACGGATCGATCGTCGAAGTCTTCGTGCGTACCATGCGTACTTTGCCCAACCCGGTCATCGAAGTCGCCGCCACTTCCGCCACCCCGCGCACGCCCTGACGGCCACGAGTTCGTTCCAGCTCACTTGGCGTCAAGGTCCACATCCTTGATCGGCAAATCCCAGTGCGCATCGAGAATCTCGAAGCGACGCTGCTCTTCCTTCTTGTACGTCTCCTGGTCCGGATAGAGCTGTTTGATGATGCCGGAGCTGTCGAAATTGTCGTTGGCGATGGCTGCATTTTTGAAAACGATCGTCACTCGATAATCCCACCGGCTGTTCTCCGTCATGTGATACCGCGGCGTCACCATACTCACTTTCAGCATGCGTCCGAGTTCCATCTCTTTCTTCAGCAGCGGATAATGATTTTTTTTGAAGAGCGCCAGAAACTCCTCCGCATGGCCCCACTTCGCCTTGTAGTAATACTCGATCGCATAAGGTTGCTCTTTTGCGTCGACCATGACGCTTTGCCGTGCCGTTATGCCCCAGGTCGACGCGCAAAGGATGGCAGCCGCCACGAACGCCGTGGTGAGAAACCGCCGGCCCGGCAATGAAGTTTGAAGGTGCATAGGTCGTTTCCTCCCCCATCGTGGGTCAAGATCTCAGCCCCGCAGTGTAAGTCAAAAAGGCAATCGGTGGGATTGCCCGCCGCGCAATGCTGCCCGGCCTGCACAAAGCGGCCCTCTCGCTCCACCCCCTGCGCCTGCTATTCTTGCCGAAAGGAGGCCGCATGCAAAGCGCATCCGTGAAGTGGATTGGCGAACAAAAATTCGTGGCCACCAGCCCCTCTGGCCACGCCATAACCCTCGATTCCGACCGCGAGTCCAACCAAGCTCCCGGCCCGATGGAACTCCTGCTCATGGCGCTCGGCGCCTGCACCGCCACCGACGTCGTGATCATTCTCGAAAAGAAGCGCCAAAAGCTGGACTCGCTCGAAATCATCTGTTCGGGCGAGCGCGCCAAGCAACCGCCCGCGGTCTGGAGCAAGCTCGAAATCCTGTACCGTCTGCGCGGCCAGCTCGACGATACCGCCGTCAGGCACGCCATCCAGCTCAGCGAAGACAAATACTGCTCGGTCGCCGCAATGCTCAGGAAAACGGCCGCGCTGTCCTGGCGCTACGAGATTTTGGCCCCTGCTACCTGAGCCAGCGTGGTCGGCCCCCGACCTGCTCCATCCTTCCGACGGGCGCGGCGAAAAGAAATCTCGCAATCCCGCTTAAGCGCCTGGAACCAGCGACGGCGCAAGAACCTTTTGGAGCCCGCGCGGCAAGTGCAAGACCCGCTCTCACTTAAAGCTTACAACTTAGGATAGGACTTAAAACTCCTTCTCGCCTTGTGTCCGCGCTGCGCTATCGCATAAAATCCAATTTCTTCTTGTCCCAGGTCGCCGTTCCAAGGAGAGATATGTCTCACCGCATCGCGGCAAAAATCACCGGCGTCTCCGGCTACGTCCCGCCAAAAGTGATGAGCAACGCGGATTTCGAGAAAATCGTCGACACCAACGACGAGTGGATTCGCACGCGTACCGGCATCCGCGAACGCCACGTCGTGGAAAAGGGCAAGGCCAGCTCGCATCTGGCCACCGAAGCCGCAAAAGTGCTGCTGGCGCAAACCAGAACAAATCCTGGGGACATCGACCTCATCATCGTCGCCAGCGTCACGCCGGACATGCTTTTTCCGGCGACCGCTTGCCTGGTGCAGTGTCGCATCGGGGCGCAGCGCGCCTGGGGCTTCGACCTTTCCGCCGCGTGCTCCGGCTTTTCGTACGCGCTCACCGTTGGCGCGCAATTTGTCGGCGCGGGCACGCACAAGAAAGTGATGGTCATCGGCAGCGACACCATGACCACCATCCTCGATTACCAGGACCGTGCCACCTGCGTTTTGTTTGGTGACGGCGCGGGGGCCGTGCTGCTTGAGCCGGCCGCCGACCCGAACGAAGGCATCCTCGATTTCGAGCACGACGTGGACGGCTCGGGCGGCGAATTTCTGTACATGCCCGGCGGCGGTTCCTTGCATCCTTCGACAAAAGAAACCGTCGAGAAGCGCATGCACTACGTCCACCAGGAAGGCTCGCAAGTTTTTAAGTACGCGGTGCGGCGCATGGCCGATATGTCTGCGCACTTGCTCGAGCGCAACGGTTTCACCAAAGAAGACTTGGCTCTGCTCGTCCCGCACCAGGCCAATTTGCGCATCATCCGCGCGACCCAGGCGCGCCTCGGCGTGGACGATTCCAAAGTGATGGTCAACATCGACAAATACGGCAACACCACTGCCGCCACGATCCCGCTCGGGCTGTGCGACGCCGTTGCGCAAGGCCGCCTCCGCAAAGGCGACCTCGTTCTGATCGTCACCGTCGGCGCCGGCTACACCACCGGCGGCCTCCTCCTTCGCTGGGCCTACTAACGTCAAAACCCTTTTTGCGAGCCCTTCCCGAGAGCCACCGGCCCCAACTGTCAGTATTACGGTAGTACTCTCCACCATCAGGCCACGGCAAACACGGTCCGGAGTCTAACCAGAGGTAGAGAGGGCACCGTCTTTGCGCGTATCGAGCGTGGCATTAGCGGGACTCTATGAATCCGAGATTTGGTGTATTCGTGCTGGCGACCGCAGTCCTACACACGGAAGCGAAAAGCAAGAATCTAACAAGTTTCCGGGGACAACTTGAGGGCCATGCTCAAGAAGCCTTCCGCGACCGTCAAAGATCTGGTGGAATCCAGCAACAAGGGAAACGCAGGGGGAGTTGGACAGCGGGACCGCGCAATGAAACATCCCGGCTAATGAAACGGAAGAAATCGCTGTTGATATTTCGTTTCGCGTGGAAAGGCACACCGCCAGTGCAGCAGGCCTTCGACCGATGGCGAACTCTTTGCGCGAATCGGGGTCGATCTTGGCAGACGGCACGGCTTGGCTCATTTACACAATTTTCTTTATCCTTCCTCCCTGGCTCGTCTTCATTGTGCCCGGTTTCTGGTCAGGATTTGGCCGCGGGTCCGCCGCAGCCCGCCCGTCTGGTGCCGTCGAGCCTCCGGCAGTCGGAGAGCGGAGGGGTCGCACGGCCGCCAAAGGCCGTCGCTACTTCGAAGGGTTCAGGTCTGGTTGGTTACTCCGAGCCGCCGGAGCCGAACAGGCGCAACACCACCCCGGCGGAAGCCCAGTAATTGTTCTGGGTCGTGCCGCCAAAGGAGGTGCGGTAGTAGTCGAGATCGATCACGCGGACTTCCCAGTGTTTCCCGACGCGCATATCGATTCCGCCTCCGGCCTTATAAGAAAGGCAGTTATCCGAGGTTCGGTAGCCTCCGGCGCCGCTGACGGTGACGTCGAAGCGCGATCCGCCAACCAGGCCTTCCACAAAAGGCGTTATGTTCCAGCGGCTCACGCGGTGGTAGAAGTAGCGGCCGCCGAAATGGTTGCCGTACAAAACGTTCTTGACGCCGCCCGAGCTGACGAGACTGTAGCTGGCGTCGCCGACAATCTGGAGCCAGGGCTTCAGGTTGTAGGCACACGAGCCCATGCCGCCGCTCAGGTTGCTGGAAGTTCCGCCGCTGCCGACGCGGTCAAACGTGTAGCCGGAATAGAGTTCCACCAGGAAGCTGTGATAAACGCCGGGCAGAGGCCGTTCCCAGCTCGCGCGTACGCTGGCACTGCGCACTGGATCGGGTGCAGGTTGCGCCGCTTCAGGCTGCGAAGCCGTGGCAGGCGAAGCTGGGTCTGCAGCCGATGACGGAGCTGAATCTGCAGCGGAAGCAGGCACCGGGCTGGGGGCTGGTGCGGCTCCCGGAGCTGCGTCTGCGGCGCCCGAAGGAGGCGCAGGTGGCGCTGGTTGCGGCGGGTTCGGGAACAGAGACCCAGGTTGAGCCGGGCTGGGTGCTTGCGGCGGTGTTGACGACGAACTTGCGGCCGGCTGAGCCGGAGCGGGTTGCGCGGTAGCACCCTGAGCTTGTGAATCCGCTTGCGCAGGCGATGACGGTTGCGAAGGTGCCGGAGTTGCTGGCTGGGCGTTAGCCGCCGGAGCCGTGAAAGAAGGCGACGACGACGGAGTCACCGGAGCCCGAGCAGGTTGCGCTGCGCCAGCCGCCGGCTCGGGCGATGAAACCGGGGAAACCGCGCTGGTCGAAGGCCAAGGTGCGGGCGCAGCCGGAGAAGGCTGCGGGGCCGCAGCAGGTGGCGGACTGTTTGCCGCTGAAGAATGCGCCCTTCGGGACGTCCAGTCGGACGGTGTCACCGGTGGCATGGGCGGCGTTGGGAACAACGGCCCAGCTTGGGCTGCGGGCTTCTCCGGTGCGGACGTGGTCGCCGGAGGAGAATCGATCTTGGGGGCCGCATTCCGTTGTGCTGCCGAGGCCATTGCTGGGGCATTGGTTGAAGCCGCAGGCGCTGAGCTCGCAGGAACTCGCGCGGCGGCCTGCGAAGCGTTGGCGCCGCCACGGTCCGGGGTGATCAGGTTCGAGTAGATATAGCCGATCTTGCCGTCCTTGGTTTCGACGCGCGAGAAGACAAAGCCATAGACCAAAATCGAGAAGCGCTCCCCGCACACGACGGTGCCAAGAGCGTCCGGTGTTTGCCGGGCTTTGCTGAACAGTTGCGCGCCCTCCGGATGGTTCGCGCACTCAAGGTACCCCAAGTCGTCCGCCCAAGCGGGGGAGGCCGCCAGAAAGCAGGCCGTGAGTAGAGTGAACAAACGTATGCGAGACATCGCCGCCTCCGTCGGCTCAGGACAAGCCGAGCCTTGCCATCCATTTTGCGGGCGAAAAGCACCGCGTGAAACGGTCCGAAAGGACAGGGATTCCAAAAAAAACACCTGTCCGGGAGACGGGCTGCCTCAGGCGCGGGGTGAGTTTCATCGGTTTCCGCATGGTGCACGGGGAAAGGGACGGGCAGGGATGCCTGTTTTGCAGTCTTCGGCTTGGCTAGGAGTTGGCCAGGTGTTTCAGGACATCGGCGGCGTGGCCCTTGGCTTTGACGACAGGCCAGACCGCTAGAATTTTGCCAGTTTCGCCGATGAGGAACGAGCTTCGCACGATGCCCAGGAACTTGCGTCCCATGAACTGCTTTTCCTGCCACGCGCCGTAGGCTTCGATGGTCTGGTGGCTGGGATCGCTGAGTAAAGGAAAATTGAATCTATATTTGGCCTTGAACAAGGCTTGCGCTTTGACGGAATCGGCGCTCATGCCCAGGACGGCCACTTTGAGCTTTTCGAACTTCTTTTTTGCGTCGCGAAACTCGGACGCTTCGATGATTCAACCGGAAGTGTTGGCTTTGGGGAAGAAGAAAAGCAGAACGCGCTTCCGCTTGAAGTCTTTGAGCGAGACCGTTTTGTTTTCGTCCGATTGCAGGCGGAACGCAGGTGCCTTGTCGCCGGGCTTGAGCATGGATCCCCCGGAGACATTTTAACAGGGCGGGCATATTGGGGCATGAAGTGACGCCTTGACGGAGGGGAAAGGCGGCCTCGCGCCGCCCTTGGTCTGCGCCTAGGGCCAACCGCGCACCAAAAGGATCAGGAGAGGAGTTTGCGGAGGACCTCGTTGACGGATTGAGGGTTGGCCTGGCCGCGCGTGGCGCGCATCACCTGGCCGACAAAAAATTTGAAGACGCCTTCGTTGCCGGATTTGTATTTGGCCACGTTGTCCGGATTCTTGGAGATGACCTCGCGGGCGGCGGCTTCGATTGCAGAATCACTGACTTGGGCGCCGAGGCCTTCGGCCGAGACAATGTCGGCGGCGGAGCGGCCGGATTCGACCATGGTCGAGAAAACTTTTTTCCCGACGGCGGCTGTGATTTTTCCGGATTCCACGAGTTCGATGAGTTCGGCGAGCGACTTCGCACTGACCGGGCTTGCGTCGATTTCCTTGCCGGAATCGTTCAGGCGGCGAAGAAGTTCGGTTTGCATCCAGTTGGCCGCGGCTTTGCCAAGAGCGCCAGCTTTCACGACAGCCTCGAAATAGTCGGCCAGCGCCTTGGTTGCCGTGAGAACTCCGGCATCGTAGGGCGTGATGCCGTAGGAGGCGACAAAGCGGGCGCGCCTGGCTTCGGGTAGTTCGGGGAGCTGGCGACGAACCTCGTCCCTCCAGGCCGGGCTGACGTCCACCGGAAGAAGATCGGGCTCGGGGAAATAGCGGTAATCGTGGGCCTTTTCCTTTGAACGCATGCCAACGGTGCGGCCTTCGGCTTGATGCCAGAGGCGGGTCTCCTGGGCCAGGCGGCCGCCGGATTCGAGCACACCGATGTGGCGCTCGATTTCGTATTCGAGCGCTTTTTGCAGGAAACGGAAGGAGTTGAGATTTTTGACTTCGACTTTGGTCCCGAATTTGCCAGAGCCACGCCGGCGCACGCTGACATTGGCGTCGCAGCGGAGCGAGCCTTCCTCCATATTGCAGTCGCTGACGCCGGTGTAGAGCATGATCTGGCGGAGCGCGGTGAGATAGGCGTGGGCCTCCTCGGAAGAGCGGATGTCCGGCTCGGAAACAATTTCGACGAGCGGCGTGCCGCAGCGGTTGTAGTCGATATAGGCCTTGGTCGCTGACTGGGAAAAGCCTTCGTGAAGGTTTTTCGCGGCGTCTTCTTCGAGATGGAGACGCGTGATGCCGATGCGCTCTGTGGCGCCGGCGACTTCGATGTCGAGCCAGCCGCCAGTCGCGACCGGGAGTTCGTATTGGGAGATTTGGTAGCCCTTGGGAAGGTCGGGATAGAAATAGTTTTTGCGGGCGAAGCGCGAACGCTGGTGCACGGTGCAATTCAGGGCGACCGCGGCGCGCATGGCCATTTCGACCGCGCGTTTGTTCAGGACGGGAAGCGTGCCGGGGAGACCGAGGCACACCGGACAGACGTTCGAGTTTGGCGGATCGCCGAAACGCGTCGAGCAGCCGCAGAAGATTTTGGTTTTGGTGAGAAGTTGTACGTGGACTTCGAGGCCGATGACCGGCTCGTATTTCGCCAGGATTTCCGGCGTCACGGACGCTTCGTCGGGAACCGATTTCGGCATAAAGAGAGACACATTATAGCATCAGCGGGCGGGGTCGTTCGGCTACGCCGAGGAAACACAAGTCCGCCGCCACCACGCGCGCCCAGAACGGCTGAAAAGTTGGCGAGTCCATGCGCTGATCGCGTTGCGGGCGCTCATGGCGAGATTCGAAGGCAACTCGTTGCGGCTGAACCAGCGGACCTCGCGGTTTTACCCGGCTCCCGGTTCGTAGCTTGGCCAGACAAGAGTTGTCCCAGGTACGCCGGAGAGTGACGCAGAGCAAGACGCGCAGAGAGATTCTGACGCCGACCTCTTCACGGGCTTCGCGGATGGCGCGCTGCTCGAGAGTTTCAAGGAAGTCGACCTTGCCGCCGAGGATGCTCCGGCAGCCAGCTTCCCGAGGCAACTTGCCTAGGGTCAAGGAGCCCCAGGCCCTGGTTGTCGGTCAGCAGAAGGCCGACGCCAACTCTCGGATGTGCAGCCTCCGGCGCGGGAGCAGTCACCGGGCCGCGGCTGGAGCAGGCTCCCGGAAAACGGGAACGAAACGCTCGGCAACGGCAAAGGCCCCGAAGAACAACAAAGCATAAAGGGCATCGCCGGTGACCGTATTCCGGAACAGGGCAAGGCCAGCAAGGTAACAGGCAGCGAGGCCAGAAGCAGTTTTTGGATAGGAATTCAGGAGCCACCAGACGGCGAAATTGGTCACCAGGAAAAACTGCAGGGAACCGAGAACAGTGGCCCCCGCGATTCGAAGAAAAGCGCGACGGTTTTCTAGCGAGCGGCCGATGAGGACGCTGAGAAGAAAACTGGCGTAGACCATGACCATAAGCCCGGGCTTGTAAAAGCCGACAAACAGATCGCCGGCCAAAAGCGCAAGCACCGGAAAAGCAAAGGCCAGGCGGCGATCCTTGATCACTGCGCCAGAGAATAGAGCCATCGCGCCGACGGGCGTGAAATTCCACGGGTGCGGCGCGATGCGGAGAGCGGCCGCAACGGCAAGGATGGCCAAGGCGAGAAGCAGACGACAGACCAGATTTTCCTTCTGCGAGAATTCAGCGTTCATTTTTGACTCCTTGCTCATCAGGAAGTAAATCGCAAAAAACAAAACCGTCGCGGTGGACGATCTCGCCGGTTCGAACCGAGACCGGCCGCCGGAAAACAGGACCATCGCAAACAAAAGTGTGAAATTCGCCGTTTTCGCCGCAGGGGTCCGCGTTTCCTGGAAGATCGCGGAAAAAAGAATCGTCGAGTTCGCGTCCGGCAAAGCTGCGATCGAGAACCTTGGGATCAATGCAAACGGCGATGGCGCGGAAACGGCGCGCTTGAAAGAAGCGGATGAGTTCGTGCGTGTCTCGCTTCCAGATGGGAAACAGAGCGCTCATTCCGATGCGCGCAAGATTTTTTTCGCGATAGGCGCGCAGGTCTTCGAGGAAAATGTCGCCAAAGGCAATCTTGCGAACGCCCTGATCGTAGAAACTGCGCAAGGCTTGCCCCATGCGCGCTTCATAAACGGAATTCGCGCACTGAGGAGGGATGCGCACTTCGTCGAGAGGCAAGCCGATGGATGCGGCTTGGAGCTCGAGAAGCTCGCGGCGAACGCCGTGCATGCTGATGCGTTCGTAGCCCTCGGTGACGGTCGTGAGGAGGGCTGTGACGTGGAATTGCTGCTGCTCGAGCAGCGCGTGAAGCGCCATGGCGCTGTCTTTGCCGCCGCTCCAGCAGAAGAGGATGGGTTCGCGTATGGTCATAAGAGATTTCAGTGATAAGTTCTAGGCCGCAAGTAAGACGGAGCCTTGCGAAATCTACGTGGTCAGCTTGGTTCCCGCGCGTTTGCTCCGGCAGTAACGGCGATGGCCGTGTCCTGAGGAAAACCCGCTCTTTAAACAGACTCTCGACCCTGTGGCCGGAGGTGGGCGCAGCATTGCCCGCCACCGGCGGGCTGGATCCCCACAAGAAACCAGGACTGCTTCGAGAAAGCTCACGGCTGTTCGTTGCGGCCTCCGATCCGATATTTCAGGCCGAGGCGGTAATCCCGGCCAAGGGCGGGAAAGCCGATGGCGTCTTGATATTGCTTGTCTAAGAGATTACTGACACGGGCGTAAAAGAAAAGGCCTTTTCCGACGTCGTAGCTGGTGGCCATGTCAAAGCGCGCGTAGCCAGGATTGCGGGTGATGCCGAGGCCGTCGAAGTCGCTGTCGGTGCGCACGCCGGTGAAGTAGCCCGCAAAGTTGAGATTCACGCGACGGAAGTTGAGGTTGAGCCAGGCATTGCCGGAATTTACCGGCCGGCGAATCAAATGGTTGCCCGGCTGCTCGACCGGGGGCGCACTCGGGATGGTCTGGAGTACGCGCGAGTCATCATAGGAATAGTTGCCCTTGATGGTGAGCCAGCCGAGGAGGTGCGCCTCGCCGGAGGAGTTGAAGCCGCGAGCGCGGGCAGCATCGGTGTTGAAGTACAACATTTCGTTTCCGCCGAAACACATGGGATTGGGCGGGCCGACCAGTTGATTGATCAGGTTGTGAAACTCGTTGTCGAAAAAGCCGATGGAGAGGCGGACGCGATTGCTGCTGAGAAACTGATCGAGGCCGACGTTGAGCGTGCGGCTCTGCTCGGGGTGCAAAGCGGGATTGCCTGGATTGCAGGGATCCTGGCTGAAGGACTCGAACATGGTCGGCTCCTCAATGCCCTGGCCATAGGAAACCTTGAAGCGGGTATCCGACCAGAAACCACTAGAGTAGCGAAGAGCGTAGACCCCGCCAACGCGGGGAACGACGCGCGTGCCAAAGCTCGCATTGTCCTCGGCGCGCGCGCCCGCGCTGAGCGTGAGGCGAGGAACGGGAAACCAGCGAGCATCGAGGAAACCAGCCTGATTGTTGCGGCGCGCATGGAGGCCGCTCAGGTTGTTGGGATCGCCGTTCTCGACTTCATACTGATAACCCGCAGTGACCGCGCCGCGATGGAAGGAATAAGTCGATTGCGCGAGGAATCCCGCGCGATTGAATTGAGTAGTTTCGAAAAAGCTGAAATCCGGAAAGCCGGCGGTATCGAGGAACCGCGCTTCCATGCCGGAGACGCGATGGGCCCAATGGGCACCTGTTTTGAAGTTCCAGCTTAGATTGCCGGAGAGCTGGCGTAGATCGTCGTAGGCCGTCGAATCGGTGAAGGCCGGGCCGAGCAGGGTCTGGCCGGGAGTGCCCGCGAAGCTGGCGTCGCTGCGAACGGTGAGGCGAAGCTGGTTCGAATCGGAAAAGCTGTAGCCGAAATTGCCGGCGAAGCCCCGATTGATAAAAGGATCATTCACGCCCTGGCCGTCGGTATGGAAGTAGGAGCCGGCGGCGGAGTAATCGAATTTGCCAAGCAGGCCGCTGAATTGGCCGCCGCCGCGAGCGGAGGAGAAAGCGCCGCCTTCGGCGAACAGGTCGAGTTCAGGAATTCGCGTGGAGCCCCGGCGGCTGATGATTTGAATGACTCCGGACATGGCGTCCGACCCGTAAAGCGCGCTTTCGGCGCCGTGCACGATTTCAACTTTGTCGACGTTGTCGAGAGCGAGGTTGGAGAAATTCATGTCGCCGCCGGGAAGATTCACGGGAGTTCCATCGATAAGCACTTTGGTGAAAGCGGAGTCGCCGCCATCAATAAAGATGGTGGAAAGGCCGCCGATCGGGCCGGTGCGCGCAAGGCTGATGCCCGTTTGCGTGGACAGAAGATCGGGAAGGAAGACGGCCTGGCGCTGCTCGATTTCCTGCGCGCCGATGATGTCAACCGGGGCCGGCGAGTGAGCAAGCTCGGTCGGCTGCGTGTTAGCGGTGACAACTACGTTGGCAGAAAGAGGCGCAAGGCCGAGGCGAAGACTGAGGACATGGGGTTCCCCGGGGGCGAGGTCGACGACCATCTCGCGCGAAGCAAAGGATGAGCGCGTGAATCGCACACGATAGCGGCCGGCGGGCAAGTCCAAGGAGTATTCGCCCGCAGCGGAGGATTTGGCCGACCAAGTTTGGGAACTCGGGGAACCATCCCTGCGCGCCTGCACCTGAACGTCAGCGATGCCGCCACCGTTCGCATCGGTGAGGGTGCCGGAAAGGTGGGCGAACTCGGAATTATTTTGTGACTGCAAGGAGATGCCGGTGCCGAGAACTGCAAGAGAGAGAAAAGCAGAACGAAGAAGAACAGTTTTCATGTTGTCCCCCACTCCCTCACGCGCGGGAGTTTGAAGGTTGTCCTGAGCGCGGAAAGAACGCACAGGCTGCAGACTTCGCCGGTCTCCTGGCTTGGCGGTGTGCATGGCTCACAGCCTTCCCGCGGCGGCGCCCTTGTTGTTCTTGAGTCGCGACTTCTAACGGGTCGCGACGACGAGCGTTTTGCCGCAGTGGCCTGCGAACCTCTTCAAGTGCAACCCTTGCCGGGTTGCCTTGCAAGCACACTCGACATCCTCAAGTGCGACCCCTGGCCGGGTCGCGGGGATGTGAGCGGCTTCCGCCTTACAGTCGCGCGGCGGCGACGGATTGTTTCGCTGCGACTCCGACAAAAACCGGAGCCAACGAACCGTCTTCCCGAGCACGAAGTCTGCGGTGAATGTAATCCGCGGAACGAGCCGCAGGGTTGGGGTAAACGAGAAAAACAGCAAGTGACTAAGAGTCGGACAAAATCGTCACACGCGGCCGCCCGTGGCCGCGCATCTCCACTTTCAGGGGAACCTGGAAAACCTGTTCGAGCAATTCGCGCTGATAGATGGCGGCCGGAGGGCCAACGCGCAAGCAACGGCCGCGGTGCATCAGAAGGATCTGGTCGGCATATTCGGCGGCGAGATTCAATTCGTGGGTTACCACGATTACGGTGTAGCGGCTGTGCGCACAAAGGCGGCGAAGGGCATCCAGGAGGCCGACCTGCGAGGCGATGTCGAGGTGCAGGGTGGGCTCGTCGAGCAGCAAAAGCAGAGGCCGCTGCGCGAGGGCGCGAGCGAGGACCACGCGCTGCTTTTCTCCGCCGGAGAGCTGGTCCATCCAGCGATCACTGAGCTCGGCGGCGCCGACTTGCAGGAGGGCATTTTGCGCTATGAGGATGTCGTCGTGGGACTCGAAACGGAGTGAACGGCCGTGGGCGTGCCGGCCCTGGAGGACAAATTGCCAAACACGCGCGGGAAAGAGTAGGCGGCTCTCCTGCTGGACCATGGCGATGCGTTGCGCGCGAGTGCGCGGGCTGAGGGAATGGATGACAAATCCGTTAAGAAGAACGCGGCCGGAGAGCGGGGAAAGAACGCCGGCAATCAATTGGAGAAGCGTGGATTTGCCGCTGGCGTTAGGGCCTAGAATAGCAACGATTTCGCCGGGCCGAGCTTGGAAGCTGGTGGCCTCGAGGGTAAAGAGCGGAGCTTGCGTGGGATTGGCGGAGTAGGCATAGCTGACCTGCTCGACGGCAAGGCGAATTTCGGTGCCCAAACGGGCCGATTCGGGAGGCGTGCGAGGGGCGGCTGAACCGCGGCTGGGGCTCATGCGAGCCTCCGCCGGAGGAGGTAGATGAAAAGTGGCGCGCCGACAACGGCAGTCACTGCGCCGACCGGAAGCTCGTTAGGAGCGACGACAAGGCGCGCCAGGGTGTCGGCGACAACCACGGCAATGGCGCCTCCGAGCGCCGAGGTAGGGAGTAAAGTGCGGTGGTCGGAGCCGAACATCAGGCGCATCACGTGAGGAACGAAGAGGCCGACGTAACCGACGGCGCCGCTGACGGAAACAGCGAGGCCGGTGAGAAGAGAAGCGGCGAGATAAACCAGGAAGCGCACGTGTCGAACGTCCACGCCGAGATGCATGGCCTCTTTTTCTCCCGCGAGAAGAATATTCAAATCATTGGCGGTCGAGTAGATCACGCCGATGGCAATGAAAAAGCCGGCGGCGAGAAACCAGTAGATGCTTTTCTGAAAGGAAGTAGAAAGATTGCCCATCAGCCAGAAGACCATGCCGCGGGTGTTGCTGCTGTTCACCAGGCTCATCAAGAACACAATGACCGCGGAAAGAAAAGAGGCAGTGATGACGCCACCGAGGAGAAGCGTGTTGCTGTCAATCTGGCCCTGCCGGCGGCCGAGAAAATAAACGGCCGTGATCGTCACGGCGGCACCGAGGAACGCACACAAAGGCGTAAGCAATGCACCGAACGCGGGAGGAAGCACCAAGTGAGGTTCTGCGATGAGCGAGAGGATGGCGCCAAGGGCCGCGCCGCTCGAGACTCCCAGAACGTAAGGATCGGCGAGGGGGTTGCGCAAGAGCGCCTGGAAGCTGGTGCCCGCAACGGAGAGAGATGCTCCGACAATGATGCCGAGGATGATGCGCGGCAAGCGGATGTTCTGGATGATCAGGCCGTAATCGCTCGAGATTTGGCTGCTCTGACCGAGGATGACGCGGAGCAAATCACGGCCGAGAGCGTAGAGCGAAACGGGCACGGCGCCGAACTTCAACGCCACGACGACGACAAAAAACAAAATCACCAAAAGGAAGAAGCACTGAAACAGGAGTTTGCGGAAAGTCAGCGGCCGCATGCCCAGCCTCCGGTCGATCCGAGATGGGCGCGAAGTCGCTGGTGGACACGGGAAGCGAGCAGGAAGGCCATCGGGTCAGAGGCCGGATTCGACTTCTCGCGTTCTTTCTCGGGGTCATCGGACTTTTCTCTGAAGGCTTGCGGATGCAACTGGCGGGCCAGGTCTTCGATGGCGGAAATGATGCGCGGCGCGGGACGGTTTACCGCGTCACCGACCACCGCGTAGCGGTGATTGCGAACGGCACCGAGAATCTTCCACCCAGGGAGCCTTGCGAGCCTGGCCATCTCGCGGGAGGCGTCTCCGGAATGCGACTCGGCAAATACCAAAAAATCCGGTTGCAAACGAGCGACCTCTTCGAGGCTCACTTGGGGCCAATCCTGAGACGAAGCAACAATCGAAACGGCGCCCGCATGGCGAAGAGCGTCGGCGAGAAAAGTGTTTTTGCCGGTGGAAATGAGGGGCTGCGTCCAAACCACAAAGAGAACGTGTTTGGGAGGCAGGCCGCCAAGGCGTTGCTCGAGGTCGTCAACACCATGCTGCATGGCCTCGGCAACCGAGGCGCCGGCTTCCGGGACACCGAGCACATCGGCCAATGTCTTTACCGAAGACAGGATATCCGCGATGGTGTGAGGGTCGGTCGCGTAGGAGGAGATTCCCAGTCTGTCGAGAGATTGCGTCGTTTCGAGGCGATTGAACGATTTGGTGACGAGAACGAGATCGGGATGTAGCGAAGCAATCACCTCCAGGCTAGGATCGATGCCGCCGCCGACCTTGGTCTTTTTCTTCGCCTCGGGAGGGTAGTCGCAATAGTCGGTGTCACCCACGAGGCGATCCTCGAGCCCGAGCGCATAGATGGTTTCCGTTAGGCTGGGCGCCAGGGAAACGATGCGCCGAACCGGCTGCGGGATTCTAACGCTGCGGCCCGTTTCATCGCTGACCTCGCGAAAAGCGGGAGGCTCGGTAGGAGAAGCGAGGGCGGCGCTTTGCGCGCGCGATGGGGCGGCAGCGCAGGAAAAAACGACCAGGGTTGCGCAAGCCAGGACAGCAAGACGCGACGGCGGCAATTTTCTCAAACAGTTCCCCACGATTCTGGCGAGAATTTTCCCCAAAAACGAAAAAGCCCCGCGAGACTCTAGGGGGCTTCCGCCTTCGCCCTTTCTCGCGAAGAGCGCGGGCCGCTGCGCCAAGGGAGGGTGGCCTGGCTTACGGCTGCTTCAAGCCGATCACAGTGGCGGGACCGCGGCCGATTCGCACGGCCTTCCCCGCTTCCCCGGCTGCCAATTGAAAATTCAGTGTAAGCCGCGGGTGAGGGAGTGTCAATGCAGGTGTTTGCAGCCGGCTACACCAGAAAGCGAGAGAGCTTCAGCGATTCTTCCAATTGGGTTTGCGCTTTTCGACCAGCGCTCGCAAACCTTCCTGAGAATCTTCGAGGCGGTAGAGTTCGTTGAGGAAGATATTCATGGAGTGCTTGAGGCCGTCGCGCAGCGACATTCCCATGCCGCCGAGGATGGCCTTTTTCGCCATGGTGAGCACCGGCCCGGAGTGGCTGTTGATGCGATTCACGAGATCGGCAACAGTTTTTTCAAGTTGTGTTTCGGGGACGAGGCGATTGACCATGCCCAACTCCAGGGCGCGTTCGGCGGTCACGGGTTCGCCGGTGAGGACAAGCTCAAGCGCGATTTTAGGCCCGACCAGAAAAGGAAGGATGGTGGAGGCAAGCGGCGGAAAGACGCCGATGCTGATTTCCGGTTGAGCAAAGCGCGCTTTGGGAGTAGCAATAACGAGGTCTCCGAAAGCCGCGAGCTCCGCGCCGCCACCGATGGCCGGACCGTTCACGACGCAGATGACCGGCTTGCCGAGTTCGAGCATGCCGGCGAAAGTGGCGTGGAAGGCGTCGAGCATTTGGAAGACACGCTGGGACGTATATTCGCCGACGTCGATGCCGCCACAAAAGACTTTGCAGGCGGAATCGAGAACAATCAGCTTGATGTCGTCGCGCTCACCGGCGTAGCCGATGCCGTCGGCCATTTCCCGAAGCATGGCCTCGTTGAGAAGATTGTGCTCGGGGCGGTTGAGGGTCATACGGACGACGCCGCCGTCCGAACGCAGCTTCACGAATTTGAATTCTTCGGGCGTCCGCTTCGCGAGTGTAGAGAATTCTTGGTTGACCGGCTCGATCATTTACACACTCCTCGGGGGGGACCCTTTGCCCTTGGCGAAACGAAACGGGCGGTGCAAACACCAAATTCCATGCTAGCACGGCATAATCGAAGGGCCCGTATGAACGAAAAGGGCGGTGCGCAAAGAGTTCCAGTTGAAGAAAATCGGGAGGGGACGGAGATTCACGGTATGAAAAAACGGAACGCGCTTTCAAAACCGGGGAAGGCTGTGGCGGTTCAAATCGCGGAGCCGCTCGATGCGGAACGATTCCCGGCGCCGTCTTCCTGGGAACGAGCCGTGCCGCTGCGCTTCGACGCCGACTGGCAAGGGAAAAATGCGGACGCTCAGCGCGAGACCGAAGTGCGATTGTTGTGGACGACCGAGACTCTGTTTTTGCGGTTTCGGGCGAAATACCGGACCATCACGGTTTTCCCAGATGCCGAGCGGAACGGGAGAAGGGAGCAGCTTTGGGATCGCGATGTGGCCGAAGTGTTTCTGCAGCCGGATGCTTCGCGTCTCCGCCGATACAAAGAGTTTGAGGTGAGCCCCAACGGCTTCTGGATTGATCTCGACATCGCACCCGGCGAAAAACATGACCTGAAGAGCGGATTGCGCCGGCGCGTGGTCCGCAATGAAGCACCGAAGATATGGATCGCGGAGCTGGCCATACCCGTGCAGTGCCTGGTGGCACGCTTTGATCCCGCCGCGACGTGGCGGGTGAATTTCTACCGCGTCGAAGGACGGGAGGAACCGCGATTTTATTCGGCGTGGCGACCCACGGGCACGGGTGCGCCGAATTTCCATGTGCCGGAGGCTTTCGGGGAGTTGCTCTTCACCAGGGACGAGAGACAACGAAAGTAGCGGAACGCTTGCGCCTACCCGGGATTTGTACGGACCCTGGTGCGCCGCGCCGTTTTTGCCTATGCTCTTGCCGTGAAAACGTTCTCCCTCTCTTCTCAAGATCCTTTCCAGGAGAAACATTTCCTTCAAAGCTTTCTGTTTACGCTTGCTTGTCTATTGAGCTGGGTCGGCCCCGCGCGTGGCGCACCACCTCAACAAAACTCTCTCGACTCAACGGTAAGGGTAACGAAGATCGAGCCACCGAATTGGTGGCTAGGATTCACGCCGGAAGTGATGCTTCTGCTTTCCGGGCAGGACCTCGAGGCAACGCATGTGTCGTGCAATCTGCCGACGCTACGCGTTTCGCGCACACAGGCCACGGCGGGAGGGAAGTATCTCTTTGTTTGGCTGAAGATCGGCGCGGACACGAAGCCGGGAACGGTGGTTTGCCGGATTGCGGCGCCGAAGGGCAGGACTTCATTTGAGCTGCCGCTCGAAGCGCGTGCGCCGACGCTCAGAAGGTTTCAAGGGCTGTCGGCGGATGATGTCATTTACCTGATCATGCCGGACCGCTTCGCCAACGGCGATCCTACGAACGACGAGCCGGCGGACGCACCGGGATCGCACGATCGCACAAAACCGCGCGCGTATCACGGCGGTGACTTGCACGGAATTCAGAATCATTTGGGCTACCTGAAGGACCTTGGCGTAACGACTTTGTGGCTCACGCCGGTGGTGAAGAACGGCGCAGCGCAGGATTATCACGGGTACGGCGCTGTGGATCTGTATGCCATCGACCCGCACTTGGGTTCGTTGAAGGATTATCAGGACCTGGTCGTGGCAGCGCACAAAGAGAAAATGAAGATTTTCTTCGATGCCGTCCCAAACCACGTCGGGCCGCTCCATCCGTGGGTGGCAAGCCCGCCGCTGCCGGATTGGTTCCACGGCACGAAGCAGCATCACCTGGATTCGTCTTCGCCCCTGAAGGAAACCTTTTACGGCAAGCCGGACGGACAGGCACGGACCAGTGATAGGTTCGAATCTCTGATTGATCCTCACGCGCCCGCATGGATGAAACGAAATCTTACGGAAGGATGGTTCTTCGGGATCCTGCCGGACATGAACACCGAGAATCCCGTGGTTGCGGAATACCTCCTCGAGAATAGCTGGTGGTGGGCGGAAATTTCCGGGCTGGACGGCTACCGCGTGGATACCTTCCCGTACGTGGGCCGGAAATTTTGGGCTTATTGGCACGCGGGACTGCGACGCTTTTATCCGAATTTGACGACCATCGGCGAAGTGTTTCATCCCGACCCAACCGTGACTTCGTTTTTTGTTGGCGGAGCGCGCCGCTACGACGGAGTTGACAGCGGGCTCACGACGGTTTTTGACTTCCCCATGTTCTTCACGTTGCGGGACGTGCTCTTGCAGAATGCGCCGGTCGGCCGCATTGCGGACGTGCTACGACACGATGCTCCATATCCGCGCCCCGACTTGCTGGTGCCGTTTTTTGCGAATCATGATGTGCGGCGGTTTGCCAGCGCGGAGGGCAGTTCTCCCGCGAAGTTGAAGTTGGCCTTCGCTTTGACGCTGACCTTGCGTGGCATTCCGGAACTGTACTACGGCGACGAAATTGGCATGCCGGGAGGCGGCGATCCCGATAACCGGCGCGATTTTCCCGGAGGATGGACCGAGGACACGAACAACGCGTTCACAGAAGCCGGACGAACTCGCGAACAGCAGGAGATTTTCTCGTACGTGCGGGAATTGTTGCGAATTCGCCGCGAGCATGAGGCGCTTCGCGGCGGACAGCTGTGGCATCTCGCCGCGGATGAGAGCTCCTATGTTTTTCTGCGCGCGTCGACGGAAGAGCGCCTGGTAGTGGCTTTCAACAATGCCGACCAGACGAGGGATTTGAACATTCCTTTGCAAGGAACACCTGTCGAGGATGCGGAGTCTATCTCGCTGCTGTGTGGCGGAGCGAAAGGGGCATTGGCGGCAGGCGAGTTACGCCTCTCCGTGCCAGCCGAATCCATTTCGATTTTTTCTGTGAATTGAGCAGACCGCCCTAACAATCAAAAGGCGAGGCGGACGCTCCAGTTCTTTAAGGCGTCCGGCACGGTGAGCGTGACGGTGTGCGTTTGGCTGTCGAAGCGCCAATCCCGGGTGACGCGCTCACCGATGCGAACCTCTTTTGGGGCATCGACAGCGCCATAGACCGTCAATGCCGTGCTGTTCCACCAGGGCTTATAGGCATTCCTTTCGATGCCGCTGGTAATCGTAAGGGCAGAGGGTGAAGCCGCGCAGGAGTAGCGGATGCGCAGGATTTCGCCTTTCTGGTACGCGAAGGTGTGGCCGTCATCTTCATAGAGCGAACCACTACAGTCTTCTCCGGGATAAACGCGCAACTCCAGAGGACCGGCCGGAGTTTCGCCGGTGTTCTGAACCACCGGCTGCATGGGAAGAATGGCCCCCGCTCGAACATAGAGGGGCATTTCAGGCAAGCGGGGACGCAACTGGATTCTCTCGCTCGGTTCATGCCTCGCGCCGCTCCAAAAGTCGTACCAACCGCCGGGCGGAAGCGCAATGTCTTCCGCATCCAGCATTTCTGTAGTCACCGGAGCGACAAACAAATCTCGGCCAAAAAGAAAATCGCGATCGTCACCATAGAATTCAGTTGCCTGCGGGTACTCGAGAAAAAGCGGGCGCATCAAAGGAATGCCTGTCCGCGCGGTTTCTTCGATGGCCGTATAGAGGTACGGCATCAGACGATAGCGCAGCTCAATATATTTCTTGCGAATGGCTTCGTGCTCCGGGCCGTGAACCCAGGGTTCCTGATCCGCGGTGCCCTTGGCGGTGTGATCGCGGTAGATAGGATTGAGCGCGCCGACTTCGAACCAGCGCGTCAACAAATCGGCAGGAGGAGAGCCGGCGAAGCCGCCGATGTCGTCACCGACCAAGGGCATTCCGGAGATTCCCATGCTCACGAGCATTGGCGTGCTCATCGTCAAGTGGTTCCAAGTGCTGCTGTTGTCGCCGGTCCAGGTGGCGGCATAGCGCTGGGCGCCGGGATAGGCCGCGCGAGTGAGAACGAAGGGGCGCTCCCCGGCTTGTAGTTTCAGCAAGCCCTCGTAGGTAGCGCGAGCGTTTTCCATGCCGTAAATGTTATGTGCGGCGCGATGGTCGACGGTAGTGCCGTCATCAAGGCGGTGGACGGTGTCGAGCGGCATGGTCTTGTCCGCGCGGAGAAAGACCGACGGCTCATTCATGTCGTTCCAGAATCCGGCGACGCCCATGGCGACAAAATCCTTGTAAAGGCTGCCCCACCAATTGCGCGCGCGGGTCAAAGTGAAATCCGGGAAGACACTGTCGCCGGGCCATACTTTGCCGACGAAAACGGACCCATCGGGGTTTTTCACGAAGACGTCGTTCCTCATGCCGGTATCGTACGGCGCGTAGCCATGGTTTGGGTCTTTCTTGATGTGCAGGTCGGTGATGACAATGGTGTGAAAACCCTGAGCGCGAAAATCGGAGATCATCTTTTCGAACGTGGGGAAGTACTCGCGATTGATGGTGAAGGGCGCATAGTCCTGCTGGTAATCGATGTCGAGGTAGATGACGTCAGCGGGAATTTTCTTTTCACGAAAAGTCTTGACAATCTCGCGGATGCGGGACTCGGGATAATAGCTGTAGCGGCATTGCTGGTAGCCGAGCGACCATAACGGCGGCAAGGGTGTGTGTCCGGTCAGCGCGGTGTATTCTTCCACGACTTTTTTGGGCTCGGGGCCGGCCATGAAGTAATAGTTCAACTCGCCGCCTTCGGCGCCAAAGGAAAAGTAGTCGCGTCCTTGCTTGCCAAAATCGAAAGAGCTTCGATACGGATTGTCGAAAAAAACGCCGTAAGCGGCGCCCTTGCGCAATCCGATGAAGAAAGGGATGGTCTTGTAGAGCGGGTCGGAGGATTCCTGCCAGCCAAATTCGTCGGTGTTCCAGTTGCTGAAGGTGCGGTTGCGGCGGTTCATCGGCCCGGCCTTGTCACCCAGAGCGTAGTAATTTTCATCGGCAGGCATTTGCTTCCAGACATGCACTTGCGGACCGTTCCAGGCCATGGGCAAGCCAGGCTCATCGGCGAGCAAAACTTTTCCGGAGAGGTCAGAAAAGGTAACCAGCAAGGGCGATTTGGTGACTAGCACACTGACGGCGCCAGCCGTCATCTTTACCTCATTCTGTCCATCGTGGATCTGGACAGGGCTGCCTATGGAGTTCACCGGCGTCTCGGCCAGGGCCCACGAGATATCCTTTGGAAAGTGTCCGTTGGGAGCGACTCGCACACGAATAATGCCGTTCGAAACCTGGGCAATTCGAACCTTGGCCTCGCCGGCCGTCAGCTCGGCGCCATCCTGGAGGCCCTCCTTAAATACCTCGACGCGCTCTACTTTGCCGAGGTGGTGCCAGCCCTGAGCAAACACACCCACGCTTGCTATACGGCAGAGCAACAGCCCCGTTGCCAGGCATCGAACCAGCGCTCTCATGTCCATCCTCGTTGTGTCAGGCGGCAAGCCATTGCTCGAAAAACGCAGACGCTTTCGCCCCTTCCATCCGCCGCCTTATGGCATCCATGACTCGACAGCGGACAGAACCACTGCGCTCATAGAAACCAAGCCAATAAGGCAGGTGGAGCTCGCAGGGGACTCGGGTGATCTCTATCCGCGGATCACGCAACTTGAAGAACCCCTGCTGGAAGATCACACGCAAGACTTTGTCGCGCAGCAGCCCCGCCGCGCGCTCCTCGCTCAACGCCGCCCCGAGCAGATTGCGGCTAGGGCGAGTCAGGAGTTCCCCCTCGCCCGGGATTTGCGGGAATTCGAACAAGTCCAAAGAGCCGTCCACGGCATCCATGGCCAACAGACGCGGCGGCATGGCCGTGCATTTGACGCAAAACAGGAAATAGGGCACGTAAACGTCCGCGATTCGCCGCAAAGGGCCGCTGCGGATTCGCCAATAGAGCGCGGAAGCCCCGGCCGAGGAAAAAGCGCGCAGGGCTTCTTCCTGAGTGACATTGGGCTGTAGGATCCGGATGGGGTTTGCACACATGGTGGTCCTAGCAACGGCTCCTAACGGAAGTAAATCCACAGACCGACGACGGTGCCGAGTAACAACAGGCTAAAGGCGATATTGATGCCATGCTCGAGCGGCGTTTCCTTCGCGGGCTTGCGCATCGGCGGGCTGCCCACGGCGACGGTCTCGATCTTATCGTCTACGGTTGCGAAGGTCAGACCGGCGAGCTTCTTGCGGTCGGGTGCAGGACGCAACAGGCTGACGCCAACGAGCACAACGGAGCAAACCACGAACATGAAGATGGCGTAGTGCAGGAAATTCATGTCAATGCACCAGCGCGCAATCCGAGATTCGAAACGATGAGCGCCGGCACGGTCAGCAAGTTCCAGGATGAAACGCGCGGCGCCCAAACCAAAACCGGAAAGCAAGGAGGTGATGGCGCCGGCACCGTTTAGACGCGGCCATAGGATTCCCAGCACAAAACACGCCGCAATGGGCGGGCTGATGTACGCCTGAACGCTCTGCAAGTAAATGTAGAGCTGGCTGCTGATGTAATGAATGAACGGAACCCAGAGCAGGCCAAGCACGACCATAATGCCTGTGGCAATACGGCCGAAATTGACGAGCTCACGCTCTGAAACCTGAGGACGGAGCTTCTTGTAGAAGTCCAGCGTGACAAGAGTGGAAGCAGAATTGAAAACGGAACTCATCGCACCCATGACCGCGGCGAGCAGTGCGGCCATGACCAGCCCGACCAGCCCGACGGGCAGGAGGTTAAGGACAAGCGTCGGATAGGCAAAATCAGGCGATTTCAACTGGTCGCGAAACAGCGCTTTGGCAATGATCCCGGGAAGGACGAGCATGAAGACCGGCAGGATTTTGAGGAAGCCAGCGAAAATCGTTCCCGCTTTCGCGTGGCCTTCATCGCGCGCGGAGAGCACGCGCTGGACGATGACCTGGTCGGTGCACCAATACCAAATGCCAAGGATCGGAGCGCCAAAGAAAATGCCGGTCCAGGGGAAGTTGGGATCCGAGGCGGGCTTGATCATATGGAAGTAATCAGGCGGCACCATCGTGCGCAGGTGCGCCAGGCCGCCGACGCGTATTAGCCCGATGACCGTCAACGCGACCGCGCCGGTAATGAGAATCAACGTCTGGACCGTGTCGGTGTAAATGACCGCCGCCAGTCCTCCCGCGACGGTATAGATGCCGGTAGCGATGACGAGAACGACGGCCGTCTCCCACAATTTCCAACCTGCGACGCGTTCCAGGACGACGCTTGCAGCATAAAGCTGTACGGAAATTTTGGTAAAGATGTACGCGATAATGGACATGCCCGCGAGATAAACGGCGGACTGGCGGTTGAAGCGGCGCTCTAAAAACTCCGGCATGGTGAAGACGTTGCTGCGCAGATAGAACGGCACGAACACCCAGCCGAGCATCAGCAGAATGAGGCATGCCAGCCACTCAAAATGGCCAACCGCAAGGCCGGAAGATGCGCCCGTGCCGGACAGTCCGATGAAATGCTCGGTGGAAATGTTCGAAACGAACAAGGACGCGCCAATGAAGAACCAGCCTACATTGCGACCTGCAAGAAAATAGTCTTCCGAGGTCCGCTCGCGCCGCGCAAAATACATGCCAATGCCGAACACCAGCGCGAAATAAAACCCAATGATGACGATATCCGGAGTTGCCAGTGCCCGGTGACTACTCTCGACCAGTGAAGCGTAGAGCATCTACTCCTCCTTCGTAGCGGAGCAACCATGCTCAAGCGGCGCGAAGAATTGTGAAGGCGAAGTCTATAACAGGCGCAGCAAAGCCTCAACGGTGTTTAGGGTGCCGCCGCAAGGAGAAGGAACTTTGGGCAACCTGCAGCAAGGCAGCCTCGTGACCCGCGTGGGAAGGCCAGACGTTAATCGATGGCCGAGCTCTCTGGTTGACAATCGGGTAAAGCCTTTAATCTCCATAGGGAGAATGTTGGGAAGCGCCACAAAGAGTCGCTGTCCATCACGCCCGATCATAAAACAGCGCGGTTAAACGCAGAAGGCGCGTTCTGACGGAACCCAAGGATAAAAAAAGGACAAGATCAGGAAAAACCCTGATTCCCTTATCCGGCTCAGTGTGATACTTTGTGCCCTCGGTTTAAAGAGCAAAAAGAAGTTTTGGTTTTGCCAGCGAGCATGATCTTCCCCGGCCCGCGGCACACCGCTCGTCTCCACTAGACGCGACAGTGCGGAAAAGGATGATTCCGCACATTTTCTTCGACCTGCTTATCCTCATCCGAGCGGCGTTCGAATTAAAAGCTACGAGGCCCTTTTGTCGGTGCATCTCTCGTAAACTTTGTCCGACAGCCTGTAAGAAGAGCGCCGACACTCCTTTGCCGATACTCCTACTGAATGACCCCACGAGAACCGGGCTTTTGCCAAATGCATTTGCCATGAAGGCGCTGAAACCCGAGATCTTGGAACCGCGGCGTGCCTTGAGGGGTCGCCGTGTTCGGGAGCTTTTCGAGGCCTAGGCGGCCCGAGGGCGTCCGCTTCTTGCGACCCGGCGCCGCCTTCGGCGACGCCGAGAAATTCGGCGTATTGTCTCCATCGCTACGGCCTGCGCGTTGCCGTCCACCGGCCATCGGCTTTGCCTTCTACCTTCACACGGCCGCCAGCGGATTCGCCATCAAACCAACCCGCGAGCGTGGCCACGGCGGGCGTTGTCGCATCTTTGCTGTCGGTTGGCCACTCTGCGTTGAAGCTAAGCTCAACATAACCGTTGCGCCACGTTCCTGTAACGGAGCGATTCTTACCTAGCTCACCGGACCAAGTTCCGGTGACTTTATTGGCATCGCGTGCGAGCTGGAGCGTACCGTCAAACGTCCCGGCATCGCTAGAACACTTCACTTGCCACGCGCCGGTGGCGTCCGAGCCATTCTTTACAGGCAGCGGAGTCGAGTTGCTGATGCGGAGATTGGAGAAGTACGCCTCCTCGCCCTGGTAACCCCACAGCGCGACGCCGCCGCGCAAATCCTCACCCTTCAGTCCATCCACGATGAGGTCGGGCTGCTCCGACCCGTTTAGATAGATCTTGGCTACGCGGCCCTTGACCTCAATCTTGACCTTCGTCCAAGTCTCTGTCTGCAACTCCGCGTGGGACTCGTAAACCCAAGGCCATTCGCGGCGAAGTTTGTACCAGCCGAAGTCCGGCTCGGACGTGTATTGGACGACATGATTGCGCATGGCTTGATCCTCTGCGTGGGAGTTTCCCGGCCGCAGGTAGAAGAGTTCGTAGCGTGAAGCGTCTGGCCGCGCGCGGAAGGCGATGCCGACAAAGCCCGGCATTCGCACGCCCGGCGGAGTGGTAATTTTTAGGGCGATGTCGGCCTCGATGGTGCCATCCTGAAAGTCGCTTCCACGCAGGAGGGCGAAACCGTCTTTTGTCACGTCCTTTGTGAGGCGGACGGCCTTGCGTCCTTTGTATTCGACGGCTTCGGCTTTGACGTTGAGCAACACCAGATCCTGGGTGTCGCTCAGCGCGAACGTTTGATCGTTGGATTTGGCCGGGCTGAAGCCGGCGCACGCGACTACGATCGCGGCAGCCTGCAGTACTCGGTTCGCTAGCCATATGATTCGAGACATATGCTTCCCCCTTCTCAACGTAAAATGCGGAAGACATCGTTCCGCACACGTTGCTCTGCTTCCTTAGACGTCGACGAGGAACTTTGGCGTGCTGTGGTGACGCCAAACGCTTTGGCGGTAATTCGTGCCGAACGCGACCAGTGGATCGACACGCGCCGCCCCTCGAGTTGGAATCCAGCACGCCGTTGCTGCCGTCAACGTCAACAGCAACGTGGTAGCCGCAATGGCCGAGGGCTCGTAGGCCGAGACCCCGACGAGCTCATCGCTGGGGACTTTGAGTTTCAACAGTCGGTGTGGCTTGAGGCGAGCCGACGTTTGCACGTTATGTGAAGCGGCGCCGACAGTCTGTGCATCAGGGTCCGAAGCGTCTGCTAGGCTGATTTCATCATTGGATCACATGCTTTGGCGCAGGCTGATCGTTTTATGACGCTCGATCCGAAGCGGTATCAGCGGGATTTTCCAGAACTGAAGCGCATATAGTCTACCTTCCGTGACTTCGCCCGGTCGCCTACGTCAGAATTTTGCGACTCATTGCAAAAACTTTCTTCCCAAAAATGTACGTGGCAAACCGCGGCTGGGAAGAACACCTCTCTTGGCCAAGGGCGCACTTGTTCTAGAATTGGGTGGCGGAGAGAAGAATGGCCAACGACGTTTCGATAAGGCGCTATTTGGCACTCGGGGGTCTTCTTCTCGAACTGGTTGTTTGTCCGACCCTACCGGGCCAGGCGACGAAATCTCCCTCCGCGATTTCCGTTCCAAGCGAAGTCACCTCGTGGTTTAAGAGCGCTGCAATACCTCTGGACAGCACGAGTCCCGAGAGCGGACTGGGCGACCTGCGCCGGATGGAGTCAACCATTGGGGATGCGCGCATCGTCGCCATGGGAGAGGAGACGCATGGCACTCGGGAATTCTTCCAACTGAAGCACCGCATGCTGGAGTTTCTCGTCGAAAAAAAAGGCTTCACGGTTTTCGGAATGGAGGCGAACTGGCCGGAATCCTTGGCGATCAACGATTATGTGTTGAACGGTACCGGTGATGCTGAGGAGGCGCTTGACAGTTTCCATTTCTGGACTTGGAACACGGAAGAAGTGCTGAACATGATCCGCTGGATGCGCAAGTACAACCAAGATCCGAAGCACACGAACAAGGTAAAGTTTTTGGGGTTCGACATGCAGGTGGCGTACGTGGCAGTGAGAAATGCAGAGAGGTACCTGGAAAAGGTTGACCCCGGAGAAGCCAAAGTGGCCTCGAGGGTACTTGCTCCCTTGAGTGACGCTGAGCGGGAACGCGAATCTGCAGGAAGATCGAGGTACTTCTGGCAGAGAACCGAGCAGAGGATTGAATCCCTGTTGGCGTGGCTTGAGCACCGGAAGAAAGTATACGTGGAGGCATCCTCGCTGGAAGAGTGGACATTGGCTCGACACAATCTTGAGATCGTGCGACAGGCTGTGGAAATGCACTCAGTGGACCGGTCGGGCAATTTTTCGCCTCGCGATCAGGCAATGGCGGCGAACGTAAAATGGATTCTTGAGCAGGAGGGACCGGAGTCAAAAATCATGCTATGGGCACACAACGGACATGTGTCGACGGCGCCGCTCGGAGACGGCGAGTCCATGGGCGCGATCCTCCGGAAGACTTATGGAGAGAAAATGGTGGTGTGTGGATTTTCTTTTGACCAGGGTTCTTTTCAAGCGCTCCAGAGAGGCAAAGGATTGCAGCAATTCACGGTAGGTCCAGCAATTCCCGGTTCGCTGGATGCGGCCCTGGCAGCCGCGGGAATCCCCCTGTTTGCCGTTGATCTGCGCGGCGCGCCATCGAGTGGGGCGGTCGCACAGTGGTTGAATACTCCACAACCGATGAGAAGCATCGGGGCGATTTACAGTGGTGATACCCCCGACGCATATTTCGGTCTAGTGTCTCCGCACAGCTTTGACGTGATCTTTTTCGTCGAGCGGACAACGGCGGCGCACGAGAATCCAAAGCACTCGGAAATTGAACTTCGTGGAGGGCCGTGATGGGAGAAAGGGAGCCCCGCTCATGGAGGACGACAACAGGCGAAACGCTTGGTGCTGAAATTGGCCTCGATGTTGCACCCAATGCACGCTGCTAAGGAAAGTGAGCGCATAGGATCTGCTTGGTGAGCCACAGAGTCTGAATCGGAAATCCAGACTGAGCTATAGAAGGCAAAAAGCAACATCTTCGGCTTGCTGCCGAATGTTAATCGGCCAGAATTCGCTTCGAAAAAATGTAAGTGATAGGAAAGAAACACGTTGGCTCCCCGGGCAAGATTCGAACCAACAATCCTTCGGTTAACAGCCGCGGGTGAAAATCATTAAGTCGTTGCTTTGGCGTCACATACAAAGTTCGGATCACGTCGGAATTGGCCAACTGGCCAACCTACGTGGGACTATTTTCGGCTCCCTGCACATTTCCCGGCCATCAACACTGAACCCGCGTCGCTGATACCATGCGGATAGTTCTTCATAGTCGAGTCTGCCGCCGTGTGGGGGTTGGATGTCACCCCTGATTTCAACTCCGAACTCGTCGGCCAGCGTGCAGAACCAGTCCAGTGCCTTGCTGCCGTAGCCGTTGCCTTCCTGCGTGGACCAGATATTTTCAAGCCAGATGTAGCCATCTTTTCTTGCCACCCAACACCAAACGACTGGAACGTCTGAGACGCAGAACATGCTGCAAGCTCTGTCAGACGAGTGCGGCGCAGTTTGCCTCCAAAACTCGCGCATGAAACTCTTTAGGAGCTTGGGTGATCGGTTCAAGAATGGATTCTTCCTTGTCAATTGCCACTATTTTCTGATGCAATTTATTCCATGCCGAGCAAGACATTCGTACTTGGCGCTGGATTCTCCGCCGATGCCGGGTTCCCTCTTGTTCGCACGCTAAGTAACGACCTCGTTTCCTGGATTGAGGCCGAACAACATCCCTCCGCGAAGCCTCATCTCACGCCCAATATCCACGGCTATCCTCAAGGGCAATTCTACGCGGGATGGGACACGGTTGATCCGGGACGTTCGATGGGGTTCGAGGAACTGATGATGGCAGTCCGCGACCAACTAGCAGCTACCTCTGACCAGGACCCCTGCTACAACTTTGAGCGCATTATGCGGGATGCCTGCGGACGACTACTGTGGAACCGGCAACGCGCGCTTGGCCGCTTGCCTAGTTCCTACGAGAATTTTGCGTCTTGGTTTCACGAGCATCATTTGTACGGACAGACAAACGCAGTTGTCTGCTTCAATTGGGACCTGCTGATTGAAAAGACGCTCACAGACGCGAAGGTTGGCTGGCTTTATACAGCACAGTCGCCTTGGGTTCCGATCTTGAAGCCCCACGGGTCAATCAATTGGAGCGACTATCCCGAAAGGGGACTTCGGGCAGAACGCGAATGGCAACGAATCTCACAGCAGAGTACCTGCCGCTATTTGTCTGATGATCCGTTCTCCGATCCGTTTGAGAATGGCGTAAACCAACGTCTGCGAAAGCTGTTTCTTCCCGGTGATCCAGAGGATCATGGTGGGGCGCGCTTGATTTGGGCTGAAGCCGAAACAGCAATACATGAGCGCGACATGGTTATGTTCATTGGTTATTCGCTACCCCCCGATATGATTCGTTCTCGACTAAATTCTTCCAACGTGTGACTGCTGGCAAACAAATTGAAGTGTATGCACGCTCCGATGAAACTGTTAAACATTACCTTCAAATATTAGGCCACATCTCGACGACTGAGGCGCTTGCGTTTGCCGAATGTCCGTATGCCCGACCGTTCGCGCATACCGCCAGCCACGTCGGAACGCGCTAAACAGTGTTGATGTTTTTATGAGGAGGTCCAATGCCGCGACGCCGGCTGTTCGTTTTGGTAGGCGGTCTTCTGTTTTTCTGTGCGGTATAGTGCCTCGGACAGCAGTAAACGAGGCAATTGATTCAGAATGCAGCTTAGCCATTGGGCCTCGTGTAAGCGAGCTGATGGTTGGAGCCGCCTGGCTACCAACATCAGTCAACTCGCTTCACGCACTATCGAATCTCTAACTTGAGACTGGCCGAAAGTGCTGGTCCTCAGCGCGTTCGTGCGCCGTCATTCCCGGAGCCACCGGATGTAAAGGCCAGAGGAATCCACAAGGAAGCCCGTTCCAAAAATTTCAGGAAAGTGGGGCGGGATACTCGAACCTACGCTCAGCCGATTCACGAAGCTATGCACAGATGGACTGCTGTCCGAAAATAACTTTGTTAGGTCCATTGTCCGAATGTGAAGACGCCGACGAATCGTCCCGTTAGGAGACGGCGCATGAAAGAAGTCACTGGCTTTTAGCCGCGCGCTGCTAGGCTGACTGCGTTTTTCTTCTGCTTAGATTTATACATCTCTTCATCTGCGGCCTTTAGAATTTCCTCCGCCGAGCCATAGACCTTCTCTGCGGCAACAATCACTCCGATGCTCGCGGTCACTGGAACGGAGCCACCAACGTTCTGGAGTTCGATGGCTTTACGAATTCTCTCTGCCGTCGCCGCCGCTTCGGATTCATTGACGTTCGGCAGGACAACCATGAACTCGTCTCCGCTGGCGTAGCGGTATAGTCGGCCCTTGTGCAGCACGACAGACCCGATGATGCGCGCAACTTCCTCAAGACACTTGTCACCCGCATCGTGGCCCTTCGTGTCGTTTACGGTCTTAAAATTGTCCTGGTCGATGAAGATTACGCCTATTTGCCCAGGCAAAAGTAGCAAGCAGATTGAGGTCGGTCAGAAGGTCATCTTTCTTCGGCAGTTCTTTAAGAGCCGCGACCTCGGTAGCGGAGAAGGATTGTTGGCGCGGCGCTCCAAGGGCAACTCGTCTGCGCCAAACATTCCAGTCGCCGAGAACATCATCGTGGTAATGCGCTGCGGTTGATCGCACATTATCGGCTCCAAAAGCGTGCGGACTTCCCGCCCGATGAGCACGCTCCCGGATGCTATTTCCCATCTGCTGGATTCCACTCTCGTATACGTCCTCGGCGGCCTTCCAAATCTCTTGGAGTTCATCTTGCGAAGGCTTTGCGCCAGCGTGTTCAAACGCCTCTTGAAACGAGACCAGCCGGGCCTTCATCTGACTGCCGACCAGCGCGGCGTCAATCTCAATTGTCTTTCCGAAGGCAATTCCACTGAAGCTTTGGCTCAATCCGCGCTGCGCCATTTGCTTAGCGGCCTCGGTAGTCTCTTCCTTGTGCTTCTCTCTCGCGTCGTGCAACGCTTTGATGTAGAGGGCGTCCGCGTATTCTTGAACGGATTTTTCCATATCGCATTATAAGCCCTCACCTTGGATGGGTACTACTGAGCGGAGCAGCTTGCAGAACGCACGGAGTTCGTTGGTCAACAAACTGCCGCCCGACCCAGTGAAAAATGCAAGTCCTCGGTTAGCGATTCGCCATTCGGTTGGCACGCCCGGATGAGCTTCGTAGTTTTGGAATGCGCACAGGGCTCAACGGTGACGAATTGGCGAGCACAAGCCGCCTGATGCCGCGGGCCGCTCTTTACAATATGTCGGCAGTTGTATATAATTATCGACGTTTAGTAAACAACTCGTGTCTAATGGTCGTATCGACGACGTGGTTAGGCTCGTCAAGAGAGCGGGAATACTCCGTCCACGAGACCTCGAATCGCACGGCATTCCTAGGCTATATCTTCGCATGGCTGCTGACGAAGGCGCGATCATGCGCGTGGGCCGGGGCCTCTATGTCGCTCGTGGTGCGCGTCCAACTGAGCATCACAGTCTCGCACAAGCCTCTAAGCGCGTTCCTCATGGCGTCGTTTGTCTCCTCTCCGCACTCCGATTTCACGACCTCACAACGCAGTCGCCCTTCCAGGTGTGGCTTGCAATCAGCGCCAAGGCTCGACTTCCGAAGACCGACAACCCGCCGCTGCGCATAGTTCGATTCTCACAAAGAATGCTCGCTTACGGACTTCAAGAACACCGCATCGAAGGTGTTAGTGTCCGCATCTTCTCTCCGGCAAAAACAGTGGCAGATTGCTTCCGATACCGAAATAAGATCGGCCTCGACGTTGCACTTGAAGCCCTTCGCGAATGCATACGCAAGCGCCGAGCGACATCGGACGAACTCTGGCAAGCCGCCAAGGTATGTCGTGTGGCAAACGTAATGCGCCCATATCTGGAGTCGCTTTCGTGAGCCGGGAGAAACCCAGAAATCTTGCCGCCTCGGTTCGTCAACGGCTCTTTAGTCTGGCCCAAGAAAGACGCGAGGACTTCGGCTTGGTTCTAACGCGGTATGGCCTGGAACGCTTTCTGTATCGCCTGGCACAGTCACAATATCGGGACCAATTCATCCTGAAAGGCGCGCTACTCTTCGAACTTTGGACGCATCGCCCGTATCGCTCAACTCGCGATCTTGATCTCGAAGGGCAGGGCGAAGATAGCATCACGCGAATCAAACGGCTATTTATTGAAATCATGGGCCAAGCCGTCGAGGACGACGGATTGATTTTCGATCCCCAATCCCTCCGCGTCGCGAGAATTAAGGAGGAGCAAGAATACGAGGGCATCCGCGCCAATCTTGTGGCTCGCTTGGAACGTGCCAGAATCCACATGCAGGTTGATATCGGGTTCGGCGACGTGATCGTGCCGCCGCCGAAAGAAATTCAGTACCCGGCGCTACTGAATTTCCCGAGCCCGCGCCTACGAGCGTACTCACGAGAAACAGTCGTCGCGGAAAAACTCGAAGCTCTCGTGAAATTGGGGATAGCCAACACGCGTATGAAAGATTTCTACGACTTGTGGAGACTCTCGCGGAGCTTCGATTTTGACGGCATGCTGTTGACTGAAGCAATCAAGTCAACTTTCGAGCGGAGAGGAACCGAAGTACCAGCAGGCACGCCGCTGGCTCTAACGGACGAATTCTCACGCGATACCCAGAAATCTCGACAGTGGCAAGCCTTTCTTAAAAAGAGCGGCCTTGAGCATGACCAGGCTACCCTTGATGCCGTCGCCGCCGACCTTGCGAGATTCCTGATCGCGCCCCTGCAAGCGGTAACCACAGCGCAGCCCTTCCCGATGACTTGGCCCAAAGGCGGTTCGTGGTCTTCGAAGAAAAAAGCTATTTAGTGAGCCGCAACCTGCGACCATGAGCTAGTCACAGATTGCGACCACCTAGCTAGATGTGTTTGCATTAGAAACAGCCCAGTGGCAGCTGAATGTGCTCTATAAGTTCCCAAGTTCAGCAACACCAGCTTGCCATTTCGCGTTAAGTTGTCTGTGCCTTAATTAGCTGATTATCATCTGCTCTGCAAGCAGCCGTACGGTAACCGTGCAAAAGCTCTGCTCGTTCGCAATCCTCTGGTGCTGCACTAGGCAGTCGTGGCTGGCCTTCAAATGTCGAGGCAGTGGATAGAAATAAACTCGTACGAGAGATTCTTGGTGACAGGGCAGCGTTCTAACCAACTGAACTACGTCCCCATGGAATCAACAACTTAGCCTAAAACCCTGCAAATAAAGCCTTTGCAAGTTTCGCATACAGCGCACGTTTCGCTTACGGCGCATACGGTAGCAGCTGTCCCTGCCAAATCCGCTAATAAACCGCCAATAAGAATTCGTGTGCCCATGCGAGATTTATCCTAACGCAGATGTTGCTAGAGGCGAAGCTGAGTCCGATGAATCCTCTGCAATTCAGACAGTGGAGTGGGGGCGGGAGAAAGAGTGAAGGAGAAGAGGCTGAAGCGAGCAGATTGTTTAAAAAGGAAGGAAGTGCTACTGCCTAGCTAGGCGACCGATTCAGTGGGCAGAAGGAAGAGATTCTTTATCGATGCCGTCTCTGGGAAGAGAGAAACGCCTACGGTTGCTGCTTGGCGCAGCGGTCTTCAGCCGATAGGAGTGGGATTGCATCTCTACCTTGGATGCTGCCAGCCAGGTGCATGCTACGGAGCGCGAGCATGATCGAGTTGATGGGCCAGGCCGCGACGTAGCTTTTGCGTTTTGGTCAATATTTTCCGGCGAGCCGTTTCGCTGAGCGTCAGCAGCAGCTCCTGGTAGTGCAGCGGACTCAGCCGCGCAACATAGTTCTGGTAGTAGATCAAAATCACCGTCAGCGTGGCCCGCAGCTGCGCCAAGGCATGCGGACGGCTTCGCGGACGCAGTTCTGGGCGACCGATGCGCAGCCAATACCACTGCAACAAGCTGTACAACAACAAGACAAAAACCACCTGATTGACCACCAAAGAAAACGCCCGCGAGGAAAATCTCTCCAGATCCGAAAAGCACTTCAGCTGTCGATGTCGTTCTTCAATGCTAGTGCGCAGGCGATACAGATCGCGCGTCTCCACTGCATGGGTGATCCTAGCGGTATCGAGCAGCACCCAGTATTCGTAACGACCATCACTATAGATCTCACGATTGACCACTGCGTGGAGTGCCACCGGGCAGGTCGTGAACGTCTGCAGGTCCGCGACCGCGGCCACTTCACTGCGAAGATATTGGACCGGCGTCAGTCCGGTAGTTTTCGCGTCCTGCGCCGCTGCGGCCTTCTTCTTGGCTAAGGTGCGTTGTCTAGCCTCTTCGCGTTTCCGAATTCGTTCCGGCCGGTGCAGCGGAACCCCACGAACGGCCGATTCGGGAGCCGGCACCACCTCAAACGACAGCAAGCGGCCTTCCGCCATGCCTACCACGTCGTGATAGATATCCATGTCCTTGCGCACTGGAATCAACACGTCCATGCTCAGATCCTTCTTGCAGCGGCCGATTTTCGCCCCATCCAGAAAACCGCGATCGAGAATCAACCGCTTGATTACCCCTCGGCCATGGTAGCGAACAAATTCCTCCACCAAATCGTACAGCACCGGGGCCTCGTGTTCCGCGCCACCGATCACCCGCAGCCCGCCATAGAGAAAGAAGTCCCCAGCGCGATTGGTGTGCAGCAAGCTCACCAGCTTGTAGCAGCGCCGCCAGACGCAGCGCATCCGTTGTTCGGGCGTCACCTGCGCGGAATTTACCGGATGGTTGTGCTCGTCAAACAGCAGCAGCGCGGAACCTTCGTAGTGGGAGTTGTCAGGCACGAATAAATGCGTGGCATCGCCTATAAAAATCCCCTCCGCATCGAATGCATGGTGCTGCTTAAACACACCCACGCAAGTAGTCTTGATCACAAGGCGTCTGGCGATCGTAGTCATTCTTCTCATTGAAGCCCTCACAGCGTAGCGAGACATCCCCGGTCTCCGGATGGATGGCCTTATGGCCCATCGCCGGACCAAACGCCTGAATCATCCCGCCTGAGCCCACCAGGTAGGGAAACGCATGGAAATGATGCTCGCCGTGAAAACGCATCGACAAATTACTGGCGAGGTACACCCACAAGGGCACGTCATGTCTCTCGCGGGGGGAGGGATAGCTCTCCGCCAGCTTGCTCAAGATCTTCCGCTCGGTGATGGCCCGGAAGAAATCCGCTTCGCTGACCTCGCCGAGGGCATCGACATAATCAAACTGGCCACGGCGAAAGGCCTCCAGCACCAGCGCCTCGTTGCATTCAAACAACATAGCGCCAGGAGTTGCTAGAGGAGCCTGGTCCATCTCAGGGTTCCTCGCGACGTAGTTCCTGGATCTGATCCACTACCTTGAGGATCTTCTTGTGCAGCACTGCCACCTCGGCGCGCGCCCGACGAAAGCGCAAATACTCCTCACTTTTCTTCCGCAGGTCCGCTAGCCGTGCCGGGGGGATGGAGCGCATGCGGTGCCGGCCTTGTTCACTCCAGGTCAGGACCATGTTGCGGTGCAGCTGGCCGCGCGTGCAACTGCAGTTGGGTGTACCGCAACGACGGGCGATTTCATAGACCGTGCCTTTGACCAGAGGGGTGCGGGCCAGGGCCACTTCCAATGCCTCGCGCAAACGCTCCAGGAGCGCAAGCAATGCTCCACGCAAGCGGCTAAGTCTTTCCTGACGCTTGGCATCCTGCATGTATATATATACTATTACATGCAGCATAGAGGCGGTCAATACCAAAAATCATAGGCCGAATGGAAAATGTTAGAACAGGGCCACCGATGCCCAGTCCCCTAGCGGCTAAGGATGGGGCAATCCGTTAGTGTCTGAATTGCAGCGATGAATCTTGGCGAACAGAGGATTTGCAATCGAATTGCGGAGTCTGAAGAAGACCAGGATACAAGCGCGTTTGTCGGTACTGATCCGACGAAGTGCCCGCAACTTCCGAGTGGTCGATTATTACCGGCCAATATTCTGAATCACACCCGTAAAAGCAGTAGGCGAGAAGGGTTATTCTCTTCCAGTTGGATTTTGCCTTCAGGAGGAAGGAGCTCCGCTTCCGGCTCAGATCTTGGCAGGTCAAGCCGGGGCAGAGCTCCCACGAAGTACGATTCTGTTTATCCCACTTTTCGCACCGCCGCACAACCTCGAAACGGATTGGGCCACGAGTTGCGCCGAGGTTATTCTGCGGCGATGTCCCGCTTGTGAAAGTGATTCGATCATCGGCCACGGACGCCGTCGCAAGCAAGCGCATGATGAACATCACGATTGGATTGGCATCCGTCGCGGTCGCTGCCCCGGTTGCGGGAAGACTTTCACCTTCCTGCCGTGTTTTTCACTCCCTTACACGCAGTACAGTTTGCTGACTCGCTGTCAGGCGTTGCGGCGGCGCTTTGTGGAGCACTGCTCCTGGGAAGAAGCGACTCCTACACTCAAAGACGCTAACCGCGTGCCGGATTCCTCCACGCTTCGTCGCTGGTCGAGCGGCCTGGACCGTTCCCAACCGGCCCTTTCCTTTCTCCGCCAAACGCTCGCTCGCATGACTCCATGGCGGGCGCGCGGTGATCCGGCCGATCACCAAGCTGGGCCGTTGTCTTGGCTGAGTCCGGTTCTGCAAATCCTCTGGCCCTTGCGTATCTGAGAATTTTCCCTTGCCCACCATCCTTGCCTGGGAATGCTGGCGGCCTTCTCCTACGTTTACCTCCAGAGGCAAAACTGCGTCGTGGGCGAGGACCTCGAAAAACTGAAACAGCGCCTTTCGCTGCTCGATTATCTGCGGCAGCAGCATTGGACCGCCCGGCCCGTCGCTCACGGCCCCGAGTTCGTCGGACTTTGTCCCCTGCATCCGGAAACCCGCCCTTCGTTCTATGTCAACGCCCGCAAAAATCTCTTTTACTGTCACGGTTGCGGTCAGGGCGGCGATCTCCTTCGCTTTGTCCAGTTGTCCCGTCATCTGTCCTTCCGCCAAAGTCTCGCTTACCTCGAGCAGCAGAGTTCTCTTCCAGCTGACCCGGCCGCCGTGCTGGAGCAAGCCGCCACTTTCTATCAACAGCAACTCGATCGCTACCCCGAGGCACGGCGCTATCTCGAGCAACGCGGACTGCGCGATCCCGTCCTGATCAAAGAACTGCGGATCGGTTATGCCCCCGGCGGGAGCTTGCGCCGACATCTCGCGGCTCAGGGCTATTCTTGCGATCTCCTGCAACGTCTCGGTCTGCTCAACTCACAAGGCTGCGACGCCTTCTACCGGCGCGTCATCTTCCCGTGCTGCCAAGGCGGACGCGTCGTCAACCTCTACGGCCGCAGTATCGCTGCCGCCTTCGCCCATCGATTCCTTCCCGGCTCCAAGGGCGGCTTGTTCGCCTGGGAATCGGTTCGCCAATTTCCCACGGTGATTCTGGTGGAAGGTCTGTTCGATCTCGCAGTGTTGTGGCAAGTAGGTTTTCGCCATGTCACCTGCTCGTTGGGCACCCATCTCAACGCCGACCAGTTTCAACAGCTGTGC